>Ga0180434_10009789_pt1 | contig 10357 bp, 5 predicted proteins | sample SS_ome_7_FD_132453 | JGI IMG/M metagenome (GOLD analysis project Ga0180434, IMG submission 132453) | Hypersaline lake sediment archaeal communities from the Salton Sea, California, USA - SS_1_D_2 metaG | ecosystem: Environmental > Aquatic > Non-marine Saline and Alkaline > Hypersaline > Sediment... | reverse complement strand
CCTGTTCCGCGTGTCGGCCTCGCTGGATTCGCAGATCGTGGGCGAGAGCGAGATCCTCGGCCAGGTCAAGACGGCCTACCGCCAAGCCGTCGAGGCCCGGACTGCCGGCTTCCTGCTCAACCGGCTGCTGCACCGGGCGTTCCGCGTGGGCAAGCGCGTCCGGACCGAGACGGCCCTCGGTCGAGGCTCGGCCGGTGTGCCGCAGGCGGCGGCGGAACTCGCCGGCCAGGTCTTCGCGGACCTCGCGCAGAAAACCGTCCTCCTGGTCGGGGCGGGCCGGACGGCCGAGGCCGTGGCCCGGGCCCTGCTCGGCCGCGGGGCCGGCCGGCTCATCGTCGCCAACCGGACGCTGTACCGGGCCCAGCAGTTGGCCCTCGACCTGACGGGCGCCCACCCGGCCGACGCGGACACCGATGTCGAAGCGGGAGCCGACGACGCCCACGGCCCGCCCGCGTCGGCTCCCGCTGCGCCGGCCGAGGCCGTCGGCCTGGACGACTTGCCGCAGGCCGTCGCCCGGGCCGACCTCGTGGTCGCCTCGACCGGCGCGACCGAACCCGTGCTGACGCACGACGCGCTGGCCCCCGTGCTCGAGCGGCGGACCCGGCCGCTCATGGTCATCGACATTGCCGTCCCGCGCGACGTGGACGCGCGCCTCGGACGCCTCGACAACGTGTACCTGTACGACCTGGACGACCTGGACCGGCTCGTCGAACGGAACCTGGCCCAGCGGCGGCGCGAAATCCCCCGGGCCGAGGCCATCGTCGACGACGAACTGGCCGAGTTCGAGCGGTGGCTGGCCTCGCGGCAGGTGGCCCCGACCATCCGGCTGCTGCGCCGGCGGCTGCGCGGCATCCGGCGGACGCAGATCGACCGCTACGGCAGCCAGTTCGCCGCCGACCGCGAGCAACTGGAGGCGTTCACGCGGTCGATGGCCAAGCGGATCCTCCATCATCCCATCGCCCTGCTGAAACACCTGGCCACCGACGGGGCCACCAGCGAGCGCCTCGCCACGGTCGACCTGGTCCGCCGCCTGTTCGACCTCGACGCCCTCGAGGCCGAAGGGCCCGGCGACGCGGCGGACGAGGCGGACGCGGCCGAGGCCCTCGACGCGGACGACGAGATGGAGGATCGCCCAGACGGGGCGTAGGCGGGGGTAGTCGGACGGCGCCGGCGGCGCCAATAATACCCGTGCGGCGAACCTGCCCGAGCCAGAGGACACCGGCGGAATCATGATCGGAATCTCGAAACTCTACTGCGGCACGGTCGAACCCGGGGACGTGCTGCGCTACCGGGCCGAGGGCCGGCGGCCGCCCGCCCACCTGCTCCAGTTCGACGCCGAGAAGAAACCCGTCGTCGTCTGGAACGCCACCCGCCGGTGCAACCTGCGGTGCGTCCACTGCTACAGCCGGAGCGAGGACCGCGCCTACGGCGGCGAACTCTCGACCGCCGAGGCCCGCCGGCTCATCGACGACCTGGCCGACTTCGGCGCACCGGTCCTCCTGTTCTCCGGCGGCGAGCCGCTGCTGCGGCACGACCTCTTCGAGTTGGTGGAATACGCCGTCGGGCGGGGCCTGCGGGCCGTCATCTCGACCAACGGCACGCGGATCGACGAGGCCGCCGCCGCCCGCTTCCGCGACGCCGGCCTCGGGTACGTCGGCGTGTCGCTCGACGGACTGGGCGACGTGAACGACCGGTTCCGCGGCGTGCCGGGCGCGTTCGAGCGGGCCCTGGCGGGCATCCGCCGGTGCCTGGACGCCGGCGTCAAGGTCGGCCTGCGCTTCACGATCACCCGCCGCAACGCCGACGAGATCGACCGCATCTTCGACCTCGTGCGCGACGAGGGCATCCCGCGGGTCTGCTTTTACCACCTCGTGTACGCGGGGCGCGGCACGTCGCTCATGGAAGAGGACCTGGACCACGCCGGCACCCGCCGCGTGGTCGACACGATCATCGACCGCACCGCCGACCTTCACGCCCACCATCACGGGCCGGAGGTCCTGACCGTCGACAACCACGCCGACGGGCCGTACCTGGCCCTGAGGATGCAGCGCGAGGACCATCCCCTGGCCGACGCCGCCCTCGAACTGCTGCGGATGAACCAGGGGAACCAGTCCGGCCGCGGCATCGGGTGCGTCAGTTGGGACGGCTCGGTCCACCCCGACCAGTTCTGGCGGCACACGGTGCTCGGCAACATCCGCGAGCGGCCGTTCTCCCAGATCTGGACCGACACGTCGCAGCCGCTGCTCGCCAAACTGAAGGACAAACGGCCCCACGTGACGGGCCGCTGCGCCGCGTGCCGATGGCTGGACGTGTGCGGCGGCAACTTCCGCGTCCGGGCCGAGGCCGCCACCGGCGACCTCTGGGCGCCCGACCCGGCGTGCTACCTGACCGACGACGAGATCGGCCTGACCGCCGAATGACTAGGCACTAATGACCAATGACCAAACACCAATGACCAATGAAAGGGGACCGGCGCCGGACGCCGAGGTCTTCCTGCCCCACCTCATCGCCTGGGAAGTCACCCGCTCGTGCCCGCTGGCGTGCAAGCACTGCCGGGCCGCGGCGCGAAATCGGCCGTACGAAGGCGAACTCTCGACCGCCGAGGGCCGGCGGCTCCTGGAGCACATCGCCGACTTCGCCCGGCCCACGATCATCCTGACCGGCGGCGAACCGATGCTCCGGCCCGACCTCTACGACCTGGCGGCCCACGCCCGCGGCCTGGGACTGCCCGTCGTCCTGGCCCCGTGCGGGCAGATGGTGGACGATGCGGCCGTCGCCCGGATGAAGGACGCCGGCATCCACGCCATTTCGCTCTCGATCGACGGGGCCGACGCGGCGTCGCACGACGCGTTCCGCGGCGTGCCGGGGGCGTTCGACATGGTCCTCCGGGCCGCCGAGGCCGCCCGCCGCGGGGACCTCGCGTTCCAGATCAACACGACCGTCACGCAGGCGAATCGCGACGCCCTGCCGGCCATCCGCGACCTGGCCGTCCGCCTGGGCGCCGCCGTCTTCAACCCGTTCCTGCTCGTGCCGACCGGCCGTGGGGCCGATCTGGCGGGGCAGGAACTTTCGGCCGCCGACTACGAGCGGACGCTGGCCTGGCTGGCCGACCAGGACCGCACCGGGCCCATCCGCATCCGCGTCACCTGCGCCCCGCATTACGCCCGCGTCCAGGCCCAGCGTGCGGCCCGCGCGGACGTGTGGCCCGGCCGGCTTGTCCGGCCGGGTGAGACGGGGCCGGCCGAGGAGGTCGCCCCGTTTTCGCGCGGGTGCATGGGCGGCAAGACGTTCGCCTTCATCTCGCACACGGGGATCGTGCAGATCTGCGGCTTCCTGGACGAGCCGGCGGGCGACCTGCGGCAGGCGGACCTCGACTTCGCCCGCATCTGGCGCGACAGCCCCCTCCTGAAGGCCGTCCGCGACGTCGACGCCTACCACGGCCGATGCGGCGTGTGCGAGTACCGGTTCATCTGCGGCGGATGCCGGGCCCGGGCGTTCGCCTTCACAGGCGACGTGCTGGCCGAGGAACCGTTCTGCGTCTACCGGCCCCGCGGGGCGTGAGGCGGCGCTGTTCGAGCCGGGTGCGGAAGCACCCGGTTACGTTCGATACGCGTGGCACGTACCACGGTGCGCCAGCGTGACCCGCTGCTCCCGCGGCGGGCCCGAGCAACGCGCTAAGGCGCGGGTGCCTCCGGCGGCGGCGCCTCGGGCGCCGGCGTGTCCGGCGCGGCGCCGGCCATCTGGATCTTGACGACGCGGCCCTGGGCCATCCGCTTGACGCTCAGGCGCAGTTCGCCGTCGGTCCGGGCGAGGGCCGACTCGAACTCCTTCACGTTCACCACGGGCTTGTCGTTGACGTGCGTGATAAGTTCGTACGGCTTGATGCCGGCCACCGACGCTTTCGACCCCGGCTCGATCTTCGACACGACCACCCCCGGGTCGCCCGGCTCGCGCTGGAGGTACCGGCGGACCTCGTACGTCAGGTCGCGGACCGTCAGCCCCAGCGCCTCGGACTTATACCGCGGGGCCGACTCGTAGTGCAGCGGCCCGGCCACCACCTCGAACGCCTTCGGCACCACCTGGCCGTCCTTGAAGAAGTGGGCCTCCACCTTGGTGCCGAAGCCCAAGTCCGTCAGCGCCCGCGTCAGCACCGTCTCGACGGGGGCCCACGGCGTGGGGATCCGGTCGTAGTACTGCTCGGGCAGTTCGTCCAGGCGTTCCCAGGGGAACGGCCCGCGTTCGCTGTAATCGGTCAGGCGGACCTCGATGGGCTCGGGCCGGTCCTCGGCCACCAGGCGCAGCAGGATGTCGCCGGGCTCCACGCCGGCCTTGGCGGCGGGCGAATCGGGATACACGTACGAGACCATGGCCCCCGTTTCGCCGTCCTGCGTCAGGTTGGCCACGTTGTTGGCCCGGGCCAGGTCGCGGTTCATCGGCTGCAGAATGACGCCCAGGTACGCCAGCCGGCTCTCCTCCTCTTCCGACAGCGGCACGTTGCCGGCGTCGGCGTGGGCGGCGAGGTCGGCCAGAACGGTCCGGAGGTCGGCGGCGGCGGTCAGCACGGCGTCGCGCGACGACGACCACCGCTCGGTCTGGACCTTCTCGCGCCGCGCCACCGGCATCGCCACCAGCCGGCCGGCCGGGTCGAACAGAAACAGGCCCTCGCTTCGGCCGACCACCTGCGGATACAGCCGGCCGCGCCACCCCTCCTCCAGTTCCGCGATGCGGCGATGCTCGAAGTAGACCGTCCGGTTCTCGCCGGCCAGGCGGACGTCGGCCGTGGGCAGCAGCGCAAACCGGCTCTCGCCGATGGGCCGGTCCGACAGCCCGATCGGCCCCGCCAGCGGCTTCTCCGGCCGGGCCACCAGCGCCCCGTAATCCGTCAGCGACGCCTCGAACGCGGCCGGCACCGTCGTGCCGTCCTCAAGGAACACCGTCATCCGCTCCAGCCGGGCCGTGACCTTCGGCTTCAGGTTCGCCAGCACGAGCACGCGGTCGGGCGCCAGCACGATGCCGTGGGCGAACATCTCGGTGGCCGATTCCTCATCGCGGCCGTAGCGGTACCCCATGCCGGCCTCCTGCCGCGGGCTGCGGAAGTACAGGCCCACGCGCACCAGGCCGGTGCCGCACCGCTTCTCCAGGCCGTCGAGCAGCGACCGGACCTCGTCGGCCGAATACACCGGCCACGCCGCCGGCGAGCCCTTCCACGACCCGTCGGCGGGCAACTCGACGTTCATCGCCAGGCCCACCGTCCGGCCCCGGCGGTCGACGACGACCGTCTGCATCGGGGCCGTCACGGCCTGCCGGCCGTCTTCGCTCAGCCTGTAGCCGCCGCCGAAGCCCTGGACGCTGGTCGTCCACCGCCCGGCCGACATGCCGTACGCCACGGCGAACGCGGGCGGACCGGCGTCGGCGGGAAACGCCAGCGGCCGGGTTCCGTCGAGCGGGCGCTCCAGGTCCAGCACCAGGACGCTCTCGGCCCGCCCGTACGCGGCCGGCGTCGCCTTGACCACGTCGCCGCCCTTGGCGACCGTGATGCCCTCGACGAACCGGTCCTGGATCATCGGGTCGGTCGTGATCACCCGCGCAGGGCCGACCAGGAAGCCCGGCACCTCCATCGGCTGCTCGTTCTTCAGGGCCGCTTCCGCGCCCAGCGTCCCCCGCGGCCGGACGGGGCACGCCGGCGTCATCCACCCGCCGGCCTGCGGCGGCTCGCCCTTATCGTACCGGACGGCGTACTGGACGCGCACGAGCGACGGGGCCACCTGCTCCGCGACGGCGGCGGCCTCGTCGGTCCGATTCGCCGACCCGCCGGCACATCCGCCCAGCGCACACGCCAGCGCCAGCCCCACGAACCCGAGCATCCTGCGACTCATCGCTGCCCCCTTTCGCTTGCCATGTGGTGGCGTCGCGTGCACCGAAACCGCGCGGCGCACGCGCGACAAAACACGCGCCGGACAAGTCCGGCGGCTAAACAGGGTTGTGTTCCGTTGCCGCTGTCGTTGCCTAATGCCCAATGCCTGTTGCCTGATGCCTCGGCCGTTGGCTTTCCGCTTTCCGCCTTGGGCCTACTCCTTCTGATAATCCCGCAGGAAGTCCAGCACCACCTGCCGCACCAGGCCGTTGCGGAGCACGGTGAACGTCATCCGGTGCCGCTGCTCGATCGCGTCCACGGCCACCTTATGCAGGGTCTTGACGTCGTCGAGCGTCGTGACCTCCTTGCCGTCGATCTTCAGCAGGATATCCAGCGGCCGGAGGCCGGCCACGGCGGCGTTGCCCGGCTCCTTCACGCCGTAGATGAACACGCCCTTCTTGCGGTGGAAGTAGAGGCCGGGCGTGTCGAACTGGTTGATCTCGCGGACCGTGAAGTCCCACCGCGGGCAGTCGAGGCGGTCGCCCTCGACCTTGCCCTTTTCGCGCGGTTCCAGGCGGACGGTCATCGTGTCGTTGCCTCGGACCAGGTCGATGGCCACCGGCTCGTACTTCGGCAGGAGGCCGATGAGGCGGCGGACGGCCGGCAGGTCTTCGTCGGTCATCGCCGTCACCGCCTGTCCGCCGATCCGGACGAGGCGGTCGCGGGCCAGGATGCCGGCCCGGCGGGCGGGACTTTCCGTGTCGGTCTCGGCCACGATGACGCCCTCGTCGCCCTCGAACGTGATGTTCCGCTCGAAGTCGCGCAGCGGCTGAAGTTGCAGGCCCGTCCAACTCCAGTTCACCCGGCCGAACTTGCGGATCTGGCGGAGAATGTGCCCGATCGTGTCGGCCGGCACCGCGAAACCCATGTCGCCGCCGGTCAGCACCGCCCGCGTGTTGATGCCCACGACCTCGCCGTCGGTGTTGACGAGCGGCCCGCCCGAGTTGCCCGGACTGATGGCCGCATCGGTCTGAAGCCACAGGCTGTACTCGCTGTTGCCCGGCAGGTACCGCCGCGGACACGACACGATGCCGATGGAGACGCTCCGCGACAGGCCCCACGGGGCGCCCATCGCCATGACGAAGTCGCCCTCGCACAGGCGGCTGCTGTCGCCCAGTTTCGCGTACGGGATGGTGGGCGTGTCGGCCGGCGGTTTCAGGCGCACCAGCGCCAGGTCGGTGTCCTTGTCGGAGCCGACGACCTCGGCCGGCATCGCCCGGCCGTCGGTCAGCAGGCACCGGACCTCGAGGGCCTTGTCGACGACGTGCCAGTTGGTCAGCACCTCGCCTTCGGGCGTGATGATGACGCCGCTGCCCGAGACGTCCTGCGACACCCGCTGGCCGGACTCGTGCGTTTCCTGGAGCACCTTGATGTAGACCACCGCCGGGAAGACCTTGTCCTTGGCGGATCGGATGACCTCGCGGAAATCGAGTTGGGCGAGGGCCTCCTGTCGGCTCGCCGGCGGGGCGGCGCCTGCGGCCGGGGCCTCGGCCGCCTCCACCGCGTTCGCCGCCGTCACGGCCGCCACGACCATCAGAACCGCCGACCACCGCCACACACGCATCATGGGGATCCTCCCGCCCTGGCCCGCGCACCGCCCGCCCGAACATATCGGGCATCCGGTATTTTATACGCGGCTGCGCCGGTTGCCATTCAATTCGCCTCGGCCTTCTTCCGCCGTGCCGGCGTTTAATACACGGACGCCGGGCGCGGGCGTTCCGTCCGTTCCCGGCCGCCGGGCCGACACCGTCCGCCCAGAAAGGGGAGACCGCCATGCGCCCCACCCTTGCCATCCTTGCCGCCGCCCTGCTCCTCACGCCGGTCAGTGCGCCAGCCGCTGGTGCCACCAATCCGGAATCCGTTCTGGAACCCGTCCGGGCCGAGGGCGAGAACCTCCTCCGCCCCGACGCGTGGCGCCCCTACCGCCAGGGTTTCACCCGCGAGGGCCCGGCCATCGTCTGCAACAACGGGGCCGACGCCAAGGTCCATCGCGGCGCCAGCCAGACCGTCACGCTGAACCAGAAAGAGCCCCGCCCCATCGTCGCCACCTGCTGGAGCCGGGCCGACGGCGTCGCCGGCCGGCCCGACGCCAACTACTCGCTGTACCTCGACCTTGTGTACACCGACGGCAGGCCCCTCTGGGGCCAGACCCACGCCTTCGCCACCGGCTCGCACAACTGGGGGGCCGGCCAGGTCGTCCGCGGCCCCGCCCAGCCCGTCATCAGCGTGACGGTGAACCTGCCCTTCCGCGGCCACGCCGGCAAAGCCCTCTTCAAAGACCCGAAACTCGTCGAGGTGACCACGCCCCAGGGGGCGGTGATGTTCGACGGCACCGCCATGCGCGTGACCGGCACGATCGAGCGCGGCTGGCTGGTGCGCGACGCGGCGGCCGGCGACGGGGGCGTCGTGGCGCTGGAGCCCGCCGGGCCCGGTCGGTTCCGCGCCCTCGGCCTGGACCTGGACGTCGCCATGGCGTTCACCGGCGTCCCGAAACGCCACATCGTCCAGGCCACCCTCCGCGACACCACCGGCCGCGACCGGGCCGTCACGCTCTACTACGTCATCCCCGTCCCGGCCGAGGGCCTCCGCTGGCTCACCCCGCGCAGCGAGGTGGCCTGCCGGCCGTCCGAGGAGTACGCCGACCTCACGCGCGTCCCCGACGTCGGGGCCCGCGAACTGATGTCGCGATGGCCCCTGGCGGCGGTGGCCGGCGGCGGCGCCGAAACCTCGGCCGGCGGCGGGCAGGGCGCGGCCGTCGCCATCGACATGAGCCGGCCCGCGTTCTACCGCCTCGGCTGCAGCGCGGGCGCGGGCATCCTGTATGCCGCGTTCGACCTGGGCCTGGCGCCCGAGAAGCCGACGGCCGAGGTCCGGCTGGTCGAGTTTTCCTTCGACGCCGCCTGGGGTTTTCGGGGGGCCCTGGCGGAACTCTACGCCATCTTCCCCAGCCAATTCGCCAGCCGCACGCCCGAGATGGGCCTCTGGATGCCGTTCCACAAGACCAGCACCGTCCGCGGCTGGCAGGACTTCGGCTTCCGCTTCAAGGAGGGCAACAACGAAACCGCCTGGGACGACGCCCACGGCCTCATCACCTTCCGCTACACCGAGCCGATGACATGGTGGATGCCCATGCCCAAAGACATGCCCCGCACGTACGAGGCCGCCCTCGCCCACGCCCGGCAACTGGCCGAGAAGGGCGACCCGCGGGCCCGGGCGCTCCTGGCGAGCGGCTTCCACGACGCCGACGGACGGTTCCCCTGCCGCCTCCGCGATACGCCCTGGTGCAACGGGGCCGCCTGGAGCATGAACTCGATGCCCGGCGCCGCGGGCGAGGTCACCGACTTCTCGACCAAGTGGAACGACCGCGTCGCCGACCCGTACTACGGCCCCAAGCGCAAGGGCGACCTGGACGGCGAGTACGTCGATTCGTCCGAAGGCTACATGACCGACGCGCTCGACTTCCGCCGCGACCATTTCCAGGCCGCCCAAACGCCGCTCGTCTTCGCGGCCGGTACGCATCGCCCGGCCATCTTCCGCGGCCTGGTCGTCTTCGAATACGTCCGGGCCCTGGAGGCCGAGATGCGCCGCCGCGGCAAACTGATGATGGCCAACGGCACGCCCTGGCGCATCCCCTGGCTCTGCCCGATGCTCGACGTCATGGGCACCGAGACCAACTGGAACCGCGACAACCGGTGGTCGCCCCTCTCGGTCGACGAACTCCTCTACAAACGGGCCCTGGCCGGCAAGAAGCCGTACTGTTTCCTCCAGAACACCCGGTTCGAGGACTTCGGGCCCGACAAGGTGGAACGGTACATGCGGCGGTGCCTGGCGTTCGGCATGTTCCCCGGCTTCTTCAGCCCCGACGCCAGCGGCGGCCACTACTTCAGCCGGCCGGAACTCTATGACCGCGACCGCCCGCTTTTCACGAAATACGTGCCGCTCATCCGCCTGGCGGCCGAGACCGGCTGGGAACCCGTCCCCCTGGTCCGCTGCGACGAGCGCAATGTGACCGTCGAACGCTGGGGCGACCGGTATCTGACCGTCTTCAACGCGGGCAATGCCGCCTGCACCGTCACGCTGACCGACGCCGGCCTCTCGGACCTCGTCCGCCGCGCCGCCGGTCGGCCGCTCGGGACCGTGCGCGACCTCGTCCACGGCCGGGATATCGCCTGGCGCGACGGCCGGGCGACGCTCTCCCTGGAACCGGAGGATGTGGCCCTTCTGGACCTGGCGCCGGCGGCGGCCCGGAATTCGCGTTGACGCCGGCGGCCCGAACCCCGACAATCCCCTGCCATGGAAATCCACGAACGGCCGTGCGAGATCGAGGGCGTGTCCCTGCTGGCCCTGGACGGCGGCTTGGACCATTCCAACACCGACCGGTTCGTCGCCACGATGGACCGCCTGCTGGACGAGGGAAACACCCGGGCGGTCCTGGACCTGGGT
>Ga0180434_10009788_pt1 | contig 10357 bp, 18 predicted proteins | sample SS_ome_7_FD_132453 | JGI IMG/M metagenome (GOLD analysis project Ga0180434, IMG submission 132453) | Hypersaline lake sediment archaeal communities from the Salton Sea, California, USA - SS_1_D_2 metaG | ecosystem: Environmental > Aquatic > Non-marine Saline and Alkaline > Hypersaline >... | reverse complement strand
TGTTATTGCCTTTTCATTTGCAATCGCAAACTTAAGAACACCGTGTCTTGTCTTTATATATTTATCCTTCATTAATTTTTTGTTTTCAGAATCAATCTTTTTCTGATAAAAGAAATGGATATACATCAAGAACTCTTTGAAAGTTCCAGTGAATTCACTAAGAAACTCTTTTAATACTTTGTCCATTACCAAGTGTCCCCTGACATTTTTAGCGAAGATGCTAATTGTATACTAGCATATTTGAATCTCATTTTCAGTATCCGTTGATTCGCTGCCGTAACTCCAACAGCATCGTTTCCAACTGGTGAAAATTTTATTGGTCCTTTAACCAAATATTTTGTTTTTGAATTTGAAATAGGATCATACAATGCTGCAGTGTATGGTGCTCTGGTCCCACTTCCAGTTATCTTTACATACGGAAGTTTAAGAATTTCTGGATCCTCATTCAACCATTCTGTTGCAATAAAAGTAATCTTCTGCTGCTCATTCATTTGATTTATTCTTTGCAAATATAAATCACGCATCTCATTTAAAGCTTTAGAAGAATATCCATCATAAACTTGCTTCTTTACACCAGGATTATCTTTCAAGAATTGTTTTCTAGCATCCTTCTTTTCTGGAAGAGAAAACTTTTCAATAATCATTTTAGAATATTTTTCATCAACAGATACAATATTAGTTCCTAAGTATTTGTCTATAGTTCCTATACCAGGATTCTTCATTCCTGCGCCACCACTCTTAGTGGACTTTGCAGAGATACCATAAAACTTACCAGTGGAAAGTTCCACTAAAACATCACTAGGATTTAATCGTTGATCTACTTCAAACCCAATAATAGGTTGAAACTTAAATCCAGGTCTAGCAGTCCAATAAGCACGAACTGGAGTTCCATATCTATTTCTACTAAGAAACTGTAGAAACTTATCATACATTGCTTCAGCTCTACCAAGTTGCCACTCAACTTCAGACTCACTTACATTAGCGGTTCTTTTTTCGTACTGTTGAGCAGTTACTGTATCTGGAAACTCATCATTATTAAGCAGAAATGTGAGACATATCTCATTAATATCTGCACCTAATGTATTAGCGGACATTCTTTTTTGAAATATTTATCCTTGATCATACGGATATTTACCACCAAATATTTGAATTGAAAGTCTAGGTTCTTTAATTTCATATGCTACTGGCGTTACCATGTGAAATTCTTTACTATCATTAACAACCATTGTATTTTTCTTAGGAATCAAAGCTTTGATATGATTACTACCTTCATCTTCCTTTTCTTGATATAAAAATATTCCACCATCATTAATATGCCATTCTTCATTTAGATATATGGTAGCACCAAAAGTATAGACCCAATCATTATGCCAGTTTAATGCAGTCAATGGTTGCCATACATTAAAGTAAATGTTTACATTTTCTTCTTCTGGACAATGCTGTCTAATTTCTGCAAATATCCATTCTTTTATTTCTTGATCAATATCACCTGAAGAAAGACAACTTGCGGGAATGCCTTTAACTAATTTCATATCCCAAACGAAATGGCTACCAGTCCAAACTTGAGTTCTGACCATCTCTTTGATCTTTTCTACACAGACATGATTGAGTTCATCACTTATTGCATTTTCTATAATTTTCATTGGTTTTTAAGTTGTTTCTGAATGGCAATCATTTCAAGTTGAAGTTTAGCAATTCTATCATCATGATTTTTTAACCAACCATAATACATATGTTCTTCAAACTCATCTACAATTTTATGGTCTACATTATACCTTTCAACTGCCCACTGTGGGGGTTCTGATGTTTTCCAGGGATAGAGTTGATATTCCAACTCAGCAACAATACCCCACATCCAAATTTGAATCTTACGAATCATTTTAAAATCCCCAACATACACCAGAATAACGTTTACCTTTAATTGCTTCTCTCACACCATGAGGATATAAAAAGAGAGAAGGAAATATGAGAATATCACCTTTACCAAGAGGTACTATGTAATCATCCCAGAAGAATAGTTCTGCACCTTCATAGTCATCATTCAGGTTGAGAATAAATGAGAGGACAGGAATACCTTTTTGCATACCATCAAAAATTGAGTGAATATGGTCATGGTGCTGACGCATAATCTGTCCAGGTTGATATCTATTAAATCGCATTACAGAAAATTTAGTAATTATCTGACTCGTTTTTTTAGAAGGATATGTATATTTACGATTGTATACTACAGCTGCTTGTGTAATAATGGGTGTTAGTAAGTCTTGTATTTCTTCTGTCGTTGGTTGAATATCAAGTTCCATTGTTTCTTCAGATTCTACAGAATCCGAAATAGTATTATACCAACTATGAGGTGTCCAAGGTCTTGTTTCAATATCTTTAATAATATATTCACATAACTCAGCAGGAATAATACCTCGCTCAACATGAATAAAGTTTTTTAGCGTTGAGTCAGAGTGGTTCAAAGTTTACCTCCAACCACTCCATCATTCACAACACGACTTTGTTCTTCACCCCAACCTTCTTGTCTACCCTTAAGATAAAATCTAGTGTGGTCAATACACAATTGTTTGCTTAAAGATGTCAATAGTTTTTCTCCATCTTTCAGGGTACTCATCCACATACCATACTTTTCTTCGACATAAAAACAGTCGTCGATGTATACAATATCAGAATCATTCATCTTTTTTGTTGAATCCAAATGGTACTTCTTTTTCTTTTTCTTCCAATGCAAATTTTAGTGCAACACCACCAATTGCTTCCATAACCTTTAGAATGTCTTCTGCCTTAGCACCTTCACCCAGTTCTTCGGCAACATACCAATACTTAGGCCAAAATGTTTCCCCTGCTTTTTGATAGTCTTCAAGGGTTAGTATCTTTTTATCATCCATCTACAGCTTCCTCAATTTTTTCGTCCATTAATTTAACTACATTACGAATAACATTGATCCGTTCTGGAGCAAACTCATAACTATAACCTTTCTGTGCTTCAAAAAGAATTTGTCTTGTTGTAGCCGCAGATAGAACATCAAGTTCAATTGTTACATTTTTTTCAGTCATTTTCCGCTAGTGTCGTAGTTCATTTCATCATCTTCTGCCTTAAGGCGACGAATGTCGTCATGAAGGCGCTTGACTGCTTCCAGTGTTTCGGGAGTTTCTTCCCATTCCCACTCATCACCACTCTTAGTAGTAAAAGTTCGTTTACTCATCATTCTCCTTTGCAATTTCTTGATCTACTAATGTAATTAGTTTCCTGACCCTAAGGATTTGTTCATCTGCAAAAAATCCAGGTTTATTCACAGTGAAATGATAGAGTGCCCATCTCAAATCAATAAGTTGGTCTTGTGTTAGTTTCATCGATCGTCAGATGCACGGTTCTCTGAAAAATATATATCAAAGGTTCCTTCAGGATAACGCTTTTCTAGTTTCTTTACGTTACGAGCAATAACATCATCAAAACTAACACCCAAAGCCATACATGCTTGAGCAACATACCACATCAGGTCACCAAGTTCAATAATCAGGTGCTCACGGTTGTCCTCATTCCAGGGTTTGCCTTGAAAAATAATTTTCTTGATAATCTCCAAAAACTCACCGCCCTCAGCGTTGATACCAACACCAGCAGTGAGAAGACGTTCAATACTAGCACCCTTTTCATCCAGTTCAACCAGACGATCAGAAAGAGCAACGAAATCAGTAGAAGCATCAGAGGTGACGGCATCTACAAACTTTTCGTAGTTCTTGAAATCAATTTGCTTAGTCATGCTTTAAAAGGTTTTTGTGAATTGTTTTCTAATGTTTTCCAGGAACCACCGACACCACCATCCATATTTACTATGATGTCGTGAGTGGGAAGTCCAAAATGATGAGCATACTGATCATCAATAGTTGCCATATCAATCGTTCGACCCCATTCAAGTCGATTAGATCTGTAAGTTCCCATTCTTACTTCTGCTAACCATTTAGCATCAGATTCGGAACCACAGTCGGCAATCTTATTACCGTTACCATCATAAACAGAATAGTAAATCAAAACTTGAATCCTTCAAACGATTTTTTTGGTTTATCTTCATCGTTATTATACTCCTCTTCTGCCCCATTGTCAAGGATATCATGCTGTGCAGTTTGTTCACAATCATATAAACGCATCTTTGCACGGTCAATTCCTACCACAAATCTCTTATGAACATTAAGATCATTGTATCGGTTTTTCAACTGCTTCACCATGATCTGTCCAAGCTGTTCAAGCTCTTCAGTGCTAATAAGGGCAAGCATAAGATCAGCAGTAGCAGGGAGACCAAAGGACTCAGAAGTGTCAGTGAGGTCAACGTCGCTGCTACCATAACCGCTACGAGTGGTCTGGGTGGCAGATACGATAGGGACCTCGGCTTCGACAGCCATCCCTCTAAGCTCTTCCGCAATAGACTTAATATAAGAATATGAATTGATAGAACCACCTTGCTTATAGCGGGAGGAAGCACATATATTAAGGTAATCAATGAAAATAATATCAGGTCTAAATGACTTCTTAAGTGCAAGTTCATTAAGAAGTGCTTTAAAGTGTCCACTATGTGCACTCGCTGTCGGGTATTCTTTAATTATAAGAGTGCCTTGAGTTTTCTTTGCAAGACTTGTTACTTTGTTTTCAAACGTTGACTTGGGAAGATCAGTCAAATCTTGAATAGGAACATTCAGAAGATTAGCATCAATTCTCTCAGCAATTTTTTCCTCAGCCATCTCAAGCGTGATGTATAGTACATTCTTTCCTTGGAGTAGCACACTGCTTGCGACATGGCACATAAACAAAGATTTACCGACGCCAGTGCCAGCAAGAGCAATATTAAGAGTTTTGTTTGGTAAGCCACCCTTTGTAATCTTATTAAGATATTCGAGATCAAAGGGAATTCTGTCTTCCTTTCTATGGTAAGATTCATATCTTTCTTCGTAATCTTGTAGATAATCGTGTCCGATGTGATTATCAAAAGAAACTGCTAGAGCTTCAGACAGGATACTTGGAATAGCATCCCGTCCCTTTTTATCATTACCACCATCAGCAATATTAATGGATTCCATCAGTGCAAGATAAATTGCACGATCACGGCACCACTTCTCAGTAGTATCTAGCAACCACTGAGCATCTACCAGTGAATTATTAAAACCACCAGTAAGTTCTCTAGTTTCTTTGATCTCAGTTTCTGTGAGATCTGTCCTATTCTCTAATTCAATACAAAGTGCTTCTGTCGTAATAGCATTACCATATTTCACAATGAACTGAGTAATCTCCTCAAAGATTACTTTTTCAGATCTTTGTTCAAAATAGTCTGGTTCAATGAATGGAATAACTTTACGAGAGTACTCTTCGTCAAAAATTAGATTTCGTAGAATTGTAGTCTCAATTCGTTCCATAAGAGAATTCGTCCTTCGCAATTTGATCTAATTTTTGCATCACCTCTGGGGTGAAGTATGATTCAGGGTCTTTGAGGATTGCTTTAGCATAGACTTTCTTACCGTCTATTTCATAGCGTCCAGCAACGTTTTTCCACAGACCACCGAGCTCACCGAGTTCAAGAAGACCGTAATATCGATCAAGACCACGCTCATCGTAATAAAGACGCACCGTAACATCTTGATTCTCCTTGCTTAAACGCGACTTGTGAGTCTTAGCCTTAATAAGGTTTCCGACAACATCAGTTCCATCTTTTTCTTTTTTCTTGCTGAGATATATGATAGTAGAGGCAGCATACTTAAGACCAGAACCACCACCCATCTCTTTAGTAGGAACATAAGCACCGATGACATCATAAGTATGGTTGGTGACGATCATTGGTATATTAGCCTGTCCCAACTTCAAAGTCAACATACGGAAGGCACCTTTAACCAGTTGTGATTTTGTCATATCACGAACTTGCTTATCGTTCAATGCGTCAGTGATTTCTTTCTCTGTGGAAAGCATTCCAAGAGAGTCCAACACAAACATACAGGGCTTACGTTCATCAGCAGCTTTCTTCAGATAGATATCAACTGCCTTAAGTGCCTTACTACGAAACTCTTCAATAGTGACTACATTAACAACAACTACCCTATTGAGGTCGATGCCGCGACTTTCAAGAAGAGACTTATTAACTGCTGCTTCAGTGTCAAAGTACAGACAGTAACCGTCAGGATTAGAATCCAAAAAGTTTTTAACAACAGCGAGAGAGAAGAAAGTTTTTCCAGTAGAAGACTCCCCAGCAATAGCAGTAATCTTATTCCCAGATACACCGCCAAATATAGACCCTGAAACCAATGCATTAAAAATGTAAGAACCTGTGTCCACATAAGTTTCACTTTCATCAATATCTGCAGCAAGTTTGGTGTAGTCATCACCAATCTCCTTTACAATGTCTTTTAAAAAATCCATAATTACATTACAAATCCAAACTGTTCACGGGCAATTTTTTTGTAAGGACCACCTGGATTAGCGTCCCTAATCTCCTTAATCCTTACAAGTTTTTGATATAAAGCTGCATCACCGCCCAGGCGAAGAGCACTGATGATAGTAGCAAGTTCTTTATCGTTGATAGGCAGTTCCATTAGGAGAAAAATAATTCCAGGTTTACAGTTTTTTCCACATTCCAACCAATCGCATCTAAGATTGATTTCAATGGTTCGACAAAACTCTTTTCAAATTGTAAGTCATAGTCGATGTATTTGTCAAGACCCAGTTCTGTCGGAAAGTCTTGAATGAATGAGATAACATTCTCTTGAATAATATTTGGTTTCTTAAGATAAAGAAACTTAATCTTTTCACCATTATTAATTAGAGAATACTTATTAGTCAGTTTCTTTTCCTTAATATAGTGATTGAAAAGAAGTGCACCACGGCAATGGATAGGAGTTCCCTTCACATAGATATCTGAATGTGAGCGATACTTTACAACATCAGATACTGAACGGGGAAATGCAATCTGTTCAGGAGGAAGACTTTTAAATTCATCACGACATTTGTCGATGAAATCAATAACATCTTCTTCAGTTGCATTCATCATCAACTTCAAACCATCCTTAATCATCTGACGGCATGGTGCAGGTGTTGAGGATTTAACTGCCTCAATACCCATCATTTTGAGTTTCGGTTCATTGTACTGAACCCCCTCACTATTCCACACGTTGAGAATGTATCGCTTCTTCGCAGTCCAAATACCACGTTCAGCAATATTCTCACGCTTCATTTGCATCTTTTGCTCATATGCCGAAACATACGAAGCCAGTTCCTCATATGAACGTTCGATAAAAGGTTCAAATTTCTCCTGGCAGATCTTATCAAGTATGGAAACAATTGCTGTTTTATCGCCAGATTTAGAACCAAAAAATTTATCAACAAGAGGTCCAAGATTAAGATAGATTGAGTCAGTGTCAGATGCAATGACATAATCTACATCTTGTGTTTGCAAAAGTTTATTTAGGTAATTATTCATTCGATTCTCAATCCAACGAATAGAGACCTGACCAGAAAGCGTAATTGCTTCTGCGTTTGCTAGTTTGTAATACCTAAAGTATTGGTTTCCAATAGCACCATATGCAGAGTTCAATTGAATCTTACGTGCCATCTGAATATTATTACACCTAGCAATCTCCTTTTCAAGTGTCTTGGTTGGTGTCTTTTCATATGCCTGCTTAGCAGCAAGCATCTTCTTTTTGAAGACAGTACGATCCTTATAGATCTTCTCCATCAACTCTGGAAGAAATCCACGAACATCCTTACGGTACATTGCTCCATTAGCACATACCGCATTGTCCTTATACATCTCAAAGGTCAATTCTTCATTAAGTATCTTATCAACTGTTGCTGATGGATGCCTGGTATCTCTGAGTGTCTCTGGTGAGATATTGTACTGCATAATAAGATGAGGGTAGAGAGAGTTGAGGTCAAAACTAACAACCCAATCATACTTTCCTGGTATCGGTTCCTTAACATAAGCCCCTGCGTATTTGGAATCTTTATCTGAACGTTCTTTAGGGGGAATTACAATATTCCTCTTTTTGAGGTAATTGTAAATGATAGTGTCCCACATACGAACCTGAGAGAATACATCAGCATAGTTCGCTTTAGCATCATAAGCCATAACGATTGCTAGTTCAATCAACTTCATCTTGTCTTCCATTCGGTCAACAAGTTCCACGTCAATTATATTATATTCTACAAACTTTTGCCATCCTTTAGTGTAGAAGTCTTTAAAAGTATCAAACTCAGAGTGGTCAAGCTTTTTCTGCCCAAGTTCTACACCTGCAATATAATCCAAACGATAGGATTCTTGCGCTTTATAAGTGAACTTCTTATAAAGATTTAGGTAATCAAGCTGTGTGACTCCACCAATATCATAAGAAATATTTTTACGACCAGCAATATATACTTCCCTTTCAGTCACCAGACCCCAAGGAGAAAGACGCTTCATCAACTTCTCACCAAGCACACGGTCAAGGCGACGGGTCAGATATGGGATATCATATAATTCACTGTTCCAACCAGTAATAACTTCAGGAGTATTTTCCTCAATCATCCACCAATTAATGAAGTCATTCAACAATTCATACTCAGTCCTAAACCCTTTATAGATTACATTCTGCTGCTTATTGTTGAAAGGTCCTAAACCCCAAGTGCGAATCTGTTTAGTGGTATAATCCTGCACAGTAATTAGAAGTATTTCCTCTGCAGCACTTTCTACATCAGGGAATCCATTCTCCGATTTGACCTCAATGTCAATCGTAGAGATCTTAATCTTAGTAGTATCAAATTTGATTTCTTCCTCAGGATACTTCTCAGAAATATACTGATAAATGTATCCAGTATTTCCGTAGATTTTAAAATTTTCTACACCGTCATACTTTTTGATAAACTCACGACATTCCCTAACTGTACCAGGTTCAATGGGATCAACAGGTTCTCCAGTAAGTGTTTTATATTTACTTTTACTTTTGGAAGGAACAAAAAGGGTCGGGTAAAACTTCTCACGGGTTGCGAAATGGCGACCATTTTCGTAACCTCGGACCAAGAAGTGATCCCCGACCATCTGGACGTTTGTGTAAAATCTCATTCTGTAAGAGTCAAATACTTTTCAATAATTTCTTGTGTTGGGTCAACAATAGTAAGAATATTGTTTGAATGAATCATCATTTCAGTTTGATCTGTAACAGTAAGCCATGGTTCCAGATTACCATCAACATCAATCTTATAAGGATTGATAAGTTTACAATCAGGTTCCCCTAGTTCTGAACCAACTTCAATGATTTCACTGATAATAACATTATCAACATTAACAAGCAAACACTTAATTGATTTGTCCATTTATCTTCTCCTCATACATTTCTTTTACTTCATTAACTGGTTCTACAATAGTAACAACCCAATCAGGTGGAACAGGAATCTGATCATCCTTAGACAGTACAATCCAAGGAGTGAGAGAAATCTCAAGATCTCCTGAAGATTTGGATTCACTTTCTTCAACAAGAAGCATAGGTGTGCGTGCCTCTACTTTATGTGGATTGGTAAAAAGATACCCACACATCTTATCATCAGAAATAAGTTCCTTTGCGTCAGATATCACAGTCTCCCCAGATTTAAGGAGTGCTAATTTAATTGACATTTGATTTTTTTTCCTCCACTCATTATAGCAATAAAAAAGGGGGGAGTCAACTGGTTTGTGCCAGTTATCCCCCTGCGGCGACGACTACTTATTTATAGATAGTCTTTACGTTGATGATGCTCTGGAACAATTTTTCCAAGTTTAACACTTAGCATCCCATCCTCAAACTCAACTGATCTAACTTCCGTTTCGTCACTGAGTGTCCATGATCGAGTGAAAGATCTTTGAGCCACTCCTCTGTGGACATAGGTTCTTTCTCCTTCTTTTTCTCCTTTTTGTAATCCTTCGACAAAAAGGTTTCCGTCTTGAGTGTAGACATTAATTTCTTCCTTTTTAAAGCCTGCTAGTGCTAGTTCTAAGCAGTATTCTACGTTGCTTAGTTGAACTAGATTGTACGGTGGATAATTACTTTGAGTCTCGTGCAGCGTTCCAAGACGATCAAAGTAATCTTCCATACCAATACTGTACCTATTTATACGGTCCAGAAGATCAGGCAGGTCCTTACTATGAAACTTCATTAAGTTCGTCATTATTGTAGCTCCTTAAAAAGCGAGTTTGTGTTATGTGATCCCCGAAGGCAATCACACATATTTATAACACGCTATAAGGATTTTGTCTATTCGGTTTCCTCTACTCTCTTCTTCTTAGAACCGATATTGTATTTGGTTTCCAGAATCCAGTCTCCCTTATCCTTATAAGAAAGAACTTTGATTTGATTAAGTGGAGCGATATCTTGA
>Ga0180434_10009785_pt1 | contig 10358 bp, 14 predicted proteins | sample SS_ome_7_FD_132453 | JGI IMG/M metagenome (GOLD analysis project Ga0180434, IMG submission 132453) | Hypersaline lake sediment archaeal communities from the Salton Sea, California, USA - SS_1_D_2 metaG | ecosystem: Environmental > Aquatic > Non-marine Saline and Alkaline > Hypersaline >... | reverse complement strand
GCAGGTAAATCACCCAGAGTAGTTTGTGCCTCTGTGTAAAGGCGTCCTCCTGGTAAAAATTCTTTTAAAGAATTAGCAACGCTAGTTTGATTAGCATCTTTTTTATAAATATCTGCGTTTGGATTACCACCCAAGATGGTCGCATATAATTTTTCGACACCCATTCCTATTTTATAGCCTCGACCTGCTAACCACTTTTCAACATGTGGTAGTTGTTCTCTGATTGTATATTTACCTATTTTTGCCGGATCGAGACCTGCCTCTCCTCTTTCCGGACCTCCGAACTGAATTAATCCATAGTAGCCGCCGCCCGCTCCTCCCCAGATATTGGGGTTAAAAGAAGATTCTTTATGGATTACCGCGCCTAATTTGTAAGGATCAATTTTTAAACGCTCCGCTGTTTCAAAAACAGCCGCCCGATCTCGTGGATCTAAAACACCAATACGATTAGCCACTACTCCTCGTTTAAATCATCGAATATATCTATATTAGGATCAACAACCACACCGAGTTCGTCGATTACGAATTTAAAGGTACGTTCTCGGCAAACAAGTCGAACGATACGATCCCATAGATATTTTTCGCGCTCTTTACCTTTTAACTCGTGCGCGCTGTTTTTGATCCGAGTAAGTGTGAACTCATCTTCGAGAGTCAGACTGATACTCACGAACTCAGAGCCGTTCATAGCTGACTTGCAGTTATAAACAGTCTAAGTCACAAACCAACAATAAACTATGGTATTATATGATTACCATGCTTTACAGCTCCAGTAGCCAGCAGTAAGCTTAGATTTCTTTTCGTCGCATTTGTGTCGAGCGCGGAAGTTTTTGCGACGCTCCGGATCGTCACTCCTGTTCTCCATATTTGCGTCTCCAAACCGAACTAGCCGCACTTTGTCACCTTCTTTCGCTGCCACGGCAAACTGCTTGCCTCCCTGCACGTCGCGTTTTGGTTTGTTGTAACCTGAGAATAATTCTCCGGCAACGCGGATTTTTCCAGAAGTGCGAGTCTTTGCCACGGGGCTGTAACGGTTAAATACATTCTAGACTTCGAATCCTAAAACAAAAATAAAAAAAGATTTTTTGAGCTTCGAGCTTGCACATCCTGTTTTTCCTGCTAATCTTTTGACGTTGAGATCATCCAACACTCTTCTCGCATGGAATCCCAGAAGCTGCTCACAATTGCACAGACCGCTGAGCTGCTGAATTGCTCTGCCGGCTTCGTACGCAAGCGCATCTCTCTTACCGAGTCTCGTCAGCCCGGTGGCTGGCCTAAAAGCACTTACGTGAACCTGCAGCCCAACGGCGCCAAGTCTTTGTTCAGGATCAATAAGGAAGCCCTACAGGAGTACCTGAAGGGTCAAGAAGAACAGGCTAAAGTAGTTACCGAGACTCCTTGCAGCACTGGTCAGTGCCCTGTTTGAAAAAATGACTTCCTCTAACATCGAACAAATCTTCCAAACTGCTGGTGCAGCGCCAACAGAAGAGTTGATTACCGAGGAAGTCGTTATTGTTAAAGAGGCTAATGTTGACAATCTGATTTACCGGATGGTTGAATTAGCCTCGTATCTTTATCATTTAAACATTCAAGCGCATCTAATTCACTTAAACTACGAAAACTATAATTTTTTAGCTGTCCACAAATTTTTAAAAAAACAATATCAACAACACGTAGAAGACTTTGACACTATTGCAGAATTAATTCGCTCTATGGATTATCTGCTTCCTATGTGTCAAAAAGGACTTTTAAACGCTCACAAAAATTTTAAAACTACAAAAACATACGAACCCGAAGCAAGTCTTGTTCAGTACACAAAAAATTTAGAGGAAGGTGGCTTTCTAGCAAAAGACATATTCAAGTTGGCCCAAGAAGTTGAAGCTCCTGACGTAGAGAACGAGGTTGCCACGGTGGTTGGCCATTTGTTCAAAGGAGCTTGGATGCTCAAAGCAACAATCAGAAAAGGCTCTAAATAAGAGCCCAACCGCCGTTCACTGCAACATAAAGACCGCTAGGACTATCATTTTTGTAAGCGAGTGTTCCTGATTCAGCCGCTGCGGGAAAGCTCCCTGTAAAGATAGTCGCAGAAGGTACTCCAGCAGCACTCACAACACCGGAAGCCAAGTCAGCTCCATCAGCATGTAGTGAGCCTGAAGATAATATGGCGCCAAGAGCACCTGAAGCTAAGATTGCACCGAAAGCACCAGACGCAACAATAGCGCTATTAGCAACGATAGCTCCCGATGCGATTGTTACGTTTGCACTCGCGGCAGCATCAGCAAAAGCAGCGCCAATTTTTTGCCAGCTAGAACCATTCCAAACACTTAAGTAATAAGAAGAAGTAGATGAGTCAACCCACGTCTCACCTACTGAATTACCCGTTTGACCGACAGCACCAACATTAGGAGCCGTGGTTGCGTAGTGAGTACCAGTGACTTTTCTAATATCTCCAGCAGAATCTTTAAAGTAAAGGCCGTTATCTGCGGCAGCAAAATTAATCGCTAGCTCACCGACTTGAACAGTCGTAGGTAACGGCCTATCTGAGGAGTTACCAGAGCGTTTGGATAGAAGAGTAACCGGTGTAGAAGTCATTTAATAAGTACCTCCATTAATTGAAGGGCGGAAAAAAGGAGGAAGCCCTGAACCATCTAAGTAGTCGCCACCATCATAAATAATTAAAGGGCTAATGCCGCTGACCACGGTTCCGTTTAAATAAGTTCCCCCGTCCGCTATAGGTGTATTTTCTGGAGTAACTGGTTGCAGAGGATTAAATTGATCGATGTCAAACATCGAAAATCCGCTAGGCACTAACGGACTGACTCCACCAGATGCCAGTGTGTCAAAATTTAAAACTTTGACCAGTGTCGGATTCATATCCGAATAAAGCATGTGGTCAGGAACACTGTCCTTAGCAGGCGAATACTTCTCCCACCAATTAAGGCTTTGAACTTTAGTTAAAAATTTATTTTGTTTTTCTAAATTTTTATCAAAATATTCTCTATAACGTTCATCTAAAGGTTCGTCAGTTGGTTGAGCTAGATAAGCATCTAGGTAAGAATAATTGGTAAACCTATTTTGCATATCCCACCAAGTTGCATATATATGTTTACAAAATCTTGGTTGGAAATATAAAAGATTAGGATCAGAATAAGAAGAAGCAGCATCGTCTCTATAAGAAGGAAGACCTAAAAGTTGTTTTGTATAAATAAAACCAAAATCGCGAGCAAAGCCTGGAAAGTCTCTTAACTGAACAGGACGATCACCGTCAAAAGTATTAGTACCTGCGTCATAAACACCAGGTTTTAAATCTTGAGGTTGCGTATACGGGTAAGTACGTTGGCCAGAATATTTATAAAGATTAAAATCTTCTCTAGCTAAATAATCAGGGCAGTTACAACCAAACCGCATAGCTGTGGTCAGGTACTCACCCACAGTGGGATTTGAAACAGCAGGTGCAGTGAAACTTTGATCTTCGATGGAAGTCCAACTGGTGTCGGCGGTAACTGAGAGGAAAAGTGTGTCTTGGAAAGGTGCAGGAGTGGGAATTGCTGGACCTCCCGCCTTAGTCCCTACAGCGACTACTGTGTAGTTGTTATACGTGGTTTTTTCGCTACCGTCGGCGGCAAAACGATCAGACAAAACTTCTCCCGTAAAGAATGAGATGGGAGCGCCAAAATTACTAGATAGCTCTACTCCAATAATGTTATTAGCGGTGTCGTAATCAAATACACTCTTAATCGAGTAACCGAAGTCAAGAAAGTTAAAACTATCTCTAGGTCGTATTACGACCATTCGCATACCCATGTCTTGATCAGACGAAGGGTACATATAACAAAGACCAGGAAGTTCTACTCCTCCAGAACCCGCTTGGCCGTTAATTGCGTATCTAAAAGTGTAATTAAGACCAAGCAGAGCCTGGTTAGTGTACTGATAAAGTTCGTATCCTCTTCTCCAGCGCGTCCACATCGACGCATAGTTGTAATCAAAAAGAACACTAAAGTCCTTTAAATTCTGGTCGGGTCTAAATTTATTTTTCCAGGGCATCGGTCGGTTTAACGCCGACTGTTTACTCGCCCCTGTTATTTTATTAAACGAAAAGTCAGATTTTTTGGGTGAGTGGTTATCCCACCCAAAGTAATCTGAGCCTTTACGTCGTTTACTCACAGATCAATAGAAGCCACCTTGAGCCCAAACAGTAATACCTGAAGCACTCAGACCACCAGATTCAGCAACAGGAGAGTCACCTAGGTAACCCACGGCAAGGATGTAACCTTTTTCAAGGTACATTGATTCGTTTGCCCCTAATTCAACTGGTCGGTTTAAGTTGGTGTCACCGACAGCAGGAACAGGAGCGATACTTTTAGGCAGTTCGATGCGCTGAATCAATCCTTCAGTGTCCCCCGAAAGACCGACAGTCACCTTATTGATCAAAAGCGAAGAAGCTGTCGAAGGAGCAGCCTGATTAGGAGCGTAAACGTAAATTCCTAATGCGCAGGCTCGAACCCCACCATCATTGGGATAGCCTTCGTTAGAAACAATAAACAAATCCTCAACAACAGCGGCGTCCTCAGACGGCACATCACCAACGCGAACAAGCTGAACTAAGTCGCTGAAAGAAGGACTAGTAGAGCTTACCGTTGCAGTAGCACTGGTAATCGAAGCGCCCCTCAGAAAAGGACGATCGACCATCATTGGTTGCTTGTTCGTACTTGTGCTAGCCACTGTTTAATTTCGTGATAGTTCTATTTTACTTTACTGAGTAAGCGTTACCTCAGTACCATCAGGTTTAATGTATCCTGTTAATCTGCCAGTAGCGTCGGTAAACACGCGGTAACCCATAGCTTCGGCTTCTTCAACAGTTTTAGGTTGATAAGGTTCCACGGTTATTCGCGTAGGTCCTGGCTCAAACTGTTTAACTGCTTGAGACATTGCCTCTTCTGTACCACGCACAACACTATCGACCTCAGATCTAGAAACATCAGGCGACTCTGGTCGGGGTCCTACAAGAGGATTAAAAGCTTGATTCCTGTCCGGAAACAGATCAGCAGGAAGCCTTCGACGCGAACGACCTTGGAGAGCATCTACAACATCAGTACCAGTTCTAAATACGTCGTACGCAAACTCGATGTAGTCGTCAACCGAGTTAAAGCCAGCGTTTTGAGAAGCGCCAGTTGAATTAGCACCAGAATAGCTCATCGCATAACACCCATGTTTTGACCAAGACGCGCGTCACGAGCAAAATCTTGAGTGCGTTGCAGACGTGGGTACTGAATAGGCCGTGCGGCATCGTTTATATCACCATAACCCTGGTTGAGAGCAAACCTAGCTAAAGGTGTGTTGATAATACGAGCAGCATCAAACTTGGCTGCAGCACTTTCACCTTGACCTTGAGCGTTTGCAGCGTTGTCAGTACCTAAACTAGAACCCAAAGCACTGGTAGTCAAAGATTGACCAGTTTGTTGATTAGCGTTTGGGTTAGTGTTTTGCATACGATTAACTAATTCATAAGCAAGAGTCGGGTTAGCTTCTACCCATTGTTCGAAAGCTTGAGCTTGAGCTGCGTCTTGAGCTGTACCCATAATCGACTCCGTCATTTGACGAAGCGCGCCACTGTCCATCATGCGGACATAATTAGCTCGATCAGTATAGTACTGCTCAATTCCACCACGCTCGGGTGTGTAGTAAGAAGGATCACGGGGTGCCATTGCGCGAGCTATAGCTCCCGCAACAGGCGCTGATTGTTGTAATGCTCCTAAAGCAGTGCTTTGATACTCACCAAGGGCCGCAGACTGCTCAGGGGTGAGACTCTGTGTAGGCGACGCTGTATCAGCGCTTGGTGAAACAACACCAGTACCAGGTGGATTAGGGTCAGGAGCTAACGGAGTCGTAGAAGGGTCGACAACAATTTGTGAAGAAGGTTGTGCCGCGATACCTAAAGAAGTCTCTGCTTGCTCTTGAGGAGTTTTAAGCGCGTCATACAGGTTGGACACACCTACAATGCCAGCGCCCGCACCACCTAACATGAGAGCTTTCTGCTGACCAGGCGTAAGCCTGGAAAACAATTCGCCGAGATTACCAAGCTGTACGCCGCGACCGGCTAAAACGTCAGGCACCCCAGGAGCCTGCATCAAAGGTTGATCACCTAAGACCTGACGAGTCGAGCGAAAGTCAATCTCCTGTTGCCCTTGTGGAATACGAGCGGGAGCGTCGGGAAGATCAACCAAACGCTCAGTTCCAGCAATTCGAGTGGTTTCGACATTCCGGGGAGACGCCATGGACTCCGGCGTGTAAGGCCGACCCCCTATATTTGTTCCTGCAGGGGTGATGCGACCACGGGTGCTTGTTGTTGGTACTAAATTCTGAGAACCAGCAGGAAAACGAAAATCTAGTCCAGGCTGGTAGTTATAAGCACTACTAGAAGGACCTTCAGGAATATTGCTTCGAATCACCGCAGCCAATTCCGGAGCCTGAGCTTCAATAGCATCAGCGACCTGGGCATTTGGGTTAGGGCGCCCAGTAAGAACGCGCATTGGCTCGGGCATACGTGAAGCGCTTGGTGGTGCTCCCCAAGCGGGCTCCGGTGCGCGACGAGTCATGGTAGGCACATCACGTGTGCCAATAATGCCAGTTTTAGGCGCTCGACTAGGAGCAGATTGCGCAGCTTCAGTGAGAACTTTTTTAGCTCCACTAAAACCAAGCATATCAGCTAAGGCTCTAGCAAAAGGCATTAAAACTTCAGCCCTAGGATCGTTAGCTTTAAGTCCCACTGTTGCTCGCTAGTTATTTACTGCAATCAGTTTAGCGCCAATTTGCGCGGAAGTATAACCGATCGGATCTTGATACATCAGGAGGCCCAGGTATAGCCTGAATGAATTCGCCGCCTGAACGTTCGAAACGGTAACGAGAAGCAACAGGATCGCGATAGTTAGGCACATAAAGCATCTGAGCCAGTCGATCACATTCGTAAAGATAATTTTCTCGCCACACGCGAGTCACTTCTCGCTTGTCTTGGATGTTGATAGAACGACTAACATCGCCAAGAATTGTTTCTTGTCGACTCGTGGCGCGACCTGTTGCAAGTTCAGTTAAACGTTCAGCTTCTTCGCAACGCTCAATTTGTTGAACAATTTTGTCGTTATAAAACTCGCTAGGTATACTGTTACATGCTTCTAAAAGACGCGCATAATCACCAGCAGGTACAGTAGCGATATTATATCCTAAATGGTAAGCTACACGACTAAAGTTAAAATCATCAAGTTTATAACCAAACGTCTGTGCAGGGTTTCTAGTTATCTGATTGATGGCTGCGTAGATAACCTCACGCTTAGTAGCGTCGGTTGTCGTTGCATTAAAAGCGACCCCTTGCTGAGCTAAATAACTTTGAATTTGCTCTAGCTCTTGCTGCGTAAGTTGGGCCACGGATCACCAAACATATATTTTTTATTCTACGTAAACTTCTCCCGTAGCAAAAACTTCGTCCCAATCAATCCTTTTTACAGCCTTAAGTTGATCAAGCTTGGCAAAACGCTCACCAGGAAGACCTTGTTTCAGCTCGATAATTTCTTTAGCTGTTTTAATCCCCACACCGGGAAGCGCTTGGGTCAGTCCTTCAGCGGTCAAGTTATTAAGGTTGATCCTGTTGTCTACAGGTACTTGAGGTTTGACGACGACCTTCTCAGGCTTAGGAGTAGAAACTTTTCGACGCGAGCGTCGATTTACGACGGGTTTGTCGTCAGAAATAGATTTTGTATCTACTGGATCTTGAAGTTGATCTTTGTGAGCAAAAAAGACTTTAGCGGATGTATCAGAGCGAACCATAAAATACTCTCCTTCGTCATGGACAGAGAGAACGGTGACTTTGATTCCGCTAGGAGCGTAGATTTTCGTTGACATAGCAATCACTATACGGACAGTAGTTTATAGCAAATTTATGTAGAATGCTATTACTGCGGGTTAATTATGGGTATTCCTTTTGGCCGAATGGCAGGCGAAATCAGAAAATACATCAAAAAAAATCCACTTGCTGCTGCGGGTGATACGTACGCTGGAGTTTCAGAGTTAATAAATCCTTACGAACCAGATCCAGTAAAACGAGGAATTTTATCGGTGGGTGTACCGGTTCTAGGAACGGCGACCAGTGTGGCGACAAAGGGGTTTGATCTTATTCCTCAATTTATGGAGCTTGCTGGAACAGTGGGACAAGAAGCTGGCTACCCAGAAACACAAGAAACACGAAACATATACGGTTGTGCCCCTCTTTTAAACACTGATAATTATGCAAGATTGCTGCTAGGAGCTAGTAATAGTCCTGCTATTAAACAAAAACTTGGCAGAGCAAGAGAGTTTTGCGGCGAAGCAATAAAAGACGCAGCAAGGCGACCACGTGCGGGTGGTCTGGTTATGCCTGTGCGCTAATCTTCAAAGCCAAAAACTCCAGCATCCCACTGGGGTTTCATTCGTTTTTCGGCAACTTTTTCAAGGTTACCTAGATACATCTCTCGCTTAGCCCAAGTATCACCACCCTCAACTCCTTTCTTAGGGTTGATACATTTTGGTGAATTAGCTGTGTTACAAACCAGACCGGCTAAATCTTCTTCTTTTGCTTTAACACCCGTGGCCCAGTAAAGTTGGCCATCAAGCCATCGCGCCCCGCATTTAGGGCACTCATCTCGTTTAATAACGAGTTCAGAAAGCTCAGGCATAGCACTAAAACTATGATCAACATAGTTTAGATAGCGAATAAATAAATAAAAGTATCTATTGTTAAATTAAGACAAAAAAAAGACCCCCTTTGCCATAAGGGGGTCGATCCGTGTTCGCACCTAAATCTATCAGGCAGGGCTGGTAGAGGTGTAAACAGAAGACTCAACGAGACCATCGGGCTGAAGAGCCAGATCTTGACGCTCGGGAGCTTCGTCAGGAACGATCCAGCAGACTTCGCAGATCGCGAGAGCCTTGTTATCGCCAGCCAGGCTGTTGGCAGCGGCGCGGGGATCGTAAACGCCGGAACCTTGAGCCAGACCAGAAGCAGCAACACCGCCCAGGTCGGTGGTGGTGAACAGCTTCCACTGGGTCTCGGAAGACAGAGCGGACAGGGAGTTAGAGTCGATGATGTTCACAGAAGCAGAGCTTCCGTTAGCGATCCGGCTGTTAGAGCCGGTCACAGACACACCGAACTGGCCGGACACCACGGTGCCGTCATCGAGAAGACCTTCGCCCACAGCGGGAACAAGGGTCAGCTCGGGAGTGCTGTCAGCGCCAGCAACACCGCTGCTAACAAGGTCGCCACCGTCGATGCGCAGGGAAGCGCGATAGACGTAAGCAGAAGCCGGGACATTGATGCCATCAGTGATATCAGCCCGGACATCCTTGTGGAAGTCAGGAGAAGGGATGATGACATCGCCATTCAGGAAGGGCTGCTCAGCAGAGTTCTGACCAGAGCCGTAAGGACGGGTGTAGTAAGAGAGCTGATTGTTAGTGCCCAGAGCCTGGTAGCTCATGTCCACGTAGCCGACTGCCTGTTGGGCAATCCAACCGGGACGGAACACAACACCGACAGGACCGCCGATAGGCTGGTTGGTCAGGTTGGTGGAAACACCGTTCGCGTTGTTGTACTGAACGGTCTTTTCTTCGTGCCAGTAACGAAGAACGTTGGTGTAGTTGCCAGGATAGATCTTGGCAACGTGGAGCTGGTTAGAGTTAATAGCCATTGTCAGTTACCTCCTCAAGCGTCGAAAGAGTAACCAACGGTCACGAAGTCTGCGTTAAGCAGTTCGAAACCAGCATACAGGCTCCAGATCATCATGATGAAACGTGAGAAGTCATCATTGTTGTTCAGGAGAACCTGAGCGTTGTTGCCGCCGATGCCGACGCCAACAGACTGAGGACCGAAGAAGATACCGATCGCAGCGTTGTAGTCAGCGGTGCTGCCAGCAATCGTTGCGTTCTGTGTCTGAGAAGGCATGTTGGTGGATTCGAAGAATCGCACACCCTCAAAGACAAAGCCAGTCGGCATGATGGGCTCGCCAGCCACGAAGGAAGCCTGGCCAAAGCCCTGACCCATGTACAGCGCAGCGTTGGGCTGCATTGCAGACATGAGTGGGTTGATCTGACCGTTACCGGGGTAACGGGCCACTTCGCGGAAGTCGCTGTTCTGACGCAGGTGCATCAAGAACGTGGGGTCGCTAACGCAACGATAGAAGCCGTCCTGGTAGGTCGGGGTGTTGCGCTTACGGAGGGACTTGACCACGCGGAGGAGGTCGTCCTTGACGTCGAACTTAGCTTGCTCGGCGTTGGTATAGGTCAGGGAACCGGTAGCCAGATCGCCAGGGAAGTAGTAACCACCCTGAGAATCAGAAGCT
>Ga0180434_10009782_pt1 | contig 10360 bp, 4 predicted proteins | sample SS_ome_7_FD_132453 | JGI IMG/M metagenome (GOLD analysis project Ga0180434, IMG submission 132453) | Hypersaline lake sediment archaeal communities from the Salton Sea, California, USA - SS_1_D_2 metaG | ecosystem: Environmental > Aquatic > Non-marine Saline and Alkaline > Hypersaline > Sediment... | reverse complement strand
AGTGCTGCTGGTGCCGTTGGGCATGGGGGGGCGGCACCCACTGGGCCAGGCATTCCTGACGCTGGCTGCCATCACAGCCGCCGCAGCATGGCTCTATCGCTGTTTCTGCAGTGAGCAACCCGGCTGGAGGCTTGGACCGCTTGAACTGTTCTTTGCCGCGGGACTGGTGATCGGCCTGATACAGCTGATGCCTCTGCCAGCATGGCTGCTCAACACTGTTTCACCCAACCTTGCCGGCTTGTTGCCCTGCTGGACCGACGGCCCCTGGACGCTGGGCCACTGGGAAACGCTGTCACTCACCCCCAGCGAAACCCTTGTCGGCTTAGGGATTTTGCTGGCTCAGGCTGTGTTGATCGGCTGTGTCTATCAGTCAATCGATAGTGTCGAAGACGTCGAGCGAATCCTGCTGCTGGTGGCCATCGCAGCGGGCCTGATGGCTGCCCTCGGTGTGGTGCAGTATCTGGCTGGCAATGGCAAATACCTCTGGTTTTACGAGTTTGCCTACAACTCGACCGATGGCATCGTGAAGGGCACGTTCAGCAACCGCAACCACTATGCCAGCTTTCTGGCCATTGGGGCAGGGTCACTCGTCTGGTGGGCCTTTGCCCCGGTAGCTGAGCAGCATCATGGCAATCGTCGCCGATCGCGACAGTCCCGCCGCCCGGCCCATCTTAGTGGACGATCGCAGCCAGCCGCAGAGAGGCCCCAACTCGTTCCGGAATACCGCCTCGTTTTCGGTCTGACGGCCCTCTCCGTACTTGTCTTCGCGGTGCTCTGCTCGCTTTCGCGGGGCGGGTCACTCAGCTTGTTAGCGGCAGGACTGGTGGCCACCGGCATGCTGCTGAAGATCGGCCGCATTACCCCAGGGACAGCCGGCGGCCTTGCCGGTTTGACTCTGCTGGTCTGCGCCGCCCTGACCATCCATGGCATGGAGCGGGTCGGGGATCGGCTGGACACAATCTGGGAAGAGATGGGGGGCCTTTTCGCTGAAACAGAGGGCACGGTCGGTGGACGCCTCGACGTCTGGCGAGCCGCGGTAACCACCATCGGAAACTTTCCGCTCCTCGGCACCGGAATTGGCAGCCATGCCAGCGTGTCGCCCATCGTCATGCCGCCGACCGACAAGACGGTCTTCACCCATGCCGAAAACAGCTACCTCAATGTCGGTGTCGAAACGGGCCTGATCGGTCTTACTGTGGCTGTCACCAGCCTGCTGGTCGGTCTGGCTGCTTGTGGCCTGCTTTTCAGCCGTGGTAATGCCCGCGAGCAGGTGGTAGCGGTGGCCCTTGCGGCTGGCTTGACCGCCGGTGCCGTCCACGCCGGGGGAGACTTTATCTGGTATGTCCCAGCCTGTTCCACGCTGCTGATGCTGCTGGGGGCCTGTGCAGTGCGACTGGCACTGCCGCATGTAAAGCCGCTGTCGCTGCCAACGCTGCGGCTTGACCGATTTTCTGCTGCCGGGCTGACAGCAGCCGCTGTTCTCATGCTGGGCCTCATCGGCTACGGGCAGCTCCAGGCAGCCCGTGCTGAAGTGCACTTTGAAGCAGCCGTGAAACAATCACGGTCCCTCGCCAAAAGCAGCCTGCAGGCGCTCAGCAGTCAGGCTGCCGCCGCGGTCGACGAGCCAGCCTCACCTGAGCCGAAAACAACACCGGAGGGCCCCACGGCCGAAGAAGCCGTGCTGGCGGGGCTCGACCAGCGAGTCTCCGATTTGGAACAGGCGGTCGCTGCCCGTCCCGAGCATCCCAGAGCCTGGGTCGATCTGGCCCTCAGCCGACTGGAACGGTTTGGCCTTGCCCGCCGGATTGCCGGTGAAACCTTTGGACTGGTTGAGATTCGCCAGGCTGTTGAAGACAACGGCTTTGAATCGGTCGCCGCTGCCCAGCAGTGGGTGGAGAACGTCACCGGTGAACACTATGCCGATCTGCAGCAGGCCGGCGCGGCCGCCCTGACCGCAGTGACCGTCAATCCCTGTGCCGGTGAGGCCTGGTGTGTGCTAGCAGCCGTGGCATTTTTACAACAACCCTCGCCCGACCTGGCACGAGCCTGCATCGACCAGGCCCTGCGAGTCCGGCCACACGACGGCCAGGTGCTGTTCGAGGCGGCGGTGCGAGCTGAACTTGATGGCAACACGACTGAATCACTGCAGCTCTACCAGCAATGCTTTGCCGAATGTCCCTCTGAGCGGTGGCGGATTGTCAACGTGCTCTTACCGCTGATGCCCGCCACGGCGGCCTGCAAACTGCTGCAGCCTGACCTTGCTGGCCTGCGGATGATTGATAGCCTCTGGTCACGGCATTCCACAGCCGATGCCATACGACCAGTCAAAGAGCAACGGCTAGCCGCTGCCCGGGCTGCTGCCGACGCAACTGACGGCAACAGCCGCTGCAACCTGCTGTGTGAGACGGCCAATCTCGAGCGGACCCTCGGCAATCTTCAGCAAGCCGAGGCCACGCTGGCCGAGGCGATAGCTGCAAACCCAAACCACTACGGGGCCCGACTCACCCACATCGACTTTGCCTTGGCCATCGGTGATGCCAAAACCGCCAAGCGAGAACTCGACTGGTGCCTGCTGCGACGGCCCGACAGCCAGAAACTTCAGGGGCGGCTGCTAAGGCTAAAAAAACTGCGTGTTGAACAGGCGCGAACACCAGCTGCGATCGACGCTACGTCCACCACGCCGGGAGAACACCGATGACAGGCAAGCCCCTTGGCAACCTCCGTCTTCCCAGCCTCCGTCGTATCGCCTGGCACGTGGTGACGCTCGGCAGCCTGATGCTGGCAGTTGTGCTGTCGTACGTCATTCGGTTTGAGGGACTGCTGGACGCTGGGAACACAGCCAGCCTTGCCCGGTGCCTCAGCATCGTGGTGCCGATTCAGTTCTTTATTCTGATGGCGGTTGCCGGCCAGCGAACCAGCATTCGGGGCCTCACCCTGCGGGATCTCTGGCAGCTGGTCTTTGGCGTGACGATGGGCCTGTCCGTAGCGGCCCCAGTGGCAATGCTGGCTGAGGCCAACATTCCCCGCAGCATCTGGATCATCGACTGGTTTATTGCCATCTCGGTGCTTGGAGGGTTTCGGGGTGCTGCCAGCGAAATGGACAGCTTCCTGCGGCGGCGATCGTTGCATGCCGGCAGCCGCGTGCTGCTGGTGGGCACCTGCCCATCCAGCGAGGCGGTGGTCCGGGCAATTCAATCAGACACCTCGCCAGACAATCAACGCGTGGTGGTTGGCATGGTCGCGAAGCCAGAGGACCGCGAGCTCATCGGCCGATCGACCGGCGGTGTTCCAGTAGTTGGCACCACCAAGCGGCTGGAACGACTGATCACCAAGTACCGCATCGACGAAGTGATGCTGCTGTCTGAGACCTTTCTGGGCAGCGAGGTTTCTAACCTGCAGAAACAGGCTGCAGCGGCCGGCTGCATCGCCACCATCATTCCCGCGATTCACACGCTGGTCAGCGGCGGTGTGCAGCTGCAGCCACGACCGATTGACATTGCCGACCTGCTCGGCCGGCCGACCGTGGAGATCGACACCGCCGGCCTCGGCCGCTGGCTGGGCAACAAAACTGTGCTGGTCACTGGAGCCTCCGGCAGCATCGGCTCTGAACTTTGCCGGCAGCTGTTGAACCACGGGCCCGAACAGCTGATCATCCTCGACCGCAGTGAGACGGGCCTGTTCTGGATTGAACGCGAACTTAATAAGGCCACCAGCTCAACCGAAGTCATCCCCTGTGTCGCCGACATCACCGACGCCGAGCGGGTCGAGCATGTGTTTGCCGAATACCGGCCCGACATCGTCTTCCATGCCGCTGCCTACAAGCATGTGCCGCTGATGGAGCAGCACCCCGGTGAGGCCATCCGAAACATTCCGCTGGCCACCGCCACCCTGGCCCGGGCGGCGGGCAGGGCAGGCGTGGCGACCTTTGTGATGATTTCGACTGACAAGGCGGTCAATCCCACCAGCGTGATGGGCTGCTGTAAGCGGGTTGCCGAAATGCTCGTGCAACTGGTCGCAGATGAGTTTGAGACCCAGTTCTCAACTGTGCGCTTCGGCAACGTGCTCAATTCCGCCGGCAGCGTGGTACCGGTCTTCCGTGAGCAGATCTTGCGAGGCGGGCCAATCACCGTCACCCACCCCGACATTGAACGCTACTTCATGACCATTCCCGAGGCTGCCCGGCTGGTCATTCAGGCCGGCCTGCTCGGTGAAGGGGGCGATGTCTTTGTACTCGACATGGGTGAGCCGGTACGGATTGCCGATCTGGCCCGCGACATGATTCGGCTTTCCAACCTGCAGGAAGGCCGCGACATCGAAATTCGCTATACCGGCCTGCGGCCCGGTGAGAAGCTCTATGAAGAGTTGTTCACTGCCAATGAAGAGTTGCTGACCACCGCCCATCCGAAGATCAAAAGTGCCCGGATCATGGCACTCGGCGTTGACCAAGCCGATCAGGTGATCGAGCAGTTGGAGGGCGTGATGCATCGCCCCGGTGATGAAATTCGGGTGCTGCTCCACCAGCTTGTGCCGGAATACATGCTGCCACGGTTAGCCGACCCCGATCAGGCCATTGCTGGCCAGATTGGCACCAGCGATGCCGTACCACTGAAGCGATCGGCCTAGCAAGCTGTGGACTTACTGAGAACTGCTCAATAGGTTTCAGGAAGGTTCCATCGCAAATTTGCGATGGTGCCCTGAGCGAAGTTGAATTCCAAGAAGCCCGAGGCGCGAGCCGAGGGAATGCGTTTCGGGGTTCAAATAACGTGATTTCCCTCAGCTTGCGCTTCGGGCTTCGAAGCATGTACTTTTTGACGGACTTTTTTGCTGATCGCTGTGAACGCGCAACATCAAAACTTGCGCTTCGGGCTTCGAAGCACGGATTCCTGCTGGAACCGCGAAGGCGGAATCTCAGAACTCGCGGTTGGGGAGTCCAACCAGCCGGCCCATCGCTTGGCTTCCCAAAGCCGATTCCGGCGACCACCTTTGCCGGAGAGGACTTTTCCACGACCGTCTCCTGACGGCCAGCCGCCTCAGCCACCCCCGGCCAGTCGGCTGGCCACCTCTGGGAAGACCACCCGGAAGGCGATATAGGCCATCGTGAAGGTCAGTAGCAGATTGAATGCCTGGCCGCACAGGTAGAGCAGCACCGGCTTGGCCGAACCCATCACGGCCGCCAGCCGGCGGATGTCGGTCTCGAGGCCGATGCTCACAAACGCCAGGCAGAAGCACCATGACTGCATCGTTTTGACCGGCCCTTTGAGCATGGCGGCGACGCCCTCCTGCTGCGCCGACGGGCCGACTGAGGCCAGCAGCGTAAACACCGCCGAAGCCCCCACAAAGCCGAGGATGAACTTGGGCAGCCGCTTCCAGATTTCAGCAAGCAGGCCGCCAAAGCTGGTCGGCACGGCACCTGTTTCACCATCGCCCGACCGGGCCCACCAGGTAGCCACGCCGAGCGAAATGAAGCCGATCATCACATTTTGAATCAGCTTCACCGAGGCGGCCACGTCTCGGGCAACCGGCCCCACCAGTTCACCGGCTGCCACCACCGCCCCGGTGGAGTCGACCGTGCCGCCGATCCAGGCACCGGCGAGCACCTGATCGAGCCCAAGGGCGTTACAGACCGCCGGCAGGGTGAACATCATGACAACGGTGAAAGCCAGCGAGATGCCCACGGCAATTGAGAGTTCCTCTTTCTTTGCCTTGCAGGCAGCGGCTGTAGCCACGGCCGCTGAGACGCCACAGACACTCATATCGGCTGAAAGCACGAGGTTGAGGGTCTTCGACTTGATGCCCAGCACCCGCTGGCCGAATTGATAAGTGGTGATCAGCACAATTGGCGTGGTGATCCAAGAGACGAGGATGCCGGGTGGCCCGAGTTTCATCAGAGTGCCAAAGAGCAGCCCCGCGCCCATCAGTACCAGCCCAGTCTTGATGAACAGTTCGCCCCGCAGCCCTGGCTTCAGCCAGCCTGGTACCCCGATGACGTTACTGATGAACAGCCCTCCGACGAAGGCCCAAAGCACATAGGACAGTTGCAGACTCTTGATGGTGGCCTGCGTACTCGCCAGCCAGGCCAGCACCGCGAGCACGGTCACCACCGCGACACCCGGCAGGCTCTTCCGGACGGGTACCCCAGTTCCAGCCAGAGCCAACACAAACACCATCAGGCAGCCCCCGGCGGTTGCTGCCACTGCCAGCCCTTTTGCCGGACCATTTCCCTGCGTTGTTCCGGCAAACGCCTTCAGCGGGTCGGCTGTCCAGCCACCCGGCTTGGCCACCCAGGGAGTCAGCAGGTTTTCGTATGCGCCGCCAGCTGGATCCCCTCCGCCGGGTTGCCCTACTCCGCTCGGCTGGAGACAGAACCAGGAGATGGCCAGCAGCACCGCCGCCAGCACCATGGCCCAGACGTCATCGCTTTGCCACCAGTCGCCCCTGTTGGCTGGGGCGGTTTCAGTGCCTGTGTCGGCTCGTATCTGTGGCGGACCGGATTGCATGGGGGCTGTCAAAAAATAATGGGGTGGGAGTAGGAAGTGGCGGAGCGCATGAGAAAAGCATAAGCGTTTCCCAGAAAGTGCTGAGTATTGCTGATCACGGCCCGACCCGTCGATGCCCCGGGGACAAACGACCGCTGACAACTCACGAAGCGGCCGCGATTTGGCTAGACTGGACAAGCCCTTCGGGCCCGTAGCTCAGTGGTTAGAGCAGGGGACTCATAATCCCTTGGTCGTGTGTTCGAGTCACACCGGGCCTACTTGATAATCGTCATCTGCCAAAGAACACCAACTGGCGGAGTTCAGTCGCGAATCTTCTTGATTGACTCGATCCGGCCGTCCCGCAGGCTGATCACCTTTTTGCAGCGGGCCGCGATATCGGGCTCGTGGGTCACCATCACGATTGTTCGGCCCGCCTGATTGAGGGCATCGAGCAAATCCATGATCTCGATCGAGGTGGCCGTGTCGAGATTGCCGGTTGGCTCATCCGCCAGGATCACATGTGGGTTGTTAATGAGTGCTCGAGCAATTGCCACCCGCTGCTGCTGACCACCCGACAGCTGGGCCGGCCGATGCCCAAGCCGTCCGGAAAGTCCGACCAGCCCCGCCAGCTTGATCGCCAACTCCTGGCCGTTGGGACGCTGAGGCCGCTGATATGACAACGGCACCATGATGTTTTCGACCACACTCAACTGCTGGATGAGGTTGTATGACTGAAAGACAAAGCCGAGGTACCGACCCCGAACCCGTGAGAGGGACTCGTCGTTCAGCGTGGCCACGTCGCGGCCGCCAAGCAGGTAGTGCCCAGTCGTTGGACGATCGAGGCACCCCAGCAGGTTGAGCAGCGTGCTCTTGCCGGAGCCGGACGAGCCCATGATGGCGACAAAATCACCCCGCAGAAAATCGAGTGACACCCCAGCAAGCGCCTTCACGTCCTCGCCGCCAAGCCGATAGACCTTGGTCACGTTACGGACAGAGGCCACCCGATCACCGGACAGAACTGTTGCCGAATCATTCATGCCGCAACGCCTCAATCGGGTCCATATTGGCGGCCCGACTGGCGGGATAGATGCCGAAAACAATACCAACACCCACGGAAATCCCAAAGGCGGCAACGACCGACCAAGCTGCCAGTCTTGGCTCGAGCTCATGAATCGTTGGTGGTAGGTTGGCCCAGACATCTGGAAGCAGACTTTTCACTATCTCACGGGCAGCATTCACGGTTGGCCCACAGAGAAACCCAACGGCCACCCCCAGGAGTCCTCCGGTGCCTGAAAGCACCACCGTCTCCCAGAGAAACTGCTGCACAATTTCGCCCTTGGTCGCCCCTAGCGCCCGGCGGATGCCGATTTCACGGGTTCGTTCGGTCACCGTTGCCAGCATGATGTTCATAATGCCAATGCCGCCGACCAGCAGTGAGATGCCCGCAATGAGTAACAGCAGGACGTTGAACATCATCCGCATCGTCTCCGCCTGTTCCAGCAGCTCTTTCGGCACCACGACCGCATAGTCCACAAACTTGTGGTACCGCTGAAGAAGCTCCCGTATGACATCGGCCGAGGCATCGACGGCCTCAATGTCATCCACCACCGCGGTGATCTGATTGAGCTCGACCGTCTCGTTCTGAAACGTGCCACCGCGGACGGTGATAACCCGGTCACCAATGCGGGCTCGAAAAGTGGTCAGCGGAATGTACACATCGCGGTCATATTGACGGGCAGCAAAACTCCCCCCAATGGCCGCCGAGGCTGTCCGCGGTTCAACCACTCCAATGATCACATAGAACTCACTTCCAATCCGGACCGCACGGCCAATCGGATCCCGGATCGGAAAAAGTTTTTGAGCCACCTCGTGTGCGAGCACCACAACGTTCTCAAGTGCTGACAGATCAGCATCCGTCAGCAGCCGCCCTCGCGCCGCAGTGAGCCGATTGATGGCGAAATACTCCGGCGTGCAGCCGATGACCTGCCCGGCAGGCACGGCGTAATCATCACGCCGCACCTCGCGGGTGATCTCCCGCATCGGCATTGCCTTGGTGATCGTCGGTATGTTCGTCAGAATCCGATTGTAGTCGGATCGCAGCAGGCCATAGCTGATTCCGGATCGGCTTCCGCTGTCGCTGTCGGCCTCTTCCGACGGCTTGATGGTTCGGACGATGATGCTCGTCGCCCCCAGGTCCTTGATCTGTTGCTGGGCCTGAAAGCTCACGCCCTCACCCATCGCCACCAGCCAGATCACCGCGGTGACACCAATCAAAATCCCGAGCACCGCCAGCGATGAGCGGAGTTTGTGGAGCAGGAGGCTCCTGACGCCAAGACGTAGTTGATGAACGACATTCACGCAGCCGCCTCATCTCCCAAGCTGCCTAAGATCGGCCGGCAGGCTTTTGTTGCCTGAGAGGCAGTGTTTTTTCGTCCTGTTCACGAGCAGGGCCGTCACCAAGCAACTTTCGCGGGTTCAGGAAAATCTGCTCACCCGATTGCAGGCCGGTCAAGATCTCAACCGACTCATCATCACTCTGGCCCAGCGTGACCACCCGCCGGCTGGCCGCATCTCCCGTGAGGACGGCGCAGACATACTCATCACCCTGCTCAATGACCGCCGCCACCGGCACGGCAATCACATCCTTCAGATCGGCAATCACAATTTCAGCCTCAGCAGTGAAGCCGGGCCGCAGGACCCGCGACTGGCCCTCGATTTTCACCTGCACGATGTATTTTTTCGCCGTTGAGAAATAGTTCGATTCCGGTCGGTTGGCAACTGCCGTCACCTTTCCGGGAAAGATCTCGCCCTGGACACGAACAGTTGCCGGCATGCCCGGCTTGATTTCATCAACCTTCGACTCGTGGACCTCAACATCGGCCCGCATCGCGGTGAGGTCGGGCAACTTAAGGATCACCTGACGCTCCCGTACGGCGACCCCCTCCTTGATCTCGGTCTCTTGCCGGTAGCTCCTGGTATTGGCGTAAATCACAAGCCCGTCCTGGGGGGCCCTGATCGTGCACTTCTTCAGTTCGCCTTCAAGCCGCTCAAGCTTGATCCGCTCCAAATCCAAGGCGGCCCGTTCGCTTTCCAGCCGGGCCTCAGCCGCATCACGGGTGCTCTCCAACTCGGTGATCATTTTCGGCTTGGTAAAAGTTGTCAGAACATCGAGGGCGATTTTTGCCGTCCCCAAATCGAGCTCTGCCCTGGCCACCGCTGACTTCTGAGCCTCGAGCTGCTGAGGTGTGATATAGCCCTTGCGAAACATTCGCTCGCCGTACGCCAGCGTGTTCCGGGTGGCCTGAAGCCGCTCAGTCGCTGCCGTCACATTCGATTCCGCCGTCCGTAGATCCTTCTTGAAAATTCCCTGACGATACTCCTCAACCGCAATTTTGGCCGCTGCAAAGTCCTTATCCGCTTGGATCATCAAGGCCCGAGCCTTTTCGAAGGCAATCTTTTGCGCCGTTGCATTCTCCGAAATCACCGAGTCATCAAGTTTGACGAGTTCCATCCCCTTCGTCACGAAAGCGCCGTCATCCACGATCTCAATGACCGTTGATCCCCCATCGACTTCGCATGCTATATCGACATTGTCATCACTGACGAGACTCCCCTCCTCGGTGACGGTAATCTGAAGATCTCGGCGGGCCACTCCATGTAGCGGCAGTCCCGAAAGATCGGCTGCGGTATCACGGCCCGGCAATATTTCGACCAGCTTCGGGACTGCCAGCAGGCCTCCGCCTACCAAAAGAACAAGGAGGATCAACCACGGCAGCACCGGGCGGCGACTGACCTGCGGCTCGTCCGCAACCATCGGGCTGCCGAGTAATTCGGCGATCGCAACGGCATTTGTCGCGGGGGCAGCCGATCTCTCCGTTGCCGTT
>Ga0180434_10009781_pt1 | contig 10360 bp, 11 predicted proteins | sample SS_ome_7_FD_132453 | JGI IMG/M metagenome (GOLD analysis project Ga0180434, IMG submission 132453) | Hypersaline lake sediment archaeal communities from the Salton Sea, California, USA - SS_1_D_2 metaG | ecosystem: Environmental > Aquatic > Non-marine Saline and Alkaline > Hypersaline >... | reverse complement strand
TTGTTGATGCGTATCTCACGCACTGCGAATCCCAGTTCTTCGGTGCTGGGTGCGAACGCATTCACGGTGAATTCAAACTCAAGATCAAACGTGGTTTCCGGAATGCCCAGTCTGCGACCGGCCGTGATGTCGAATGTGGTGGTGCCACCGTCCAGTGCGAATGTGTTGAAACTCACACGACCAGTGACATGACCCGACGGCTGCAAGGTCAGCCCCTGCGGTAGTCGATTGAATTCTCCCGATGCCAGTCGATACTGTAGATCCCGGCCACCGGTGTTGACTGCAGCCACTTCTAGGGTGCTGATGGCACCGTTGTCAATAGTACCAAGGTCGGAATCTGTGAGCCACAGCACGTCAGTTTCCACATTGCCAGTGATGGTGAGCGTGAAATAGTAGTAGGGAGAGATCACTTCGGGTATGACCTGCCAGTACTCTCGGTTGGTCAGCTCGATGCCCACGGGCACGTTCTGCAAGGCAGTGTAGATTATGCCTGAGAATGAAACGATGTCACCAAACTGCCAGGCCACAGACGCGCTCCAGTTAGCGGCCGTGGGTTGGCGTTTGCGCACCCGGATGCCAAATCGATAGGTAGCTTCGGTAGCTCCTTGGTCAGGAATATAGCCGTAGAGGTAACCGGTCACTGTGTCTAGAGACAGCCCAGGTGGCAGGCTGAAACTGCCCGAATCAAACAGGGTGTTGTCAGCATCATAGCCGCCTTCGTCAAATCCTACTCCAGCACCTACAGTCAGCACAAACTCAATGGGGTCGTTGTCAAAGTCTATGGCTCTGAATCGTGTGGCAAAATAGTTGTCAGCACGCACACGCCCTAGGCTGCCGGGTGGTGTGAGCAGGATCGGAGTGCGTGTGGTTGATACATCGGCTGTGATAAATGTGCTGTCCGCGGTCTCTTCGGTGTTGTCCGCGGTCATGGAATCCTGGCTGTACACATAGATTTCAAAGGTGCGGATGTTGGCGTCTTTGCCGTCTGTGATTTCCACTGTGAACTGATAGTTGCGGCTGGCTGATCGGGTAGCAAAGTCAAACGTGAACTGATCGTAGGCAGTGCGATCGTAGCCGGGTTCAGCTGTGCCCGGTATGCCCGTAGCCGGGGTGATGATGCCGGTGATGTGTCCGGTTGACGACAAGGTCAGTCCCGGAGGCAGCTCACCCGAGATCACTGATACTGCTATACGGTCACCGGGATCTGAATCTGTGAACTGGATCTGTACGTCAACTTCGCTGCCGTCGTAGTAAGCACCTACTATGCCGGCTGGCGTCACAAAGTCAGGCACATCTTGCCCGGTCACAGTCAACGTAAATGTACGATCGGCCAGTCGGTCCACTGTGCCGGTACCGGTATCAACAGTGTAGGCTCGGATGGCAAATCGGCTGGTGACGTCTTCGGCCACTTCCTGTGGTATGCCCTGCACACGAGCCACGGCCTTGGGGATGCCGGATACCACTCCGTTGGTGTTGAGTTGCACACCTTCGGGCAGCTGGCCCGCGATCACACGGAAAAACACGTCGCGCCCAGCTGCTTCAGCTTCTACTGCGATCTGATAAAAATCGCCTTCGGCTATGGTACCCAGGCTACCAGCAGGTGTTTTCCATACAGGTTGGCTCATGCTAGAATGTGGCTCCTGACACACGTCTCCAGATCAGGGTAGATCCGTCGTAGTCCGCGATGCACCAGTAGAAATAGGTGCCGTCATAGGCGATCATGCCTGCGGTATCCCCGGATGTGCCCACAGAACCGCTGGGCGGCGTGTCTTGCACGCGGCTGTACAGCTCCTGGAAATTGTCGTTGCACTTGGTGAAACTGGTACGCAGGGAGTCTCCGGTGCCGTCGTTGGGCGAAACTCCTACGTTTATGATCTGTCTTGCCATGGTGATTCCTCGCTTTGGGTGTATTTAGCGAGTTTTGCCTGGGCTTACAATCCGTAAACGCCCTTGGTAGCGTTGTAGTTGGCCAAGATCTGGGCACTGGAAAGTGCGGATGTATAGATACGTATCACACCATATTTTCCAGCGAACCAACCCGCTGTTGTTCCTGTGTAAGCGGTTGAATCTCGTCCACCAAACGCCAGATACCAATTATTGGCAGAATAATTGTAGGGAGGATTGTAAGTCATGTTAGTGGAAGTACCGGCTACACCATTGAGATAAGGTGTCAGTGTAGTGCCATTGTAAGTGAAAGCCACTTGTTGCCAGTTGTTGAGGAAATCGGGTCTCGCTCCATTGACCACACGGGTTATGTTTGTGCCATTCCACAGGCCGGAAATGATGGTGTTGTTGGTTATAGGGCCTGCGTAGATCTGCCCGCTGGCATAGTGATAGCTGGCTGGATCATTGGGTATGGTGCCACTCAACTGGCTCCACAGACAAGCATTGGTAGCTGCGGGATTGACCCATACTTCGATGGTGTGTGCTGTGGTAGCACCACGATAGAAGTTGGGAGTTACGAAGTAGTCGTTGGTACCATCAAAGGTGAAATAGTCGGTGTTGTAGGTAGGTGATCCAGATATAGTAGCATCATTGCTGTTCTGTAGATCAAACAAGGTAGTACCTGTGCCGGGATAACTCGCTGTACTCTTGGGGTCATACCAAGCCCAGAGGTTGGCAGTGGTGGGCGTGGTGGGCACATATGGGGTGGCATCGGTCACTGTTACACCACGGAGTGTTACGCCTTGTATTCTCATCGTATATACACCGCATAAGTTTGCACATCGTTTCTAGCACTAGTTGAAGTAGCACTAACATTTGCCATACCATACAAAGTAACTGAACTTGGGTTAGTCCAAGAACCTGTACCTTGTCCATTGGCTGAACGACCATTGGAAGTAAGTTGACTGCTTGGTCCACACGGTGTCCACCAAGTGTTATTACTGTATACCCAATCTCCAGGAGCATCCACTGTTAGTGGTCCTGTCATTGCCGTATGTCCTTTGATGTCATACCAGGTACCCGTTAGTTTAATAGTAGCAAGTGTACTATAACTAACATTTGGATCAATTGCTAAATCATCTGGGTTATCGTATATAACCTGGTTAGCAATATGCATATTGGCAAGTAGAGGAGTTTGGCTAGCAACGGTTGTTGCCATTTTCATAACACGATCGCACTGTGCGGCTCCATCATGGAACCAAAGATCCATGGCATTGACACGCAGGCGGTCCAATGTTCCTTCACCATTGGTCCACGTATTAGGATAAAGTAAACCAGTGGCCCCAGCAACGCCGCCTGTGTTATTGTATGACGGTGTATAGCCTATCAGCATCCAACCACCTGACTCGTCGTCCATGTTGCAGTAGACCTGTTTGGCTGAAGCCATATTTGATGTTTGGATATAGTACCAGTCGGATACAGTCTGCCCGGAATCCAAGATGTCCTGTGCTGACACGCCAGGATTGGCCAATGTGCCTTTGACTGTGGTATCTCTGATAGCCACTCCGCTGATGTCTACACCTGATATGTTCATCTATCGTCCCATCAACTTATGCGTACCCAACCGTACCGCACAGTCTGTTCGCTGCCGCTGGTGTTGTTGATACCAAAGTCGAATCTGTTGGTTGTGGCACTGGGAGCCAGACTCGATCTCACGATGGTGTTAGCGGTTCCCACGAACTGATTGGGCAGGCTAGTAAAGTCGATGGGTGTGCCGCCACCGTCGTAGACCCAGGCATACTGGGCACCCACCACCGGCACGTTGGTATTGGTAACAGTGGCAGTGGCGTTCCAGGCAATGATGCCATTAGCTATGTTTCCTTCTACCCACAAGTAATAGGTGTAGTTGGCATCCACAGTGAAACTCTGTGTGCTGTTGCCGGTAGGTACTGTCCAGGTAGATTCAAATTTCGTGACTACGTTGCCATCTGTGCCGCTAGCAAACAAGTTTCCGTTCACTGTGACATTGCCTGGAAATGTGACCAGTCCAGTGGTGTCGAATGTGGTCACAAAAGCGTTGGCAGTGATGGTGACGTTGGCAGAGGAACCTGTGATGTTGCCTGACAGCAGGACATTGTCTGCTGTGACGTTGCCTACAGCAGTGAGGTCACCCGTGGCGGTATTGATCACTACCTTTTCTGTGGCATCTGTATAAGGAGCAAACACGATATTACCTGTGCTGCCAGTAGTTCCATTGCCTGTTTGGATATAGCTCGATGCGCCAAAGTTTACGATGCGTGCTTTGGTAGCACTAGCGTTGGCAGTATCACCTAAAACGAGATCTATGTTGCCAAAGATGGTGGCTGAACTGATCAAGTTTCCGCCAGTGACGTTGCCAGTAGTAGTGATGGTGTTTGAACCAAAACTGCTCAGCAACGAGACCACGTTGGAATCACCATAATCGCCAGCGCCGCCCAGTTGCACGGCCGTGCCGTTGGCATAGTTGACGGCAAATGTGTTTCCCGGTAGAGTTAGGTTGCCGGCGTTGTCAAAAGCCCACTCGTAACTACCAGCCACTAACTCTACGTTAGAACTTGTACCTGTGACGTTGCCAGTGATGGAGATATTGCCCTCAAAGTTGGCTGCTGTGATGTTGCCGGTGGTCGTGATAGTGTTACTGCCAAAACTGCTCAACAGAAAAACTACATTGGCATCGCCGTAGTTGCTGGACACAAATGGATCGCCATTGGCATAGAAGTAACCATCAGTGAGTATGTTGCCGGCTGTGATGTTACCAGCGGTGCCAATGTTGCCGCCAGTGATGTTGCCAGTAGCTGTGACTGTAGTATTGGCAGTGACAGCATAACCAGTGAGTCCTGCGGATGTAGAGACACTCTGTGCGGTAAGATTTCTGCTGACTGTGACATTGTCTACTGTGAGGTTACCTGTTGTTGTCAAATTGGCACCAGTGATGTTGCCAGTGGCTGTGATGGCACCGGGACTGCTGAAAGCACCTGTGTTGGCAAAAGTCCATTCACGGTTGACCAAAGAAGGAGGATCCGCACCGTCTGCTCCAAATATACTCAGTGTCAGTGGTAGGCCGCCATTGCTGGTCTGGATGGTGTTGTTGGTCAGCGAGAAGTTGCCCAGGCTAGGTATAGTAGGTTTGTCTGAGAGATCGTTGTAACTGCCCGAAGTGGCTACATTGGCTAATCCTGTGACATTAGCTGCTGCCACATTGCCTATGAAGTTGGCAGCAGAGATGTTACCAGGTGCTGTAAGAACGCCATTGTTTTCAAACAACCAGGTATATCCAACATTTAAATCGTCGGTGATGAGTCGTATACCGTCGCCATTCTGAGTACTACGGCTTCGTAGATCAAAACTGTCATCGACATCGATACTAAAATCATCGCCTGCTACAATGCGTACATCTCTAGCACTTTCTATGTCAAAGTTGTGATCGGCTATATAGATACCATAATCACCCTCATCTATATCAAACACTATTCTGTTTTCAAATTGGGTGTTGAATTCAATTTCTGTGACTGTGGTCGGATCAACACTGGGAGGTGTGGGTGTGTATAGAGTGACCGTGCCGCCACCGTATCCATAACTGCTGATTGCAACAGTGTCTGTGCCATTGACTGTGACAGATACTAATTGACCCTGTAAAGTATTCAGGAAATCTATCACATTCGTGGCACCTGACAATGTGATCTGACCAGTGGTGTATGTGCCACTGGAGTAATCTGCTCCGCCTTGGGAGAAGTATGCTTGATCCGTTGAGTAGGCATACAGTTTGGCCACAGGCGCTCCGCTGTCGAGATTCATCTCCAATCCCGCTGACGTATTGCCCACAGTGATAGTGCTTTCCGTAGCACCACCGGCTAAGCCAATGGTGGTGCCCGTGACTTCCAGGTTGCCAATGCTGTCATTGACAAATGGTGCTCCGTTGGCATAGAAGTAGTTGTCGGTGAGTATGGCATTAGCCGAGATGTTGCCAGTAGTAGTGATGGAACTGTCACTGTCATTAGCCAGCACAGGCTCACCGGCCACTGTGAGCGTGTTGCCTGTGACGCTGAGTGCCACTCCGCCGATGTAGATAGTGGCGTTGGAGACATAGAGCTCGCTCCACTGATTGGCAGCGTTGCCCAAACTGTAAATGCCGTCGGCAGCAGGAATGATATTGCCAGCCCAGCCCGATTCTGCATAACTCACAGCATCGGCGTTGGCGTAACCTTCGGGCAGTCCAGTGAGCTGGCTGCCGTTGCCCAGTATGTAGGCTGCTGATAGGTTACCAGAAATCGTGGCAGAATTGGCCGTGATGTTGCCAGTGACATTGTTGATTAACAGCGTTTCACCGTCTGAGTACAGCACGTTGCCTTCGAGGTTGCCCGTGAACACGTTGCCATTATATGTTATGTTATTGGCCGTGACAGTGTTGGCATAGATGTTGCGCCAGCGCAGATTCGCAGTTCCAAGGTCGTAGCTGCGGGTCAGCGCAGGTGCCATGGTACCCGCTGACAGCACCATGCCCGTGCCATCAGGACTGAGCCCGATGTTGCCATTGACGTTGACCGACGCAATGGTATTGTTGAGTACAGTTATGTTGGATCCAACTGGTCCTGCGTTCCAGATGGCGTCAAAATTGTCATCGACCTTGATAAAGGCCGTGCGCAACGGGTCTCCTGTGCCGTCGTTGGCGGAGTTACCGTAGTTGATCTGTTGTTGTGAATCGGGCATATGCTTATCCTTGGATAAGCATATTTACCGACGTGCATTGGTATTATGTCAAGCCCAGGGCTGTGACATCTTTAAGGACCCTTTTCGCAAAAAGCCGATGGCACTCGGGTCCGTAGTGCATCAGGTCTCTCGCTCGCGGAACAACAGCATGTGCTCCGTACTTTTTGTTGTACAGGGTTTCCAAAATACTGGAATGATATACCAAAATCGGTATACCTAGCTCGTGGCACCGCCAACGCATGGCCATGATATCCCGTGTGATGTTCCTCTGCCAATTGAGCTCTTGTGTTATCCAATGCTTGTAAAACACATCATTTTTGTGGATGGATTTACAAAATTCTATGTTTGCAGGCAACACTGATTCAAAGCTGCCGTCTATCATCTGCACTTCGATTCGCGGTTCGTATGGTAGCACACACACTATGAACCTAGGGCGCAGTATAGATGCCCAGTGTTGTATCACACGCAAACAAGTGGCACTGCCAGATCCGTTGATGCCTAGATTCCACACATAGCAAGGATTTTGCCGGCGCTGGAAATTGCGATTCAGCTGACCGACCCAGTTGTCAGAACGTGGCAGTGCTGCACCTTCAGTATGGCTGCATCCCACGGCCATAGCACACGCCCGACCGTCGAATTCGTCGTCGCGGAATCCGTGCTTGTTGAATTGGTAATGCACAGACCTAGATCCATCTGACCACCCATATTCTTTTAACAGCGCCAGAGATTTTTTGTTGGATTTGTGTTTTTCTAAAAGGATTTGTGTATCAGGACTACACCACTCGGATTGAGTGCTGGCTCTATGTATTAAATGATGTACGAATTTCCCAGCAGAAGAAGCGGACTTCATCAATAAGGACTGAAGCTAGAACCGCATCCGCAGGTGGTTTGGGCTTGGGGATTGTTGATCACGAACGATGCGCCCATGGCATCCTCGCGATAATCGATCACGGCCCCGGTCAGGTACTGCATGCTCATGGAGTCCACCAGCACACCATCCACTTCAAAATCCTCGTCAGGATCCTGGTTTTCGTCGATGGTAAATCCGTACTGGAATCCTGAGCAGCCGCCGCCTTGCACAAACGCCCGCACACGGGCACCAGGGCTGGATTCTTCAGCTAAGATTTCGGTGATGCGTTTTTTGGCACTGTCAGTGATGGTCAACATATCTATAACCTTTCGTTGCAAACGTCCCAGTCGATGATTCGCCAGATGTTGTCGAGATACTTCTCTTTGTCGCTTTGGTAATCTAATGCCCAGGCATGTTCCCACCAGTCAACCAGCACACAGATATCGGTCCTGACTGCGTGATTGGTGATGGTCTTGATATCGCCCCCGGTAGAAAGATACACCCAGCCCGATCCCTGGATCTTCATGGCAGCTTCTTTGAAAGCAGCCTTGAAATCTTCGTAGGTGCCAAATTTTTCGTCAATGAGCTCAGCCACTGCACCCTTGGGGCGATTGGCGCCCTTGGCGGGCCGGAGCTGTGGGAAGAACTTGTTGTGCAAGAAGCTACCGGCTCGATTAAAGTTAGCGTTGCCTTCGCCGGCGTTGTATCTCCGGGCATAACCCTTGGCCAGATTCTCGTAGTGATATTGGATGGTTTCTTCACTCATCACAGGCTCGAGATCCCGTTCACCATAAGGCAATGGTGTGGTTTCCAGCTTGGCCGGACGTGTGGTAGCTTCCAAGAGCTCGATGTCTTTTCTTATGGAATCCTGCATGTCTATATTTACCGGCGGCGCACGATGCGTCCACGCGAGAGATCGTAAGGGGAAAACTCTATTTCTACCCGGTCTCCCAGCAAAACCTTGATGTTGAACTGCCTCATTTTTCCAGAAATCACACCTATCACAGGTGTAGGGATTTGTTCTATTTTTACCCGGAACGTGGCGTTAGGCAGTATTTCTACTACCTCGCCCTCTACTCTGATACCTTCTTCTTTAGCCAAGTGTGAATGCGATCCTTTTTATCCTGTCCCAACGGAAACTGCGCCAGGCCTGTTGGTTGCAGTCCCAGACCACACACACTTCTAGGTTGGCCTTTTTCTGGGTAGTTTTATTTATGGCGGGTGGCAGTCGGCTTTCCTGCAAGGTGCAGGTCATGCTACGGAACTCGCCGTTGACCTTTTCAAAGTCCACAGTGACTTCTTCTCGGATCAGGGCGCTGGTCAGCCAGTCACGGAAGATCTGTCGTTCCGTTTCATCTGCATTGGAGTAATAGTTGCCGGGACGGCCCGACAGTATGTCGGCCACACGTTGTTTATCTAGCACAGTCATGTACCCTCCCTGTGGTTTTGTCAAAATCTTGGACCACACGCATCAAGGCGCGCATCTGCTGTTCTACGTCTTGTGTCGTGATCTGGTTGGTGGGCATGCAGGCTATGCCCACGGTGGTTTGATTGGGGGTTTCCCGTAGCTGATCTCTCACAGTTTTGGCCACAGCCATGCAGGCTTCTTGCGTGGGATAAGTGGCCAGGGGTTCCAGGCGATCATGCAGGAACATAATCAGTGCAAACACCGTGGTACCCATCATCCAAACCACCTACGGCATGCGGGCCAACGATCTTTGATGGGTTCCCAGATCGCTCGTTCTATGCGTCCAAACACTGCCAATCTCGGGATCAACCATCCGATCAAAATACCAATGATGATTTCCATGCTATCTCCTCATGTGAGCCAAGTCCACAGCTTCTTGATCTGTGAACACAGGCACAGCGTTCGACTTGTGCAGGGTACCGATGCCCTTGATGTTGGTGCCGGTGTACACCTTGTCAGGTGCACGAGCAGCCACTACTCCGGGTGTGTCAGGCCGGCTGGGTATGTTCTGGGGCTCCCGTCCTGGAGGATAAGCTGGGCTCAGTGACAACGGTTTGAATGCACCGCGCGGCATGGCAGGATCAGTCACAGGACGGCCACTGAATCGCGGAGCAGAACGAGCCAGTTTTTGCTCAAGTTCGCTCCAGGCCTGGGCATCGGATTCAGCTCGTCGCTTTTGCTCAGCACTGGCCCATTTTTTATGGGGACGTTTGGCATAGCGAGTTGTGGTGAGATAAGGGCCTTCGAGATGCATGGTCATGACAGTCTCCATTGATATTCACGATAATGCTATTGTACGATATCTGGATTTTCCAGTCAACCACGATCCAGCTGGTCTAATTTGCCTGTGGTCTTGGCCCACTCCTCTGCATCAGGCAGTGGGGGTTCGGTGCGATTGATCATGGGCCAGATCCGTGACAATTCAGCATTGAGCTCAACGAATGCACGCTGATCTTCTGGCACATCTTCTTCGGCATAGATAGCATTGACCGGACACTCTGGAATGCATACCGCACAGTCAATACATTCATCGGGGTCGATCACCAGAAAGTTGGGTCCGGCCTTGAAACAATCTACTGGGCACACATCTACACAATCTGTGTATCTGCACTTGATACAGGCTTCTGTGACTACGTGGGTCATTTGTTTTTTAACTTTTCAATAGATGATTGGATGGCGTCGCACAAGGTCTCAGCAGTTTCGGCCTGCATGATCAAGGCGCCGGAAAATCGGCTGCGTCCATGCATCAGGATACGCCATGCTTCTCGGAATCGATTGAAACCTCGTTCCCAGAAGGGGGTGTCTAGCTCACGGTAGAATGTGACTGTGACTTCCGGCATATCTTTCTCGGTTTCAACTTCGATCCACACATCAACATCATGGTCGTTGTCATGGCAGTCACAGGCCACACG
>Ga0180434_10009778_pt1 | contig 10362 bp, 12 predicted proteins | sample SS_ome_7_FD_132453 | JGI IMG/M metagenome (GOLD analysis project Ga0180434, IMG submission 132453) | Hypersaline lake sediment archaeal communities from the Salton Sea, California, USA - SS_1_D_2 metaG | ecosystem: Environmental > Aquatic > Non-marine Saline and Alkaline > Hypersaline >... | reverse complement strand
ATATTGGGCAGTTATGCTAAATATTGAAAGATCCGAAAAACAGTACGAAAAACTCGAGAGGAAGCAGGGATCAGAGGTGCGGTCGGGGGAGGCACAGGCATAGCCCCCGTCCCTACGGCGCCGCGGCCGGCAGCCTCACGTTAACGCTTGTGCCTTCATCCGACGAGCTTATGGATATTTCGCCGTTCGCGTTCTTGATTATGCTCTGGCATATTGCAAGTCCGAGGCCCGTGCCTTTTTCCTTTGTTGTGAAAAACGGAATGAACGCCTTTGAAAGAACCTCGGGCGGTATTGGGGGCCCGTTGTTGAAAAAAACGATTTCCACAAAATGATCAGCGTACGTTCTCGTGATTATGCTCAGGCTGTCCCCCTTTTCGCTCATGGCCTCGAATGCGTTGTGAACCAGGTTTATGAAAACCTGCTGCAGCCTTCCGGGATCCACGTAAACCATGGGAAGATCTTCACCGAGTTCCGTATTTATCCCGATATGCTCCCTTGGTTCGGAAGAAATCACCTGCAGCGTGTGCCTTATCACCCTGTTAACGTCCAGTGCCTCGGGCTCACCTTCGTGCGGCCTTGCATAATCCAGAAACGCACTGACAACCTTGTTCAGGCGGTCGACTTCCTCCACGATTACGCCGAGGATTTCTTTTTCCTGATCGTCCGGTGTGCCGCCTTCCGGCCCGGTGTCATCTATCAGCTGTGCCGCTCCCTTTATGGCCCCGAGCGGGTTTCGAATCTCGTGCGCGAGCCCTGCGGCAAGCTGCCCCATGACCACGAGGCGATCCCTTTCCTGCTCCTTCTTGTAAAGCTGCGAGTTCTCCACGCCGATGGCGAGCTGATCGGAAAGAGCCTCAATCAGGTTGATCTCCTCAAGCGTGAAAGGATCCCGCCTCCTTTCATCCGCCACGCATAAAAGACCCGTAAGCCGGTCCTCTGTCTCGACAGGCACCACGACATCGGATTTCAGCTCGTCCAGGACACGCATCACGCGATTCAGGCGCACTGCGTCACGCCTCTGCCCGCTTAAGAGGAGCTGATCCCTTTCCTCGATGAGCCTGTCCACTGCAACGCTTCCCCTTTTCTCAAGGGCGCCGGTAAGATTCTTCAGATCACCGCTCTTGAGCTCTCGGGGCGGAGGAGCCGGCCCGATAAACGCGTGCCTGATAAAACCTCCCCCGGAGTCCATGAGATAAATCGATGCATGCGTGATCCTGCCGGTTTCCTCCAGGCCCTGAAGCAGCAGGTCGTTCAGCTGATTGAGATCGAATGCATGCGACATCTGCCGTCTCAGGTTGTTTACCTTCCTTTCGAAGTCGCGCCTTTCAACCATGAAGAAATCCTGAATCCGGCGCTCGACAAACTCCCTCAAGGGATCGAACAGAATCAGGATAACGAGGGACGCCAGGAGTGCATTGAGGTAAAAGGCGCTGTCAGCCCAGTAAACCATTCCCGTGAATATGAGTGTGAGAGTAATGGCGAGCGCCACGAGGACCGAGATGCGGCCGAGCATTTCGTAAAGGTCGAACAGTCTCCTGCGCATTATGGTCTGGGAAACGATGTACATGTAAATGAGCGTTACAGAAGTGCCGACGGGCGGCAGATCAACTCCCAGCGCCGCCAGCCTGTCGAAGAGCTGGAAAATAATCGCGGCGCATCCGCCCCAGACAAGATAGTTGATGCGCGCGGATTCCACCCTGCTCGTGATCTTGCGCGCATGCCTGTAAAGCTCAAGCTGCACATGGGAGATGAAACCCAGAACATAGACGAGCACGAGCCCCTTCACCACCGGGTGCTCATAGTACGGAGAAAGCACGAACACCAGCAGCATGATGGCCATGAGAACGGGAAGCCTGATCTGCGCAAACCAGTTCCTTGCACGTGCGTCGGTAAAGGTCCTGAAGAACGTGATCCCGGACATGGGAAGAAGAAGCGCCATGACGAGCGTCAGCCTGCTGAACACTTCGCTTGAAAGCCACCGGCTGAAAAAATCCGCCAGGTACCACAGCGCAAGGTTTGCGGCGAACAGCATGAAAAGCCGGCGGCGCAGATCCCTCTGCGGCCTGAGAAATACGCTGGCCGTTATCGAGAACATGATAACGGATCCCAGCAGAAGGCTTTGGGTCAGACCATCCATGTATTTTTTCTTTTGTCAGGTCTCTATGGTTCCTGATCCCCTCCCTGATCAAGCTGTTCAACCCTTGTTCCCGGGGGAATTGCCAGTTTCCACGCGGCATCAGGCAGGCTCACGCCGGTTTCAGCCTTTTTGTAGACAAAGACCACGTCGGTATCTTTCCGGGGAAGGCTTATCTCGATCCTGCCAGGTATGCATCCTGACTGCCCCGGAGCCTTTCCCGACATTTCGATGCTGTAAAACAGCCCGTCCCCGTCGCTGAGGGTGCTGCCCATGAGACTGTGGCAGGAATCGGGACTGATTCGAAGGTTCTGATGCCTGCCCCGCGCATCCATGAGATCAATTGTGTAATATCCCCTGCTGTCCCACCTGCATATCGAATATGCGTAGTCGATGACGGGCACCCTGCCCATGAAGAGGGCTGCGGCCTGTGTTCCGTTAAGGGGTATGTTCAACAGCTTCTCAATACTCGCCGCACAGTCGCTACCGATGTAGAAGCGCCCTTCTCTCATATCGTGCATGAAGAACCTGCCCCTGTCCGCAACCATTATGGCCATCGGGCTTTCAAAGGGCGAAACCAGCTCGACCCTCACCCTGTCCGGGGTATTGATAAAAACGTCCACCCTGCTTCTTATGCGGTCGGAACCCGAAAAAGTATCCGCAATCGCCCTGGCCCTGAGCGAGCGCTCCTGGTCGCGTTTCTTTTCAAAGCTTTCAAGTATGCTTTCAGCTTCAGGCAGCTTCGGCGGCTCAGACCGCATGGCGCATGAAACCGCGGCTAACGCCGTGATACTGAATATGAATATGACCCTGATGTTCACTTTAGCCGTTCACAGACCCCGGCGGCCTTCCAGGGCGCGCGCGAGTGTAATACGGTCGGCATATTCGATCTCGCTTCCATGCGGGAGACCCGAGGCCAGCCTGCTCACCTTTATGTTGTTACCCAGCCTGTTCGCCAGGTACAGGGCCGTTGCCTCGCCCTCCACGCTTGACCTGAGAGCAAGGATAACCTCCCTTATTCCCTCTGTGGTGACCATCTTCTCGAGTCCATCAATATCGAGGTCCTCGGGGCCCACGCCGTCGAGCGGACAGATGAGCCCGTGCAGCAGGTAGTATCTTCCCCTGAAAACGCCGGCTTTTTCTATCGCCCACATGTCGGGCTCGCTTGAGACCACGCATATGGTCTGTGAATCCCTCCTCGTGTCGGAACAGATGCTGCAAACCTTCTGAGAAGTCCACGAACGGCAGTGCTCACACCTGTTCATCCTGGAATGAAGGGAAGCTACCGCCTCGCCGAGAGCGCGGGCATAGTCGTCCGGGCCCGACAGGATGTGCATTACCAGCCGCGTGGCCGTGCGCTCGCCGATGCCCGGCAGGCGGGAAAAAAGCTCTACAAGATCTCTTAAAGGGCGATCCATTTCATCCGGGCCGCCCGGCTAGAACATGCCCGGCAGTTTCAGCCCGCCCGTTATCTTCGTCTGCTCCTCCTCCGCCATCTCCTCCGCCTTTTTAAGAACAGCGTTGACGGCCGCCACGACCAGGTCTTCGAGCATGCCCTTTTCATCGGGCTTCAGCAGATCATCCTCGATGGAAATCGACTTGAGCTCACCGTTTCCGTTTGCCTTTGCAGTGACCATTCCTCCGCCGCTGGCCGCCTCGACCTCCCTGCCTTCCATTTCCTCTTTGAGTTTCTCAAGCTTGGCCTGAATACGGTTGACCTGTTTGAGCAGCTCGGACATTCCGCCCCGTATTGCCATTATTCTCCTCCTTGGTCATACGTTGTCTGGATTTTCTTTACCGTTCCCCCCAGCTCCCTGAGCGCTTTCTGAACAAGCGGCGTCTCGACCGCCTCTCTGCGTGATTTATCCTTTTCCTCTTCCCGCTTCCTGCTTTTTTCGTCATGAAGAGTCGGAGGCTTTACGTCCGAAGCCTCGATCACGAGCTTAACCTGCTTTGAAAAATAATCATCAAGGAAAGCCTGCAGCTTGCCCAGGTTTTCATCCGCAGAGACTCTTTTAAGTGCAAAGCCGTCCTCGGCAAACCCGAGCCTGACTTTTTCTTCACCCACTTCAAGCGGGGCGCAGTGTTCGAGTGCCGATGCAAGAAGTGGCTGGGTTTTCCTCAGATCTTCGAGCAGCGCCTTCCACTTTCCGAGCGAATCCGTCTCACCGGAAGCCATGGCACGTGATGATGATTTTCCGGGTCCCGGCTTCTTTTTTCCGCGTGACCGCTTCGTCCTTTCCGTGGAGGACGAAGGGCCCGGGTTTCCTGACCCACCCGGTCCTCTCGTTGTGGTCGAAGACGAAAGCATGGATTCGATTCTTTCAACGAGTTCGGAAGCCGGAACCAGGTTTCTGAAATGCGCCATCCTTACGAGTGACATTTCCAGGATCAGCCTGGGAAAGGACGAGCGGGCAACGTCTTCGCAGGTTTGTGCAAAATGCCTGAAATACCTGTGAAGGTCTTCCGATTCGGTGGACGAGGCCTGCTTTACAAGTTCCGATACTTCCGACTTCGGAAGATCCAGCGACTTTACTCCGCTTTTGCCGAGCCCCGCCACGACCAGATTTCTGAGGTGTTGGAGAAAATGCCGGCTGAAGGTGACCAGGTCATATCCCTCCAGGTCCACCTTTTCTATCAGTGTTATGCATGCCGCGGGGTCGTTTTCGATCAGCGCCCGGGAAAGATCGTACAGGACCCTGCTGGAGACTACGCCCAGAAAACGGGCCGCATCCTTCTCCTTTACCGGCGACTTCAGGGCCGCCATTATCTGATCCAGCAGGCTCAATGCATCCCTCATGCTCCCATCGGCTTCCCTGGCCAGGAGAGTGAGGGTCTGAACGTCGGTTTCGAATTTTTCCTCGCGGACTATGAGCTCGAGCTGCCCGACTATGTCGGCTATGGAAATCCTGTGAAAGTCATACCGCTGGCACCTCGAAAGAATCGTTGCCGGTATCTTCTGGGGCTCGGTAGTGGCAAAGATGAACTTGACGTGCGGAGGCGGTTCCTCGAGTGTCTTCAGAATGGCATTGAAAGCGCTCGTCGACAGCATGTGAACTTCGTCGATTATGTAAATCTTGTACCGGCCGATAACGGGCCGGTACGGTACTGTCTCGCGCAGTGATCTGACGTCATCCACAGAGTTGTGAGACGCACCGTCAATCTCCACCACATCGACCGCGGTTCCATCCTTTATTGACGTGCATGACTCGCATGTCCCGCAAGGCTCGGGCGCCGGGCCGTTCAGGCAGTTGAGCGCCCTGGCAAGTATTCTGGCGGCCGACGTTTTTCCCACGCCGCGTATGCCGGCAAAAAGAAATGCATGCGCCACCCGTGAAGAACGAATCGCGTTTTCCAGTGTTTTCGAAACATGCGGCTGACCGACAAGCCCGGCGAATGTCAGCGGCCGCCACCTGCGAGCCAGTACAACGTAAGACATTTTATTGATTACTCTAGATTCAAGATAAGCCCTTCCCTTGCGGCTTCGGAGTTTTCGAACAGTTCCCTGCATCGTCGTTCCTTCTCCATAACCGCGGCATCATCCTGGGAAGGATCATGGTGGGTGAGGACAAGTTGTTTTACACCGGCAAGTTCAGAAATCTTCGCACCCTCTTCAAAAGTACTGTGTCCCCAGCCTATCTTCGGTGGATATCCGGGGAAACCTTCATATTCCTCCGGCGTGTACTGCGCATCGTAGATAAAAAGATCCGCATCCCGGCATATTTTCAGAAGATTTGGATCAGGTTTCCTGAAATGCTCCGTGTCCGTTGCGAAAACCATGGACCTGTCGTGATAATCCAGCCTGTAGCCGAAGCATCCGTTCGGATGGTTCAGGGGCACCGGTGTAACGCGGATTTCACCACCGGGACTGTCAAATGTGATGCTTTCGTCATCGATGTCATGAAATCTCATTTCACCCGCCATCGCTTCCAGTGTTACAGGAAAATTGGGATAATTCATCTGCCCCAGAAGCGTTTCCTCCAGCGTCCTGGTAACATTTCCGCCACCGTAGAGATCGAAAACATTGCCTTCCCTGAAGGCGGGCCCGAAGAAGGGAAATCCCTGAATATGGTCCCAGTGAACGTGACTGAAGAATATTTTCGCCCTGACCTCTTCATCACCGTTTATGCTGTCGCCCAGCAGGCGCAGTCCGGTGCCGCCGTCAAAAATAACAAGCTCATCATCGAGCTTTACTTCAACGCAGGTGGTGTTTCCCCCGACGCTCACGGTATCAGGGCCGGGAACAGGAATACTTCCTCTGACACCCCAGAATACTACCCTGAACATGATATGATACTGAACCTCAAATGAAAATCAGGCCGCTTTCTGCCCTGTTTTGAATCTTTCTGCTCTCTTGAATCTGCCCGAAGCAGTTTCAACCACCTTCTATTCATCCTCAAGCTCGTCCAGAGCAGGTGCGGCGGCGGACGAGGATTCGGATTTATCATCCTTGCCCTTGTACTTGTCGTGGAGCTGCGCTCCTCCCGGGAACAGAATGGCAAGAAAGGCTATCAGAATAAAAATACCGATTCCTACGAGTGGAAGAACCACCGGTATCTTGGTGGACTCCTGTTCAAAATGTGTAAGTTCGGCCATGGAGTACCCCTCCTTACATTGGGATTTAATAACATTTCATACAATAGTACGAAGTGTCAACATCGACATTGAATACGCAGGATTAATCGAGGATCACCTTACTCAAAAAGGCCTGCTTTACTTTACCTGCGGCACGATCAAGGGCAACTGTTACCGGAACAGAACGGCGAGTATGATAATACTGAAAATGAGTATTATCGAACCGACAATGATGATAACGGTATCATTCGTCTGCACTGTCAGCCGGCCGGCATCCTCATCGACCTTCACGTCTTGTGTTCCGGCATGATCTTCATGCACAGGCGCCTGTTCAGATTCACGGTGCTCCGTGTCGCTTCCGGGCGGTGAGCATGCTCCGTCTTCCGGATCAGGATTTATGTATTCAATAGTTTCTTTCTCGTTTTTCGAAGTAACTTCATCAAGATACACAGACTCGGGATCACAGAATGCAAGCACGGTTGCACCCAGATGGATTTCATCTCCATCCCTCAATCTCTGATATCTCACAACGGTTTCATTGACGCGGATGCCGTTTTTGCTTCCGGCGTCCTCAATTGAAACACCTTCCCAGTCAATATGCAGAAGCGCATGCTCCCTGGACAGTGAAGCATCGTCCAGGCATAGTTCACATTTTTCATCCCTGCCTATGCTGATATGGTGTACCGGGTCAGGGAGCCCGATCTTTCTCTCTGCCTGCGGACCATTCAATATGATGAGATTTGCCCCGGCATCCACGCGCTTTCTTCTGCTTCGGACCACATCATGCACGAAAGCATATTCATCCGCCCTGGCCCGCTGCATGCCCTGATCACCCGGAGCGGCAAGTCCTGAACGGTAACCGATGACGAAACCGCAGATGCGAATGCTGTCGCCGTCCCTGAGAAGACGTCGTCTTGCGGGAACAATGGGATTTCCATTGACCACGGTACCGTTCCTGCTGCTTTTATCGATTATGAAATCGCCTTCCAGGCCGCTTCTTATCTCAGCATGATCGATTGATACTTCCAGGGCGGGCAGATGAATATCACTGCCTTTTGACCTGCCGATGCGTACAAGGGGCTGTGCAAAAAAAAGCGTAAGCTCCCTTCCGCCCTCGTCGGAATTTACCGTAAGCCTGATGGCCATATTGTAATGGTTGGTACATGTCAACAATCGTACATGTCAAGTAGGGCTTGTGAGGATTTAATTCAGAGGCTTCAGCTGAATACTACGGGCACACCCATGTATGAACGATGATGCCTGTTTCTGCATGCTCCCGGAATCGGAGGCGGAACCTTTCGAACCGACTCCCTGATCCTGAGTCTTTCATAGGGTTTGATGTCCAGGAACTTCAAACCCATTCCGGAAAGACCCCGGTCAGTAGTCCTGCGGTTCAGGCAAACGCGTGTAACCTCGGCAAAAATCACATATTCAGCGTCCTCATCATCCATAGAAAACGCTACCACTACATGTTCCCCCTGTTCGAGAGGCAGATCCGTGGCTACAAACGCTCCCTGTGGGCTGATATCAGTGGCCATAAGACATACTGATTCATCCCAGAGGCTCGAGATGAGTTCCATATCAGTCTTTGAGGCCTTTCTTGTTTCATATCTTTTTGTATTCATAGTAAACAGCCCTCCTTTTATTCATACATAATACTACATTATCCTACTCAGCGCAAAAATAATTCCTGTTACAGTATTTATTTAAACAATCCCCCTTCAGATTCATCCCTTTACCGCCTGCTGCCTGTTGTATTTTGCGTAGACTTCCTGCATCTCCTTTTCATCTTCGCCCCCGGCGAGAACGGTAATATCCTGGCGGATATTTCTTCTGTCCAGAAAATCCGAAAGAAACCATTCCATTGCGCATGCGGCATCAATTACATTCCCGCTTCTTCCCGGGAGATCCAGAATAATGTTGAAGCACTTATGATCATTAAAGTATTTCCACGCACAATCGAGAGATTTGATGAACACCTGCTGATTGAATTCCCTGACCGGACCAAGGCCCGTAAGCAGCATCTTCGAAGCGCCCGGTCCGCCTGGAAGCGGTACCAGTACACTCTCCCCGCTTTTTCCCGAAATCCATCCGGACAATATGTGCCTCGAAATCAGCCCTGCCAGGCGCCAGTCTACCAGCCCGACCGGTCCCTGCGGCGGCTTCTGCATCTCCCACATAAAGAGTGAAAGAACATCGCCCTGAAGCATGGAAAGCCTCAGAATACTGTCGGCAGGTGAAAAGCCAAGTTTCACTTTGCTTCCCCGGAGTCACCGGATTCAACCACGTCACTGTTGCGCGAAATCCGGTCCAGGATACCGTTTATGAATGAGGCTGATTCGCCGCTGCCAAAGCGTTTGGCAAGCTCCACGGCTTCGTTGATGGCTACTTTCAGGGGAATATCCACGGAATAGAGCATCTCGTAAATTCCCATCCTGATGATATTCCTGTCCACAAGGCTCATTCTGTCGACCCGCCAGTTTTCCGAGGCATCCGTAATAAGCGTGTCTATTTCATCGCGATGTTCCTGGACCCCCCTTATCAGATCCATCATGAAGTCATCAGTCTCGAAACCGTGTAAAGAAAACTCGCGCTCATAATCCGAAATCGCCTGAACATGCCGTAATCCGGAAAGGTCCATTCCGTACAGAATCTGAAGAACTACTTCGCGCGTCCTGCGGCGGGAACTCAATTTATGATGCCTTTTTTCTGTCAGAACTGTGAAAAGAGATTGGCCATTTCAATCGCGGACAGAGCAGCCTCGAATCCCTTGTTTCCGGACTTGGTTCCAGCGCGTTCTATTGCCTGTTCCAGGGTATCCGCCGTAATAACCCCGTAGGCGACGGGAACTTCGGTGTCGAGCGAAGTCTGTGCCAGGCCCTTGGTCACTTCGGCCGCAATATATTCGAAATGTGGAGTTCCGCCGCGAATCAGGGCACTGAGCGCCACGACAGCGTCATACTTCCCGGTCGAAGCAAGACGCTTGACCGCAACGGGCAGCTCGAATGAACCCGGAACCCGGGCAAGTGATATATCATTTCTTTTCACGCCGTGTCTTTCAAGAGCATCAAAGGCCCCCTCCAGAAGTCGATCAGTGACAAAATGGTTGAACCTGCTTGTAACGACCGCAATTTTAAGGCCTTCCCCGACCAGGTTTCCTTCCCATGTCTGTCCCGTTGACTTGTTCTGTTTCTTGTTCATTTTTCTTCCTCCTCACAGGCAATCTGTTCGACAACCTCAAGGCCGAAGCCCCTCAACCCGAAAAGCTTTCTCGGACTTGAAGAAATAAGACGTAATTTCTTAACACCAAGATCAGCCAGTATCTGAGCCCCTATACCGAACTCCCTCAGCTGTCCTTCATGGTGATGGGGATCATCATCGGCGCCTTCCTTGTGTTTGACAAGATCTTCGGAAGAAAGCCCGTTAACGGGCGGCAGATATAAAAACACGCCTCTTCCTTCGTTTTCGATGGTGCTTATTGCATGCCGTACAGACACGTGCTCCTCAAAATGCGGGACACCGAATACATCGGCAAGAAGGCAGCCTGCATGCACCCTGCAGAGCGGGGGCTCTCCATCTTTGAGATCACCGAATACCAGAGCAAGGTATTTGCTCCTCTCTATTCCCGGGACAGCCTCATAAACAAAAGCCCT
>Ga0180434_10009776_pt1 | contig 10363 bp, 8 predicted proteins | sample SS_ome_7_FD_132453 | JGI IMG/M metagenome (GOLD analysis project Ga0180434, IMG submission 132453) | Hypersaline lake sediment archaeal communities from the Salton Sea, California, USA - SS_1_D_2 metaG | ecosystem: Environmental > Aquatic > Non-marine Saline and Alkaline > Hypersaline > Sediment... | reverse complement strand
TTCTACACCATCCGCCCAAATCGGTCAAGCAGTCGCGGCGCTGACGGGGGGGGAGAAGAGTTGAGAGTTGAGGGTTGAGTGTTGAGAGAAGGAGGAGCACGCGAGACGTTTCTTACCCTGGATCGGCCGTCAGGCCGACAGGAGCGACGCTTCCGCGAGCCCCCCTCCGCCCTTCGCCGTCGCCTTCACCCGAAACGCGCAGGCCGGTCAGCGGGCGGGGTGCCCCGCGGTCGGCCATTCACCCCCGGCTCGGCCCGCGAGGGCGGGCGGCCTGCCAGGGCCACCCCCCCGCTGAGCCGGCCAGAGCGGGGTGAGGCGACAAGAAGGGCGGAGAAGGGGGCGGCCCCCCTTTGTCCGAGCCCGAGCTTGAAAAGATGGCTGCTGCCGGAAGTCTTCCGAAGGCACGCTGGCGCGTCGAATAAGTGTCGCGGCTTGGCAGTCATGTTCCCGGGCTGAACCCCTTTCATTGGAGCCGGAGTCGAGGTCGCCTGACGCCACGCTCAAGCTTTTCCGGAAGATTGCCGATAACCAGAATCAAGACTGGCTTCAATGGGAAGTCGTTGCGGACGTCAAACACAAGAACACAAAGAGAGAGCCGGCCCCACCCAAAGAAGAATAAAAGAGCGACCCCGGTAAATCGACAAAGCCCGAATCATGAGGATTCGGAAGACCGGGCATTACGAAAAGCATGAAGATGGCTCGGGGCCAACATCAACTCTCCTATCTCCAATCTCATTCGTGTCCGCACCCGCCAGTCTAGCCTGACCTGAGCCGATTCGCGGCAAAGGTTCGCGGCTGATCTTGCGATCAACCGCGAGTGGCTCCGCGCCTTGCCGTGTCTCACGGTCGGGCTGTGTGTTCTTTCATTCAACGCGGCACGGTTCGGCACGGATGCGCTTGTGGTCGCATTGCATGCCCAAGCCGCAGACTCATTTCTTGGAGATAGGTCATGTCGATCAATCAATCGCGGGACGCGTGGGATGCGGGACTTCCGAATTCAGAAACGCATGAGGCGGGAGCGGGCTCGGGTGGGCCCCTGAGTCCGCCCGCGGGCTCGGGGGGCAACCCGAGCCCGGACCCTGCGGCCGGAACGGCCGCGGCTGGTAGGTGCCCTAGTAACACCTACCAGCATAGTAGTAGTCCTGAGAAAATAGAACAGGAGACAAGCTACCCGATGACCGGCGGTCTCGACTGGCTGGAATGGGGCGCGTCGGTCCAGTTCGAGCAGGCTCGCTTTCAAGCTTTGACGGCCAGGCTCGACGAGATCAAGAAGCGCTGCCAGAGCGAACGGCAGTCTAGCGATTGGCTCGACCTGGAAGGTATCGGCCCGATTCGGGTCGGCAGGACCGGCGGCAATCGCGGCGGCAGTCGCGGGCAGCACTTCGACTACAAGCTCACGGTCGAGGGGGTGCCGATGCATCTGGCGGCCCGATGCAATGCCGACGAGAACACCCGAATCTTTGGGTGAAGCTGGAGGGCCGGACGTGTCTCTTGTGGGGTGCGGTTGAGTCGTACGCCAAAGTGCAAGAGGTAATCACGGCGTTGGGTGGGAGGGTCGTTTCCGAGAAGATCAGCCGCGTTGACTTGTGTGTCGATATTCCCGGGCTTGACGTGCGGGAATTGCAGGAGGCCGTCGAGCGAGGGCAGTTCATCACCCGGGCCAACCATGTCAAGCCGCAATGGGACCTCGCACGCGATCAGAAGACGGGTTTCATCGCAGGCAAAGCCCCGTTGTACCTGACGGTATACGACAAGGCGGCGCAACTGATGGGGCGGGGAGGTGCGGACTACGCCCAAGCGATGATCGATCGTCGGTGGAGTGGAGAAGCACCGAAAACGGCAACTCGTGTTGAATTCCAGTGTGGTCGGCGATGGTTGCTCGAGCAAGGGGTGAGCAGCGCCTGGGACTTCTTCGGGTTACAGGGGGCGATTGCCGAGAAGCTGACGCAGGAGTGGTTCCGGGTCACGGATCAGCCCGTCGATCGCGAGAACAAGAACCAGAGCCGGGCAAAGACGTTGCCGCTGTGGCTTGATATCCAAGCGGGGTTCCGCCGAGTTTTCGGCGAGCCTGAAGGAGAGCTGGTGCCGATCCAGCGGGACAAGATCGAGCCTTTCCGATTGATCAAGCAAGGGCGGGGCTGCTTGCGGAATGCCTTGCTGCAAATGGGCTTCAAATGCGAGACGTATGGAGCATTTGCCGAATGGTGCAGATGGCTTCTTCTGCGTCTCGCCCAAAGAACGGGGGATTACGAAGCATTCATCGAAGACTACAAGCGTCGGCAAACGGAGCACCTGTCATGATAGGCAAGAACAAGCAGACGGAATCGGACAGGGCGCCGAAGCTTGCGTTGCGGCCTCGGGAAGCGGCCGGGGCGCTGGGCATTTCGCCGCGGCTGCTGTGGACGCTGACGAAAAACGGCGACATCCCCCACACGAAGATCGGTCGGGCCGTGGTCTACCCGGTCGATCGGCTTCGGGAATGGCTCGCGGCCAGATGCCGGGAAAATGGGGCCGCTGGATAGTTGACTGCGTAGCAACTTTCGGATAGGCTCAGGGGCATGGCAAAGAAGCACCCCCGATTCAGCGACGAAATCCGGGCCGCGCTGGAAAACTGCGGCAAGACCCGGTATCGGATCACCCAGGAAACCGGCATCGACAAGGCGGTCCTCTGCCGGTTCGTCAAAGGGCAGGTTGGGCTCTCGATGGAGACGCTGGACACGCTGGCCGAAAACCTCGGCCTGCATGTGGTCGTCGACGAGAAACGAAAGAAGGGAAAGGCCTGAGAAGATGGCAAGCATTGGAAAGGACGCGGGCGGGCGGCGGCGGATTCTGTTCGTCGGCCCCGACGGCAAGCGGCGGACGATTCGGCTGGGCAAGTGCCCTCAGAAGACGGCCGAAGCCGTCAAGGTGAAGATCGAAGCCCTGGTCGCGTCGTCGATCACCGGGCAGCGGATTGACGCGGAAACGGCCGCCTGGCTCGTGAACCTCGACAATGTCCTACTCGACCGGCTCGCGGCCGTCGGTCTGATCGAGCCACGGGAGAAGCCGCAAGCCGAAACCATGACGCTCGGGGCGTTCATCGAGCATTACATCGCCACCCGGGAACACATGAAGCCGAACACGCTGAAAAACTACCGCGTGACGCAGCGGAGCTTGGTGGATTTCTTCGGGGCGAACCGGCAACTGCGAGACATCACCGAAGGTGATTGCGACGACTGGCACGCAGGCCAAGTGAGTAAGGGCTATGCGGCAGCCACGATCAGCCGAAACGTGAAGCGGGCGAAACAGTTTTTCCGGGCGGCGGTCCGAAAAAAGCTGATCCCGGAAAACCCGCTGGGCGAGGTGAAGTCGCCGGCTCAGGTCAACAAGAGCCGCGAGTTCTACGTAACCCGCGAGGCCGTGGAGAAGATTTTTGGCGAGTGCCCCGACGCGGAATGGCGGCTGATCGTGGCCCTGGCCCGCTATGGCGGGGTGCGGACGCCGTCCGAAACTTTCGCCCTGACCTGGGGGGATGTGGATTGGCAGCGCGGCCGGGTGCGGATCAGGAGCCCGAAGACGGCCTGCCATGCCGGGCGGGAGTCGCGGCTGATCCCGCTGTTCCCGGAGCTACGCCCCTACCTCGAAGCGGTATTCGAGCAGGCCGAGCCGGGCAGCAAGTATGTCATCAGCAAACGCCGGTTGGGAAGTGCCAATCTCCGAACGCAGCTACAGCGGATCATGGAGCGGGCGGGGGTGGAGCCGTGGCCCCGGCTGTTCCAGAATATGCGGGCGAGCCGCGAGACGGAACTGGCCCAGCAGTTCCCGCTGCATGTGGTGACGGCCTGGATCGGCAACAGTGCCCCGATTGCCGCGCGACATTACCTGCAAGTGACCGATGCCGACTTTGATCGGGCGGCCCAGCGCGGCACAGAATCCGGCACACCAGCGGCACAAAATCCGGCACAGCACGCAGCCGCGGCAATTTGCACAGACTCGCAAGAAACGCAACAAGCCCTTGCGGGACAAGGGCTTGTGCTAAACTATGCGACGGGATGCGATACTGTACACCCGTACCTACTACCCCCTAGGGGAGTCGAACCCCTGTCTTCGGACTGAGAATCCGATGTCCTGGGCCACTAGACGAAGGGGGCCTAGTCGTTGTTGCTTCGGCCGGTGGTGGCCGAAAGATTTAGAACTTTAGCCATCCGTTCACAATCTGTCAACCGTCGTCCGAGAATTGTTCGGCGAGCCATCGGTCCCACTGATCGGCCGTGTCGGGCAGAAGCTGGGCATGGTTCTTCTTCACGGCATAGTGCAAAACCCGCCGCATGGCGGGGTCGCGGAGCGCCTCGCGGATCGGCCAAAGGGCGTTGAGGATCTCGGCGGCCTCGTCCGAGCGGCCCTGGAGCGTTAAGAGGCCGTATTGGCCGGCAAGTCCCCAGGCTCGCAACGACCGGTCACTGGGGTCGTCCAGGGCGGCGAATTCGGAAAACAGGGTCATTGCCCGATCGTGGTCGCCTTCGCGGAAGTACAGCCGGGCAAGCTGCTGGCGGGCCCGCCGGGTGAGCTGCTCGTTGTCGGGATAGTAGTGGATCACGCTTTGCCAGGCGGCCTCGGTGCCGATGCGGCTGGCCAACAGGTATTGGCCCAAGGCGGTCTCTTGCCGCGGTGTGGAAGGTGCGGCAGTCGAAGCGGCGGCAAGCAGCGGCGGCTCGGCGGTGGCGAACCAGGCGATCAGTGCCCCGGTCAGAAAGGCGACGGCCATTGCCCCGGCGGTCATCAAGGCAGTCTGCCGTGCGCTCGGCTGGGTGTCGACTCGCTGCATCAACTGGCTCAAACGTCCGGTGAGCTGTGGGTCGTGGGCGGAGCCGGGTAGCGGCGGCATGGTTTCCCAGCCGGTCGGATCGGACGATGGGCCGTCGGCCGCGTGGTTCTGATGGATGCGATACAGCTCGCCGAGCACCTCGCCGGCCGATTGGCAACGGCGTTGCCGATCCTTGCTGAGCAACTTATGCACAAGCCGGCACAGCGCGGGCGGGAGGTCGGGGCGGACCGATTCGAGCGGTTTCGGCTGCGACTTGATATGCTGCACGGCCACGCCCAGGGCGGTCTCGGCCTGGAACGGCGGTTCGCCGGCCAGCAGGTGGTAGCAGGTCACGCCGAACGAGTAGAGGTCGCTTCGCGGATCCAACGGCCGGCCTTCGACCTGTTCGGGGCTCATGTACAGCGGCGTGCCCATGGTCATGCCGATTTGGGTCAGCTCCGTGGCGCCCGTCTCTTGGGCACAGCGGGCGAGGCCGAAATCGGCGATCTTCACCTCGCCGGCTTCCGTGATGAGGATGTTCTCCGGCTTGATGTCGCGGTGGACGACGCCCTGCTCGCCCGCCTTGGCCAACGCGGCGGCCATTTGCCGGATGATGGCCATCGCGTGGGCGAAATCGGGGGCGCCGTGCCGGGCGATCCAGCCGAGTAGATTGTGGCCCTGGACGTATTCCTGAACGATATAGTGCAGCTCGTCGTCAAAGCCGACGTGGTAGATCTGGACGATACAGGCGTGGACCAGCGACGCGGCCGCCCGGGCTTCGCGCTGGAAGCGTTTCAAGTAGGCCTGATCGCGGGCGAGTTCCGGCTTGAGGACTTTCACAGCCACCTGCCGCTGGAGCCGCGGTTGGTAGGCCAGATAGACCTCGGCCATCGCGCCGCGGCCGAGTCGCCGGATGACCTGCAGATCACCCAACTGCCGGCCGGAGAGGTCGGTGGTCAGGTAGGTGCTTGCCGGCTTGTCGTGCGTGTCGCCCATGGTCGGAACCGTCGCGGCGAGGTGGTGGTCTCACCTTAGTATGATTTACGGGGGGCGTTGTAGCAACCGAGTTCGCAGTTCCGGCTTCAGGCGGCGACGAGGGAGAGGGAACGCGGCCGCCTGAAGGCGGGACTACGAACAGCCGATGCTAGACGGCGTCGAGCGCCCGCGCCTTCAAGCTCTGCAAGGCCGCAACCAGGGCCTTGGCCTTGGCGAGCATCTCGAGGTATTCGGACTCGGGCTGGGAGTCGGCCACGATGCCGCCGCCGGCGTTGAAGTAGCAGCGGCCGTCTTTCACCACCAGCGTGCGGATGACGATGCTCAGGTCCATCGGGCCGGCGAAGTCGAGGTAGCCGATCGACCCGGAATAGACGCCTCGGCAGCCCGGTTCAAGGCGGTCGAGGATCTTCATCGCCTGGATCTTCGGCGCGCCGGTCATCGAGCCGCCGGGGAAGCATGCCCGAATGAGATCCACCGCGTCGAACTCGTCGCAAAGCCGGCCGCGGACGGTCGAGACCATCTGCCAGACGGTCGCGTAGGGCTCGATCGTCATCAGCTCGGGCACCCGCACGGTGCCGTATTGGCAAACGCGCCCCAGGTCATTGCGGATCAGGTCGACGATCATCACGTTCTCCGCCCGATCCTTTTCCGAAGCGAGCAACTGCTCGCGCAGCGCGGCGTCCTCTTCCGGCGTCGCGCCGCGCGGCCGGGTGCCCTTGATCGGCCGACTCTCGGCGAACCGATCCGCCCCCAGCCGAAGGAACCGCTCGGGCGATGACGAAACGACCTGGGCCTCGGGAAAGTTCAAGTAGCCGGCGAACGGTGCGGGATTGATCCGCCGCAACTGCTGGTAAAGATCCCACGCGTCGCCGCCGACTAGCGGGGCGTCGAACCGTTGGGTCATGCACGCCTGGAAGATGTCGCCGGCGGCGATGTGCTCGCGGATCGTCGCGACGGCGCGCTGGTAGCCGGCCTGATCGAACTGGGAGGTAACATCGACCCTGGTTCGCGCGACTTGGTCGGGCGTCGGCACGGTGCTGCTCGACGCGCGGGTCGTCGGCACGCATTGGGGCTCCAGCGCCTCGATCCGCCCAAGCATCCGATCGCGAAGACTCTCCGCGCGGCGCCGGGCTGAGTCTTCGTCGTCGCCCCGGCCAAGCACTGAAAGCCAGGTCCTGCCCGAGCGATGGCACTTCGCCAAGAGCTTATCGATGAACATGAGGTAGACATCGGGCAGGGCCGGGTCGTCTCGGCCGGTGTCGGGCAGTTGCTCGATGAAGTGACCCGCCTCATAGCCGAAATAGCCGACCGCCCCGGCCTGAAACGGCACCGGCGGCGGCTCGTCGCGGGCACTCAACCGGCCGACACCCCGGAGCATCTCGCGCAACCGGGCGAACGGATCGGCGATACACGTGGTTGTCTCGGGCCGATCCAACGCCCGGCCGTCCGCATCGGCGAGCCATTGCCACGCGACCTTTGCCCCAGCCTGCGGCGGCCCACCCGGCCGGCGTTTGGCGCGGAAGACCAGAAACGGCTCGCCGCCGAGGAAGGAGTATTGCCCGAGCCGCTGATGGTCCATGCCGCTATCGAGCAGGAAACCGTAGTTGCTCCGGCGGAACAACTCGTAGTATTGCCAGAACGGCAGCCGCGGATCGACTTCGGTCCATAGCGGGCAAGCGACGGCGGTTTGGGGCTGGTTGGTCATAGAGGATGGTTTGTCGTGCCGCCTTCAGGCGGCAATGTTCGTAGTCCCGCCTTTAGGCGGCCGAACCGCCGTATCCCGCAACGCAGCTGGGTAGCACGGACACTTTTCCGGAACACGGCTTGCAATCACCATCGGCTCATTCGGAAAATGTGTCCGTGTTGCGCAGCAACAAGAGGAACTCGATAGCCGTCCCCCAACGGCCGGTCGTTTTGCGATGCGCCCCTGTGCTGGCACATGCCGTGTGGATACCTCTTACAACAAAGGGGTATCTTCCGAACGCCTCTTGTTGCTTCGCAACACGGACACATTTTCCGAGCATGCTTTCTCCAAGTGGTTTGTCTTCTCCGGAAAAGTGTCCGTGCTACCCTCTTTTGTTCGTAGTCCCGCCTTTAGGCGGCCGAACCGCCGTATCCCGCAACGCAGCCGCCTAAAGGCGGGACTACGAACAGGCTGCCGTCTCGCGGCGGACCAAGGCGCCGAAGGCCTCGTGGATCGCCCGAGTGTACGGGCCGGCAGCGCCCGCGAAACGCCGGCCGTCCAGCTCGGCGACCGGCAGGCACTCCATCAGCGTGTTGGTAAAAAACAGCTCGTCGGCCGCCAGCAGGTCGTCCGGCTCGACGCGACGCTCGACCGGCACCAGGCCGACCCGCGGCGCCAGTTCCAACACGGCCGCACGGGTAATGCCCGGCAGACAGCCGCTCTCGGGCCATGGCGTGATCAGGCGATCGCCGTGGACGCAGAATACGTTCGACACCGTGCCGCCGACCACTTGGCCGTCGACTGCCCGTTGCACGCCTTCGAGCATCCCGAGGGCGTCGAGTTCCCGCCGAGCAAGAACATGGGGCAGGTAGTTGCCGCTTTTGAAGGTCGGGTCGAGGCAGGCGGCCGGGATGCGGCGCGGGGTGACCGTCGCAGAACGGATGCCCTGCTGGTAGGCTTCTGCCGGGAAGGGCTTCCACGGGCGGGCGATGATCGAAAGGACCGGCTCATCGCACCCGCTCGGACTGATTCCGCCCGGGCCTTCGCCGCGGCTGATTGTGATCCGTAGATAGGCCTCCTGCAAGCCGCTTCGGCGGAGGGTTTCGAGGACCAACGGCGCGAGGTTAGAGAAAATGGGGGTGGGACTCTTTTGTGCGAAGCCCCCTCGGGACCGTTCCGGCAAAAGGGTTCCGTCCCCTTTTTCTCCAACTTCTTCTCCAATACCGGTGACGTCCGATGCCCGCTTCAGGCGCGCGAGATGCTCGGCCAGGCGGAACGGCACGCCGCCGTAGGTGCGCAGCGTTTCGAAGATGCTATCGCCGAGCAGGTAGCCGCGGTCGAGCAACGAAACGCGCGCGTCGGCCAAATCGCGGAACTCGCCGTGGATATAGGCAATCGCGCCCATCGAATCCGTTCTTACTTGATTGCCGCTATTGGCCGCCGGAGTTGGGAATCTTCACGGCCGTGCCGACCCACACGACAACCGGCTGGGCCAAAGAGAAGTCGTGCAGATTCTCGGCCGGGTCGTGAACCAAGCTGCCGAGGATCAAGACCTGATCGCCGTAGCCGAACGGCAGCGGCTGGTCGCTGAGCACGAGCACGGTCGCCTTGTGGCCGAGCACTTGGACTTTGGCGCCATGGAGGCCGCCTAGCTGGCCTGGCCTGCCGCAGATGGCCGGCAGGACAATGCCGCCGGTGGGTTTCGCCGGGTCGGTCAGCCGCTCGCCGGCCATGGTCCCGAGATGCCTCACGTCGCCCGGATGCTCGATGAGTTGCCGCGACAGCGCCTCGACCGCCTGACGACGCTCGTCGGTCACGGCCTGCTCGGGAGCGAACGTCCAGACCTCCGCCATTTCGACGAGCTTACCGAACGCCTCGGGGCTGAGCTGAGACTGGTCTTCCTGTCCGCCAACCGCCTGCTCGGCCGTCTGGATCGCCTGACTCACCTCCTCCGGCATAAACGACGGCTGCTCCTTCGGGCCGATCGGCTTCGACGGCTCCGGCTGGGCGACTGGCTCGGCTTCGGCCGGCTCTTCGGCGGCCGGCTCCAACGGCTGGGGCTCCTCGACCGGCTCGGTTGCCGGCTCGACGGAAGCCTCCCCTTCGGGCTCGTCAGCCGGCTCGTCTTCGGGCTGGGGCTCGATTGCCGGCTCCATTCCCAACGCCGGCTCGGCTTCGGGCTGAGTCGGCTCGGTCTCTTCGCGTTGAGGCTCCTCACTGCCTTCCGGTTGCGCCGGTTGGATCTGCGACGTCAGGTCGGCTGGTGGCTCCTCGGATTCGGGCATGCCCATCGCCGGCTCCGGCTCCGATTCGCCCGCCGGCTCATCCGCGGCTGGCTCAAGCGTCGGCTCTACCGGGTCCAACGAGGGCTCAAAGCTCTCCAATTCCGGCTCGAAGCCGATCTCGGGGAACATGCCCGAGTTGTCGCCGGTTGCCGCGTCCGGTTCCGGTTGTGGTTCGGGTTCGGGCATTGTGCCGAACGGCGAATCGGGATCGATCGCCGGGGTGGAACCGCCGAAGATGTCCTCTCCGCCGGTGCCCGGCTGGTCCATGGCCAGCTCGTCGGGCGATGGTTGTGCCGCCTCGGCGACAAAGAGGCTTGGTTCGGCCTTCACCCACCACTCATTCTGCCGCTGTAGGACTTCGCCCGGCTCGATCGCCAAGCCGCCAAGGCGGATCTCTTGTTCGACGCGGATCACCCCGCCGTTGTCGGCGATCGTGGGATAGCGGCCGTCGATCTGATGGTGGCTCGCCCGGAGCACGACGCCCGTCTGGCGACCCTGACTGAAGGCGAGTTTGCCCGATTCGTGCAACTCCTCGAAACGCGAATCCAGCCAGCGGCTCGCCTGACGCGGCAGGGCGCCTTGGGGCGCCGGATCGGGCGGATATTCCGATTCCGA
>Ga0180434_10009773_pt1 | contig 10367 bp, 9 predicted proteins | sample SS_ome_7_FD_132453 | JGI IMG/M metagenome (GOLD analysis project Ga0180434, IMG submission 132453) | Hypersaline lake sediment archaeal communities from the Salton Sea, California, USA - SS_1_D_2 metaG | ecosystem: Environmental > Aquatic > Non-marine Saline and Alkaline > Hypersaline > Sediment... | reverse complement strand
CCTCACGGCGATGTATCCGCCGAGGGGCGGGCTGGAAGCGTCCGCCTGTTTCGCGCTATGCGTGGCCTTCGCCGCCTCTCTGTACTACATTGTGCTTCATGCTGGAGACAGGCGCTCGCCCGCGACAACGCCTTTCGCGGTTATCATGGGAGGGTGCATGCTCAGCCTGGCCGTGAGTTACTTGAAGGATCGGCGGCGCAACAAGCGGGATAAGACGTCACCGGCGCCGGAGGCAGATCATCCCGATGAATGACGGTGGCAAGGCCCGGCATCGGGTGCCACGGATTGCTCGCAATCCGTGTTGGCCGGCTCGCCGCACGGTTTGACAAGCAAACCGTGGCACCCGTGTTGTCACATTTGCCTTGCCGGCGTTGATGAACGTGCGAGAGTGCGGGCCGAGCCTCACGCCAGCGGGGCGAGGTCCACCTTTTCCAGGACGGCCGCCACGTCGTTGGGATTGATGCGTCCGGCCGCGAGTTGCAGCGTGGCCGCCGTGCCGCACGCCACGCCGTACTGAAGGCACTCGTCGGCCGGCGCGCCGGCGGCGTGACGCTGGACGTAGCCGGCCAGGAAGGCGTCGCCCGCGCCCACGGTGTTGATGACGGCCTCGGGATCGAGGTGCGGCCGGGCGTGCCAGGCGCCGCCGCGCGCGAAGAGCATGGCCCCGTCGGCCCCCAGCGTGACGACGACCTCGTCGACCGCGTCGCGCAGGGCCCCGGCGGCCGCGCGGACGGCGTCGTCGGTGTCGACGGGCCGGCCGGCGATCTCGGCCAGTTCCGCCCGGTTGGGCTTCAGGAGCCAGAGGTCGGGCACGCGGCCGACGGCCTCCAGGCCCGGGCCGCTCGTGTCCACCGCCACGCGGGCCCCCTTCGCGGCGCAGACCCGCAGCAGGTCGGCGAAGGCGCCGGCCTCCATGCCGGGCGTCAGACTGCCCGTGAACAGGACATACGTGCCCTTGCCGGCGAGGATGTGGAGTTTTTTCGTCAGCCGCTCGAGGTCGTCGGCCGAGATCGGAAACCCGGCGTCGCGGATGTGCGTGTCGACGCCGCGGGCCGGATCGACCAGCGTGACGTTCTCGCGCGTGACGGCGTCGGCGACCTCGAACATCTCGACGCGGACGCCGGTCTTGGCGAAACTGGCGGCAAAGCGGTCGCGGTCGTCCTCGCCCACAAAGCCCGTCAGGATGGCGGGCGTCCCGAACACCGCCAGCAGCCGGGCTACGTTGACGGCCTTGCCGGCGGCGTGGACCGACAGCAGCCGGCCGCGCACGTGCCGGCCCACTTCCAGGTCGGGCACCTCGATGATGCGGTCCCACGAGGGGTTGAGGGCGACGGCGACGATCGTGGGCGTAGGGCGGCGGGCCATGGCGCTACATCCCGTTGTGGCGCGGCGGGTACGGAGACCCGCCGCGCACGGTGCGCGAGGCGTTCAGGGCGGCGGCCGCGATGGTGGGCGTGGCGCGGGCCATGAGGTCACGCGTCCCGGTCGGCGCTGAACTCATCGCCCTTGAACGTGGCCCCCAGGTACACGCGCTTGACCTCGGGGTCGTTGACGAGCTCCTCGCTCGTGCCGTGGCGGAACACCCTGCCCTCGTTGATGATGTAGGCCCGGTCCACGATGCCGAGCGTGGCATGGACGTTGTGGTCGGTCACCAGGACGCCGATGCCGCGGCTCTTGAGGTTGCGGATGAAGCCCTGGATGTCGAAGATGGCGATGGGGTCGACGCCGGTGAACGGCTCGTCCAGGAGGATGAGGCTGGGCCGGGTGACGAGGGCCCGGGCGATTTCGAGGCGCCGGCGCTCGCCGCCCGAGAGGGTCCGGGCGTGCTGGTCCGCCAGGTGCGTCAGGCCGAAGTCGCGCAGGAGTTCGGCGGCGATCGCCTCGCGCTCCGTCCGGGCCAGGTGCATCATCTCCAGGATGGCCAGCAGGTTGTCGCGGACGCTCAGCCGCTGGAAGATGCTGGGTTCCTGGGCCAGGTACCCGAGCCCGAGCCGGGCCCGCTGGAACATGGGCATGCGGCTGACGTCGCGGCCCTCGAAGATGACGCGGCCGGACTCGGCCGGAATCATGCCCATCGTCATCTTGAAACTCGTGGTCTTGCCGGCCCCGTTCTTGCCCAGCAGGCCGACGATCTCGGCCTCGTTGACGCTGAACGAGACGTCGTCGACGACCTTTCGGCCGCTGTAGATTTTCGTCAGGCCGGTGACGTTCAGGAGTTCCACGGGCTCACGCCTGGTCCAAAGTCCAAAGATGAAGGTCCAAAGTCAACAGCAGACGTCCAACGCTCAAGGGCGAAACGGATATCGCCCGCCGCTGCACGTCCCCGCGTGCCCGCCTCCGGCGGGTGAACGTCCGCACGCGGTTCGAACGCGCTGCATTGCCGTTCCCAGTGCCTAATGCCTAACGCCCAATGCCTGTCCGTGTCAATGCACGAGGCGCCACCCCCGCGGGTCGGGCGCCAGGGGAATATGATACCGCGTCCCGGCGGCAGGCCAGTAGACGAAAAACGCTTTGCCCACCAGGTTCCGCTGCGGCACGACGGGCCGGTCCAGCGGCCAGAGCCGGCCGTCGAACGACTTCGGGCTGTTGTCGCCGCAGACGAAATACTCCCCTGCCCGCAGCGCCAGCGGGTTTCCCTCGGTGCCGTGCCCCTTCTCGATCCCCGTGGGACCGCGGATCATCTCGTTGACGTAGTACACGTCGCGGTCCAGCCGCAAATACCCCAGCCGGCCGGTGCCGCCCGACAGTCCGACGCGCAGTTCGTACGCCAGGGGCGGCCGGACGCCGGGAACGGGATACTCCTCGTACGGCCGGCGCTGGTCTTCGGTCATGGGCGTGGGCGTGTACGTCACGTCGCCCTTGAGCGTCACCGGCCGCTGGTGGCGCGTGGTCACCCGCCGGCCGTTCACCAGCATGACGAGGGCCCGGTCGACGTTGGCCACCTGGACGTCCGCGGCCCGGCCGACGGGCAGGACGCCGCCGTCGGCCTCGGCGACGACCTGGCCGTTGAGCAGGATGCGAGCGTTCTCCTTGGCGCCTTCGGCCGGCAGGACGAAACGGAACCGGTCTTTCCAGGCCCGCATCTCGACCACGAGGACGGTGTCGGCCGAGTCGGCGGTCACCTCGGTCTTCAGGCCGAGGTCGGTGCAGACGCTGGCCCCCATGCGCCAGTCGGTCGCGGCACTGTTGTAGGCGTAATAGTCGCGGATGTTGTCCGGCCCGCCGCGAGCGTTATGGTGCTCGTAGGCCAGCCAGGCGGGCTTGTCGGCCGGCGGGGCCCGCGCCAGGGCGAACCCGCAGTCCGTCCGCTCCCAGGCCGGGTCGGCGATCCAGACGGGGTTCCAGTCGCTTCGGGTGGCCGGGTACCGGGTATCGTGGACGATCATCCACAGGGCCTCCTGGGCCCGGTCGGTCTTATGGACGACGCGGCCGTCGATCGTCACGTCGCCCTGGACCAGTTCCAGGGTTTCGCCCGGCAGGCCGATGAGGCGTTTGATGTAATTCTCTTCCGGCTCGTTGGGATTGCGAAAGACGATGACGTCCCAGCGGCGGGGCGCCTCGAAATCGTACAGGAACTTCAGAACCAGGATCCGGTCGCCGCTGTAGTCGGGCGGGCCGATCCGCTGCACCAGCCCGCAGTTCGGGCACGCCGTCCGCAGTTCCCCCGCCCCGTCGGTGCCCACGGCAAACTCGTAGCCGCAGTCGCTGCATTGGCATTCCAGGTGCTGGCCGTACAGCGTCGGGCCCATGGACCCGGTGGGAATGACGAACGCCTCGACCACGAACGCCCGGAAAATGAACGCCAGGACAAACGCCACGACGATGGACTCGAGGGTTTCGAGGAACGATTCGCGGTTCTTCCGCCGGCGGTGGGCCTGCTGGAGGTCGTGTTCGGTCTTGGCTGCCATCGGGATTGCCACCGTGCGAGGCGCGGGCGGAACAGTTCCGGGCGCCGCGTCAGCGGCGGGCACGTTCTCCATCAGGACTCGTACCACGCACACCGGACGTGACCGGCTGCCCGCCCCCGGCGAGTCAACGCCCGCAGCCGGCTCGAAGGCCGATGCGCTAAGAGGCGAATCTTAGGCCCGCCGGCCCCCACGGGCAAGACAAATCCCCTTCCCCCGCCTGCGCGCCGGCGGCTCGTCCAAGCCTCGAGGATCGCCTCCCGCCTTCCTGGCCTTGGGCGTCCGCTACCGTTTTTTGACTTTGGACTTTCGACTCCGGACTTTAGACTGCCGCCATGCGTCTTCTCGTCGTCGGCAGCGTGAATATGGACGTCGTGGTCCGCGTGGACCGCATGCCCGGTCCGGGCGAGAACGTCCGCGGCGAGGACCTGCGTCTGATCCCCGGCGGCAAGGGCGCCAACCAGGCCGTCGCCTGTGCCCGCCTGGGGGCCGAGACGGTGTTCCTGGGCCGCGTCGGCGACGACGCCTTCGGCGGTCGGCTCCGGCAGGACCTCGCCGACGCCGGCGTGGCCGTCGACGCCCTTGCCGTCGTCCCGAACTGCCCGAGCGGCGTGGCCCTGATCTTCATCGACGCCGTCGGCGAGAACCGCATCGTGGTCACGGCGGGGGCGAACGGCCGGCTCGCTCCGGAAGACGTCGACGCCGCCCGCGACCTCGTGGCCGGCGCCGACGCCGTCGTCCTCCAACTCGAGATCCCGGCCGAGACGGTGGCCCGGACGATCGCCCTGGCCCGCGAGGTCGGCACGCCCACGGTCGTCGACGCGGGCCCGCCGCGGCGGCCCATCGACCGGGCCGTCTTCGATGCCGACGTCCTGACGCCCAACGAGGCCGAGGCCGCCGCCCTCCTCGACGTCACTCCCGGCGCACGCCGGGCGGAGGACTTGGCCCGGGCCCTGCTGGCCCGCGGACCGGGGGCCGTCGTCGTCAAGGCCGGCGCCGGGGGCGCGGTCGTCGCCCGGGACGGACGCGTCCGGCGCGTGCCGGCGTTCGCGATCGACCCGGTCGACACGACGGCCGCCGGCGACGCCTTCACCGCCGCCCTGGCCGTCGAAACGGTCCGGGGGACGGACCTCGTGGAGGCCGCCCGGGTGGCCAACGCCGCCGGCGCCGTGGCCGCCACCCGCCTGGGCGCCCAGCCGAGCATGCCCACCGCCGACGAGGTCCGGGCGATGCTCGCCCGATAATCGCACTGGAAACGCGCCAACAACCTCGCCACCGAATCGTCCAACCCCCGTAACCCTTGCCTGCCGATGCGAACCCGGATAGGATACCGCCATGCGTTCACTCACACGTTTGTCCCTGTGGACCGCCGTCGCGGCGGCCGTCGTCGTCACCAGCGCCCGGGCCGAGGAGGCCAAGGGGCCGCCGGCCGACCGCCGGACGCCCGTCGTTCGGGCCGTCGAACGGACCGCCCCCTGTGTCGTCAACCTGTCGACGAAGCAGGTCCGGACGGTCCGCCCGTTCATGCACTTCAATCTGCCCGACGTGTTCCGGCGCGAGTTCGGCGACCTGTTCCGGCCAAGGCGGTACGTGTCGGGCAGCCTGGGGTCCGGCGCCATCATCAGCCCGCGCGGGTACATCGTCACCAACGCCCACGTGGTCGAGCAGGCCGACGAGATCATCGTCACCCTGGCCGACGAGTCGCAACACCAGGCCAGACTCGTGTCGGCCGACCCGGAGGCCGACCTCGCCATCATCAAGATCGAGCCCGACAAGCCCCTCCGGGCCATCCGCCTGGGCACCTCGGGCGACCTCATGATCGGCGAGACCGTCATCGCCGTCGGCAACCCGTTCGGCTACCAGCACAGCGTGACGACGGGTGTGGTGTCGGCCTTGGACCGGACGCTGGAACCGGCGGCGGGCCTGAAGTACGAGGGCCTGATCCAGACCGACGCCCCCATCAACCCGGGCAACTCGGGCGGGCCGCTGCTGAACATCCGCGGCGAAATGATCGGCATCAACTCGGCCATCCGGGCCGGCGCCCAGGGCCTGGGCTTCGCCATTCCCGTCGACGAGGTCCGTGAAATCATGATCGGCCTGCTGAACCTGCGGTCGCCCGGCAGCCCGTGGCTGGGCATCACCTTCCGCACCGACACGCCACGCCTGGCCGTCGTCGCCGACGTCGACAAGAACTCGCCCGCCGAGAAGGCCGGCCTCATGCCCGGCGACCACATCCTGGGCCTCAACGGCAAGACCCCCGCCGACGTCATCGAACTGGAGACGATGATCCTTGACCACCAGGTCGGCGACACCGTCACCCTGGCCATCGAACGTGCCGGCACGACCGAGCAGAAACGCGTCACGCTGGCGGCCGCGCCCAAGCCCGACGGGGCCGACCTCGCCCGCCGGCTCTTCGGCCTCCAACTGCAGAACCTGACGGGTGACCTGGCCGCCTCGATGCGCCTGGCCACCGACCGCGGCCTGCTCGTGGCCGGCACCGAACCCGACGGGCCCGCCGACAAGGCCGGTTTCCAGAGCGGCGACGTCGTCATCCAGGTCGAGCGGTACCGCGTGGACGATCTCGACACGCTGGGCCTGCTGCTCGCCCAGGTCAAGACCGGTGACCAGATCGTCTTCTACGTCCTCCGCCGGCGGACCGTGGCCCGGGCAATCCTGAAAGCGCGCAAAACCTCGCCATGAACCTCGCCTTCAGCACGAACGCCTTCAAGCAGGCGAGCCTGGAGGAAAGCCTCCGCCAGATCGCCGCCTGCGGCTACGCCGGCGTCGAGATCATGGCCGACGTCCCGCACGCCTATCCGCCGCACGTCGACGACCGGCGCCGCGGCGCCCTGCGGGCCCTGCTGGCCGACCTCCGCCTCGCGCTGACGAACCTGAACGCCTTCACCCTGTTCGCCCAGGGCGACACGTGGCACCCGTCGTGGATCGAGCCCGACGCCGCCGCCCGACGCCGCCGCATCGAACACACGATGGCCTGCATCGAACTGGCCCGCGACCTGGGCGCCCCCGGCATCAGCCTGGAACCCGGCGGCCCGGTGCCCGAGGCGTTGGACCGGGCCGACGCGCTTCGCCTGTACCGCGACGGCCTGGAGCAGGTCCTGCCGACGGCCGAGGCCTGCGGCGTGGACCTCCTGGTCGAGCCGGAGCCGCACCTGCTGATCGAGCGGCCGGAGCAGTTTGAGGAACTGGCCGCCGCCCTGCCGCACCCGCGGCTGGGCCTGAACTTCGACATCGGCCACTTCTACTGCGTGGGCGTGGACCCGGCGGAGGCCGCCCGCCGCCTGGCCCCGCACATCCGGCACGTCCACCTGGAGGACATCGCCGCGTCGCGCGAGCACCGGCACCTGGTGCCCGGCCGCGGGGCCGTGGACCTGCGAGGCACGATCGCGGCCCTGCGCGACGTCGGCTACGACGGATGGATCACCGTGGAACTGTATCCGTACGAGGCCCAGGCCCGCGAGGTCGCCGAGGAGGCGTTCAAGTATCTGGAGCCGCTGTTCGCTTGAAGGACCACCGCGACGCGCAGCGCACCGCGCCCGTCGCGCCCGTTTAGCCGCGACGCGCAGCGGAGCGCGCCGCCCAACCCGTTCGGGTTAACCGGAGACGGTTCTCCATGACCGACCCCCCCAAAGGCGAATGGACGCTCATCGACTGGATCCGCCGCCGCGCCGGCGGCGACCCGGCCGCCGTCCCCATCGGTCCCGGCGACGACATGGCCCGCGTCGTCCTCGGCCAGGGCGACTGCCTGCTGACCACCGACACACTGCTGGAGGGCACGCACTTTCGCTTGGCGGAGGCCACGCCCCGCCAGGTCGGGTACAAGGCGATGGCGGTCAGCCTGTCGGACTGCGCCGCGATGGCCGCCGTGCCCGTGGCGGCGGTCGCGTGGACCGGCCTGCCGGAGTCGGCCGACATGGCCTTCGCCGAGGACCTGTGCCGCGGTCTTCTGGACGCGGCCGAGCGGTTCGCCTGCCCGCTCGTGGGCGGCGACGTAACGAGTTGGGCGGGCCGGCTGGTCATCGGCACATCCGTCGTCGCGCGGACGGCCGGCGTCGAGCCCGTCCGCCGGAGCGGCGCCCGCCCCGGCGACGCCCTCTTCGTCACCGGCCGGCTGGGCGGGTCGCTCCTGGGCCGGCACCTGGAATTCGTGCCGCGCGTGGCGGAGGCCCGCGCGCTCGCCGCCGCCGTGCCGCTGCACGCCATGATCGACCTCTCGGACGGCCTCTCGACGGACCTCGGGCACGTGTGCCGGGAGAGCGGCGTGGCGGCCGAGGTCGATGCCGCGGCCATCCCCGTCTCGGCCGACGCCGAGCGCCTGGCCGAGCGCGACGGCCGAAGCGCGCTCGACCACGCCCTCTCGGACGGCGAGGACTTTGAACTGCTCTTTGCCGTCGCGCCCGCCGACGCGGAGCACCTGGAGCGCGAGCGGCCGCTGGGCGACACGCCGCTTACGCGCATCGGCCGAATCGTCGAGGGCCGCGGCATCGCGCTGGTCGAGCCGGACGGGTCGCGCGGGGCGCTTGAGCCCGGCGGCTACGAGCACTTCCGCGGCGGAGGTCGGGCATGACGGCGGCCGCGTGGGAGGTCGAATCGCACGGGGTGGCCGAGACGCTGGCCCTCGGGCGGCGCCTCGGAGCCGCCGCCCGGCCCGGCGACGTCGTCGCCCTGGTGGGCGATTTGGGCAGCGGCAAGACGCACCTCGCCAAGGGCATCGCCGAGGGCCTGGGCGCCGCCCGCGCCCACGACGTGACCAGCCCCACCTTCATCCTCTGCCATGAATATCTCGATGGCCGGATGCCGTTCTACCACCTCGACGCGTACCGTCTGCGCGGAGGGGCCGACCTGGAGGCCATCGGGGCCGACGAGATGCTCGAGGGCGACGGCCTGGCCGCCCTGGAGTGGGCCGACCGCGCGCCGGAGGTCCTGCCCCAGGATCGCCTGGACATCCGTCTGGTGGTGACGGGGGCCGACACGCGGCGTATCACGCTCACGGCGCACGGCCCGCGGGCCGAACGGCTCCTGTCGGCCGTCCGCGCCGCCGAAGGGACTTCGCGCTAGGGTTGTGGAAAAGACTCCGCGTCGACCGCGCGTCTACGGCAGCGCCTCGTCGAAGCAGATGACGACCTTGCCGACCTCGCCCTCGTCGGCCAGGCGGTACGCCTCGGCCGCCTCCTCCAGCGGCAGGCGGTGCGTGGCGGTGACCTCGGGATGCAGGTCCCACCGCGCCAATCGTTCCAGCAACTCCTCCAGATGGAGCAGGCTCGTCACCCACGAGCCGTACAGCGTGATCTGCGGGTGGATGAGGACGGGCGAGACGTCGAACTCGACCGTGTTGCCCTCGCCAACGAACGCGCAGCGGCCCCACTGACGGGTGCCCTTGAGCGCCAGCAGCCGGCCCGCCGGTGCGCCCGAGCAGTCGATCGTCGCCTCGCAGCCCCGGCCGTCGGTCAGGTCGAGGACGGCCTGAAGGGCCCTATCGCCGGCCTTCAGGGCGTGGTCCACCAGGCCCAGTTCCTTGGCCAGGTGGAGGCGCCCGTCGGCAATGTCGGTGCCGATGATGCGCGTGGCCCCGAGGGCCCGGCCCAGCATCGCCGCCGCCAGCCCCACCGGCCCCAGGCCCGTGATGAGCAGGCGGTCGGTGCCGCAGACGCCGATGCGCGTCAGCGCCTCCCACGTGGTGCCGAAGCCGCAGGCGCACAGCGCGCCGTCGACGTAACTCAGGCTGTCGGGGAGCGGGATGCAGGTGTTCTCTTCGGCCAGCAGGTACGGCGCGTGGCCGCCGTCGCGCTGCCAGCCGTACGCGGCCCGGAAATCGCTCTTACATGAAATCATATAGCCATGCCGGCAATCTTCGCAGTTGCCGCAGCCCGAGATGTGGTAGACGACCACGCGGTCGCCGGCTTTCCGTTCCTTGCAGTCGGGTCCGACCTTCTCGATCCGGCCGCACGGCTCGTGGCCGGCGAACGTGCCGGGCTGGTACCCCTCGGGTCCCTTGCCGACGTGCTTGCGGTAGATGGCCCGGATGTCGCTGCCGCAGATGCTCGACGCCTTCATCTTCACCAGCACCTGGCCGGGACCCGGCTCGGGAATCTCCTTCTCCACGAATTCGACGGTGCTGTTGCCGGGGAGGATGACGCCGGTCATCTTGGGCATGGTCGGCTCCTTCGCTGAAGGCGGATTCGACGGTTGCAATGTGGACCGCGTTCGGACGCCTACTGTACGGGCGGGGCGGGGCGAATCAAGCATTTCCGGAGGGTCGTCGCCCATGCGGGTGGCGCGCCCCGCATCGCCGGTGCCCACGGCCGGACAAGGCCGGCCGTGGCACGGAGACCCTTGCCCACTTTTTCGGTTCAACGCCCAATACCGGGGAGCCCGTTTCCTGAACCCCGAATGGCCGGTCCGTATCGTCCTGGGGGAGATTCCATCTCCCCCAGACCCCCTCGG
>Ga0180434_10009772_pt1 | contig 10367 bp, 5 predicted proteins | sample SS_ome_7_FD_132453 | JGI IMG/M metagenome (GOLD analysis project Ga0180434, IMG submission 132453) | Hypersaline lake sediment archaeal communities from the Salton Sea, California, USA - SS_1_D_2 metaG | ecosystem: Environmental > Aquatic > Non-marine Saline and Alkaline > Hypersaline > Sediment... | reverse complement strand
CGGATACCACGCACCACCCATTTCGAGCACCCCCTCGGAATCGTCATTCATGGCGACACTCGCCTGGGTGAAAACTGTGACATCAAACACAACGTCACCATCGGGCGGCGCGAGGGGTCTCATGACACCGATCGCCGTTGTCCCGTCCTCGGCGACAATGTGATTGTCGGTGCCGGCGCGATTATCCTCGGGCCCGTCACCATCGGCGACAACGCCCGCATCGGAGCCGGCGCGATTGTACTCAAAGACGTGCCCGCCAATACCCTCTACGTCTCCAAATTCGAGCCTGCCTTTGTGCCCCTCCAAGGGTAACGCCAAAAGACAACCTGCGCCTCTCAACCGCTATTTCCATTACAGAGCCCCTATACGCCCACAGGCGTCGTGAGCAGCAATATGCAACTGTGCTTTATCACCCATACTAAATTGAGTCATAATGGCGAGAACTATCTTGCCTTCCCCCCCATAGCCAAGTTGATGGCCATGCTCGCGCCGCTCTACGATACTGTCGAGCCCTGCGCCCCCCTGGGCCGCGAGCCTATCAGCCGCAACACCTCGCCGCTGGTCCTGGACAACCTGACGGTGAGGACGCTGCCGCACTATTTCAACCGTTGGGAAGTCAACGCCTTTCGCCACCCTGGTCGGCTCATGCGAGCGATCTGGGGGCCCATCCGGGCTGCTGATACGGTCCTTATCTCCACGCCAAATTACCTGTCGCTCTTGGCCTGTGCCGTCTGTCGGATCCAGGCCCAGCCCTACGCACTGCGCCTGGCAGGCAACTTCGGCCACATGATGCGATTGAATTTTGAATACCGCCACATGCCCCGCCTGGGCCGTCTGGCCGGTTGGCTACATCACCTCGCCACCAAAGCCATGGTCTCCGGCGCGTCATTGTCGATTGCCACAGGCCAGGAATTGGTGGACTTGTACGGCCGGCACAATACGCGAGTCATTCGCGTCACCAGTTCCACCTATTGCGCCGATGAGGTCGCCCCACGCCCGGCCAGCAGTCAGTCGCCGCAATGCCACCTGCTCTATGTGGGACGTTTCGATCAATACAAGGGCATCTTCGAACTCTTGCATGCCACACGCAACCTGCTCGATACCGGCCTCAACGTGCGGACCCAATTGGTCGGCGATGGGCCCCGGCGAGCCGATCTCGAAGCACTCGTCCGCAAGCTGAACTTGCAAGACAATGTCGATTTCCTCGGCTTTGTCGCCAACGAAGCCCTTCGCGACATCTACCGCCGCAACGACATCTTTGTCCTGCCTTCCTATTCCGAGGGCATGCCCAAGGTGGTGCCCGAGGCCATGTCCAACGGGTTACCCACCGTCACCACCGATGTGGGGGGCATCCCACGCGTGGCACAAAACGGCCGCACCGGCTTCTTCGTCAAGCCCAAGGATGTACCCGCCCTGACCGAGGCGCTGCGACAGTTGGTTGCGGACGAACCGCTCCGGCGCAACATGGCGTCGGCGGCTCTCGAACAGTCGCGCCGCTTCACCATCGAGGCTGAGCGAGACCACGTGCAGCACATCCTCAACCAAGCCGGCCTGGCCGTGCGCGGAGTCGAACCCCAAACGTCAACGTCGAACGTCTAGCAGAGCAGAGAACGGGATTATGCATATTTGTTACGTGTGCGTGGGCGGCTTTCAGCACATCCAGCCATATATCGACTACTTCAAGGGCACCGGACATCGGGTGAGTTTCATAGCCTTGTCACCCACACCCGACCGCGGCGTCACCACCTACCAGGTCGCCTTGGCCGGCCGTTATTCCCGCACCGAGGGCAAATGGAAATATCCTCTCAGCATGATTCGCGCACGTCGCGTAGTCCGTCAACTGAAACCAGACATTCTACATACCCATTATGTCACCAGCGGCGGGCTCGCCGGACTCGTCTGTAATTTCCACCCCACGGTCACGACCGCCCACGGCACCGATTTGAGCGTGGGGAGTCGTTCGCGTCTCTGGCGCCCCTTGCTGCGGCGCATCTTCTCCCAGGCCACCTGCGTCAATACGGTCTCGGCAGACCTCAAAAACAAGGCGGTGGCCCTGGGCGTGCCTGACGATAAGGTCCGGGTGCTCACCCTGGGAGTCGACACGCGTTTCTTTGCCTACCAGCCCAGGCAGCCTCTGCCCGCCCCAACGCCTTTACGACTGCTAAGCACCCGACGCCTTGAACATGTATATGACCATCCCACCGCCATCAAGGCCCTCGCCCTGCTCCGCGACGCCGGCATCCCCTGCGAGATGACCTTCAGTGGCGGCGGAAGCCTCAAGGCAACGCTGCAGGAACTCGTCCGCACCTGTCACCTCGATGACCGTGTGCGGTTCCTCGATGCTGTCTCCCGCAGCCAGGTCCTGCAACTGCTGCACAACCACGACGTGTTTCTCTCCCATCCGCGATGGCACGGCATCACTGTCGCGCTGCTCGAACCCATGGCCACTGGTCTGTTTCCCATTACCTCCGACCTGCCCGTCAACAGGGAGTGGCTCGACGAGGGCGTCACTACCCTGTTTCACCCCGTCGGCGATGCCGCCGCTCTGGCCCAGTGCCTGACCCGCGCCTATGAACAGCCGGAGTTTCGGTTGCGAGCGGCCTCCCTCAACCGCCAGCGCGTCGAGGCCTATGGCGACACCACCAATAACATGCGCATACTCGAAACGCTCTATCGCGAGCTTATAGACGCCACCAAACCCACATGAACCAGACGCCCGATACCGTGCGTGTTACCTGACGCCACCTGCACCCCCACTGCCGGGGCCGCCGCCATCGCACCTCTCACATGCCATGCACAATCGTTACAGACAATCTAACCCTCTCAGCCGGGCAATCGTCATAGTCGCGCACAACGCTTCCGTCCGCAAAAAAACTTGCCTGGTTTAACTTTCTTAACACCGACTGCTGGCCGACCACTGGCCCGGCCGATTCCCACATCGTATGCTGAAATAGTGCTTCACCAAAGCTAGACCGCCCACGTTGCAGGCCCTTGGAGCAAACACGCCATGAGAAAACGTTCTGAAGCACCGGGCCACGCCACCGAGTCGGAAATCACAGGGATATAGTGTACGTGTCATACAAACACACTTGCATCATTGCTGCCGCGTCTCTCCTATGCCTCAACGCCATGCGCGCAGGCCCCCTTCTTGCTGCCGATAATCTCGCACGAGGACACGCGTGCACCTTTGCCGTACCACCCAACTATTCTCTCTGTTCCGATCCGGCCGACCACCTCCAGCTTACCGATGGCGTCAAGCTCGGCGCCGACTGGATCAAAAAGAGTACCGTAGGCTGGATGACAATCCCTTTGATTCCTGCCGTGACAATCGACCTGCAGGCACACTGCGCTATTGACGAAGTGCGACTGCACACCGTCAGCGGCGGCTCGAGTGTTCGCTACCCCTCCTACGCGGCCGTCCTGGTCAGCGACGACGGCGCCGATTTTCGTCTGGCCAAGGCCGTGCGACTCGACCAACTGGACCATCCCGTCTGGTCCCCCACCGAAAAAGTGCCCTTCATCTTCACCGTCTCGAACGTCCAGGCCTGCGCACGCTATATCAAAGTGGTGCTCCGCCAGGGTAGCAGCCTGGCCATGTTCCTGGACGAGCTGGAGGTTATCGGCACTGCCAACACCTCAGCGCCTCCCTACCGTGAGCCCGACACATTGCCCCAATGCGTCGGTGAAAAGGAGCTGGATGCCTGGGTCGAAGCCAACCAGTTGTTCGCCGACAAACTACGCGTCACACGCGAGACACTCCTGCAGAACGACACCCGCTTCACGCAAAACACCATGACGCAGCTACTCGATCAAATGGACGACCTGGCCTCGCTGATCGCCAATGCCGCGACCGGGCTGGCCCCCCTCGACCAGCTGCACAACGCCGACGCCGCGCTACAACGACTGCGCGGGCAGATCTATCAGACACTCTACGGCACACCGTTCGTCTCCTTGCCCGCTAATCCGTTAGAGGTGCTCTCTGAAGCCCAAATGCTCGTCGCTCCCGCCGAGGCGACCATGAATCTCGATATTGATCTCTGGCGACGCGAAAAAGGCGCCGTCGCCTTCAATGTCATCAATTGCCAGCAGGTACCCATGGATCTACGCCTCGAGGTGCTGCCCACCTCGTCGCTCGGTGCGTTTGGGCTATCCGATGTCATGACGGCCCGTTGCGCCGCCTACGTCAAGGCCGCCTGGGTAGGCAGCATTGCCGACGCGCTGCTCCCCTTGGACGGCCGCGATCTCGAGATACCCCCCGGCGGCGTCCAGCAAATCTGGCTCGATCTACACGACCCTGGACTCAGCCCCGCCCAGTACAGTTTCAACATCAATCTACAGGCCCGCACCGGCCAGGACGTCATCGCAAACCAGCAAGCCTCTTTGACGCTACGCATCCACGATCTGACCCTGGACCCCACGCTCATCAACAGTTGCACCTGGTCCTATGTCCCCTACCGCATTCGGCCTCAGGCCGCCACCGAGTTCGTCATCGAGGACCTCAAACAACACCACACCAATGTCTTTGTCGTGCACCACGACTATTTGCCCTGGCCGGCTTACGTAACTGCCGATGGACAACTAGGGACTATCGACTATAGTGCCTTTGATGGGTGGCTCGCCCTCCATCGCCCGTGCCGCCTCTTGCTCTGGTTTCACTGGAAGCCTGCCCTGCGCGACAGCGGCCGATTCGGCGACTGGATGTCCGACGCCTGGCAAACCGCCTTCTCCAACTGGCTCGCACAAGTAGTGGCCCATCTGCACGAGCAAGGCTTCGACTACGACGACTTCGCCCTCTACCCCTTCGACGAAACCCTCTGCGACGATTTCTACCAGCTCGCTCAGTTGGCCAAACAGGTTGATCCACAGGTCAAGATCTACGCCAATTCCTTTGGCCAGGGCCCCCAGGAGTTCGAACGCTTTCGCAACCTCATTGACATCTGGTGTCTGGCCGACGTCTACTCCGACCGCTACCCCGACTGGCTGGCTACTATTCGCAGTTGGCACAAGGAACTCTGGACCTATGACGCCAAAGGCCCCGGCAAGGCCCAACCACCCAACGCCTATTACCGCCTCATGTCCTGGCGCGCTTTTGCTCGCGGCCAAAAGGGCGTCGGCTTCTACTCGCACACCGACTTGGGCCCGCAATGGAACGATACCGGCAACCCCATCGGCGCCTACGGCACCCTCTATCCCTGCCCGGACGGTTACGACGCCAGCGAACCCTTCTTTCCTTCAAGACGTTGGCAAGCCTATCGCGACGGCATCGAAGATTTCATCTACCTTCAATCTTTAGATAAATGTCTCGAGGATATGGCGCTGACGACCCCCCAACAAGCCGCCCTGCTGCGCAGCAGAATGGACGCCTTGGTGACCCAGACGATTCAAAACCCCGATGACTTGAACCTTGTCAACCAGGTAAGAACAGAGCTTACCGACCTGATGAAAGCAGCCGCCCCCGTCGCGACGGAACCCCCCGATGACCCCGATCCTCAACCGCCCACACCCCCCGATGACGATCCGCTTGACGGGCCCGCCAATCAACCGCCCCTGGTCGAAACCATCCCCAACCAGGTAGTCGACGAAAACGCCACACTCCTGTTCACCGTGCTCGCCAATGACCCCGACGGTGATACCCTCCACTACAGCGCCCAAGGCCTGCCCCAAGACGCCAACCTCACCGGCCCGACGTTCAGCTGGACCCCGGATTACCAGGCCGCCGGCGACTATACCGTGCAGCTCGTCGTCTCCGACGGTACCCACCAGGTCAGCCAGAACCTGCTCATCACGGTACGCAACATCAACCGCGCGCCGCAAATCACGACTATACCCAACCGCAACGTTCGCCCCAACGAAACCGTCACCTTCGACGTCTCCGCTAACGACCCCGACGGCGACCCGTTCACACTCACCGCGACGAACCTGCCCGCAAACGCAACCTTCACCCAAGGCGTCTTCTCCTGGACACCCTCCTACGCCCTGCCTCTGGGCGACTACACCATCCGTTTTGTCGCCAGCGATACAACCACCCAGACCCAATCCACCGTTATCTTGATGCTGGCCGAGGACTTGGTCGACAACACCCCGCCACTTCTCACCCGCGTCTTGCCCCAGGGCGACGCCATCCAGACCCCCCGAAATGGCCTCGTCATGGCCACCATCAGCGATGCCGGCACTGGCGTCGATGCCGCCTCGGTTACGCTCCATCTCAATGACGTGCAAATCTACCACGGCGATAACACTACCTGCCAAACACCCCTGGGCATATGCCGCCGCATCGGCACCAAAGAGGATTTCACCTATACGTTCCAGCCAAATGCCGTCTTCGATTACGACCAGACCCTTCGCTTGCGACTGGCCGCCCGCGACCTGGCGGGCAATGCCATGAACGCCAATGAACAGCAGTTTACCACCCAAATGGTCGGGTTCAGCCCGCCCCAAACGCTTACGCCAGACGCCCCCACGCAACACCCGCCCGTGGCCTCGTGCGATCCCACAGGCCAGCTCGCCTTGGCCTGGGCCCAGGGCCCCGAGGGCACCCGGCAGATCCATTTCACCAGAACCGATACACCCACGGGACCATCCCAAACGCCCGTCTGCATTGCCCCTGACGGTAACGATCAGGCCCAACCCGCCTTGGCCTTGGGACCCAACGGCACCATCTACGTCGCCTGGCAGCAGTTTGATGGAACCCACTGGAGAATCGTCGCTGCCTATAGCGACCAGGGCATGTCCTGGACTAAACCCGTCAACCTGACCGGCGACACGTATGATGCCCGTCAACCTGCCATAGCCGTCGATCAAATGGGCTTGGTCTACGTTGCCTGGCAGGATAACCGCCAAGCTGCCACGGGCAACACGTGGGCCGTGCAACTGGTCCAGCTCAATCGAAAGTTGACTAATCCGTGTCAAATTCAACGCCCGCCAATCACCGCCGACCAAACCGAACCGGCCCTAGCTGTCGCCAACGACGGCCGCGTCTATGTCCTCTGGACCGATGCCCGCAACGATAACGGCGATCTCTACCTCGCCTGTAACCGCGACAACTGGCAGGAGCGACTGCTGCTCGCCGCACCCGCCCGCCAGGGCGCTGCCCGACTACTGGCCGACCAGGACGATACTTTGCACGTCGTGTACGAGGACTACAGCACGGGCAACGCCGACATCGCCTACGCCTCTGCGTCCTGCGATCTCACCGAAATACCTCTGACGGGACAGTCACTCATTGATGACACCACCGACGCCCCTCAGACCCGCCCCCAAGCTGTCTTGGCCGGCGGCCCCGACGGTGATCGCATCTTTGTCTGTTGGCAGGACGAACGCAATTCGACCCAGACAACCGATACGGACATCTATCTGACTCAGATCCGCCCCGCCGGCGCCCGTACCAACGTGCTGGTGTCCGCCTCGGCCGATCAAGCCATCCAGACATCCCCCGCCCTCGCCGTCAACACCCGTGGCGAACCAGTTGTGTTCTGGCTCGAGCCTGACCAGAACTCCCCCGAACCAACCTCACGCATCCGTTGGGCCGCCACCGCCTCCATCGAAGGGCAACAACTGGCCCACGCCACTATCAACGCTGCTCAGGGCGGCTGCGTCGGCACCACCCCCGACCAGGCCCGCTCCCTCGATGACGTGAGCATCCAGGTGCCCCCCAGAGCAATCTGGACTGACCTGTGCTTGTCCATTACTCGCCTCGACACTCCTGCCCCGCTGCTCGAACCCCAGACCATCTTGGCCTCTTACGAATTCGGACCCTCCAGTACCGTCGAATTCTCGGAACCTGTGATCGTCACAATACCCTTTGCAGTGCCCGCCGCCCAAGGCTCCACCACCGTCAAGTGGTACAATCCACAAACAGGCTCATACAGCCAGTCTGGTATCTCCAATATGGTCTGCCTCGACCTGGCCCCGGGCCTCGCCGCCATCCAGTTTCAAACGACCCATTTCTCCCAGTACGCCCTCATACAGCAGCCGGCACCAGGCTCCGCCGACCACACCACCAGTTCCTCCGGCCACTCGGGAGGCTGTGCCATGGCCCCGGGACCTGCCCGCCCACAACAGGTGCTCGCCTGGGCCTTGCCTTATCTGATGCTGTTCTTGGGCTGGTGTCTCCATCGACGCCGCCTCTCGCCTCCCCGCTGAACTCCACCGCACGTGCACCAGGACGCTCTGACACAAAAGAAGACTCGTAGGGTGCCGCTTAACCTTGACCACACTCAACCACCGCCCCGCCATACTGCCCAGAAAATGTCGCATAATCCAGGGAGGCCTCCCGCGTGGCCCAAACGCAGACTCACAGACGTCAAGAACCCACCCCCAAGACCATAGTACGATGGGACGTGCGCAACTGGTCCCGACCCCTACGCTATTGGCAGCAGCACTCCCATCTCGACCTGACCGGTCGAGCTGCCCTCGAGCTCGGGGCAAACCGCGGAGGCCTCAGCCTCTGGCTCGCCAGCCTCGGCGCCGATGTCGTCTGCTCCGATATCCAGCAGCCCGGCCCCGACGTCCGAGCCTTCCACGCCCAATATAGCGGCAGCGAACGCATCGCCTATGCCCAGGCCGACGCCTCGACCCTGCCCTTCGACAACGACTGTTTCGACCTGGTCATCTTCAAATCCGTCCTGGGAGCCATGCGACAATACGACCGCCAGGAAAAAATGATTGCCGAGATACTACGCGTCCTTAAACCCGCCGGCGAATTATGGTTCGCCGAAAACCTCGTCGCCTCCCCTCTGCACCAGTGGGCCAGACGCCTCTTCGTCACCTGGGGCAAATCGTGGCGCTACCTGACGCTCCACGAACTCGAAGCGTTGCTTACAGACTTTGGCGACCATGACCTGCGCAGTTGGGGCTTCTTCGGCGCTTTTGGCCGGCAAGAATGGCAGCGGCAAATCCTGAGCCTCCTCGATACGGCCCTATGCCCCCTGCTGCCCCCGTCAACTCATTACCTCGCTTACGGCATCGCCCGAAAATCACGACCTGCTGACCAAAATCATTAGGAAATACAACCATGCGATTGCTCATTATCACGCAATACTTCCCCCCCGAAATGGGTGCCCCCCAGGCCCGCCTCTACGAACTGGCCCAGCGACTCGCTGCCATGGGCCACGAAATCACCATCCTCACCGCCATGCCCAACTACCCCACCGGCAAAATCTTTGGCGGCTACCGCTACCGCCTCGGCAAACGTGAAAACCTCGACGGCCTGCGCGTCGTCCGAACCTGCCTCTATCCCTCCAAGTCTCGCCGCACCCTGCCCCGACTCTTCAGTTACGTCACCTTCGGCCTGAGCAGCCTGCTCCTCGGCACACCCCGCCTGGGCCGCCACGACGTCGTGCTTATCGAAAGCCCGCCTCTGTTTCTCGTGCCCTTCGCCCTGGCCATCGCACGCATGGTTCGCGGAAAGACCGTCATGATGGTCTCCGACATCTGGCCCGACATCCTCATCCGCATGGGCCACGCCTCACCCCAAAGCCTTACCACCCGCGCCATGCTCGGCCTCGAGAGTTGGGCCTATCGACACAGCCACGCCGTCGCCCTGACCAATCCCGGCGCCTGCCAACAGATCAAAGAACGATTCCCACACCTTGAACGCGTCACCGTCATCTCCAACGGCGTCGATGCCAACTGGTTCCGACCCGAACTCGCCAGCGACCAGGTACGCCGCTCCCTCGGAGCCGGACCCGACGATTTCCTCGCCGGCTACTGCGGCCTCTACGGCCTGGCACAGGGCCTCGAAGTTATTATCGACGCCGCCGATAAACTTCGCAACCAACCACGCATCAAGTTCATTATGATGGGCGACGGCCCCACCAAAGAAGAACTCCTCCGCCGTGCCGAACAGTTGAACCTGCCCAATCTACGCTTCTTCGACCGCCGGCCCAAAGACCAGATGCCCGCGCTGCTGGCTTCGCTCGATGTCAGTCTCGTCCCCCTTGCCGGCCGCTTCCCCGGCACCATGCCCTCCAAGGTCTACGAAGCCCTGGCCTCCGGCGCCGTACCCATCGTCGCCAAAGGCTGCGAGGGCGACACCCTCGTAACCGAATTTAACGCCGGCGCCAGCTTCGAACCCCTCGACGGCCACGAACTGGCCGACGCCGTCAGCAAACTGGCCTCCGACCAGGACCACTATCAACAGGTCCGCTCAAACGCCCTCCAACTCGCCCCACGCTTCGACCGCGCCAAAATCGCACAACAGACCGCCGCCGTACTCGAAGCCATCCACCTGAACCGCCCCTTGCCCGACGTCAGCTGGTAAACAGGAGAATAACTGTGGCAAACGCTCTGCATACCTTCGAAGAAAACTTCAGAAAAACCGTCCAGGCTCAACATGCCTTTGCCTTCTGGAAGGGCCGCGTCAGCCT
>Ga0180434_10009771_pt1 | contig 10367 bp, 10 predicted proteins | sample SS_ome_7_FD_132453 | JGI IMG/M metagenome (GOLD analysis project Ga0180434, IMG submission 132453) | Hypersaline lake sediment archaeal communities from the Salton Sea, California, USA - SS_1_D_2 metaG | ecosystem: Environmental > Aquatic > Non-marine Saline and Alkaline > Hypersaline >... | reverse complement strand
TTTGCTTCTTTGCTCTTGCTCTATGGCGTTTTATCCATTTTAGTTTTGAAACAGCAAATGATCTTACCGTTTCCTCATCAATTCTTCTTGGTGCAGAAATCCGCACTCTCCCATCAGGGGGATACACAACAAGATGCATATGTTTTATGTCTTTTCTCACCACATTGATAGTGATGTCATCTACTGTTATTTTTTGCATTGGCAGCCTAAATAATTTTAATCTCGCAATTGGGAAAATTATAAGGAAATCCTTATAAAGATGCCAGGAAAGGAAAATATCAAGATGAAGAGGAGCTCATCAGGGAAGATTCTTATACAATCCAGGTGCTCCCTTTTGGAAATGGGCGTTGCTGCATAATCTAAAATCAGGTAAATAGATAAACCGTCCCCAATTTATCGTCCCCAATTTATCAAATGTGCTTCTTTCCAGTATAATTCCATAAAGCAAATGAACAAAAACGGAAAAACCGGCCTAGAACTTATAGAAAAAATCCGGTCGGGAGATCAAGCGGCTTTTAAAATATTCTTCGACGAATACCATAAGACGGTCTTCCGTCTGTGCACCCGAATGCTCCGCGATCCCCAGGAAGCCGAAGATGCGACCCAGGAAGTGTTTCTGAAGGTCTTTTTGAAAACTGAAAAATTCCGCGGTGAATCAAAAGTATCCACCTGGCTGCACCGGATTGCCGTTAACTTGTGCCTGAACCGCCTGCGCCGCAATAAATACGCCCGGTTTTTTTCTCTTGATTTTCTCCTTGAAAAAGGAAATCAGCCGGCGCAAGAACCGGGAAAAAGGCCCCTGGCACAGTTATCCCGGGCAGAGGATAAGACGATCGTCGACCAAGCTATAGATTCCCTGCCTAAAAATCAGCGTATCGCGGTGATACTCAATCATTTCATGGATTTTTCATATAAAGAGGTTTCTGAAACCATGGGGCTTTCCGCGGCTTCCGTGCGCTCTCTTCTATTCCGGGCGAAAAAAAACCTTCAAAAAAAATTAAAAAAACCGCGATGATTTTGTCACCCGCGTGTCTAACGAAGTGAAAATGAAAAAATCCAATATCCATAAACAGATTCAGGAAAACATGCTCCTCTATCTCGACGGGGACCTGGAAGAAGCGGAGGCAAAAAAGGTCCAGAGCCATGTCGCCATCTGCCCTCACTGTTCCCGAATGCTGGAGGATTACAGGCAGTTGTGGAAAGACCCTTCCCTTGAGCAAATATCCGTCCCCTCGCAGCGATTATGGAACAATATTTGGGCCCGGATCTGTGAGAGGGGAAAATCGGGACTTTTTCTCTGGAAACTGGGCCAATTGGCCCGCACATATGCATTTCCTGTGTTCATGGCCGTTATGATCTCCCTGGCGGCGGCGGCCGGCGCTTTTATCGGCTTATCCGGCGGGCGGCTTCCAGATCAATCTTCGGCCTGGTTAGGGCCGTCCTCCACCATGGCCGAAGAGCTTAAACTCGGCTTGTTCGATATTGCTCCGACCGGGTCCTTGACAGAAATTTTCAGCAGCCTGGTCACCCCTGGAAGTGAATGAATATGAAAATAAAGAACATAAAAATATTAACTTACACTGTGGTGGTTCTTCTGATCGTCAATCTGACAGCCCTGGGAGTGATAGTTTATAACCGGTGGCTGTCGCCGAAGCCGTCCTGTCCGGGAGCGGGTTTTGAGCGTTTGAAACAGAAACTCTCCCTCACCCCGGAACAGGAAGAGAAACTTTGGCAGGAGCGCGGTGATTTTCATAAGAGGCTTGACGCTCTTTCTCTTCAGCTTCAGAAGGACCAAAGGGCCCTTATAGCGGCGCTCAAACGTGAAAATTCGGATTGGAAAGAACTGAAAGACATTATTATGACCATAAACGCCCGCCAGTTAGAAGCCCAGGAACAAGTCGTCGAACATCTCCTTGAGGTAAAAAATATGCTCAAACCGGAACAGCAGGACATCTTTTTTTCCATTGTGCAGGAACGGTTTGAAATGGACGACAAACCAGGGGAAGGACGATACCTGAGACTGAGATAAGAAGCAGGAGAATAAAATGACAGTTCTTGAAAGAAGATTCAGTTTTACATTCCGGAGCCTGCCGCTGATTTTTGCCGTCTTTTTTCTGTTTATTCAGCTGCAGGCAGAAACGCAGCCCGAACCAGCGGCCGTACTGACACTCGAAGAATGCATCTCCCTGGCTCTCCAGATCAATCCCGATTTTCTTGCCTCCGCATACACTGTTGAGGAAAGCCGGATCCAAGCCAAAGAAGCACGTTCCGGATTCTATCCCTCCGTCAATCTGAATGCCGGAGGGAATATTTATTCGAACAGGCAGGATGAACTCCGGGGCCAAACCGTGTCTTATTCCCAGTATAATGCCGGGATCTCCGCCCAATACTATCTTTACCAGGGCGGGAGAAAAACCGCGGTCTATGATGCGGCAAAATCGGCGTACCGGGCTGCCGTTTCCCAGCATAAAGGCAGCCGTAATGATCTCATTTTGAATGTCAGCCAGGCTTATTACCGCTTTCTGCAGGCATGGCACCTGGAGAGGGCTGCCCGCCAGGCATTGGAGCGGGCTGAATACTTTTTGGGATTCGCGCAGGCGCGGTTTGACGCCGGCGTTGTCTCCCGCTCGGATATACTCCAGGCAGAAGTAGAACGGTCCAATGCGGAGCTTTCCCTTATCCGGGCGCGCAATACCCGGCTTTTTGCATCGGGGGTTCTGAATATCTTTATCGGCCGGGAAGCGCACCTGCCTCTTAGTGTCTTTGATAGTCTGGAAGAATTGGAATTCATCGAAAGGCGCCTGGAATTTGATCCCCTTCTGGCCCTCGCTCTTGAACAGCGGCCTGAGATCAGAAATGCCGAAGCCCGGATCGCGGCACAGAAATCCAATTTACGCACAGCCCAAAGCAATCTGTATCCCTGGATTTCCGCTGATACCAGGGCCAGCTTGTTCGGGTCGAGCCGCTCCTCCGGCACAGGCAGCGGCTGGTCTGCGGGGGTAAGCCTGAATATCCCAGTTTTTACAGGATTCGCCAATCAGGCCAGAATCGCCCAGGAAAAAACCGCCCTGGACATTTTAGACAAGCAGATGGAGGCCCTTAAGCAGGGAATCAGCCAGGAAGTCTGGAACGCTTATCTTGACCTTAAAGAATCCGAGGAACGCATTGACAATACCGCTGTACTGCTGGACAGCGCCAGGGAGAACCTAGCCATCGCGGAAGAAGAGTACCGGGAAGGAATCGGCTCCATGATCCAGGTGATCGACGCGGAAACCGCGCTGGTAGCGGCGGAAGAAAGCCGGATCGAGGCTCTGGCTGATTATAAAATCGCTTTGGCCGTGGTCGACCGGGTGACGGGAGCCTCAAACGATGCAGCAGCTCAAGGAGATTTGCAATGAAGAAGAAACTGTTTTGGTTATTTGTGATTATTGCTCTGGGTGTTGGTTTGTTTTTTATCCTTCGCCCCGCTTTTGTTGAGAAAGAGGATAGCCAGTCAGCGGTGCGGCAGGCCCAGGTTGTCAGGCGGGACATCGGGTCATATGTCCTGGCCACGGGAATTATCAAACCGAAGATCGGCGCAGAAGTCAAAGTCGGATCCCGGGTCTCCGGCGTGGTGGAACGGCTGCGCGCCCAGATCGGAGATGTGGTTGAGGCCGGGCAAGTGATTGCGGAATTGGATGATTCTGAATTAAGGGCCAAGCTGGAACAGAATACCGCAGCCTTGCGCAAAGCTAAGGCAGACCTGGAATACGCCCGCCTTAATATGGAGCGGCAGCGGTCGCTGCTGAAAAAAAACTTCACATCCCGCCAGCAGGCAGATTTAGCGGAAAAAGAATATGAAACCGCCCTGGCGCAGGTCGCCCAGGCTGAAGCCAACGTTGAATTTGCTGAAGTCCAGCTGGGATACACCAAAATCTACGCCCCCATCTCCGGAGTCATCGCCTCCATTTCCACCCAGGAAGGAGAAACTGTGGCTGCAAGCCTGGCCGCGCCCACTTTCGTCAATCTTATCGATCTGCAGAGGCTGGAAGTCCAGACTTATGTGGACGAAACCGATATTGGGAAAATAGAGACAGGCCTGGAGGCCATGTTCACCGTTGACACATTCAGGAATACAGAGTTTGAGGGGAAAGTCACCGCCGTCTATCCCAAGGCTGTTATCCAGGACAATGTGGTCAACTATATCGTAACGGTAGATATCATGGACTTTAAAGACAGGGTTCTCCGTCCGGAAATGACAGCGAACGTGACGATTTATCTGGAAACCCGGCGTGATGTCCTGGCCGTTCCCACATCCGCATTGACCAGGGAGCGGGGGGAATATTACGTGACTGTCCTGGAGAAAGGAGAACCGGTCCAGCGTCAAGTCCAAACAGGATGGAGAGACGATGGATATACGGAAATCATAAGCGGACTCAAGGAGGGAGATTATGTCCTTATTGCAGAATAACCGAAAAGGAGACTATCGATGAATAAGCCGGTGATTCAGGCGAAAAACCTGATGAAAGTCTATAACAGGGGATCCAGCGCTGAGGTGGCTGCTGTCAATGACGTTTCTCTTGAAGTCAATAAAGGAGAATTTGTTGCGGTCATGGGGGCATCAGGATCGGGAAAATCTACTTTGATGAACATTCTGGGCTGTCTGGACCGGCCGACCAGCGGATATGTGATCCTGGATGACCTGGAGGTCAGCCGCCTCGAGGATGAGGAGATGGCTAAGGTCAGGAATAAAAAAATCGGATTTGTTTTTCAGATGTTCAACCTGCTGGCCAGGACGAACGCCCTGGAAAACGTCGAGCTTCCCCTTATTTATTCCGATAAACCGGACATATCCAGGCTGGCGCGGGAAGCGCTGGAAACCGTGGGCCTTAAAGACAGAGTCAGTCATTATCCCAGCGAACTGTCCGGAGGAGAGCAGCAGCGGGTGGCCGTAGCCAGAGCCCTGGTCAATGATCCGGAAATCATTTTCGCAGACGAGCCGACCGGCAATCTCGATTCCAAATCCAGTTACGAAATCATGGCTCTTTTCAAAAAACTCCACCAGCACGGCCGAACCATTGTGCTGGTCACTCATGAGTCCGATATCGCGGAATACGCGGAAAGAATCATCACTATCGCTGACGGAAAAATCATTGACGAAAAAAAGAATCCAAACGTAAGAAGCGGGGAGGAAACCAATGAAAACCGGCAGACTGATTAAAGAATCCTTTAAGCAACTGGGGAAAAACAAGCTCCGTTCATTTCTCATGATGATCGGAATTGTCATCGGAATTATCGCGCTTACCCTGGTCGTTTCCGCCGGTCTGGGGGCGCAGAAACGTATTATGGAGAGGGTCCAGATATTCGGGCTGGACAGTTTGATGGTTTTCTCCGGAGGCGGCCGGGAAATGGGACGGCCGGTTGGAGAGCAGACTGTCGCAAACTTAAAGCTGGATGACGCAGAAGCCCTTCGGCAGGAAGTCCCGGAAATCCAGGAAGTGGCGCCTTTCAACCGCAGGGGCCAGGCGGAAGTCATTTTCCGCGACAAGAACACCACGTCCGCAATCATCGGGGTGACACCGGAATGGGCCCCGGTTTGGGACTGGACAGCCCGGGAAGGAGAGTTTATCTCTTACCAAGACATGGACCAGATGGCCCGGGTAGCGGTTATCGGAGAGACCGTGAGGCAGGAACTGTTCGAAGGGATCAACCCCATCGGGGAATTCATCCAGGCCGGAAATGTCCAGTTCGAAATCAAGGGCATCATGGAAATCAAGGGCACAAGCCCCGGGGGCGGAGATATGGACAACCGTGTGTATATCCCCTTGTCCACTTACATGCGGCGGGTGGCTAACGTTGACTACCTGAGGGGAATAAAAGTCCGTCTGAAATCCTATAAGGTTATTGATAAAGCCGCTGAAGAAATCACCTCCCTTTTGCGGGAACGGCACCGGATCGCCCCGGGGATGCCGGATGATTTCATTGTCCGGAAACCGGATGAAGTCAAGGAAATGGCCGAAAGCGTCGCCGGAACATTCAACATCCTGCTGATCATTATCGCCGGAATTTCGCTGGTGGCCGGCGGGGTGGTGGTTTCCAACATCATGCTGATGTCGATTTCAGAAAGAACCAGGGAGATCGGCTTGAGAAAAGCTGTGGGCGCTCAGCGCAAGCATATCCTCTACCAATTTTTGCTGGAGTCCACGGCGGTCACTCTGACCGGCGGTATTCTGGGGCTGGCCCTGGGCATCGCGGGCAGCGCCATATTGGAGCAGCTGACCGGAACACCTGTATCCCTTTCCTGGGAAATTGCAGCTCTGGGTGTTGTTTGTTCTTCCCTGGTAGGCATTATTGCGGGGGTTCAGCCGGCACAGCGTGCCGCGGGAATGCAGCCGGTGGAGGCCCTCAGGTCTTAAATGCGTTTAGGTCTCAATCTTAAAGTATCCCGCAAGCAGCTCATCGCTCACAGGATGCGCACATTTTTAGCCCTTCTGGGAATCATTATCGGGGTTTCCGTCGTTATTTTGATGGTTTCCGTCGGTAAAGGGGCCCAAAAAACCGTGCTGAGCCGGATAAACGACATGGGGACCAACCTTCTGGTCGTTAACGCCGGACAGCTCCGCAGGTTCGCTGGAAGACGGGAAATCCGGGGCACGGCCACCACCTTGACTCTGGAAGATGCCGAAGCGATCCTGGAGAACTGCCGGAATGTGAATAGAGCCGCTCCGGTCCAGAGCAAAAAATTGCAGGTCAAATACGGCGTCTATTCCACCAATACCTCCATCACAGGCACCACCCCTGCATATCAGCAGATCCGGAACTTTGAAGTGGCGGAAGGGGAATTTTTCAGCGAAGAAGAAAACACCGCGAGCATACGCGCGGCGGTCCTGGGGCAATCCGTCTGGGAAAATTTGTTTGAAAACGCGGACCCCTTGGGCGAGATCATCCGCATCGGCCGGGTCCCTTTTGAGGTGATCGGCATCATGGAAAAGAAGGGTGTCGATTTAAGCGGAGAAGACCAGGATGACCAAATTTTTATTCCCATCCGGACAGCGATGCGGCGGGTGTTCAATCTGACTTATATCAGCCGTATCAATATTGAAACGGTCAGCAAGGAAAAAATGGACGCTGCCGCCCAAGAAATCCGGGAACTGCTGAGGGAGAGGCACCGCCTGGACCGGCTGGATAAACCGGATGATTTTACTATTCAAAGCCAGGCTGATCTCCTGGAGGCGGAAAAAGAAACCACTCAAACCTTCACCACCCTGATCGGAAGCATTGCGGCTGTTTCGCTGCTGGTGGGCGGTATCGGCATCCTCGCAATCATGCTTATGGCCGTCAAAGAGCGGACCAATGAAATCGGGCTTCGGATGTCGGTCGGAGCCAGCCGCAAAGACATTTTGATTCAGTTCATTTCCGAAGCCGCCATTCTGGGAATCGGCGGGGGGATAGCGGGAATACTAACCGGTATCGCGGGATCAGTGATCATCGGCGCCGCCACGGAATGGCCGACAGCCGTGTCCTGGCCCTCCATTGCGCTTTCGTTCGGCTTTTCCTTGCTGGTGGGTCTGTTTTTCGGTGTCTATCCCGCCCGCAAAGCCAGCCTGCTGGACCCAATCGTCGCCCTCCGCAGCGAGTAATGGAGTAATGGGGGCACTCCGCGAAATCCCCCCAATTGGGTCTGACCTCCTTGGGTTTTTGCCATTTCCAGCAAATTGCCTCCTTAATCTGACCTTTAAGGCTGCTCGGCTCCCTCCTCCTCAAGCTCAGCTCTCTATGGCGGCTGAGGAACGATCAGTAGCATTCAATCGAGTTCACATTATAAAAACAATTTTTTTTCATCCTTCTTTAAATATCTCTAAAAATTTATGCGAAGATAATATTTTTATGTTCAGGTAATGGAGAACCTGAATGTATTCCTCCAGAATGCTGTCTGATAGACATAATGTGATTTTCCCTGTTTTCCAAAGGTCAATAATTTTTTTTGGTTTCCCTCCAAAAAAAGATGAAACAAAAATAAATGAAAAATGAGATTCCCTTAAACAGACACAAAAGAAAAAACCAGATTCCTATGGTGCTCCAAAGAAGAATTGGCGCAGATGATCATTGAATGGATAAAAGAACAATATAAATCAGCCAAGCTGAATTGATTGTTGAAAGGCCCAAGGGGTAACTGTCCAGACACCTTCTTCGGTGAGACGAAGGGGATGCAGGCCGTCCATGTGTTCCACTGAGGCCAGAACTTGATGGACCCTGGATGCTTGGAACCGAAAGGAGACTATTCTATTGTTTTTAACCTCGGGAGAAATGAAACGAGGCTTCCTTTGCGCCTCTGCCGTCTGCTAGGCCATGGCACCAATAGTCATCATACCTATTATCCCGGAGAGTTTCATCGACTGCATTTAATTATCCTTTCTTGATATTATTAACTCTATTATCATGGAGTTCTTAGGTAAAATTATCGAAACATGAAAAGAGACATAGATCTTTGAGAATTGATAATAAAAAAGCTTTTATGTGTTCACTGCATTGACAACCTTTTATATAGGTGATATAACCTACATAAGAGGTTTTAAATGTTGGAAAAATTATTCGGAAGTAAAACAGCGGAAAATGTGTTGATGTATATGTTTGTCTATGAGGAAGGGTATCCTACCGAAATCTCACGAACATTTTCACTGCCGATCAGCATGGTCCAGAAGCAGCTGGAAAAATTTGAAGAAGGCGGAATTCTGTCCAGTCGCCTTAGGGGAAAAGTCAGGATCTATCAGTGGAATCCCCGGTACCCTTACCTTGAAGAGCTAAAAAAACTTTTGGCCAGGAATTTTGAATACCTTCCCGCAGAAATCAAAGATAAATATTACCGGCATCGGACCCGTCCCAGGAGAGAGAATAAAAAATGATTCATTTCAATAGAAAAATTACCCTGAAAGAGTTTGCTCTTCGTGTCGGCAATATTTTAAAACAAGCTTCAATTGATGCAGTGCTGACCGGCGGGGCGGTGGTATCCATCTATACAGACAACAAATACCAGTCCTTTGACCTGGATTTTATAACCCACAGCTCCCTGAAGGATTTAGAAAAGGCTTTCAAGGGAACAGGGTTTTACCACGAAGGCAGATACTTCAAACACCCGGAGACGGAATTTTTTATCGATTTTCCTGCTCCTCCTTTATCCGTGGGTAATGCCCCGGTTACTGAATTCAGAGAGATTGTTTCAAAAAATCACTATCTTAAACTTCTCACCCCCACCCATTGTGTGATGGACAGACTGGCAGCCCATTATCACTGGAATGATCAACAGGCTTTAGTTCAGGCCTTGATGGTGGCCTGGGAAAATGCAATTGATTTAAAAAAAATTAAAGAATGGTCCTATGAAGAAGGGATGAAGAAGAAATATGAATATTTTTTATCTGAATACAAAAAAATGAAATCAAAGAGGTAGGATTCGCTATGGACCTTCCAATCATCGTTGCATAATTTACGCCTTGACTAAATGGGATTAGACCTTGATTAGACCTTTACCACCCTGATCGGAAGCATTACGGCTTTTCCTTGCTGGTGGGTCTTTTTTTCGGTGTCTATCCCGCCCGCAAAGCCAGCCTGCTGGACCCAATCGTCGCCCTCCGCAGCGAGTAACGGGGCCGCTCCTTTTTGAAGACAATTTTACCACCTCACCAAATCTCTTCCAGTGGCCTCCTTCTAGATGATTATCGCACTTGAAAAAAAGAAAGACTTGCGACAATCAATTCAAAGCGAGAGTAGCATTGAAAACGATCATGTCAATAGGCGTGTAGTATTCTGAGTGGATCGGCGTATACCTTTATCTACCATCATCAATAATCCTCGTCTCCAAAATGGATTGGATAATTATTCAGCTCTTCCTTTAAAGATTTCCATTTCGGCAGGAACTTATCCATATAAGCAGCAAATCTACCATTATGATACGGCTCCAGAAAGTGAACCAATTCATAAACCAGAATATACTCCAAACAAAGAGGTGATCTTTTGGCTAGCTCCAGATTCACCCACACGCGCTTATCTGTTAGATTGCAGGAGCCCCATTTGGTCTTCATCTGCTTCACACCCCACTCATGGACCGTCACTCCGATCTTCCTCTCCCATTTTTCAATTAAATCAGGAATCATCTCTTTCAACTGCTCCCTGTACCATTCGGTTAAGAGCCGTTTTCTCTGCTTATTATGACTCCCTTTTCGGACATAGAGGTCTAAATATTTTTCATCCCGGATTTTGACTTTATTGGATAAAGGCGGGGATTGATAAATGACGTTAAGCACATATCTTTTCCCTTTGAAATAATGACCCTCACCAGAAACATATTTCTGAGGAGGTTGTCGTTTTTGCTTCTTTGCTCTTGCTCTATGGCG
>Ga0180434_10009770_pt1 | contig 10367 bp, 6 predicted proteins | sample SS_ome_7_FD_132453 | JGI IMG/M metagenome (GOLD analysis project Ga0180434, IMG submission 132453) | Hypersaline lake sediment archaeal communities from the Salton Sea, California, USA - SS_1_D_2 metaG | ecosystem: Environmental > Aquatic > Non-marine Saline and Alkaline > Hypersaline > Sediment... | reverse complement strand
GCTTGACGCTGCGCCAGGTTGCGGACCGAACTGAGATCGGGGAATCATCACTTTCCGAGTTCGAGAACTCCAAGCGCGAGCCGCGCTTGAGTCAGCTTCAGTTGCTCGGCGAAGCGTACCGGCGGTCCATCGCTTTCTTGCTCGGTGAGGGCGAGATTCCGCGGGAAACCATTTTGTGGCGGCAACGACCCGACCCGGCCGCAGCAGGGGACATCGAGACACAATTCCTTAAGCTCTGTCAGCAGTATCACAATCTGGAGGTGTGGTGCGCCGAGCGTCGGCCCTCCGTCTTGCCCAAGGTCACGGCCGATGCGGAAAGCTTTGGGTACCGCGAAGCTGAAAAGCTCGCCTATCAAGTTCAGAGCGAGCTTCGCTTTGGAGACCGCCCTGGCCAAAGCCTCTTCCCTGTCCTGGAAGAGGTATGTGGTGTCAAGCTCTTCCATTTATCTTTCGGCCCGACGGGAACAGCTGCGAGCACGGTGAGTGAGACATTTGGGTCGGCAGTTTTGTTGAACACGAAGAACGTACGTTGGCGTCGAAACTTCGACCTGGCGCATGAGCTTTTCCACTTGCTGACGTGGGACATCTTTCGGTCGAGCGAGAGTAGCGACGCCACCCTCGCTTCGGACAAAGAGGAGAAGCTTGCGACGTGCTTCGCAAGCCGCCTCCTGATGCCGACGGATGTCACGCGTCTGGCAATCAGCGAGGTATCCGAGGGGGGGAGGATTTCATTCAGTAACCTGTTCAAGATTGCCCGCCAATTCGATGTATCGGTGGAAGCCCTGCTCTGGCGCATGTGTTTTCTCCTCAACCGCAACGAAGAGGACACTCGGCGTGATATCGAGCGATATCGGGCCACGAGTGATATCTGGGAAAATCGCGAGCGTGATGAGCCACCCACGCGGCCTGCACGGTTCGTCGCCCTGGCTGTCAAAGCCTTCCGCAACGGTGAGATGTCCCAGGGCAGGTTCGCCGAGTATCTGGGGATGAGCCGGAGGGAAGCCATGCAATTCGCTGAGCAGGAGGCTCTCGAAGATGAAGAAGTTGCGATTCCTCCTGCTTGACGCAAACGTCGTTATTAAGCTGTACGAACTCGGGCTCTGGCAATCCGTCATCGACAAATGCGAGATCTTGCTGGCTCGGACAGTCGCCGAGCGTGAGGCCGAGTTCTTCTTCGCCGACGACGGGCAACACGGCATAGACCTAGCTCAGGACATAAACTCGAACCGCATCACCGTAGTCGACGTCCAGGCATCGGACCTGAAGCGTTTCCTCGACCGATTCGACCCAGTTTACCTAGAACGACTTGACCTCGGCGAGGCCGAATCCCTGGCGTATCTCATCTCCTCCGAAGATCCGTGTCTGCTCTGCTCAAGCGACGCCATCGTATTCAGGGTCCTGGCTCGATTGCATCGAGCCGACCAGGGACTTTCACTGGAGGAGATGCTCCAAAGAGTTGGATTGGGCCGAGGGCTGCCCAAGCAGTTTACCAGGATGTTTCGGGAAGTATGGACGAAGCGCGGCCAGGAAGAGATGGTTCGTGGTATTGGGTTGAAATAACGCTGGATCGGCTATCGGTTCCCGAAAACCTCTGCGGCGTGAGCCAGCAATCGCGAGAGACCACTCAATCGGCCGGCACGCAGCGGCCGACAGCCCACTCGCGGAGGTCGGCGACTTTTTCGGCCATGGTGACCAAGAGCGGCGGCGAGTTTCTGATCGCCTTGAGCACGTGCTCGGTGGACAGCTCGGTGCCCTGAGCAAACGCGTCGTGCAGCGAAGAGAGCACGGCCTGCTCGATCTCGGCGCCGCTGAAGCCTTCCGACTCGCGGGCCAGGGCTTCGAGATCGAAGTCCGCCGGGTCACGCTTGCGCTTCTTCAAATGGATCGCGAAGATCTGGGCGCGCGTGTCTTCGCGCGGCAGATCGACGAAGAAGATCTCGTCGAAACGGCCCTTGCGGAGCAACTCGGGCGGCAGCGCCTCGATGTCGTTGGCGGTCGCGACCAGGAAGACCGGCTCGGAGTGCTCCTGCATCCAGGTCAGCAGCGTGCCGAACATGCGCTTCGACAAACCGCCGTCGGTGGAGCGGCTGGCGGCGGAGGCGAAGGCCTTCTCGATCTCGTCGATCCAGAGGATGATCGGGGCCATGGCTTCGGCCTGGGCGAGCGCGTCGCGCAACCGGCGTTCGGACTCGCCCACGTAGCGGTCGTAAAGCGCGCCGACGTCCATGCGCAGCAGCGGGCGCTGCCAAGAGGTCGCAATCGCTTTCGCGCACAGGCTCTTGCCCGCGCCTTGCACACCAAGCATCAGCACGCCCCGCGGAGCGGCGAGGCCATACTTGGCGGCCTTGTCGGTGAGGGCGCCCTGACGCTGTTTCAGCCAGTCCTTGAGCCGGCGCAGGCCACCGATCTCGCTCGTGTCGACGGGCGTCTCGACGTATTCGAGCAAACCGCCCCCGCCCAGCGTGCGCCGCTTGCTGGCCAGGACGTGGTTGATGTCTTCCTCGTCGAATTTCCGGTCGTCGGCGACACAGTCGATGATGATGCGCTCGATCTGTCGGCGCGTCAGACCGTGCAGGTTGCGGATCACGGTCCGCCAGCCGCGGCGGGTGATGTCGATCACGATCGGGTGGTCGCGGTTTGCCCGGCGGAGGGTTTCGCGGACGAGCGCCTCGATGTCTTTCTCGGTCGGCAGGGCAATCTCAAAGCGGGTGGTCTCGGCCCGCACGACCTCAGACTCGATCGTCCTGTGATCGATCATCACGAGCTGGCTGCCGGTGGTGCGAAACTGGTTGATGAGGTTTCGCCAAACGCGGAGCGTGCGGTCCTTCTTAAGGTGCCCTGCGAGGTCGAGTGTCACGCAAATCGGCTGGTTCTCGACGCCGGCGAGATGGATCAGGCCGGCGGCGGGATCGGTCGTATCGGGAATCGGCGGGCTGCCGCCGATCAACCCCTCTTGCACCCCGCCGCTGAGCGACCACATTTGCAGCGGGCGTCTGAGCTTCATGGCGGCGTCACGGACGAGCGAGAGAGCGTAATCCTCTTCCAGCGTGACGATGGAGACGCAGGTGTGTCGACAGCGCAGCAGCCGTTCGAGACGCTCTTCGTTGTTCATGGCTTCTGAATCTCCATTAGTTGCCGGCTGATTGGATCGCGCCCGCCGCAGCACAGCCGCCAGCAAGTCACGATCGCCTATGAGGATAGCGGATCATCGGCCACGTGCACCCCCTAGGTGGACGGCTGGAACCCCGACGGGGCCCGGATTGTGGTCGGGCCGGACTCGGTCAGAGATCGGTCTCTTCTGCTCCCCTCAGCGCCGAGGCGCGTTATCCTACAACTGGCCCCCTGGGGAGGGACCTGGACCGGGCAGCTCCGAGAGCTGCGACGGCCAAGTGGAGAACCTCGCAAGGCGCCGGGGCCACGCCCGAGACCGCCGCACGTCACCGGAACTGCCGTGCTGACGAGAAACGTCGCCCCGAACGGCGAGCGCCTATTAGCTGCTTCGGTCAGATGCTGCCGGCCGTTTGGGATGCGGCTGGGAGCACCTCGGTGGTATCCTTCGAGACGTAAGGAGAGAGACATGTTCGCAAGATGGCTGCTGATCTCTGGAGCCGTGGCATGCCTGGCGGTGGCTGTCAAGGACGTGCATGCCCTGGACCCTGCCAAAGCGCTGTCTGACGCCCCGGCCGACCGGGGAGAGTGCGTGGGCGACTTCGACGGCGACGGAGACACCGATTGGAGCGACCTGTGTTTTCTGCTGTACTGCATCAACTCCGGCGATGACATCAACTGCGGGGAGGCCGACATGGACGGCGATGGTGACGTCGACCTGGCTGACCTCGCGGCCCTGATATGCGAGCTCGGCTGTGGAGAACCCGACGCGGTCTGCGAGGAGCCTGGAGAGGGCCTCATCAGCGTCGCTGTGATCTCGATCGACAATTCGTCGGTCGGCCCAGGCGACGACCCGCTGGCCCCGAGCTTCGACGGAGGCGTCACGCACTTCACGTTTGACCTTCAAGTGAACATAGAGGATCCTTGGGGGGGCGATTGGTGTGCCGCCGACGTCGACAGCTTCCTCGACGCGCCGGACGTGGCGTTCTTCCTGCATCCCATGGACTTGGGTGGTAACCCATGCCCCGATCCGGGAATGCTCGCAGAGTATCCGGCGCTCGAATTCGACAGCTACTGGTGCGGCGCATCGGTGATTCCGCCCGGCGAAAGCGGTTCATACGCAGGCTGCGCGGAACTGCTGCGGACGACCACGGAGATGTTCGCCTTTTGGTACGACGCGGAGGACACCGGCGACGGCACATTCACGATCATGCGCTTCACGATTGTGATGCCGGCTGACGCGCCCGCGCCGCCGGCGGTGGTGCCCGCCGGAACCGGCGGCAGCTCGCCGATCATCGGCACCATCACCGGGTTGGCGGGCGATGCGGACCAAGACCCGCCCTGCGTGGACGTCGCGTTCGACATCATTATCAACTGCGGGGAGGACGACGATGGCGATGGCATCGGCGAAAACTGCGACAATTGCCCGCTGCACTACAACCCCAGCCAGGAGGACTGCGACGGCGACGGGATTGGCAACATGTGCGACTGTCCGGGCGATGTCGACTGCGACAACGACGTTGACCTGTCCGACCTCGCAACGCTGCTAAGCCACTACGACGCGTCCGCCGGCATGACCTACGCCGAAGGCGACCTGGACGACGACGGCGACGTCGAGCTGGACGATCTGGCTGCGCTGCTCGCTGTGTACGGAACAAGCTGCCGATGACTGAAACCGGGTTTGACCCAGGGCGGCTAGGCATGCCTGATTGAGGCGGGCTGAGGGGTTGAGAGGATCGGAAGCGGTTCCGGCACCGTCAGTGATTAACGATAATAATTCTCAGAAAGCGGGTGTTTTTCTTGACAATGGGAGTTTATGGCTCATAATTAGTACTGAAAGGATACGATTTGTTCCGCGCACGCCGCTGACGGAGGCGGGGCTCGGATCACCAGGCGCTCGCCCCGATGCACGGAAGCGGGATTTGGGCGAAAGTCGCCGAAGGAGGCAGAGCCAGAGGGTTGGTGAACCAGCGGGCAGCTCGTTCGTATAACCTTATGGCGGCCAGGGTTGAAGGATCATGAGGGACTCGACGAATAATAGCACGGCAGGCAGACGCCCGAATCCGGCGATGCGCAAGCTCAAGCCGACTTGTCAGCCGCCCAGCGGGGCGGTGATGCGGAAGCTCTCGGCGAACGAGGCACAGCGCCTGCGGCTGCGGTTGGCTGAGCCGTTGGAATGCCTTTATACGGCTGGTTTTTCGCGAGCCGGTGCGGAGGAGCGCTTCGCGCCGGCGATCGACGGGATGGCGTCGCACGGGCCGCGGGCGGTGAGCAGCCGCCTGGATGCCCACTCCCGGAAGCCACCCGCGCTGTCGCGGAACGAAGAGATCGAACTGTTTCAGCGATTCAACTATTGCCGCTACCGAATGATGAAGATCCTCAAGGCTCATGCGGGCAAGCGTCTGACGGCGGCGGCGACGCGCGAGCTGTTGCAGTGGGACCAGACCGCGTTGGATGTCCGCGACGAGATCGTGCAGGCCAATCTGGGGCTCGTCCCGGCGATGGTCGAACGGTCGCGGCTGACCGGTGTGGATTTCGCCGAATTGATCAGCGAAGGGCAGCTCGCGCTGCTGCGGAGCGTCGACAAGTTCGACTGCTCGCGCGGGTTCAAGTTCAGCACCTACGCCTGCCGGGCCATCCTGACCAGCATCAGCCGGGCGGTCGCATTGATGGCGCGCCACCGCGCCCGGTTCCCGACCGAGTACGACCCCGACCTCCAGAGAGGTGACGTGGTCGAGTCCCGCCGGGAAGAGATCGAGGCCTCCTGCCTGCAGGAGCTGCGCGGCATTCTCGCGGAGAACTCGGCCGACCTGACCGTCACTGAGCGGCGGATTCTCTCCGAGCGCTTCGGCATGAAGGAGTCTCGTCGAAAGGGCGCTCGCGATCCAAAGACGCTGCGGCAGGTAGCGGAAGTTTTCGGCGTGACCAAGGAGCGCGTCCGCCAGATTCAGAACAAGGCGCTGGCCAAGCTGCGGGACGTGCTCGACGAGCAGGTATTCGCGGCTCAGTAGAGGCTCAAACGATCTGTTCCTCCTTCGGAGCGACCGTGCCGTGGCGTCATTACGACGGCTCGCGGCACGGTTGTCCGTTTCTGGCTCAAGGTAATTCGGCGAGTACCGGCCCGGTTGGCCGGTGTGCTGGAAACGAGCGAAGTCGCATCGTTGTCCGATAAACGGAGCGGCTGCTGGTCATGTGACGGTGCCCGGCGCGGTCGCACCGGACACTGGTTGACCCTCTCGAAGCCACGCACATAGCATAGGTACTGGGGGCTCAGTCGCAGGCGCTGGGACGTGAGGGTCGCGAGCGTGCTTACCCGCACGATAATACGGGGCGTGTCGGTTGGGCTGCTCGCCGGCCTTGCCGCAGCCATTGTTAGTCGTCCTGCGCTAGCCCAGCAGACTGCCCCCGGCGCCGTCCACCCGCGCGCCCTGGAGATCCTGAACGTACGCACGTCTTCCAAGACGGTACGTTTTCGAGTTCAGGATCCGAGCGCGGCGCTGAGCGCCGCGTGGCGCGATGACTCCCGGCTGACGGACAAGGCTGGGAACGTGCTGGCGCCGACGCCGGGCTACGAATTGACCAGTCGGATCGTCGTGCGCCCCGAGCATCCCGATCTGCTGCCCGCCATCGCCGGTGATTACCCGGGGCTCATGCTCAAGCCGATTCGGGCCGCGCGGGGGTACTGGACGCTGACAGCCGGGTCGGTCGCCGAAGCGGCGTCGATCGCGGACCAGCTTGCGGGTCGCGCGGGGATTACGGAAGTCTACCTGGACCTGAAGCAGCCGCGGTCGTTGCGCAGCGTGCCGGATGATCCGCTCTTCTACCAGCAATGGCACCTGCACAACGAGCTAGATCCGCTGTTCGACGTGAACGCGGAGGCGGCGTGGGACCTGGGGTACACCGGGGCGGGCGTGGTGATCGGGATTGTCGAGGATGCCTGGGATCACGAGCACATCGATCTGGCCGCGAATTACTGCGCTGAGGCCACGCAGGAGGGCGGAGCGATCACGGTGCACGCCACGGCTTGCGCCGGAGTCGCCGGAGAGGTCGCTTACAACAATGTGATGGGCGCCGGGATGGCTTACGGCGCGCAGCTTTCCGGGCAGACCTACGGCACCGACGTCGAGATCGCCGAGGCGTTGGCGTATCGCAACGATCTGAACGACATCAAGTCCAACTCCTGGGGGCCGATCGACGATGCGGCGATCGATTACATGCCCTCGGTGGTGCGCTCGGCGATTGAAGAGAGCATCGCCAGCGGACGCGGGGGGCTCGGCGAGATCTTCGTCTGGGCGGCGGGCAACGGGGGCGTGGGTGCCGACCGGGTCGACTACGATCCCTACGCCTCCAGCCGCTACACGATCGCCGTCGGCGCGATCGGCGATCTGGACCGCCGACCCTCGTACAGCGAGAAGGGATCCTCCCTGATGGTGGTCGCCCAATCGAGCGGCAACAATCGCGACATCGCTACCACCAGCAGGTTCGACACCTGGACGACGCACTTCGGCGGGACCAGCGCGGCGGCGCCGCTCGCGGCCGGCGTGGTCGCGGTGATGCTCGAGGCCAACCCGACCTTGACCTGGCGCGACGTACAGCACGTGCTGATCGAGTCGACCCGCCAATGTCACGCCGAGCACGCGAGCTGGATCACCAACGGCGGCGGCCACCACGTCAGCTACCATTACGGGTTCGGCGCGGTGGATGCCGGGGCGGCCGTGGCTTTGGCCGAGGGCTGGGAGAACGTCGCGCACGAGGTGGCGCTCGACACCGTCGTGGACGTGAACCTGCCGATTCCGGATGACGACCCCAACGGCGTGACCATAACGGTGGACATCGCCGACAACCTGCGAATTGAGGCGGTCGAGCTGATCCCGCACGTGGAGACGACCGACATCGGCGACCTCGAGATTGTGCTGACCGGGCCGTCCGGAACGGAGTCGCCACTGGCGCAGCAACGGTACGGCGACGCGCAGGACGATTACGTGGATTACATCTTCACATCCCTGCGACATTGGGGGGAAGCCTCTGCGGGCGAGTGGTCGATCCGCATCGCGGATCGGGCCGCCAACGACCTGGCAACCTGGATCGGCTGCCGCCTGATCATCTATGGCACGCCGGCGTGTCCGGGCGATCTGGTGGCAGACGGCGTGGTCGATCTGGCGGACGTGTTCGCGCTGCTGGAGGCGTACGCCTCGTGCGAAGGTGCGGCCGCCTTCAACCCCTGGGCGGACTTCGACAACAGCCGCTGCATTGATTTGTCGGATCTAGCATTCCTGCTCTCGGTCTACGGCGAGAGCTGTCAGTGATTTCCAGGCTCGCTGCTGTACTCGGCACGTGTGCCCCGCCGTGTCGTCAGACCAAATCGGCACTGCGGACGAGCATGACGCCGGCCCGCTTCATCTCCGCGAGCGCGTTTACTTCGTCTTGCGCTTCGAGATTGACGGCCCGACACCCGTCCTCGATGACGCGCGTGTTGAAGCCAAGCTCGACGGCGTCGAGCGCGCTGAACTTGACGCAGTAGTCGGTCGCCAGACCGAGAAGGTACACGTCGCGGACGCCCTGCTCTTTCAAATAGTCCCCGAGGCCGGTCGCTTTCCGCCGGGCGTTATCGAAGAAGGTGCTGTAGCTGTCGATGGCGGGATCCGTGCCCTTCTGGAAGACGCATTCAACACGGCTCGTATCCAGGCCGGCGGCGAAAGCGGCGCCGGGCGTGTTCCGGACGCAGTGCACCGGCCAGAGAATCTGCTCGATGCCGTTGAGGTCGATCACGTCGCCCGGCTTCCTGCCAGGATGATTCGCCGCAAAGCTGCCGTGGTTTGGGGGGTGCCAATCCTGCGTCGCGACGACGAGATCGAACTTGGGCGCCACGCGATTGGCAACGGGGATGACCTCATCGCCGGCGGGCACGGCGAGGGCACCGCCGGGGAGGAAGTCGTTTTGGATGTCTACGAGAATCAGGGCGTTCATTCTAAGGGTTCCGGGTTCAGGGTTCAGGTCTGTTCATGGCAATCCACAGTCACTCCTCGGCTTTCCTTGCTTGCAAGATCAGTCTGGTTTTCAGCTCGTGCAGTCGTTGTTCCAGGCCGACCGGGTATTCGTGCGGATTGACGAAGCGCCGGATGCCCGCGTGAAAACGACCGAGTTGCTCCTGGGCGCGCTGCCGGGCCGAGTCCAGCGACGGCACATCGTATACCAGCTTGCCGCGGCGGAAGACCGGAACGAGCAGATCGGCATGGGCAGTGTCACGAACGATCTTCTTGCGCCGCGTGGGGTCAATCGGATCGATCAGCGTGACGCCGTTGCCGGGGCCGAGCTGCTCGTCGTAGATCATGTCGGCAATGAACTCGTTCTGGTCGTGGAAGCGCCGCACCTGCTGGATGCCCGGCGTGGACGTCTTGATGGTCTGCTCGGAGACCTTGAGCTTGTAATCCCACTGTTGGCCGGGCTTGCGAATGGCGGTGAGCTTGTACACGCCACCCATCGCGGGTTGGTCGTGCGCGGTGGCGAGGCGCGTGCCGACGCCCCACATGCCGATCGTCGCGCCCTGCTCTTTCAGGCTGGCGATGATGTGCTCGTCCAGGTCGTTGCTGGCGACAATCAGAGCATCTTCGAAGCCGGCCTCGTCGAGGATCCGGCGGGCCTCAATGCTGAGGTAGGCCAGGTCGCCGGAATCGAGGCGGATGCCGAGCATCTCGTGCCCACGCTCCCGCAGGCGGCGGCCGACCTGAACGGCGCGGCGAACGCCTTCGAGCGTGTCGTACGTGTCGACCAGGAACACGCAGTTGTTGGGCATGGCGTCGGCGTAGGCGTCGAAGGCCTCCTGCTCGCTGTCGAAAGCCATGATCCAGCTATGAGCATGCGTACCCTTGACGGGGATGTTGAAGAGCCTGCCGGCGAGCAGGTTCGAGGTCGCCGCGCAGCCGCCCACGTACGCCGCCCGGCTGACCGCCAGCCCCCCGTCGATGCCCTGGGCGCGTCGCAGGCCGAACTCCAGCACGGGGTCGCCGCGGGTGGCAGTGCAGATGCGGGCGGCCTTGGTAGCGATCAGCGTCTGGAAGTTGATCAGGTTGAGCAGCGGGGTCTCGATGATCTGGCTGGGGATGATCGGGCCACGCACGCGGACCAGCGGCTCCTGCGGGAAGACGACCGTGCCTTCGGGGATCGCGTCGACATCGCAGTCGAACTCGAGCTTCCGCAGATAATCCAGAAAACCGGGCTCGAACAGCGGCCGGTCGTCATTGCCGCGCAGCTCGGCCCGG
>Ga0180434_10009766_pt1 | contig 10370 bp, 8 predicted proteins | sample SS_ome_7_FD_132453 | JGI IMG/M metagenome (GOLD analysis project Ga0180434, IMG submission 132453) | Hypersaline lake sediment archaeal communities from the Salton Sea, California, USA - SS_1_D_2 metaG | ecosystem: Environmental > Aquatic > Non-marine Saline and Alkaline > Hypersaline > Sediment... | reverse complement strand
CGGCCAGGTCGAAGATCATCCGGGCGATCTCGCGGATCGATTTCCCCGCCATCCCCTCTTCGCGCTCCCGGATCAGGAAGGCGTTCTCGGCGAAGCGGCAGGCATCGATGTAGAGCGGGATCCCGTGGCTGTCGCAGATCGCCCGCACGGCCCGCAGGTTCTCGAGGCTGACCGGCTGGCCGCCGCTGGTGTTGTTGGTCAGGGTCATCATCACCAGCGGGATGTTCTCTGTACCTATCCCGGCGATGGCCTCCTCGAGCGCCACGAGATCCATGTTCCCCTTGAAGGGGTGTTCGGCGGCCGGCTGGCGCGCTTCGGCAATGGGCAGGTCGAGCGCCCGGGCGCCGGAGTACTCAACATTGGCCCGGGTGGTGTCGAAGTGGGTGTTGTTGGGCACGACCGCTCCCTCGCGGCCCATGAGAGAGAAGAGGATCTTCTCGGCCGCCCGCCCCTGATGGGCGGGGATGACGTGTTCGAAGCCGGTCAGATCGCGCACCGCCTGCTCGAAGCGGAAGAAGGAACGGCTCGAGGCGTACGATTCGTCCCCCCGCATGATCCCGGCCCACTGCTCGTCGCTCATGGCCGAAGTGCCCGAATCGGTCAGCAGGTCGATGTGGCAGTCCTCGGCCCGGATCATGAAGAGATTGTATCCCGCTTCCTGGAGGATCGTTTCTCGCTCAGCGGGCGTGGTCATGCGGATCCGTTCAACGACCTTGATCTTGAACGGTTCTGAAGGAAACTCCACAAAATCCTCCTGGTTCACCAGAGCCCGGGGCCGGGGATACGGAACAGGGTCAGTACCCGCCCGCGGGATCGTAGGGGTTGAGCAGTTCGTCGCCGGTGAGGTAGCGGCGCAGGTTCTCGCAGAACTGGTCTATCGTACGCCGGGTGTAATCATCGAAGTTGCCGGAAATATGCGGGGTCATGATCACGCGGGGATGATCCCACAGCGGGCTCTCATCGGGCAACGGCTCGGTGGTGAAGCAGTCGAGCACCGCCCCGCGCAGGTGGCCGTCATCGAGCACCTCGATCAGCGCTTCTTCATCGATCAGGGAACCGCGGGCCACGTTGACGATCCCCGCTCCGGACGGGAGAGCCAGCAGGCGCTCCCGGGTCATCACCCCGTCGGTTTCAGGGGTCCGGGGCAGAGCCAGGACCAGGTAATCGGTTTCGGGCAACAGGTCATCGAGCTCGTCGAGGGAGTGCACCGAACCGACGCCCTCGGGCACGAGCCCCTCCCCGGCCCGGCGCCGCACACCGCGTACCGTCATGCCCATCAGGCCGGCCGCGCGGGCGATCGGGCGGCCGACGTGGCCGAGTCCGAGCACGAGCAGGCGCCGCCCCGCGATCGAATGGTGCCGGGGGCGCAGTTCGCGGCCGATCCATTCCCGGCGGCGCGCAGCAGCCAGTCCCTGCGGCAGATCCACGGCCAGCGCGATCAGCCCCATCAGCACGTACTCGGCCATGACGTCGCTGTGGATGCCCTTGGCGGTGGTGATCGGGATGCCGCTGGCGAGCAGTTCGGGGAAGATCGACTTCTCGATTCCGGCAGCTCCGAAGTGGATCCATTTCAGGCCCGATCCGGCCTCGAGTTCTCCGGGCGTCAGGCGGTAGGTGAGCAGGATTTCGGCTTCGGGCAGGATGGCGAGGATCCCGTCGGGATCGCGGGTGGCCAGCAGACGAAGGGGGTGCCCGGTCTCATCTGAGACCGCCGACACCCCCTGTTCGAGTTCGACCAGCCGGTCGGGGTTCGCCGTAATGGCGGAGAGAACCGTGCGCGGTTCCGTCCCGTCTGCTACGGCCATGTCACCCGATGTGGCTTCATGCCTCTTCGGTGTCGATCTGGGCCCGCTGCAGCGCGCCGGAGTAATCGACGTAGACCGTCTTGTTCTCACTGAAGAACTCGTACGGTCCCCAGCCTCCCTCGCGGTGGCCGTTGCCGGTCTCCTTCACACCGCCGAAGGGCAGGTGGCACTCGGCCCCGATGGTCGGGGCGTTGATGTAGGTGATGCCGGCTTCGAGGTCCTCGACCGCATGCCACGAGAGGTTCAGATCGTTGGTGTAGAGGGCCGAGGAGAGCCCGTAGCTGGTGTTGTTGTGCACCGCCACCGCCTCGTCCCAGCTCGAGACCTTGAGCACCGACAGGATCGGCCCGAAGATCTCTTCCTTCGCGATCCGCATCTCGGGGGTCACGCCGGTAAAGATGGTGGGCTGATAGAAAAAGCCCCGGTCGTAATCGCCATCCTTGAGGATCTGCCCGCCGGTCACCAGCGTGGCGCCCTCTTCTTTGCCGATTCTGACGTAGTCGTCGTCGATTGCGAGCTGGCCCTCGTTGATCACCGGGCCGATCTGCACATCGGGTTCCAGGCCGTTGCCGACCGTGAGCTTCTCGGCGGCCTCCGTGAGCATGGCCACGAACTCGTCGTGGATGTCGGCATGCAGGATCAGGCGGCTGGTGGCCGTACAGCGCTGGCCCGTCGTACCGAAAGCACCCCAGAGCACGCCCTCGAGAGCCAGATTCAGATCGGCATCGGCCCAGACGATCTGGGCGTTCTTGCCACCCAGCTCGAGGCTGACCCGCTTCAGGTTGTCGGTCGCGGCCCGGGCCAGGTACTTGCCGACCTCGGTCGAACCGGTGAAGGAAAGAGCCCGGATGTCGGGGTGCTCGATGATCGGGCCCCCCACGCTCCCGCCGGTACCGTGGGTCATGTTGACCACTCCCGGCGGCAGGCCGGCATCGATCAGGGTCTGAACGAAATTATGGCTCGAGAGAGGCACGTCGCTGGCGGGCTTGAAGACCACCGTGTTCCCCGCCACCAGGGCCGGGAAGATCTTCCACGAGGGGATCGCCATGGGGAAATTCCAGGGGCAGATCACCCCCACCACGCCCATCGGCCGGTGGACCGTGAAGGCCGCCTTGTCGCGCATCTCGCTCGGCACGGTGTGACCGAAGAAGCGCCTGCCCTCGCCGCCGGCATAGTAACCGGTGTCGATCGCTTCCTGGATGTCACCGCGGGTTTCGTCGAGGACCTTGCCCATCTCGCGGGTCATGTCGCGGGCATACTCTTCCTTGCGCTCGGCAAGCAGGTCGGCAGCTTTCTGCATGATCGCGCCCCGGATCGGAACGGGGACCTTCTTCCATTCCTCAAAGGCCTCCCAGGCGGCTTCAACAGCCCGATCAACGTCCTCTTTGCCCGAACGGGGGAAAAGGCCGATAACCTCTTCCCAGTCGGCGGGGTTGCGGTTCTCGAAAGTCTCGCCCCCGAGAGCGTCAACCCACTTGCCGCCGATATAGTTCTGATACTGGGTACTCATGACTGTCTCACTCCTCGTCTGCGATGATGGCCCGTGACCGGGGAACAGCATCCGGCTGTCCGGAAGTTCCCGGAGACGCCCGAAAGCATCCGTGAAAAACCCGGAAAGCGCTCCACAGTGATCAGCCGGCAGATCGCCGTCGAAGAAAGATTGTTCTTTTCGAAGCCGGTATCAACCCCGTTGCCGTTCCCGACTGCCGGTTGAAGCGGCGCCCACAACCGGCCTGCGGATCCGGGCCCCGCTCCGGCATCACATTCCGGCATCCTGCTCCGGTATCTCGCTCCGGCATCACATTCCGGCATCCTGCTCCGGTATCTCGCTCCGGCATCACATTCCGGCATCCTGCTCCGGCGATCGGATTCTCAGCGCGGATCGCGAGACCTCTCAGAGTCGTCCGCTCCCGGCCAGGCTGGTGAACTCGCCCGCTCCGATGATCACATGATCGAGCACCGCGATCCCGAGGATCCCGCCGGCCTGCCGGAGCTGTTCGGTCACGGCCAGATCCTCACGGCTCGGGCCGGGGTCACCCGAGGGGTGATTGTGGGCAAAGATCACCGACGCGGCTGAAGCCCGGACCGCCGGCAGGAAGGCTTCGCGGGGGTGCACGATCGAAGAGGAGAGGCTCCCCTCGGAAATGCGCACCTGCCGGATGAGCCGGTTTTTGCCGTCGAGCAGCAGGGCCACAAAGAGCTCCTTGCGCAGATGGGCCATGCGCGGCATGAGCCAGCTGGCCGCCTCGGCGGCCGAGGAGAAAGCCGGACGGCGGTTCCGGCCGGCGGGATGGGCCCGCCGCCCCAGTTCGAGTGCAGCCGAGATGGTCGCCGCTCCGGCCGGTCCCACCCCGGGGATCTGCTGCAGCTCCTCGGGCCCGGCGTGGGCGAGTTCCTCCACACTGCCGAAGTGGGCGATCACCCGGCGGGAGAGTTCCAGGGCGGTCTGACCGCGCCGGCCTCCGGTCCGCAGCAGGACCGCCAGGAGCTGGGCGGTCGAAAGCGAGGCGGAACCGTGGCTGAGCAGGCGCTCGCGCGGCCCCTCCCCTCGCGGCCACTGACTCAGGGGGGTATGCACAACGGGATCGGACATGACTGCCTCTCCGGGGGACACAGCGATATCGGCCCTTCGGGCACCGGGTCACGGGACTCGTCGGGGAGCGGGTGAAGTCGTCAGGGGGGGCAGGTTACGCGGTCGGGCGAGCGGTCAGTACTCGAGCACCCGGCGCAGCTGGAAGTAGCGCTGGCCGATCTTGTAGGCGATGCAGACCACCGCCAGTACGAGGGTGAAGATCGTGTGGGCCTGCAGGTTCGTGTGCGCCGTGCGCCAGAGCAACAGGACCGCCCCGGCATACGAAACCGCGATGATGCCGTTGCGGATCCAGTTCGAACGCAGGCCGTTGAAGAACCGCTTGATGTCGCGCCAGAGCACCTGCAGGGGCACGATCATGCGGAAGGTCCAGATGAAAACCCCTGCTCCCAGCAGAGCGGTGAAGATCGTGTACCCGGAGCGGGTGAGCTCGAGCAGGGCGAAGGCCGTGAAGCCGAGGGCGAAGGTGAGGGCGTGGTAGATGAAGGGCCCCCACACGCTGCGCCGGCGGTTGAAGAGGATGGCCGATCCGAATCCGATGGGGAGCAGCAGGGCCGCGATGTGGGTCCAGCCGATCCAGAAGAAGCTGGTACAGAAGAAGATCAGGCCCAGCAGGGTTCCCCACGAGATCCCGTACTCGCGCATGAGCAGGTTCTGCACATACCCGCGGTAGAAGAACTCGCCCCGCACCGCCGCCACGAACGGCGCCACGTAGAGCACGTAGACGAAGGCATCCACGGGATCGCGGACGGTGAGCAGGGCCCGTGCTCCCTGCACCGCCTCGGGTCGCAGGGCGAATCCGATCGCGAACCAGAATCCGAGCAGACACCCCAGGTAGGCGGCCAGGGCCACGTCGCGCCGGCCCGGCCGGGTCCGGAAACCGAAATCGGGCAGAGTCCACGAACCGGCGAACCAGCGCAGGAAGAGCGGCAGGCCGAAGAGCCCGAGCACCGAGGCCACGACCCAGCCCAGGTGGGTCGAGAGATGGCCGATCGTGCCGGGCATCGCCAGGGCCTGTTCGAAGAAATTCTGGGTCGCCAGGAGCTGCTGAATGAGGTAGAAGACCGCGAACACGAGCAGGGTCTCGAGCACAGCCGAAAAGTGCTCGAGCCGCAACGCCGCAATATCGGCGTCGGTCTCGTGTCTCCAGAAACGCCTCTTCATCGGGTACTCCCCGGGGGGTTCAGAGCGCCGCGAGGACCTTCCTGAGCAGTTCGATCCCCGCGTCAACGTGTTCGGGGGTGGTCTGCAGCGGCGGCCGGAAACGGATCGATTTCTCGCCGCAGCCCAGAATGAGCATACCCTCGGCCAGGGTTCCCTTCAAGACGGCATCCCGGGTCGCGGAGTCAGACAGATCGAAGGCGCACATCAGGCCGCGTCCACGCACGTTCGACACCGACTCGAACTCTTCGCAGCACTCGCGCAGCTGATCGAGCAGGTAATCGCCGGCCACCCGGGCGTTTTCGACCAGGTTGTCGCGCTCGATGATCTCGAGGATGCGGGTGAAGCGCACCATGTCCACCAGATTGCCCCCCCAGGTGGAATTGATCCGGCTCGATTCCTCGAAACAGTTCCCCTCGACCTCATCTATGCGCGGCCCGGCCAGGATCCCGCAGATCTGGGCCTTCTTGCCGAAAGCGGTGATGTCGGGCCGGGCGCCGTTGAAGTGTTCGTGGGCCCACATGCGGCCGGTCAACCCCAGGCCGGTCTGTACCTCATCCATGATGAAGAGAGCCTCGTACTCGTCACAGAGATCGCGCAGGCCCTGCAGAAACCGGGTCGTGAAATGGTTGTCTCCGCCTTCGGCCTGGACGGGCTCGATGATCACGGCTGCGATCCGGTCGGGATCGGACGCCAGGGTTTCCTCCACAGCCGCCAGAGCGCGAGTGTCGTTGATCTCGGCCAGCCCCTCATCTACGGGGAAATGCAGGATCGGCGGATCGACCCGCGGCCAGTCGAAACGGGGGAAGTACATGTACTTGCGGGGATCAGCGGTATTGGTCAGGCTCATGGTATAGCCCGAGCGGCCGTGAAAGGCGTGCGTGAAATGCAGCACCGTGCCGTCCTTCGGGTCGTCGTCGGCACTGATCCGGCCGGCGGCCATGTTGCGGCGCACTTTCCAGTCGAAGGCCACCTTCAGGGCGTTCTCGACCGCCAGCGCCCCGCCCGACACGAAGAAGAGGTGCGGGAGATAATCGGGAATGCAGGTCCGCGACATGATCTCGACCAGTTCGGCCATCTCGATCGTATAGAGATCGGAGTTGCTGGGTTTGTTGACCGCCACCCGCCCGATCTTTTCGATGAATTCCGGATTCGCCAGGTCGGGATGGTTGTTCCCGAACGGCGCTGAGGCGAAATAGGTGAAGAAATCCAGGTACTCCCTGCCCTCCCGGGCGTCATACACCGAAAAGGGCGTACTCCGTTCCAGATCGACGACCAGGGGATACCCGTCCACCAGCATGTGTCTGTCGAGCGTGGCGTGTACCTCAGCCGGGGATACGTCTGCCATGAATCTTCTCCTGATTGAGATCCGGTGCCGGATCTCGTTCGCCGGGGGGCACAGGCGGACCATACCGTCCGCCTGCAAAGTACGTTCGCACCTCGTTTTCGGCCACCCAACTCCGAACCCGGTTCCCGCTTTTCTTTCCCGCAGCCGGGGTCGAGAATGAGGCCGTGCATTTTGCATCAACTATCGGGCCGGGAGCTCGTTTGAAAACATGAACAGAACAGAGAGTGAACGACACACCGCGAGCGAGGACATGGGCGCAGCTACCGAAGCGTTGAGCGTACATGAGATCGAAGGCGGATCTCCCGAAGAGGCCCGGATGATCGCGGCCTGCCGGGAGGGTGATTCCGCCGCTTTCAACCTGCTCGTCTGGAGGTGGGAGAAACCCCTCTACAATTTCATCTACAAGTACGTGGGGAACGCCACCCTGGCCGAAGACCTGGTCCAGGACACCTTCATCCGGGTTCTGAAGTCGATCACGCGCTACACGCATCAGGGGAGTTTCAGTACCTGGCTCTACCGGATCGCGATCAACCTCTGCAAGGACCACCTGAAGCGCAAACGCCTGCCGATGGTTTCCCTGCAGGATTCGTTCACGAACGCTTCCGGAGAGACCGTTGAAGTCCAGGACCGGGTCGCCGACACCGGCGCCCGCACCGACGAGGAACTGCTGGCTGCCGAACGGGAGGAAACGGTTCGCCGCCTGCTCTCGGGACTGCCCGAGGAGGAGCGGATGGTGATCCTGCTCAAGGAGTATCAGGAGCTGACCTTCCGGGAAATCGCCGACGTACTCGACGTCCCCGAAGGGACGGTCAAATCCCGCCTCTACCACGCCTTGCGGTCGATGCGGGAAAGCCTGGAACGCGCCGGAGTCTCCGGTGCGCAGGGCAGTGGAGGATTGTCATGAACAGCCCGTGCGAGAATCGGGAAGAGATGCTGGTCGCCCTCCTCTACGAGGACGGGGACGAGGCCGAGCTGGCCGCAGCCCGGGCCCACCTGGCCGAGTGTGCCGAGTGCCGGCGGGAGTACGAAGAGCTGACCGGGACGCGCGAGATGCTCGCCGCCTGGCCGAACGTGTCGAATGCCCCCCGGGTGGTCTACGTCCCGGAAACAGCGGGGCTGACCGCCCGCCTGCGACGCTGGCTCGGCGGCCTCGGTTCGCTCGGATCCGGTTCGGTACTCAAGCCTGCCTTCTCACTGGTCGCGGCCACGGCCGTGATCGTGATCGCGCTCTCTACCGTCCGCTTTCAGGTCGGACCAGACGGGATTCTCCAGATCGGTTTCACCGCCCCGGCCGGTGAGCCGGCGGCCCGGGTGGCCGAAGCCGACAATGCGGCCGCCACCAACCCCGATTTCGTTCCGGTCAGCCGGGAGGATCTGAGCCTGGCCATGCAGGAGATGGCCGGGTACCTGACCGAACTGGTCCAGAACACCCGGTCCCAGGACCGCCAGCTCATCCTCGCGACCCTGCAGGACGAACTCGACGGGCGGGATGCCCGGCTCACCGAGTCGGTCATGACCGCCGTGAACAACGCTTTCGCAGCCGATTTCGCGAACTTCCAGAACGGTCTGAACGGCCTGACCCTGGCCTACCAGGATCTGCGCGACATAACGGGGAGCGAACTGCAGAAAACCAACGCCATCCTGGCTGCTCTGCTCCAGCCGGGCGAGCTCCAGGAAAGGAAGTGATTCAGATGAAACGGTATTGCGGACTGACAGCCGCCGGATGTCTCGTGGCCCTGTTCATCGCCACGGCTCCGGCCGGCGCCCAGGTCGGGGAAGTGCTCATCGCCGATGAAACAATTTCGGCGGGCGTCTCGGCCCCGGTCTACTACGATCCCGGTACCCACTACTTCATGCAGGATCTGCCCGGCGCCGGCCGACAGGAATCGCCCGAGATCCGGATCATGAACCGGATACTCTCGACCGCCCTGGCCGCCGTCGAAGCCCCCGAACTGCCCGCGGAACTCACTGCCGGCGGGAACGAAGGCGAGGGGTGGCAGGGCGTGACCGTTGTCGAGCGCGATGTCCTGGCAACCGGCCAATCGTACCGGTACATCAGCGGCAGTTCCCGACCGAGCCGCGTCTCCGGTTTCTACATGAACGGTTACGGCTATCTCTTCACTATCACCTGGAACCTGCGCTCGCGGGCCGGTTTCGGCGTCGGTCTGCAGGGTGACATGGTCCTGGCCCTGCAGGAACAGAACGAACAGATCGCCGAACTGCTCGCCCGGCGCAGTGAAGCCCGGGCCGGCGCCGGTGAACGGGCCCGGGCCACCGAACCCGAGACCGAGGAGCGGGTCGAAGAGACTCTGCAGGAGCGCCGCGCGCGGGCCGAGCGGCAGGCCGCCCTCTACGAAGAGTGGCAGACCGCTTACGAAGACCGGGTCATCGAGGCCCTGCGCACCACCCTGGCCACCTACGGCCACACCCTGACCCAGGCCGAGGACACCGAGGCCATCACCCTGCTCTTCGAACAGGGCAACGAGGAAGAGCACAACCTCACCCTGACGGTCCAGCGCGGACGCCTCGGCGGCCCCGGCGAGATCGAGCAGGCCCGGCAGGCGATCCAGGTCTCGCGCGGCACCAACGACATGAGCGACGCTCTGCGCACCCAGGTCGACATCATGGACGAGATCATCGCCGAGTCTTTCCGGGGGTTCACTTCGGGCCGGGAGGGTGAATCGCTTCAGGCGTACGAGATGCTGGCGGGCACCTATGTCAGCGCCAGCGGCATCTTCGGCGGCTCGCGCGCCCGCTACCTGCCCGGGTACGGAGTGATCTTCAACCGGAGCGCCCGGCTGAGCAGCGTGATCGCGATCGAGGCCGACGTGCCCGTTCCCGCCACCGAGTCTTCCTCGGCCCGGGGAATAACCCGCAATCTGCGGACCGTGCTCGACAACCCCGAGGAATCGCTGGTCCGGCTCGAGGAACACCTCGAGGCCCTGAAAGAGAAGACCGCCGAGATCCTGGCCACCTACGGCACGACTCTGACCGAACTCGATGACAACGAATGGGTCGGTTTCAACTACGACGTGGGTTCGGGGGCGGCCCTGCTGCAGTCGGGCGTGAGCCGCTTCCTGGTCCAGGCCCGGATGAGCGATGTCCGCCAGGCCGCCCGGCAGTCCGATGCCGTCGCCTGGCTGCTCGAGCACCTGGTAACCAACCAGCGTTCCGAATAGACGCGGTCGTCCAGACTCCCCCCGACCGGCGGTCGGACGCATCGACCGCCGTTCGCCTCACCCCCCGGGTTCCCGCCCGGGGGGTTTTTTACAGAATGAATTCCCCGATCAGAGGCAGGCGGTACACGGTGCGAATCGAAAAGGAGCGTGCGACCACGGGTTCGCGCAGGTGTTCGTACATCATCGGGTCATCGGTGTAATGCGGGCGCTGTGCGATTCTATCGCAGACCTCCATGCCGGAAATGACCTGGCCGAAGACGGTATACCGGCCGTCGAGGGCGGGCAGG
>Ga0180434_10009765_pt1 | contig 10370 bp, 8 predicted proteins | sample SS_ome_7_FD_132453 | JGI IMG/M metagenome (GOLD analysis project Ga0180434, IMG submission 132453) | Hypersaline lake sediment archaeal communities from the Salton Sea, California, USA - SS_1_D_2 metaG | ecosystem: Environmental > Aquatic > Non-marine Saline and Alkaline > Hypersaline > Sediment... | reverse complement strand
TGCGATGAACCGTTCAAGGGCGACAACGGAAAGGCCCTTACCGCCGGTCTGAAGTACCTGATGAGCGTGCAGAAGAACGGGCAGTTTCCTCCCCAGGGACATTCGTGGATTCACGGGCAGGGCTTCGCGACACTCGCGCTGTCCGAAGCGGTGGGGCGGTCGCTGTTCTGCAAGACCAAACCGGATATCGACCTGGCGAAGATGCGTAAAGTCGTCACGGCCGCGGTAAAGGTCATCGCCGCCAATCAGTCCACTTCCGGCGGTTGGTGGTACACGCCCGGGTCGAAGGGGCGGCACGAAGGCTCGACTACGGTCTGCGCGGTACAGGCGCTGGTTTCGGCGGCGAACTACGGTATCGAGATTGACGAGTCTGTTTTGGCCAAGGGATTCAAGTACCTAAAGAAATGTCAGAATAATGATGGCGGTTTCGATTACCAACTCGACAACAGCCCCAACACCAAGAGTATGAAAGAAGGCACGGCCGGGGACGTCGCCACGCTGGGCCTGATGCGGAAATTTGACTTTGCGGTCATGATGAACGGGTACAAGTTTCTGCTGAAGATCACGCCCGCTGGAATATCCAAGGAGCGTTTTCCCTATTACGGGCACTTTTACGGATGCATGGGGATGCGCCTGCTCGGGCAGGAGTTCAAGAGCTTTCGGGACAAGACGGACGGTTACATATCCGCCGCCCGGAAGGATGTCTTGTCGTGGCAGGGAAAATCGGGTCAATGGCCGGCGATGAGTTACATGAAGACGTCAGGTGGTGAGGGCGGGGCATATGCCACGTCCTTCGCGGCGATGATACTGGGCGCTGACGAGGGGCGATTGAGCATATTCAATCGCAAACCCCCGAAGCTGCCGGAATGATGTTTTTCCGTCTTTCGGTTTTTTGGTGTAAAAAAGGTATTTTGGTTTCACGCCATTGTCACCGGGTGTATAATTAAAGGTTGCGATCCCGTCGCCCGGTTCTATGACGTAGAAACCAATTTTTTGTGTGATAATCGCCTCAAGGAGTTGAAGCATGGTCCATCCGTTCGAGAGAATTCTCTCCGGTCGTGAAACCGACAAGCCTGAGATTCCCCAGCCCAGCCGCCGCTATGTACTGAAACTCGCCGCCGGCGGGGCGGTTACAGCCGCCGCTGCAAAGGCGTTGGGGCAGACCATGACCACGCTTGCCCTTGGCGAAGAGGGCGGTAAGACCAAACGCCCGCCAGTGCCGCCCACCAAGGCGCGCTGGGAGGATGGGGGCGGCGGGGCGATAATCGGACCCGTCCCCGGACAGCGAGAGCGAATCGCCTCCCATTGCCGGGCTTTCCGAACCGCATTGAAAACCGGCGATGTCGAGACCGCGGCGGACAATTTCAGGAAACTTGAAACCGCCGCCAAGTCATCCAAACCTAAAAATCCATACGACAAGTTGGTCGCCGGTTATCGGAGGCAGCTCGACACCGCCCTTACCGCCAAACTCAAACGGGCCGACAGGGACCTCGCCGCAAAGAAAGCAGTCCCGGCGATCAAGGCCTACCGGGCCATCTCGCGAATCGACGGTTTCAAGCAGCAGGACCAGGCCAAGACCAAACTCACCGAGGCGGTAAAAAGGGATGGATACGAAGAGGCCCTCGCCGAGGTCCAGGCCCAGGAACTCTACGACACCGCCGCCACGGTCAAGAACTCCGATAAACTTGTCATCTACGAGCAGGTGGCAAAGGAATACGGTTCGACGCCAACCGGTAAGAAAGCCGCCAGGCAGGCCAAACCGCTCGCCGAACGCATCAAGCGTGACGAGGCGGCCGCGGCATTAATGCTAAAAAGGGCCCGCAAAGCCAAAGGCGCCACCCAGGTCAGGCTGTTGCAGACCATCGCCGGCAGGTATCCAGACACGCCGTCAGGCAAGATCGCCGCGAAGATGCTTCCCCGGAAGATCGTGCGCCCCCGGGCGCCGAGGAACGGAGGCGGACCGATTGCGACCACTCTGGCTATCGGTGAGGAAGGTTGATGGACCGAAAGCGACTCGTGCTCATTCTGGCCGAACCTGACGATGAGCATGCACTGTACGTTCAGGGACTGCTCACCGACGCCAGGCATGTCGTTCGGATTCTGAATACCGCGCAGTATCCCGCGGACTTTGCACTCAGTTATGGTCCGCAGTCCAACTCCGCACGGATCGAGTTCCCCGACGGGCAGGTGCTCGACTGGAACGATATATACAGTGTCTACTGGCGCCAGTTTACCGGTGTGGGGGCATCGGTGCTGCCCGACGGCGAGCAGGCTTTCATCGCCGAGAACGATTCCCGCAGCCTCATCGAGTCGATGCTTTACGCCCTGCCCGGAAAGTGGGTCAATTCGTACCGCGCCTGGCGCCTTCACCAGGTCAAGCCCGTCCAACTGGCCAAGGTATGTTCGCTCCATGTCGAGCCGGCGGTGAAGATTCCGCGCACGCTGCTGACCAATTCCAGCCGCGAGCTTAAGAGTTTCGCCCGTTCGGTCGGGCAGTGTATATTCAAGCCCGTCCAGGGCGGCGCCCACACGAGGATACTTACCGAAGAGCACCTGAGCGAAGAGCACCTGGGGAATCTTCAGCATGCTCCTATCACCGTTCAACAGTACGTCGAGGGTACGGACATTCGAGTGTTTATTGCGGGTCGAAAGGTCATGGCCTGCCGTATCACCACCGACGCGCTGGACTTCCGCGAGGAACCCCAGGCCGGTATTGATCCTCACGCCCTCAGCGGGGAAGTGGCAGACGCATGCAGGCGTATCGCCCGCGCTCTTAACCTGGTCTGGACGGGCATAGACTTACGCCTGACTGAAAAGGGGGATTATTTCTTCTTCGAAGCCAATCCCAGCCCGATGTTCATCGGTTTCGAGTCTCGCTGCCGTCTGCCCCTGACCGAGACGCTGATCGACCTGCTGGTGAAATGATTCTCGCCGGGCTCGCGGTATTTCTCCTGTCTTGTCCGAGCAGTTTTCCCGCGTCGATAATTGCGACACAGAGACTCAGAGGCTCAGAGAACGGCAAAACCCTTTTTTGTGTTACGGCAACGGAAACGGCGAGAGAGACAGAGAACGGCGAAAAACAGAGGTTATGTTTTGTCGTTCTCTGTCTCTCTCTGCCGTTTTAGGTCGTTGTCGTTAGCAAAAAAAACCTTTGCCGTTGCCGTTCTCTGAGCCTCTGAGTCTCTGTGTCGATATCCAAATCGCCCGATATCCAACAACGGTAGACGCGATCGCCCAAGCAAATATTCGCGTTTCCTTGAGTTCGTCGGGGACGGTTGCTATGCTGTGATGCTTTGGTCGACGAGCAGGCCTTTGGGCCTACGGAAAACTCAATGAGCGAAGACATTCATCACGAGTGTGGTGTGGCGGCGTTGTACTGGATGGACAAGCCCGTCGGAAGGGGCGGGCGCGTAAGCAGGCAGGTGAGCGGGCGAGACGTGACACCGCTGATACCCGCGATGCTTCTGGACGTTCAGAACCGGGGGCAACTGGCCGCGGGAATCGCATCGTACAATCCCGGAAGGGATCAGATTCTCGATACTTACAAGCGAATCGGCGCCGTTCCCGAGGCGTTTCGCATGTCGCATCCGGGCAAGTACTCCGCGATCGTCAGGAAATACGCAGGAAGGGCGATTATCGGGCACACTCGCTACGCCACCTGCGGGCAGGACGATACGCGTCACGCCCAACCGTTCGAACGCCATCACGGGCGCCTTTGGAAGTGGTTCGCGTTCGCCTTCAACGGGAACCTCGCCAACTACACGCAACTGAGGGACCAACTGCTGGCGAAAAGGCACTATCACTTCACGCTCGATACCGATACCGAGATGATCATGCATGCGCTGGCTTACCGTCTACGCGGAGACAGTCCGCCCGACCTTCGCAGGGTCATGGCGTCACTGGCCCGCAGTTTCGACGGCGCGTACAATATCGTTTTCCAGGACGCGATGGGGCGGATGGTGATCGCGCGCGATCCACTTGGTCTCAGACCGATGAGCTGGGCGGTGCAGGGCAAGCTGTTGGCTGCCGCAAGCGAGTCGGTGGCGCTGGCGAACATGGGTTTTACCAACATTCAGTCGCTCGAGCCGGGCACGATGATCCTCGTCGAGGACGGTTCGATGCGGATCGAGCGGTTCGCCAAGATTCGCAGGCGCGCTCACTGCTTCTTCGAGTGGGTCTATTTCGCCAACGTCGCAAGCAGCATCGATGGTGCTGATGTCTATACCGCCCGCGCCAATTCCGGGCGCCTTTTGGCGGAGATGGAAGACCAGGACGCCCGGCTAAACTCGGTGGTCGTGCCCGTGCCCGATACGGCAAAAGCGGCCGCCGACGCGTATTCGTTTGCGGTGGGCATACCCTGCGTCGAGGGTCTCATCCGCAACCGGTATGTCGGGCGAACGTTCATCAGTAGTTCCGACATGCGCAGCGATTCAGTCGGGAGCAAGTACACGCCCCTGCGTTCGGTGCTCAAGGGGCGGCGGGTGTTTCTTATCGAGGATTCCATCGTGCGATCGACAACGCTGCGGTCGTTGGTTGGCCAGATACGCAGGCGCGGCGGGGCGGGGGAGATTCACGTTCGCGCGGCGTGCCCGCCAATCATCGCACCGTGCTTCTACGGTATCGATATGTCCACGCTGGACGAGCTCTTCGCGCCTCCGTACTTTGGACGGAAGTACAATGGTACCCCCGACCAGGACGCGCTGGATCGGATGGCCTGCGAACTCGGTGTGGATTCATTGAGATATCTGCCCGTTGGGGAACTCGGGTCCTGTCTCGGAATGGATCAAAGTTCCCTCTGCACCGGTTGCGTTACGGGCAAGTACCCCAGCCAGTGCGGACGGCGGTTGATACAGCGGGCCCGGAAAAATTTTAGATCCGGACGCGCCGGACGCACCTACGAGTAGATGTTTTCCCGCGGTGGTCGCGGGCGAGGTATTATCACGAAAATCGCAGTTGAGAGATAAAGGAAAGGGATCACATGGGCGGCTTTTTTGGAGTAGCGTCGAAAGATGACTGTGTTACGGACCTGTTTTACGGGACCGACTATCACTGCCATCTGGGGACAATGCGCGGCGGGCTGGTTGTCAGGAACGATGATGGTCTTTCCCGATACATCCACGACATAACGAACTCCCAGTTCCGGTCGAAATTCGAGGATGACATCGCGCACATGCAAGGCCGCTCCGGTATCGGCGTGATCAGCGATTTCGACGACCAGCCGCTGATCATCGGTTCGCACCTGGGCATCTACGCTATCGTGACGGTCGGGGCGATCCGGAACTGGAAGGCGCTGGCGAAAAAAGCGTTCGAAGACAAATCCGCTCACTTCTCCGAGATGTCCGGTTGCGAGGTGAACCCCACCGAACTCGTGGCGTCGCTGATCAACCAGGGAGCGACGTTCGCCGAGGGGCTGCGCATCGCACAGGAAGCGATCGAAGGATCCTGTTCGATACTCCTGCTGACTGACGAGGGTATCTATGCAGCCAGGGATCGCTTCGGTCGAACGCCGATTATTATCGGAAAGAAGGACGGCGCCTTTTCCGCCACCCTGGAGACGTGCGCTTTTCCGAATCTGGGTTACGAAACTGACCGGTTGCTCGGTCCCGGTGAGATCGTTCGCATGACCGCCGAAGGCGTCGAGCAGTGCATGGGTCCCGGCGACCGGATGCAGATATGCGCGTTCCTGTGGATTTACTACGGTTACCCCGCCTCCGAATACGAAGGGATTAACGTCGAGCTTGTGCGGAACCGCTGCGGTGCGGCATTGGCGCGGGCCGACAGCGTCGAAGTGGACATGGTCGCCGGTATACCGGATTCGGGGACCGGGCACGCGGTGGGATATGCCCACGAGGCCGGTGTTCCATACCGGCGCCCGTTCGTCAAGTACACGCCGACCTGGCCAAGGAGTTTCATGCCGCAGGACCAGAAGATCCGCGACCTGGTCGCGAAGATGAAGCTCATACCCGTCCAGGACCTCATCGCCGGTCAGCGCATGTTGTTCTGCGAAGATTCGATCGTTCGGGGAACGCAGTTAAAGGATACCGTCCGGAGGCTCTACGACGGCGGCGCCAGGGAAGTGCATATGAGACCGGCGTGTCCGCCGCTGGTGTTCGGGTGCAAATTCCTCAATTTCTCGCGTTCGCGGTCCGAGCTGGAACTTGCGGGTCGGCAGGCCATCAAGGAACTCGAAGGCGCCGACGACATCGATCTGGCAGCTTATTCCGATCCCGATTCCGAGAAGTATGCGGAAATGCTGGAGAATATTCGCAAACGGTTGAACCTTACTTCGCTGCGATACCAGCGGCTTGACGATCTGATCGCAGCGGTGGGCCTGCCAAAGGAAAAACTCTGTACTTACTGCTGGGACGGCGCCGAGTGCCCGTCGGCATGCTGCAAATGACCAGAACTTCGACATTTTTTACATTTTTTTCGCTGGTGCTGGCCGGCGCCGTGGCGAACTTCTCCCGCGGTGCGGTGAAGCTCGTCGAGGATCCCCCTCCAGTCAAACCGCCGAAATCCGGTGGGATCGAAGGGGAGATATCTTCAAAGATTCCGATCGTATCCCTGCACGCCGTTTCGCGAGTTACCAAAAAGAAGTATCAACCGTACTCATTCTCGAAGAAGACCGGGAGCTTTACGTTCACCAGGCTGCCCGGTGACGCGACGTACGATTTGTGCCTCCGCCTGACCGGAGGGCGCGAAATAGAGGGGATCGATCTGAATTTCGTGGATGCCCGCCTGCTGAAACTCGCTGCCCGGAGACGAAAGCAACTCGGCCTGCCTCCCGAGCGGGACCGCAAGTTCTCCCGGGCGGACTCAGACGCGCTCCTTGCCTACGCCCGCGACATGGAAGATTTCATGGAAGACCGCCGGGTTATCTACATCCAGGGCCGCGGGCGGAGGGCGACGATGCTGATCGAACTGATGCGATTGAGAAAATTCGTCGCCGCTTCCGGCGCCGCCAGGCCGGGAAAAATCATCTGGCGCGTCGAACTGTGGTACTTCCTCGAGCAGCGAGGAGGGTGGGAGCGAATGGCCAACCAGGAACGCATGCTCAGGCGCATTGAAGACACGCCGGAAAACTGGTCCCAAACGCACATCGAGTACTATCCGAACCTCAGCGTCTACGTCGGCGCCGACGGGCGGTCTGAACCGGTGGATTTCAAGGTTCCCGTAAAGCCCGATCCGGCGCGCGGGCGGATCGCTCGAACCGATCCGAAGATGAAGACCAGGCCCTGCATCCTCGGTCTGGGCATCGAGGCGACCACACGACCGGCGACACAACCGGCGGCCGCTGCGGCCGGGAAGCTGATAATCGACGTTCGGACGGCCCGGGAGTTCAGCGACGACCATATCGGAGATGCGATCAATATTCCTTACAACCTGATCGGCGCGAGAATCGGCGACCTGGGTATCGCCAGGACCCGCCAGATCGTTCTCTACGGCGGAAGCGGGAAACGGGCGGGCCTCGCCCTGGCGACCCTCAGGAAACTGGGGTATACCAACGTGACCAGTGCGGGCGGTCTGGCGGACCTTCGGAAAAAAATGTCGAGGAAGAAGTAGCGGTTCTCTCCGAGCGACATTGTCGCGCGACGTTGGTTTAGCGGCGCGGGGGGGATAATTCCCACGCGGGGTGAATATTTCCGCCCGCATCTGACGATAAGTACAAGGCGATCAGAGACGATGCGGAGAATTCTGCCATGAACAAAACAGTGCTGGTAATAATTCTGTCGATGGCGATTTGCAGTGGTTGCGATGCGCTGGGTTTCGGTTCGGGCGATCCGGCGCGATACGTCAAACCGTCGGTGGCGGTAATCAAGTTCGACAACCGCGCCCCGTTCCCGCTGGAATGGGACCTTGGCGACGGTATGAAGGAGATGCTCACCGATGCGCTGGTGACTTCCGAACGGTATCGCGTCATCGAGCGGTTGGAGATCGATACGGTCCTTCGCGAACTGCGGTTCCAGTATACCGGTTCGACGCGCCAGGCCGGGCGAGCCTCCCAGGGACGCCTCAAGAACGTGCAATACCTCATCAAGGGCACGATCACCGACTTCGGACACGTGTCGAACAGCCGGGGGCTGCTGACGCATATCGACTACTTCGAGTGGTTCAGCAGCGACCAGAAGGCGATCATGGGAATGACGCTCCAGGTAATCGATGTCGAGTCCGGTGAGGTCGTGAGTTCCACCCGCCTGGAAGAAGCGGTCAACGCGCGAGATGTTACGGTCAACGCGACATATTCCAAGATGGCGATGGGCGGTGGAATGTTCGTTCGCACACCGCTGGGGCGGGCTACGGCAAACGTGATCGGAAAGGCCGTCAAGCAGATAACCTCCGCCATCGCCAATCGCAAATGGAACCCCAAAGTCGCCGCGCTCCAACCGGACGGAACGATAGCCCTCAACGGCGGCGAGAACCGCAAAATCAAGAACGGCGCCATCTACGAGGTCCGGGATCTCGGTAAGGCCATCGTAAACCCGGAAAACGAAGACATACTGGGTTATACCAGGGGCAAGATCATCGGGTGGCTTGAAGTGACGCAGGTTAAGGAACTCTACAGCATCGCGCGGATCGTCAGCGGTGACAGGAGCGCCTTCAAACCGGGGCAGTTGTGCCGACCCGGAGAAATCCCGACCTTCGAGGGACAACCATTGACTAACAGAACGAGCGGGCGCGTCGCCAGCGTCAGGCGTTAATTTCGGCTGTAATGTCCAGTTCCACCGGGGCGTTGAGGGGCAGTTCGGCCGCTCCGACGGCAGTACGCGTGTGCCTTCCTGTATCTCCGAACACCTCCAGCAGAAAATCGCTGGCGCCGTTTGCAACTTGGGCCTGCTCGGTGAAACCGCCGGTCGAGTTGACCAGCACGTTCAATCGAACGATGCGCGACACGTTGTCCAGCGAGCCGATTTCGGCGCGCAGGGCGGAAAGGGCGTTCAGCAGCGCCTGGCGCGCCGCAAACTGCGCTTCTGGAACAGGGACGTCCGCGGGCACCTTGCCCACCGCGGTCAGCGAACCGTCTTTCATGGGCAGTTGTCCCGCGGTGATAACGAGGTTTCCGGTCCGCACGGCCGGGACGTACGCCCCGACCGGGGCGGCGCAGGCGGGCAGTTCAATCCCCAGCGCCTGGAGTTTCTGTTCCGGTGTCATTTTCGTTGTTCTCCGCGTTCTGAATTTGGGGAACTTCGGCGTTTTCTTCGGTTGAAAGGGCGTCGTTGGCGGACTGTTTGGCCGCTGGTTCTTCCGCCTTGAGGCGCCTGGCCTCTTCCAGTTCTTTTTTTCTTCGCTGATCTTCCGCCCTCATGTGCTCTTCGACGATTCGATCCTGCCTGGCCAGTTCCTCGGGCGTTGGCGGATTGGGGTTCAGGTGGATGTGGATATCCTGAAAGTTCGAATCCTGGCTGGCGAATATCTGCCTCTGTCTGATCAGTTCCAGCATCGCCAGAAACAGCCCCACGATCTCGCTGCGAATCGATCTGCCCTCGAAAATCTGCGCAAACGACAGCGGTCCTTCACGCTGGAGGCGATCAAGAATGTCCGCCGCGTGAAGTTCCACCGGCGTATCGTCGTAGATGACTTCGTGCTTTTCGCCCCGGGCGCCGATGGACTCCATCACGCGGCTGAACGAATCGAACAGGTCCCAGACCTGAACGTCCTCCAGGTCGATCCGGGCGTCGTCGGAGTTTTCGAATTTGGGCGGGCGACGGGGGAATTTCTGCGACTGGAGATCTACCATACCGCGTAGATCGGTCGAGGCGTCTTTGAATTCCTTGTATTCCAGAAGCTGGCGGATCAGGTCGGCGCGGGGATCGATAGCGGGTCCTTCCTCGTCGTCGAGGGCCTCCGGGGCGGGCAGGAGCATCCGCGTCTTGATCTCCGTCAGCGTTGCGGCCAGTACTAAAAAATCACCCGCCGCGTTGGGGTCAAGCTCCTGGAGCAGGTCCACGTACTGGATGTACTGATCGATGATGCTGGCAAGGGGAATGTCATGGATGTCCACCTCTTCGCGCCGGATGAGGTAGAGCAGCAGATCCATCGGTCCGCTGTAGTTGTCCAGGCTTACACGGTATTCTTCTGCCATTTCCGCGAGAGTCTAGCATGCAGCCGGGCGATTGTCGAGCGCGGCGGGAATTGGTGATTTCAATTTCCACACAGAGGCTCAGAGATTCAGAGGCTCAGAGAAAGGCAGGATTTTTTTTTGTTACGACAACACCAACGGCGAGAGAGGCAGAGAACGGCGTGGAAGATGGTTTAGCAAAGTCTAAGTTTTTCGTCGTTCTCTGAGCCTCTGAGTCTCTGTGCCGCGATTATTCCCCTGACAGACTACCGGTCACACATGCTATTTCAGCAGGAGGCATGTGACGGAGGTT
>Ga0180434_10009764_pt1 | contig 10370 bp, 10 predicted proteins | sample SS_ome_7_FD_132453 | JGI IMG/M metagenome (GOLD analysis project Ga0180434, IMG submission 132453) | Hypersaline lake sediment archaeal communities from the Salton Sea, California, USA - SS_1_D_2 metaG | ecosystem: Environmental > Aquatic > Non-marine Saline and Alkaline > Hypersaline >... | reverse complement strand
TCGCCAGGGCCATGCTGAGGGTGGGGCCGTACTACTGCGGCGGAAGAGCGGGGGTCTTACAGGTCTTCGCTGACTTCCTGAAGCTCTTCATGAAGGAGATAATAATCCCGGTCTCCATCGACTGGCCCTTCTTCGTGGCGATGCCCGTCATCCTTTCAACGGTTCCCTCGCTGGCGCTGCTGCTGATCCCCTTCGACTCCAACTGGGTCCTCTGGGACGCCGGCGGCCTCAGCCTGCCCATATTCCTGGCCATCATGGGGATCTCTCCGCTTATTCCGATATTCTCGGGGTGGGCCAGCAACAACAAGTACAGCTTCATAGGGGCCTGGAGGGTCGCCTACATGTACATCTCAGGCGAGATACCGCTGGTCATCTGCGCCGCCGCGGTGGCCATCATGGCGGGCAGCATGGACCTGCTGGAGATCGTGAAGGCTCAGCAGAACATGTGGTTCGCAGTCCCCCAGTTCCTAGGTTTCATCCTATTCTTCCTAGGCATATTCATAGAGTCCGAGAGGACCCCGTTCGACATACCCGTGGCCGAGGTGGAGCTTGTGTTCGGCTGGAGGACAGAGTACAGCGGCGTCCTCTTCGGTTTCACGATGATGGCCGAGTACGTGCTGTTCCAAGCGTGGACGCTGATGTTCATCACCCTATACCTGGGGGGATTCAACGGCCCGGTGTTCATGGGCATGCCCATGGCCAGCCACATCTTCTGGCTGCTCGCCAAGTTCTTTGCGCTGGTGGTCTTCATAATACTGCTGAGGTGCGTGTTCCCCCGGCTGAGGATGGACCAGATGATACAGCTGGGCTGGAAGTACATGACCCCCCTCGCACTGTTGAACCTACTGTTTGTGATAGTGATGAAACTCATGGGGGTCGCGTGATGAGCTGGTTCAAGAAACTCTTCAAACCTCTGAGGATCGTCGCCCCATACGTGCTGAGAGACAGCCAGACCGTGGCCTACCCGACAGAGCGTCTCATGTTTTTCGAGAGGTTCAGGGGCCGCCACGTGTTCCACATAGATAAGTGTATAAGCTGCGGCATTTGCGCGAGGGTCTGCCCAGACGCATCCATCGAGTTGGTGGAGGTAGAGGGCAGGGAAAAGAAGTTCCCCCAGATAGACTACAACACATGCTGCCTATGCGGATACTGCGTAAACCAGTGTCCGAGACAGGCGCTGGAGTTCACGGACATCGTCGAGTTCGCGACGGATGACCGCAGCGATCTTGTGTACTCCCCTGAACAGCTCATGGAGGTCCCGGACATCAAGGAGATTCTACCCATGATGAAGAGGAGGACGGAGGCGTATCTAACGGACAAGGAGATGAAGTACAGGAAGGTGAAGGACGTATGATAGCGTTAATAATAGTCTTAGCGGTCGTAGTGGCCACGGCTTTCCTAGCCGTGGCCAGCAGGAACATAGTCTACGGAGTCGTGTTCCTGCTCTGCTCAAACGTGGCTCTGGGCATCGCGTACTACATGATGAACGCGCCCACCGCCGCGCTCTTCCAGTTCGCCATATTCTCGGGCGCCATAGTGGTCTTCTTCCTCATCACGGTAATGTTGACACAGGCAGGGCAGACCATGTTCGACGAGGAGGAGGTAACGGCATGAACCTGAAGAGCATAGGCTACACTGAGGTCGTAGGCTTGTTAGTGGTGTTAGGGCTGGCGGCGTCTTTCTCATGGCTATCGCTTCAGGTGGAGTTTCCTTACCACGAGGCCGACTCGGGGACGCAGCTAGTACCCGCCGAGCCTTACAAGGAAATAGCCCCCGCCGTTTCGAGGTTCATGTGGGAGACCCGGGGACAGGACATCGCTCTACAATCGTTCGTGATATTTGCTTCGGTGATATGCTGCTTGGCCATGCTGAAGGAGGAGGTGCCTGACCGGTGATATCTGAACTATCGGTGGTGCTGGTTTTCATATTCCTCCAGTTCCTCATCGGCCTAGGCTGCCTCACCGTGAAGAGGGACATGGTCAGGCTGCTCATCGGCGTCGAGATCCTGTTCAACGCCGCGAACCTCTGCTTTGTCGCGTTATCGTCCCATGTGACGGGGTTCGTCGACCCTCTTCCCCAGTCCATAGTCATGATGGCCATAGTCTTGGACGGCTCGGTCATCGCCGTTGGATTGGCCATAGTGATTAACGCGTACAAGCATTACGGTACCCTCGACATTAGGAGGCTGATGCGGCTCAAATGGTAGCTCAGATGATACCCCTTCAGGGGCTAGCGGTCCCCACGCCCGTGCTTATACTCGTCTTGGGAGGAGTCATAGCTCCGTTCATGGGGCTGGCGGCGAAGAGAACCAGGTTCATGCTGCGAGAGTTCTGGGCGATATTCGTCACGGCCCTGTCACTCTACTCGGTCTACCAGCTCTACCTACAGGTTGAGGCTTCGGTCGGCCACGTGCTCGTGGTGTCGTCATGGGGCCAGAACCCGCCGTTCTCGGGCTGCTTCGAGGTGGACATGCTGGGCGTGTTCATGGCCGGGAGCATAACCTTCCTCGGGGTGCTGGTGGCCATCTACAGCACGAGCTACATGGAGCGGGAGACGAGGCTGACGGAGTTCTATACCCTGTTCCTCTTCCTGCTGGCTGGACTGGTGGGCGTCACGATGGCTGGCGACTTCTTCACGCTTTTCATCTTCTGGGAACTCATGAGCATATCCAGCTACATACTGGTCGCGTTCCTGAAGCAGAACTGGGGGCCCCTAGAGGCCGGGTTCAAGTACTTCGTGATGAGCGCCACGGGCAGCGCATTCCTGCTCTTCAGCATGGCCTTCCTGTACGGGATGGTCGGCAGCCTGAACTTCGCGTCCTTCGCCGTAGCGTTCAGCGACATGGCGTTCACGCCTTGGACGGTAACGCTGTTCACCTTCCTCGTCGTGGGGTTCGGAGTAAAAGCCGCGATATTCCCGTTACACACATGGCTTCCCGACGCCCACCCCGAAGCCCCGAGCCCGGTGAGCGCGTTGCTGTCGGGGGTGGTCATCGAGACAGGCCTATACGGGTTGACCAGAATCATGTTCCTGGTCTTCGACCCGGGCTTCTTCAGGCTGCCCATCGCTGTGCTGGCTTTCCTCACCATGACGGTGGGGAACCTCACCGCGCTGAGACAGAAGGACCTGAAACGGTTGCTGGCCTACAGCAGCATCGCCCAGATAGGGTACATGCTGGTGGGTCTCGCCGCCGGAACCGCATACGGCATCATGGGGCTGCTGCTCCACGTGTTCAACCACAGCCTCATGAAAGGCGTGGCCTTCCTCTCGGCGGGCAGCCTGATACACCACGCGGAGACCAGGGACATAGACGAGCTCCGAGGCATCGGCAGAGCCATGCCCTTGACCTCCCTTACTCTGCTTGTTGCGATGCTGGGCCTCGGAGGCATCCCGCCTCTCAACGGGTTCATCAGCAAGTTCATACTCTTCAACTCCGCAATAGGCACCGGCCTCATCTGGCTCACGGTGGCCGGCGTCCTCAACAGCACCCTCAGCATGGGCTACTACCTGGTCGTCATAAAGAATCTTCTCGCGAAGCCGGAGGAGGACCATGGCGTGCACGAGGCTCCTCTGCCCATGTTGGTGGTCACACTTTTCATTGCTGTGCTAATATTGGTCTTCGGGGTGTGGCCTCAGCCGGCGATCCGTGTAGCGGACATGGCGGCTACGGGCCTGGTGGAGAACGTGGCCGAGTACATATCAGCCATATTCACACCCTAAAATTTTCTACCTTTTCTATCGGTCGAGAACCAGCGATCCCTTTGCTACTCGAATTTCTTCAAAGCTCCCTCGATGAGCCTCATGGAGGCGTCAAACTCGCAGTAGATGAACTTCAGTATGGACTCCCTCGTCAACCATCCCAGCTTCGTCACAGTATCTATCATCCTCCTGTTCCTGAAGATGACGTCGCTCATCCTCCGCAGACGCAGCGAGTTGAACAGGGTGTCGCCTACAGCGTTTTTCCAGGCATCGTCGAACCCGTTCAGCGGCTTCCCTTCGAGAATGTTGTCGGCCACGGCGTTCCCCGCTATCCTGCCGACGATCATCCCCGGTGGAACCCCTCCGCCCACAGTTGGTATGGTGTGACCCCCGGCGTCCCCCACGACCAACACTTTCCCGGTTGAGGTCCGGTCCAGAGGACCGCCGACGGGTATGTAACCTGCCTTAACGGCAGTCGGAGTGGCCTTTAACAGCTTCTTCGAGGAGACTATGTGTTCGTTGACGAACCGTCTCTGATAGTCTCTGATGCTTACTCCCTTCTCCATGAAGGGGGTTCTTGCGCCTGTGCCCACGTTCGCCACGTCCTCGCCTTTCGGGATGATCCACGCGTAGGTGCCTGGCGCTATGTCCTCGCCCAGGTACATGTCCACGTACTCGGGGTCGTGGTCCACCCCCACCATCTCGTACTGGTACCCCACCGCATAGTCCAGCGGGTCCTTGGAGACGGGTAGACCTGATTGCCTTGCTATCAAAGAGTGCGCCCCGTCCGCCCCCACTACAACCTTTGATCGGAGGTCGAAGGTGCCTTCGCTGCCTCTAACCCTGACTCCGCTTTCTATGAGGCTCAGCGCCGAGGTGAACGGCGCTATCTGGGCCCCCGCCCTTGCCGCCTCGTTGGCCAGATGCTTGTCAAATAGCTTCCTGTCCACCACGACCCCCTTGAAGGGGACAGAGTGCTCGACGTTGTTGGGGAAAACGAACTTCACGTGCTTCGTGCGGTTCACGATGCAGCTACTGGGCGGGTCAAAGAACTCGTCAAGACCCTCGACCCTGGGTGTGAGGCGTTTCATCTCGTCGATGCTTGGCAGGTATTCGCCGCACTTGTCCGGGACACCTATCTCCAGCTCCCTCTCCACGAGAAGCACTTCTAGGCCCCTCTTCGCCGCCGCCTTCGCAGTCGCTGAGCCCGCTGGGCCAGCGCCTACTATGATCACGTCGTATTCTTGGTTTTTTTCTGGGTAACGCATTTCGTGTGCTCCGGTGTCAGTTGGCTCGTATCATGTCCATGGAAAGAGTGTCTATGTTTTCGGTGAAATTCGAGTTGTACTGCTCCAGGAGTTCAGTCAGAGACTCCTTTGCGTCAGACTCCGGGTAATAATCAAGGATGTTCCTCGCCTCTCTTGAGAAACCCTGCATCTTGTCTATCGGCTTCCGGAGCGACCCAGTCTCCTTGTAGACTCTGCGGACAAGATCTACTTCGAGGTCTCTGCTCTCCCCTGTGTAGACGGATAGAAACTTGGCTCTGTCTTCACCGTCTATGGAGGAGTTTACCGCGTAAATAAGTAGCAGTGACGGGTCACCGTTCAGCAGATCGTTGTTGGGTGAGTTTTCGCTGTCCTGCGGGGTGAAGGCGTCAATGATGTCGTCTCTAATCTGGTAGGCGTTGCCGAAGGATTTACCGAACCGTGCCAGCCTCTCAACGTCCGCCGGGTCGTTTGACCCCATTATTCCCCCGAGAGCCGACGCCGCCTCGAAGAGGCTGCCGCTCTTCAGGTAGTTCATGTGGAGGTAGTCGTCCACCGACATCAGTTTACGCTTGTACTGGTTCTGCATGGTTATGCCTTGGACCATCTTAAGCGAGGTCTCAGCCAGCCATCCAACTACCTCCGGTTTTCCCGTCCGTGAGGCGTATATGAGGCCCATGCTCAGCAGGGCGTCCCCCGTCAGCACCGCCTTCTTCACGCCATGCTCGGAGAATAGCGACGGCTCCCCCCTGCGGTACATGTCGCCGTCGATTATGTCGTCGTGGACCAGTGTGGCGTTATGGATCAGCTCCAAAGCCAGGAAGATATCACGCGTGTTCCTGTAGTCGCCGCCCAGCATCTCGGTGCATAGCATGGTGATTAACGGTCTCAGACGTTTGCCGCCTGTTGATATCGCGTACTTGGTCGTGGTTGCTAGGAGCGGGTGGATGTGGCTGAGGTCCAGTTCCTTGAGGGCCTCGTTGATGAAAGCCAGTTGATGTTGCCTATTCTTTATTTTCCATACGCTCCTAACCTAGGAACTCTCACCAGAGTACATCGAGGTAGGTTATAAAAATTGACCCAATGGACGAGCCGAAATTCATGTTCAACATGTAGGTTTTGCCCCCCAGATGATGATCAGCGCCCCAAATATCTTATCCAACCTGTTCACATCCACCAAATGGTTCTCGATGATCGCCTTAAGCCCCTTGTTCGGGGGAAGCAGTTCATACGTATTATACAGCTTACTCCAAGGATTTCTATAGCCGTATCCGGCAGTCAAACCTGCCATCACCGGCACGAAGCACCTCATATAGAGAGACATGAAGCCACGGATCACCCGGTTATCCGGTTTACCTATGTCGACGAGGAGGAACCTTCCGCCGGCGGCTAGGGAGTCACACGCCTCTTTGACGACAAGGGGCTTGTAAAGCGAGTCTCGAAGAGCGTACGCCGACGTCACGAAGCTCATCGATTCCTTTCTGAACGGCAGAGCCTCGAACACACCCCTGACATAGTGGTTCCCCAGAGCCTTGTTCCTGCGCCTAGACGTCGCCAGCATCTTGTCGGAGAAGTCCAGACACACCAGTTCACCGTCGTGAATCCTGGAGATCATTCTGCTATAGTTACCCGGCCCTGAGCCCAGCTCCAGTGCAGCTCCCTCGCTACGCCCTATCTTGCTCAGCCCGATTAACCGGTTTCTATCATCCTGGAACATCGAGATGACGTGGTTCACCCTCTCGTACTCCTCGATTATCTGCTCGAGGGCGTCGACTACCTCGCCCCAAACGGTCACACCCACCCATCAGTCTACGTGCTTATGAACTCTTTTTATCGACGATGCCCCGATATAGTTTCGCCATGAAGCTTGATTCCCCCGGTGAACTCGACGCAGACACGATAATCGTGATGTTCTGCGGCAAGGGGGGCGTGGGGAAAACCACGTGCGCCTCCTCAACCGCCATCCACTACGCCGAGGGAGGCCACAGGACGCTGCTCATATCGACGGACCCCGCTCCATCCCTCACGGACATCCTTGAGGTCGATTTAAAAGGAAAAATAACCCAGATACCGGGAGTCGAGAATCTTGAAGCCGTCGAGCTCGATTACGCGCAGATATTCGATATGTGGATGGAGAAGTTCGGGGAAGAGGTATACATGGTCATCTCGTCCTTCCTGCCTGTGGGGGAGGAGATACTCGACTACGTCGCCGGCGCACCGGGCATAGACGAGGAGTTCGCCCTCAGCTACGTATATGACCTCTACAAGGGGGGAGAATATGACGTAATAGTCTGGGATACTGCTCCGGCCGGGGGCACGCTGTCGCTCCTATACCTGCAGGAGACGTTCTACACCCACATGAGGGATGCAGCGAAGCTGTACATCAGGCTGAAGGAGACGCTGGAGAGCCTAACGGGCCGCGAGAAGAGGGACCCGCTGAGGATCATCCGGGAGTGGGAGCAGCTCGCAAAAGATGTGTTGGACATGATAAGATCGGAGAACACCACCGCCCACCTGGTCACGATCCCCGAGGGGCTGGGGGTCTCCCAGACCCAGAGGATCAAACGTGACCTGGAGAAGTTCGACATCCACATTGGCGGAATAATCGTCAACAACGTTATTCCTCTCGAAGCTGACTTGAGCTCCGAGCTTCTCAGCAAGAGGAGACGGGTACAAGAGAAATACTTGAGGATGCTGGAAGAGACTTACTCGGGGAGGCTCCCGTTGGTGAAGCTGCCCCTCCAGGGATACGAGGTCATAGGCGTCAAGGCCCTCAGGGACATCGGGAGACAGCTCTACGAGGGGTTCACAGACCAAGGTATTCTAAGAGAAACTTGACCGCTCCTCTAACCCTCAGGCCGGCGAGCCCGGGCATACGGAGCTCCTGTTTGGCGAGGACGGTGGACCTCTTCGCATCATCGATCTCCGTCTTGAGCGCGTTGTATTTCCTCTGTCTCAGTTGCGGGTCGCTCGTCGAGTCAATGATGTCGTCGATCCTGTGCATAATGGTCCGTGCCGTGTCGAGGCCGTAGCTTATCTTCTCTCCTTTCTGGAGGTTGGTCACGCCGACATCCATCTTAATCCGGTTCAGCCTGATCATAGCCTCGTAGGTAGTCTCGGCTAACTGGTCCCGGGTCATCCAGTCTGTTTCGTAGCTGAGGTACAGCTTCCAGCTCGGCTGGTAGAGAGCCTGTTTGTGCTCCCTGAGGGTGGAGTAGAGCCGGGTGAACCCGTATCTCTCTGGGTCCTCATATACCATGCTCCCCGGGTCCAGGAAAGGGGCCATGGGAGCGGTGAACGTGAATATCTTCTTGTTGTTGTCCATCACGTCGTAGAGGTGCCGGGCGTACTCGACGCTCTCCAGCGCCGACTCGGGTGTCTGCCCGGACAGCCCCACCATGAAGTAGACGTCGATCTTCTCGGCCCCGTGCCTCAGAGCGCTGGCGATGGTGTCCTCCATCTGGGCCGTGGTATAGGGTTTGCCCATCGTCCTGCGTACCTCGTCGTCGTGGGACTCGGGGCTTATCTCGATGGTCCAGTTATCTGTGCTGCCGGACAGCCTCTTCATCCACTCCATGGGCACCGCGTCGAAGAGTTCGTAGGTGACTGTGTTGTCCAAGCCGGAAGCCTTTATCCCGTCCAGAACCTGTTCAGCCCACCCCCTGCCCCCCTGCCTGAGGTCGCCTATAAGGAAAATGGGGGCCTTGAAGTACTCGCTGATGACGTTGATCTCCTCTACCAGCCTCTGGGGCGACTTGAATGCGGGGCCGTCCCTGTTAAAGAACCTCTTGAAGGCGTTGCAGCTGCCGCCACAGGTGATACAGTTGTATGAGCACCCCTTGCATGTCAGCACGGCGGTGAACGGGTAGTCCATGAAGCTCTCGTATGGGAGGGTGCTCTCAAGGTCCCTGTGCCTGAGCACAAGCTTGATGACCTGCCCGTAGTCGACCCAGAGATCATCTATCTCTGTAGGGACGAAGGTTAAGGGGTTGACCCGCTTATGGTTGTCGCCTGTTCTCCAGGTGAGGTTTTCGACCTTCTCAGGTGCCTTTCCTTCTTCAATGTGGTTCATCAGGTCCAGAAGGGGTTTCTCGGTTGTGTCCCCCCGGAGAATGTAATCTATCTGTGGATAGTGCTCTATGATCTCCTCGTGGAAATAGCTGGCGCTGAGACCGCCGAGGAGTATGGGGGCGTCTGGGCGGTGCTTCTTGACCAGGCCGGCTATGTCGAGGGAGCCTGCCGCGTTGGCCAGCCAGTGGAGGTCGAACCCGAAAACCCTGGCGTCTACCTTCTCTATGAACCTCTCGACGTCGAAACCCGGGTCTTTCAGCATCTTGACAGCCAGGTTCACTATCCTCGCCTTGTACCCGTTCTGTTCAAGGTAGCCGACCATGCTGACGAAGCCCAGGGGGTACATCTCGAAGATGGGGGTAGACGGTATTACGTCGCTTATCGGCCCGTACATGGCGGGCCGCGTCCTGAAGTCGTATACGCTTGGTGCGTGCAGCAGCAGCAGATCGACGCTGGGCATACCTACGTGTTCAACCTGACCATATTTTAATGCTGTTCAAACACCGGAAGTTTTTCACCGGTTCAGCGCCACCATTGTTTCTTGTCGTGGGGTTAAAGCAACGACTGGAACGTGAGGTTGAGGAACTCCCCGAGGGTCAATAGCACGCCATAGTGGAGGGATAGCTGGGCCGTGATCTGGTCAGACGTGAGCGGCACCTTGACGGTGAACTGTTTAACTATGCCGTACGCCTCCCGGAGAGTCAGAAAAGCGATGACGCTGAAAGGCGAGAGCACCCCCACGATAATCAGAACAGCCGTGGCGACGTACGCCGAGGAGAGCAGCGTCTTGTAGTATGCAACACCCTGCTTTTCGTCCTTGTTCGTGGTCAGCGTGGATATGCCGATGCTCGCGTCATATTCCCTGTCTCGTATGTTGTTAGCCAGAAGCACGAGAGCCACCAGGAGCCCGATGGGAACCGAGGCAACCATGGCGTCCAGAGACAACGCCCCCGTGAGGGCGTAGTATGCCCCACCCACCATCAATGGCCCATAGGCTAGGAAGACGCATATCTCACCGACCGAGTGGTGTTTCAGCTTGACAGGGTCCGCCGTGTATAGCACCCCCATAACTACGCCAAGGGCGCTGAATATCAGCACAGGTACGCCACGCAGCCAAGCCAGGTAGAGACTGATGAGCAGCCCCACGCCATACAGAGAGAATATGGCCTTCTTGTAGGCGTTCTTGTCCAGTTCTCCGAACAGCAACGGGTGTGGACGGTACTCGGCGGTGGGCGCGTTGGCGTCCACCCCGTGCTTGACGTCGTACCAGTCGTTGGTCATGTTCGCGGCCATGTGGGCGATCAGCAAACCGGCCATGACGAGCAGAAATATGGG
>Ga0180434_10009757_pt1 | contig 10380 bp, 11 predicted proteins | sample SS_ome_7_FD_132453 | JGI IMG/M metagenome (GOLD analysis project Ga0180434, IMG submission 132453) | Hypersaline lake sediment archaeal communities from the Salton Sea, California, USA - SS_1_D_2 metaG | ecosystem: Environmental > Aquatic > Non-marine Saline and Alkaline > Hypersaline >... | reverse complement strand
CTTTCACAAACGGGGATGGGACGACCGATGACCGCCACCTGGTCCGAGTCCGGCTCAACGACCACGCGGCCATTGTCATCACCGTACCACTCCAAGTACGGCAGCTTGCCGTAATCATGTGGCGGCAGCCCAGCCGTGATATCGCCTACGTCACCGGTCTGATGCCGCGCCATGCCCGCCATGTAATCGGCAGCCTTGGCGTCATCTTCATCACCATCCCCGGTGAAATGGATCTTCGCGCCGCGGATGTCGCGGTGGAAGTTCCCTTTCAGGTCAAACGTCACTTTCTCCTTCATGCCGGCGAAGCTCATCCAACCCGTGACCTTGCCGGGATTGGTGTTGTCCAGCTCGCCTTCGATCAGATACTCAGTTGGTCTCCATGCCATGTTACACCTCCAAGTTAGTGCCTTGTGTGGCACGCCTCGTATGCTGGGCGTGCCTCACCGTTACGTTGTTTACAGACTTCGTTATTAGAGATCAGTGATGGGACTTGGCGTGAGCGATGTTCTTCACCGAACCATCATGGAACCGGATCCGAACCTTGCCGTTGGGGAACACTTTGACGAACTTCCACTTCGGCTCGATGCGCTCAAGCGTGTCGAGGATGCTTCGCCGAAGCTGCTCGTCAGGGCCAACGAAGTTCATCCAGAATCGGTCCAGTTCTTCCTGGAATCGACATTCCTGCGTGTCGTACGTGTCGCCCTCGTCGTACCAGCCGCCGAAATGATGCCAAATCTCCGAAGCGCAAAGACGCTCCTGTGCTTCCGGAGTGACCAGCACATGGTCGTCGGCCCAATCTGGCGCCTTTTCCGGTCGTTCAGCCGCTCTGGCCATACACACATTCGACGAAAACACCCGCCCGTTGCTTGCGTGTGCTGTGACGGTTATGGAGTCGACGCATGTCAGCGTGCCCGCCCAGATGTACCCACTATGAAGTTCCTTGCCTGTCGACACCTCGACCTTGCCGATGCTCGGTAGCTTAGCCCACGAGTAGCCGTCGTACCTGCCGTGAATGCTCACCGGGATGAACGGTTTGTCGAACGTGCCAAGCGCCGCGAGCAGATGCACGTTAGCCTCGTCGCTTTCTTGACCGTCCTTGAAGTTCGCGTCGAATCGATAGCAGCTGGCCAGCGGGAAGTCTTCGGGCATGGTCACTTCGACGGGTTCAGGAGGATCGCAAGTGTGGAGCAATCCTACCGAGAAGGTCGGCGTGGCCTCCGGAAAATCAATGCCCAACTCGCGTGCCCGTAAGTACTCCTTGTACGGCAGCCGATGATGGCCTCGTAGCTCAAGGTAGCGATAGGCCTCCGTTTCCAGGGCGTTCTTGAGTCCTTCGAATGCCTCGTTTTCCACAAGCCGTGTGCGAGCCGGCAACATCATGCGAATGCCTGTCGGTCCACCGGTCATGTCGACCAGGAAATGCAGATGGTGCTCGCTGACCGGGTGGCAATCGAATGCCACGACTTGGCCGTGGAAGTTGACCAGGACGTTGTCGGAGTGGTAGCTGCCTCGTTTGCAGGATCTGTGCCAGCGATCCAGATCCTGCGATTCACGAACCTCGATGCGGCAACCGAGCCCTGGATGGATAGTTGCCCGATCAGATACAAACGGCATCCTCGGACATGGCGTACCATCGACTGAGACCTCCATGCCTGAGAAGACGGCGTTGCGGTCAACCGCAGCGGAAGTCCATTCTTCGTCCTGGAAGTGCAGAGCCGTTCCCTGTATGGATTCTGGATCGTCTTGGATCTCCACGGGCGCGCCGGTCCAACCGTCGCCGCTGATCATCGCGATCTGGCCGTTCGACCGAATCGTGACCTCCCGCGGCGCCAGGCAGAATAGACCTACACCAGCGGGATCTTCGCTTGATTCCAGGGTTTCCTCCCAGCCTGAACTGCCCAGGTCCAGCAGCCGGGAGAAGTCTTCTATGCCCTCTCCGTTGTCACGGACGGCGACGTAGCCATCCTGGTTGTTGATCTGCACTTTTGTAGCGCCCGCCCGTCGGGCGTTTTGCAGAATCTCGATGATCCTGCCTTCCAGGCTTCCGGTGAACAACCGGTTCGCCTTGGACAGCAGTCTTGGGTTTACCATTGCCTGAATTGTCGTCATGTTCAAAACCTCCAAATGAATGTTCGTGCGACAGCATGCCGTTCTCAGCATGGGGCGCGGGTTGTGGGCAACGGGGGCGCACGCGCGCACCGTTTCCTGCGTTGCTCATAAGTTGTGCGATAGAAGGAGAGACCGCCGGCGCGAAACCGGTACCAGTGACACGTGTTGGTCTCACGGGGTCTGGGAACGTCACCGGACGTTCTGGTCGAGGAATGCCATTGTGAAATGGAACGGAGAATCAACTACTTCGAATTCGGGCTGGCTTGCTGCCAATCCCTATTTCTCGTCGAGGATCCGCTTCGTGATGACCGGGGGTATTGCCCTGATGCTGTCACGTGCTGAAAGATCCTCAGACAACCCATATGCCCGATGGCTCGGACGGGTTGCCGGTGGCACTTTGCGTGCTCAACGTATGAGGATTGGAGAGTGGTAATGGGCTGGCGTTTATAAGTTCTTCGGTTCCAAATGATGGAGCATCCCTTTGGCGTTCGCACCAGCAACCGACAGAATGCCACCTGGCCTTAGGCACCATGGGTCGGGGCCTCCAAGAGGATTCTCCCGCAGGATCCGGCCTTCCGGCGCAAAACACACGCTTCGACGCGGGCCCTGGGGGACGAGACCTTGTTAAAACGCGACGGCATCCCCCGGCGGTTCAACTACGATGCACCGAAAACCCGGTCAACTCGGCCGAATCGCATCCGGAAGGCCAACTTTGCTGCTGGATGTGTCCGCCGCGAATGTGGGAAGTCGGCGCAGATGCGGGTCGGGTACGGAGGGCGATCCCCTTTACAATTCGACGCATGCCGATCGATACTCACATCTCGCTTATTCTCGTCGAGAGAAGAAATAGTCGGCCCATAATGGGCCGCTATCGTTCTAGTTTAATTCGCATCATCAGTCTCGATTACCGCGATTTGCTCTGGGCCGGGCATTAGCACAACGCGGTCATTCCTGTCGCCATACCACTCGATGTACGGGTAATCGACATTTTTGCTGTTGGGCCCTCCTGAAGTGATGAGTCCCGCCCGTCCATGCTGTCTGCGTGCGAACCCGTCCATGTCGCGAACGGCTTTTCGCTTGCTACCTATGAACTTCGCCTGAATGGCAAGCTTCCTGCCCTTGATGTCTGTCAGGAAGTCACCGACCAGTTTGAGCTCAACCTTGCCTTGGATTCCTGCGAACCGCAGCCAGCCTACGATGCTGCCGGGAACAGTGTTGTCTAGCTCTCCTTCCAGTAAGTAATCTGTTGGATGCCAAGCCATCGTGTTTCACCTCCATGTTGTGCCTCGATCGGCACGTCTCGGATCTCCAGACGGGCCGGTCGTGGTTTTGCTGATGCCGAAGACCCGTTCAGTCAGAAATATGATTGTGCGTTGCTGGCCGCAGGAGCTCCGCGAGTGCAGTTTCTTTCTCATACAGCTCGGCGCATTGATCCGTGCGCCATATCTCCAACCTGTCCGCCATCAAGCGCAGCGAGCAGCACATCCTCGTCGAAAGCACCCAGCCCTCCTGTCCGTTGTGGCGACGGTGCATCCAGGTCACACGTTCGATGAGACCCAATGTGGCGAGTCTAGCGCGTGCGCGTTGAATAGTCCGGCGCGATATGTCGTGCCGACGCTCGAGTTCAGCGAAGGCTGCCACCGGCGCGCCTTGTGCTCTCAGATGCAACAGGATGCGCGCCGCCGCGTGCTGCTGGTTTCGATTCCCCGGAATCAGTATCGCGACCAAGTCTGTGACGTCGTCCAGCCTACGCGTTGCGCGGTGGTTGAACGCGATTTTCGCCGTCGGCGTCATTTGCGTTCACCTGCCTGTCCCAAAGCAGAATCATCGCGGGCCATTCTGTCTGCGGATCGAAAGCCCAGGCGCATCAGCTCCTGTCGCAGCGCATAGCGCTCCTTGCTGATACGAATGGCATGGTCACGCAGCTCCGTGCCATACGTCGTTTCCACGAAGAGAATCGTCTCGAAGGCGTCGACATAGTTCCGGTTGAATAGCTTCTGAAATCGCCAACGCAGGCCCTGCCTCGACACGCGAAACGTACGATGGACCTTCGTGCCGTATGTCCCGCGCAGCACCATGTAGCTCGGCCGCGCCGCACGCAGGTCTACCCATAGCTCATGCGATTCCATCAATCGCTTCAACTTCTCCAGAAATTCCTTGTCCTTCTCGGTCAGTACCATATTCCATCACCCAGATTGTCCGGCCCTCCTGCCAGAGTCTGATGTTTCCTGCGTGAGCCATGAACACAAGCGTCACAAACCGCCAAATCCGGTCCATACGGGCGTTGTCCTCCAAAGGGGGCAAATCATCAAAGCACACCTCAAACCGCCCGATATGCGACTGTAGGTGCGCCTGATAGCGATTCAGATCGAAGCCCTCGCGCATCAATGGCACCCAGGCCGCCAAGTCTGGCGCCCCCGCAAGTCCATCCAGGGCGTCAGTCAATCCCGGCACTTCCGCCAGGCATGCAGGCGCCGGCTGCAACTCCTCAGACCGACGTGGGATCATGATTGGCGGTGCACTCTCATGCTCCACACGCTTCCGCTCGCGGGCCTCGGCCATCCGCTGTCGGAAGTACTCCCGATCGAACACATGACCATCGAACACGAATCGCGACTGTAGGTCGCGACCGCAACGTCGGCAGACGTATCGGCATACGCGAAGCCGTGGCGTACCGTCACACGCGCTGCAACGCTGATAGGTGATCGTCGGGTCGAACTCGTGCCCGCAATCCACGCAGCTACAGCAGCTTTCGTCGGTCATCCGTAGCGTTCCGTCACACCTTGGGCATCTGTGCCCTGACAACATGACCTCGTAATGAAAGGCCCGCGTGCGTGCCATGAGCGCATCGACCGCCCGCGTCAGCTCGAACGCAAGGCGGAGAATCTCCCTCATGGTGTTGGCGGAGCAGGCTTCGCTACTGGGCTGTCCTCGTTGGAGTCCAGCTTCGGCTTTGATGGCTCTCGCATTATCCCCTCAGCGACGAGCGGTACGTCAGTAGACTCATCGTCATCTCTCGTCGCCTGCTGGTTTCGCGGCGTGAACTTACGGCCGCAGCCCTTGCAGCGCCGGATCTTACGTAGCCCCATCGTCTTGGTCTTTCGGACCCCTTTGTTCACAGTGTCTGTGGAGTCGCAGTAGGGGCACTTAAATGGTATTACCATGAATATCACCTCGGGACCTAGGAAGGGCCCGCTGTTTATAAACCTTTGTTACGCCCGCCGCGTGGAGGCCTCGCGTCGGCGCCCATGGATGGCGTTACTGCCACGTAGCGCACCGAAAAGCTTATAAACTACAGCTCATTACCACTCTTAGGTGATACCATGAATCAAGACAATTCCCCTAATCCGGCCAGCAATTCGCTGGCCCATATGCCTTCTTACTATTACTTATACGGCCGTGCCAATCGGTACGGATCGATCGCTCTGTCCGCGCTCTATCCGCATAATGACCCGCGCTATCAGGTATTCGACTTCTCCTCAGACCGTTCGGCCTCAGCCCTCGACAAGCCGCCTCACACGGTGGAGCAGCTCATCACGCACGGCTACTTCGCAGTTCCGAAGAGCGAGCCTGAGCTGTCACTCCTCCAAGACCGGAAGCAGACATCCTGGCTCAGCCTGGACGACGTTCTGGCTCAGATCCACCAGCGCCAACAGATCTACGAACAGAACATGTGCGAACTCGAATGGGCTAAGTGCTACGCATTCAACGAGCTGGCTCACCATGGCTGGCCAGCTACGGTGGAGCAGTACGCGCAATACAACCGTCGGCTTCAAGACCTGCACGCCGATCAGCGGGCGGAGCGGATCACGTTCTGGAAAGACGTCTCTGACCTGAGACGGGCGCTCCCTGAGAACGTCCAGCAGTACCTCTCAATCTTCCACAAGCTGGAGATTCTCGACGACAACGGGGGTGATTCTGAATGATCACGCGCATACAAGACCTGTGCCGCAAACTGCGGCCGGTCCTGGGCAAGAAAATCGACCGCCTGTGGACCGTCTACCTCACCGAATCCGAGCCCGGCGGTCGGGCGGAGATCGAACAGACCCTGGAACTGCTCGCCGCCAAGCACCTCGGACACAGCTACGAACCTGATCGCTCACCGTTTCCGCCACCCAAGCGGGATTTCGCCGCAGCTGGCGACGTGTCCCTCGGCACCATCAGCTACGGTGACTGCTCCTTGTATCCGTTCCTGCTCAAGAGCGACCGGCTGAAAGAACACATCCTTGTCGCCGGACGAAGTGGGTCCGGCAAGACCAATCTAACGTTCATTCTCATGCAGGGGATTATGGCCCGCGGCATCAAGGTCCTTGCCCTCGATTGGAAGCGTGGCTACCGGGATCTTCTGGCCCTCCAGCCCGATCTTCGTGTGTACACCATCGGACGAGACGTGGCCCCGTTCCGCTTCAACCCGCTGATTCCTCCAGCTGGTTGCGAGCCGAATGTCTGGATCAAACTTATCGTCGACGTCATCGCTTCCGCGTACTGGGGAGGCGAGGGCGTCATCAGCCTTCTCGTCAGCGGCTTGGATCAGCTGTATCGTGGCGCCGGCGCATACTCGGGCGCGCCATCTCGTTGGCCCACCATCGTCGACCTGCTGGACTGGCTACGGACCGTCAAGCTCAAGGGCCGTGCCGCAATGTGGCAGGCTTCCGCCGAGCGAATCCTGCTGGCCATGACCTACGGTGAGTTCGGCGCCGTCGTCAACACGCAGAGCAACGATCACATTCACGGCCTCCTCGACCACAACGTGGTCCTCGAGATGGACGGGCTATCGAGCAATTCCGACCGGACCATGTTCTCTGAAGCACTCACGCTCTACTTGTACCGCCACCGGCTGGCGCAAGGCCCACAATCTCAGCTCACTAACCTGATCGTCTTGGAAGAGGCCCACAACCTGCTCTTGCAGCGGGCGGCCGAGTCCCGCGAGTCCGTACTTGAAAACTCGATCCGTATGGTCCGTCAGTACGGCATCGGCTACGTCTTCGTCGACCAGTCGGCATCCATGCTGAGCAAAGTGGCCTTTGCGAACTCCTACGCCACTATCGCCCTCAGCCAGAAGCTGCGTAGCGACGTGCAGGCGATCTCGTCAGCCATGAATCTCACCGATGAGCAGAAACAGGCCCTCAACACGTTGCGAGTTGGCACCGCCGTCGTCCGTGTGGCCGACGAGCACCCGGAACCGTTCCTGGTGCGGGTCCCGCTCTGCCCGGTAGATGAAGGTTCGATCACTGACTATGCCGTTCGAGAGCGAATGGCTGGTTATCTCGCCGATTCCTCGCTCACCGAACCGGCTCAGGCTTCACACTCACCGATCACTCCGATTCCGCCGCCAGATAAGAGTAAAGAGAAGATTCCCCACCCACCAACCCCCAAAGAGGAACCACTGAAGGATTCAGATAGTCCTTCTGAGACTTCTGAACCTTCAGGGTTGCAGCCAGAAGACCAGCCAACCGGACCCGAACCACAGATGACCCGCGAGTCGGTGCGGTTCCTGGCGGACCTGGCAACGCGCCCGTTGTCAACCACCGTGTCGCGCTATCAACGTCTGCACCTGTCTCGCCGGAAGGGCAATGCCGTCCGACAGGATCTGAGCAGGGCCGGTCTCATCGAGGCCGTGGCCATCCCCACCCGCTCCGGCCAGATCGTACTGTACCAGCTAACCGACGCCGGCCGGACAGTCTGCGCCGACGTCGGCATCGATGCCGGCCCTGTCCCACCTGTCAGCCTCGAACATCGCTACTGGGCGATGCGCGCAGCGGACCTCTTTGACGACAGAGGATATGAAGTCGCGCACGAATACGCCGTGCATGGCAACGGCACCATCGACCTGCTCGCCGAACGACCTGGAGAACGGATAGCCATTGAGATCGAAACCGGTAAGTCCGACATCGCAAACAACATCACCAAGCTGAAGTCCGCCGGCTTCGATCGGATCATCATCATCGCCACGTCCCCGACCGCGGTCACCGCTTGTCAGAGTGCGATCGCGAAGGCGAACGCACCGGTCGAGCTTCTGACCTGGCTCGACCTGTCCTAACTTCATGCCGAGCGATAGCTCCTTCGTAAGCTAGGCCTACCTCCGTACCCATGGTGATATCCCGGCAAGGACTTCCTGGAACGGTTGATCTTCTGCGTCAGCTGCTGTGGCCATGATCTGCCTTGGAGATCCTGCGGATACAAGAACAGTGAGGGGGCTCCGTTGGCGCTATACGCCTGATCTTTATGACGTACACCGACCATGTAGCTTGGCCGGTCGGGCATTCCAGCGTATTCGACAATCAGATTACCATACGTAGGCAACGTGAAATCTGGATGCCAGGTTCGATACTTCCCGCGATCATAGATGAACGTAGGCATTTCATAGAAGAAAGGGATTCCATACCGATCCAGTAGCCGACCGACTTGCGCCTCACCCCTTGAGCGGTAAGGCGGCTCGCTGGCGCCCAACCGGTCTTCAAGTCGCGCTTTCGGGGCGTAGTCCACGCGCCTTTCACCTCGCGCGTTTCAGACACAGCCTTGGCGACATCACTTCGCATCACTCCCGCCGAGCTTCTTTCCGAGTTCCTCGGCGATCTTTCCGAGCTTCCGTTCTGTACGCTCGATAATGCGAAAGAGCTTTTCGTTGTGTGCTTGGAGCTTCTCAGCTCGTTCTAGCAACTCATTGACTTCCGCATAGTCATATCGTCCGACCGCTTGCTCCGCCTCTTTCGTAAGTTCTCGAACTCGTCGCTCTGTCTCAGCTACTGCTGCATCTAGTCGCTCCAGCCGTTTGTCGAGTTTCAATTCCTCATATCGCGCGGATAGCTCCGTCTCTGCCATCTTGCGCTCAGGACGCGGTAGCCGGTTCACGACATCGCGAAGTTGTTCGATTCGGGCAGCATGTCCTTTCCGAAAATGGTGAGCCTGCTCCCGGAGTCGGGCGAGCCGCTCCGTCAGCCAACCTTCAGCTGGTAGGATTCGGCGCAATTGCGCTACGATATTCGGGGCATCCTCTGGGTGCTGGACGAAGACATCTGTGCGGCGACGCAAGTCCATCAAGAAGCTGTCGATGCGATCGCCTGCGCGTGCATCCTGCTGTAGATCATTCAAGTCATGCCGAACCTCTGAAACCTCGGGCCCGAGCTGCGCTGGCGCCCATGGTGCTGGTGGACCACGACTGTGAAGGTGAATGACAAACGCGATAATCCCGACGATCAACGCGACAATAGCCAGCGACTGTATGATCTCGCCAGGGATTGGCCAGTTCGTCCCGAGAGCCCACGCCACTAGGATACTGGCCCCGAATGCGATTCCTGCACCTGCCCACGTACCGCCAGTTTGGCGGATGCCCTGGAACATTACCATCCCGAGGAGAATGACAGCGAATCCGACGGCAAGCGGTCCAAGGTGACGGATTGAGTAGCCGTTCAGATGCTCCCACCAGACCAAACCGCTTGCCAAAGCGAGGCCAACGGCAGCGGACATCGCGATGGCCGGCCGCTGATGGCCGAAGCGACGACCCAGAATGGCGTATACCAAGGCCGTGAAAAACGTGAAGGCGAGTAGGTAGTCGGGGAGCAGCGTCTCGAATAGTCGGCCGATCCCGATTGCAGAAAACGGATTGTCGAAGCTCATGGGACCACGGTAGCGGTTCTTCTATATAAACTTTGCGGTTCTTCCTTGGTACCGCTGGATCAAGCAACCCTGTGGGAGCGAGTTTCCAGTGGAACCTGTATATTACATATCTCTATCTTCTCTCTTCTTCTATCTACTACTGATAAGAGACGATGGTTATAAACCCTTCCATGTTGGCATGGGTCTCGCGAGACCTGCAACAGCCAAACGACGGATCACTTCCTGCCGCTAGATTTCGGCTTCCACTGGAAAACTACTCCCGCGGACCAAACCGAAACCTATAAATACAAGTGCTTCCACTGTACGCATGTGGAGGTGATTTGCCGATGGAACAACAGACCATCCGCGATCGCATGGCCGATCGCATCCAGCACATGCTGCAGCATGCCGTTATCAAGGACCGCCGATTTCTCGACGATGAACAGCTGATACGTGCCGAGCAGTTGGCGCTACTCGAGGAAGTGTTCAATGCCAGCGTGCGTGACACGGAGATTGAAGAGCTCAGCATCCATTTCGCCGGCATTCTGCGCGGCGATCACCCGTGCCACTTGGCGATCTGGGGCAAGACCGGTACGGGCAAGACGCTCACGCTCAGCTACTTCCTGAACCTGCTGACCGAGCTTGCCAACTCAAAGGGCGTCCGGATTCGGCACG
>Ga0180434_10009756_pt1 | contig 10382 bp, 12 predicted proteins | sample SS_ome_7_FD_132453 | JGI IMG/M metagenome (GOLD analysis project Ga0180434, IMG submission 132453) | Hypersaline lake sediment archaeal communities from the Salton Sea, California, USA - SS_1_D_2 metaG | ecosystem: Environmental > Aquatic > Non-marine Saline and Alkaline > Hypersaline >... | reverse complement strand
TTTTCTTTTTCGCCCTGAAGGTTCCATGGCTCGAATACCTGCCATTCCGGCTGAAGGAGGAATACTTCTTCTGCAGAGTGACGGGTTCTATGCGCGATGTCACCAAGCAGACCTTCCAGGCTATTCATGGCATCGGATTGCTCCTTGCCTTCATCTCCGCCGGTGGTTTTCAGTTGCCTGAACCTGGACAGCAACACCGCATCGGCAGCCTCTTCTTCGGATTGGGGCGCCGACCTGCGGAGCTTAACCTCTATTTCAAACCTGCGCGAGTTTTCGGTTAGAGTTTGCCGGTTCCGGAAGGCCGTTCCTGCCTTAGCTTGCTCTGCATCTCCGCGGCCACGAATCCCATCCTTGTCTTTCATTCCATTCATTTTTATCACCTCTTCTCATTTGGTTTCCCCCTCTATTCTAATCAAGATTTTCTCTGCCAGCTTTTGTTCCAGTTTCGGATTCTCGTGCTCCCAGCGCTTTATGGGGTCGTTCGCTAATCAAGATTTTCTCTGCCAGTTTTTGCGCCAGTTCCGGATGCTTGCGCTCCCACTGTTTTACTGGGTCGTTCGCCTCCCACTCATTGAGCGTATCCACAGTATCCAAAAAGCCGCCCTGAGCCCTCTTGATTCGTTCTATACGCCTCGCAATTTCACTTCCTATCTCTATGTGTATATTCTCTCCGGTTAACTCCATCATCGTCCTTGTTAAAGACGACGAAGACAGGAAAGGAGCGATAACGCGTTCTATCTCCGGGATGTTCCTTTCGATTGCAAGGATCCTTCCTTCAGTCGGCAGCCATATTTTCTCAATGCACAGACAGTCCATCGCGTCTATTTGCAAATTTTTAAGCTTCTGTTCATCCATTTTGTCAATTCCTGCAAGTTGCAGCCTGAAATCCAAGAGCTCTGGTTCATCAGGAACCAGCAGGTTTCTTAGTGTTGCCTTCATTTTTTCGAGGCCAGCCCACATAATATTTATATTACGGTGAGTCTCAGGGTCAAGGCCACACTTATCTCGCACTTTGAGTTGAACAGCAAGCAGCAGCTCTCCGGTTTCATGGACTTGAGAGACAAGGTTGCGCAACAGGCGAAACAGGTTATGCGTGGCAGGCAGGTTATGCGTGCCCAGCCCACTGTCTAATCCAGCTTCCAATTGTCCGAATCTTGACTGCACAATGGCGCTACGGATTACCCTGTCGCACATCACACTTTGTGATGTACGGAGCTGCATGCGGATCTCTTCCGGGGTTGTTCTGAAGTCCTCGAGCTCTGCTGGCGTCCATCCGACGATCTTGAGCTCTATTTCGGATCTGCGCGGGCTTTCGGCCAGGGTTTTCCGCTTCTGGAAAACCTTGCCCGTTCCAGTAGGCCCCGCATGGGCATCCTCATTGCTTTGAATCATTCCTTTGTTTTTCATTCTATTCATTTTTATCACCAAATACCGTTGCTTCCGACAACCTTTATTAATTCTTTTGAAAAATATTCGAAAAAAAGACAATTGTTTATAAGAATTTCGTATAATATTCTAATTTATGAAAAACATAGAAGAGAAGCTGGTGGAACTACTCTCAAAGGGGCACTGCACTCCGAAGATATCCGGGCTCGCGAAAAGCCTCAGGGAACCTTCGACAACGATACATTACAATATCAAGAAGCTGGAGAAGGAGAAGAAGGTGCTGGCGTACAAGGCGGTGTTTGACTACAGGAAAATAGGCAGAGGTTTCTGCACGTACGTTCTGATAACACTTTCTCCGGACGAGTACGGGGACCCGGAGAGGGTGGCAAGGGAACTTGTAAAATTCAGCGAGATAGAAAGCATAGACATAATCACCGGAGACTGGGAGCTCGTCCTGAAGGTGAGAACAAAGGATGCGGATGAGTACTACGGGTTCGTGCGCACAGTCCTTTCCAGGAAAGGTGTGACCAAGATAAAGTCGCTCACTTCACTGAAGCAGGTGAAGACGGAATTTGTTGCTCTGGGTTGAACATGTTTAACATTCTGCCGAATAGCCATCTGGGGCATTTCCCGGGATGCAAAGGCAGATCAACGGAGCCGGTTTTCATAATATACTATATATCAGGAAAAAGATTAAAATTAGGACTAAATGTAGTGACATGAAATATGATTAATTTCTTAAAACTTTTGTCACTACACATATGATGCGGTTAATTGTAGTGGCATGAAAATTAGATAATTTTATAAATTCTTTGTCACTACAAATTACCTATGGTGTACGTCAAAAAGCAGGTCGAAGAAGGCAGGATATACTACATTCTGGTCAAGAGCGAGAGAAAGAAAGGAAAGGTTGTTCAGACGGTGCTAAAACGGTTTGACAATGCTGTAGAGATGCTTGAATACTGCAAAAGACATAAGATAAAACCCCCGAAAATAGAGTTGGTCGAGAAGCACCTGGCAGAAAGAATAGAAAAGAAGCTTGCAAAACTGAATTCCTTAAGACCGCTTCCAAAACAGACGCTTGAAAGCCTGAATAAAAAATTCGAAGTGGAAATGACCTACAATTCAAATGCCATAGAAGGGAACCGCCTTACGTTAAGGGAAACATACCTGGTTTTGGAAAAAGGCATGACAATCGGCGGCAAATCATTGAGGGAGCATTTGGAAGCTACAAACCACCGGGAAGCCATATTGGCGATGGAAGAAATGGTTAAACAAAAAAAGAAGATAACAGAGAAAAATATTCTGAATCTGCATGCAATAATTCTTGACAAAATAAACCCGGAATGGGCAGGCTTTTATAGAAACGGTCCGGTGGCAATTACGCTTTCAAAGCACAGGCCGCCAAGCTATAAGGAAATTCCGAAGATGATGCATAAGATTGTTGATTTATTGAATAAGAAAGCAGAGGGTACAAAGGCGATTGAACTTGCAGCCGAAGTCCATCATAAATTAGTGAATATCCATCCATTCTGGGATGGGAATGGGAGGCTTGCGCGGCTGCTCATGAACATAAAATTGATGCAGGCAGGTTTTCCCCCCACAATACTTAGAAAACAGGAGCGTGCGTCATATTACAAAGCTCTTGAAAAGGCAGATGTCGGTGATTTGGGGCATTTGACCACGATGATAGCAAAAGATGTTGTCAGGTCATTGGACGAATATTTGGATCTTCTGAAATAGCAAATCAACAGAACCTGTTTTCATAATTAGTATAATATAGAAAAAAGATTAAGAATCAAGACTTCTCAGAAGCAACAAACCTCTTTCGGTTTCGCCTTTCAGGAACAGACAATCGATTTTATGCAATAAAATCTCCAGGATAAATTTTTCTGCAGGAACCATGGCACCGTCTTTTTCCCCGTATATCTTATCATTACTTTCCAAATCCCCGCCGATATACTCTAAAATTCCCAAGGCGATTTCATACTCGCCCATGTTCATGAATCCTATCGATATATCACCGAATTCCCGTACAAAACGGTCCATGATTCCGGTGTGCGTGTATAATGAAATATAATGATCCATAGTATCTATCATATTCATGGGTTCGGTTCTAAGAAGCGCATCCCGCACGGCTTCAAACTCTTCAGCCGTTTTTCCTGTTTTCAAAAGCCGGTTTAGGGCAGACCTTTCCCTAAATGAATCCACCATCATATATCTTATTTTTTTATCCTCCCCAAGAACAAAAAGGGCGGAAGCATACTGGTCTTCGTGCTTTCTTCCTTCTTTACCGGATAATTCGTGCGCCAGTTCGCGTAGCTTATTAAGCGCCAGAAACCGGGATCCGTCATCTCTCTCCGCTACATTCATGCACGCGTAAAGTGCGGGCGTATAAGCTTTTTTTCTTTCAAACATCGGAGCCAGTTCAAGGAGCACTTCCGAAGGCAGGTATGCCACTGATTGAAACATCGTCCTGAATGCCTGGACATCCCCGTCTTTTCTTCTTAAAAGAATTCTGATGTTTTCCTTGAACCTTCCATACTCTCCGATTGCTGCGAATGCCACCGCCGCTTCGATGCGCTGCTTCGGTGAAGATTCGTATCGGTTGGCTATCTGTCTTATTTCTCCTAACGCAAAACTGAATAATGGCTCTTCCCTCGGAACAACCTTTCGTAAATAGCTGCCGACCACCCTTCCGTTCTTCTTTGAATCGATTATTCCAAGGTCTTCTGAAATACGGTTTTTATGTGCGTTGCGGAATCTTGTTTCCATTGCTGCCATGCCTATCCCACCGTTTTCTCAATGTTATTGGTAATGGTTTAAATTCGTTTCTTAGATTAACATCCCATTTAAAACATTTTCATGAAAACTTTTTACTCACTCGCCTCAGTAGCTCAGTTGCGCCTTTTAGAAAAAGGCGCCCCAAAATTGGGGAAGCAGAGCAATGGTAGAGCGCCTGTCTTGTAAGCAGGCGGTCGGGGGTTCAATCCCCTCCTGAGGCTTCCTTGTTTTTTTTGTACGTCAAACTTAGCAGCGCATTTCTTACCTCTTCAGTCCCTTTTCCGTTTTCTGCCGACATTATGTAGACTTCTTTCGCTCCCTGTATGTCGCCGGCATTTCCGAATGCATAAATGGTTTTCTTGTATGTCCCGGGATGGGCCATGTCCGCACCTATCGCCATCTTCAATATCTCCATGGCTTCGTCTGCTTTCGCAGCATTTGAATAAACGCTGAGGATTGCGCTGTAGGTGTACCCGGTGGCAATTCCCTTTTTAACCGCAATATCGAATATTTTCCTTGCTTCCCCCACTACTTTTTCATTTTCCGGATTCATCTCCACTATCCTGGCACACGCGTAAATCATCCTATTGTAGGTATACGCCGTTGCAACTTCAAGACGGACGGCCTCGCTGAAAAGATTTCTTACTTTTCCCAGCAAAAGTTTTTCGCTGTAGATGTCGATCATGGAATTATAAGTGTAGGAGCCGGCAATTCCCTTTTTAACAGCTTCTTCAAAAAGTTCCTCCGCCTTTTTTATTTTCCATGCTTTCCCGTATCCTGAAATCATGCTGTTGTAGAAGAACGGATTGTTGGTTTCACGGTGTTCTTCGAACAGTTTCTCGGCATAATCTATATCGCCTGTTTTGAAACTAAGTTTGATAAAAAGGCTTATCACGTATTCATTATCGGGATGCTCCTCAATGGCGCTTTCCAGAATATCCCTTGCCGAGACAAGGTTCCCTTTTTTCATTTCTTTTTTTGCCCGGTATATCTTTTTCCTTGGGAAGAAGCATTTTTCCGGGGGAGGCTTGAATGAATCTAGAGTATCCCTTTCAGGAGGCATACTGTCTCTTGCTCGTTTTTCAGGTTTTCTTTCCGCTTCAATCCTACCCATGTTATAGTTATTAATCACTTGTGTATTAAAAACCTTTCATTCAGTGCATTTTTATATCTTGCTTTCCCAATTTTTCAAGGAGTTGATTGAAATGCCTCAGAATTATTTTGTAACCGGAATGCCGAAAACTGGAAAGACAACGATAATAAGACAGGTCGTTAAAGAACTGCGGGGCAGGGGCCTGAAAGTCGGAGGATTCCTATCTCCTGAAAAGAAACAGCACGGAACAAGAGTGGGATTCGAAGTTGAGGATATCGAAACCGGAAAAACGGCAATGCTCGCATCGGTGAAACCTCCTGGCCCTAAAGTAAGCAAATATTACGTCAAAACCCGGCCGTTTGAAGGGGTCGCGTTGAGCACCATGAACAATGTTGACATGTACGAGGTTTTCGTTATAGACGAGATAGGGAGGATGGAGATGAAGAGCAGCGGATTCATGGACCTGCTCGAAAAAGTGTTCCAGTCCAAAACACCGGTCATTGCATCGGTGAGCGACGAATTCGCGGACAATTACAAGGCTTACGGTGAAATACTGATGCTTACTCCTGTAAACCGTGAAGCAGTATATCTAGATCTCGTAAACAGGACCACCAATTCATACGTCAAGAAGATACCTGAAAAACGCACGGGCTTCCCTGCAAAAAAAGCAAAAAAACCCAAGAAAGCAAAAAAGAAGAAAAAAGCGAAGAAAAAGAAGAAGCCGAAAAAGAAAGAGAAGCCCGAGCCGCCTATGGAAGAAGAAAAGCCGAAAAAACCTGAAAAAGACGAGAAAGGCTTCTTCGGAAAATTAAAGGACTGGCTGGGCATCTGATTTGTTTATTTTTACATTTTTTTAATTATTAATTGTGTTTTATACTTATTTTATTTTTCCAAAAGAGTTTTAGAACATGTATTAACTGCGGTTTGTGTGTGGGTTTTATAAACATTTTTTCCATATTATGTAATCGGTGGTTGAGTGGGAGAGTTGAGATATTCACAACAGGCAGTGGATGAGCGCAAAAGACGAGTTTCATCAGCCCCGCCCAAATCAGGAAAAGAAATCCGCAAGATGTCGTCGTCGTACAAACCTCCTTCGGAAGTTCCGATCAGGATAAACGGAAGCGAAAAATTCATAGACCCTGAAAAATTCTTTGGTAAAGCTGAGGGTGAGGCAGCACCCTTCATTAATGACAGCGAAACAGTACTTTCGTTAATCAACAATTTCGGAACGCGCGGAATGCAGCAGGAGGCAACACTCTATCTTGTGGAAATCCTGCCCAAATTCGGTGCTGAGGAGCCGTTCATGGAAATGGTTAAGACAACAAAAGAGATACTTTCCATAAACAGCGGGAATATCTCTTCCAGTAATTCCGCAGTACTTAAATTCCTTGAAAGAATCGCGCATATTGATGTTGAATGCGAACCGGAAGGAATAACAGAACTTATGAAAGCCTTCAGAAGCGGACCCATACTTGAATCATTCAGATTGTTTGCAGGAATAGGCGAAGTGATGTTCAGGAATTCCGCATACCAGCTTGTTGAACTCGGCACGGGTTATAGGGATTCAGATACAATAGAGGAGATAGGCAGGACTATACTTGAAATAAATGAAAAGTTCGGAATGCATGCGACAGTAGGTTACAGGACAGTCGTTCTGGAAATTGCAAAAAGCGAAAAACTTTCTGTTGAAGATAAAGCCGAGCTTGCAAAACTCGTAACCGAAAAAACTTTATCATTGAATGAGGATATGGCAGTATTCGATTTCAGCCAGGCGATAAATGCTTCACTAGGAAACCCTGACCCCGAAAAAAGAATCAGGGAATTATGCAGGATAGAATACTAGTTATTTCAAAACCTGCAGAGGATGATTTGGAAATGGAAAAACCGACAATACTTTACGTTGAGGACGATGCGGAACAGGCCTTTCATGTTGCCAAAGTAATTGAAAGCAAAGGCTGCACTGTTATCTATTCCTCAAATCCCCTCGAAGCACTTGAAAAACTGGATTCCGGCAAGATAGAAATAGTGCTATGCGACTGTGTATTCGAGGGCCATACTCCAAGAGATACAAAGAAATTTCTGCAGGCGAGTGTGGACAAAAATATCTTGACTGTTATGTACACTGCAGACAATTGGGTCAAGTTGCCGGATATAGGAGGACTTCATTTATTCATAAAGCCGCTTGACCCTAAAAATCTGTGTGATGAGCTGTGTGAATTATATGAATTTTCAAAGGAAATCGATGAGAAAATGGAAGTAAGTCTTGAAGATATTGTGATTCCGAATTCTCATTTCAAAACCCCTATTGAAAAAGAAACAGGAAAAGTTTCTTCTTCCTCATCCAGAGAAGTGAAAGAGAGGGTAAGCAAAGGAGCAGAACTCCTGAGCATAAACCGGAGAATAGTGGACACTGCAAAAGGCGCTTTCGGAGAACCCTCAAAAAGAGAACTCAATGAAATGATGGATGATTACAGACGCATTACGAAAAATACAAAACCGCATGGGCATTCTGTTCCTACAAAAGCAAAAAGAAAATAATGGACCCGTCCGGTAATAAAGTACCGTGTTCAGTGTCTTCTGTCCTGGGTTTTACGTCCGACAGGACTGCGTCCTGTGGACCTCTGAATGAGGCGTCATTCAGACGGTCATGAGTTTTGCGGTTCCCGATTGTCGTGCCGACAATGGGCGCAGAGAAAGAAGTTCTCTAGCGTTCTGTTCCGAGTTCAGCGTTTTTTAGACGCTGCTTTCCAGACTTCTTTACAACCTTTTTCATGACTTCACCTCAACATTACTTTCTAATACCTATAAACTTCTCATATTCTTTATGTTTTCCTATAAAATAAAATCTACGAATTTTTGAATTTTCATTAGAGACGAAACAAACACGATACTGGCCTATTTCATCCATAAAGAATTCTACTCCGTATTTTGCATGTCTAAAAGAAATCGTTGGAAAGATTTCGTATTTATTTAATCTCTTCTTGAATCTTTTTTGAATATCTGGAGGAACTTTTTTGTAATATGTTCTCCAATCCTCATCGAATTCTAGAGTATACATGTAATCTACTCAACACTTATTCGGCCAGGAATTCTTCTTTAGAAATAGTTTTCCTCTTTCCTTCTTTTACTTCCTTTTCTAATTTTTTCAGTTTTGCTATTGCACGTTTATCTGTTATTGGTTTTACATTTAATTCTTCATGAATTTCTTCCTCAATATGACTGACAATATCTCTGTATTTGAGCAGTTTTTCGTATTCTTCTTTGGGTATTTTTATGTAGTCCATCTTTCCACCTATCATATTGTATCTTATCCCACTTTTAATCCTATCGTTTGCTTCGCTAGAGCCACTCAAGAAAATGAGTGTTGTGTAGAACCGACCGGCTTAGGTCTCGTAGATGGATTCGAACTGCTTCACCGATTCTAAGGCCCAAAACAGCCTGATAAGTGAACAAGAGTCTGAACTTAGGCTCATCTATAAATTTGAAGAAAACCTCAAGCTCTTCCTCCGTAAAACCCTTATTCATGCTTCCGTACTTTGGCTGCCTGTTCCTCAAGTAACGGCGCTTCCTTGCATCTGAGAGTATTGTAATCCCTCTAATCAATTTCAGCTTGGGCAGATAACGACCAAAATACTCCAGAATCTCCTTTGCCTCAGGCCACAGGAGCTTGGCTTCGCGCCTTGTAGGCCCCCTGTCTTGATTGAGCAAGGTCCAGACATGCCGGTATCCAGACAAGCAGGGTTTTGGGTCTTGTACCGGTCTTGTGTCTTGCAAATTCTCCGACGTAAACCAACAAGACTCAAAACACAAAACAGGGTACCAAAAGAAAGAAATGGACCCGTCCGGATTGTCAGCTTGCTGGCGAGTTTGGTCGCCAGACCAAGCATTTGAACCGGAGATCTCCACTGGACTCAAAACACCTCATGAAGTTTGATGAAACTTTATCCTTAGTTTCCATGAGGAAAGTTTCTGTGAGAGTGGCGTCATAACCATTGCCCAATCGAGAGAATTCTCCCGACCTTTGATGAAACTTTGCCATAAGAAAAACAGCAGCAAAGTTTCCTAGACTACGGGTCCGAAATAGCCCTGGGCAGATTTGAACTGCCGTCACAGGATCCAAAGTCCTGCATCCTTGACCATTGCCCAATCGAGAGATGCCTCCCGACCTTTGATGAAACTTTGCCATAAGAAAAACAGCAGCAAAGTTTCCTAGACGACAGGGCTGGAATAGGATTTATTAAGCACTGCACAAATTTAAAAACTTCACACGAAAGATAATTCCATGAGCGGAAAGAAAATTGCCGTTGAAAAGAAACCCGAACCCGGGGATTCCTTTGAGTCTTCAATAGGATTGGATAAAGGAACGATAAAGAGAGTGTTCTACGGAACGAACATAGTCTTCATAGGCGCTGCTTTTCTTATTCTCCTAATCATGTTTTTCGTTGCGTGGGGTTTCGTAGACGATATTGAAAAGCTTGCCACGGAAAGCGCGCAGAATACCTGCACAACATTGATTGCAACCGAGTCGGCGTTGATTCATGTTGAAGAAGAGCTTGCGCTTGTGAGCGGAACTGCAAGCGGGCTTGACGATTCGCTGACCTCCCTGTCGACCGGCCTGGACGAGGCTGCGGGCGCGTTAAGGGACGTTGAAAGCTCCCTCTCCGTTCTTTCCACCCTTGGAGTGAACCTGGGTGATGAAATAGGAAATTCGGCGGACAGCCTTGAAAATGCATCCGCTTCGCTTACGGCCACTGCGGGAGGAATGGACGAACACCAGACAAAAATCAGCGAAATACAGGAGGATATTTCCGGTATCAGGTCGGGCATTGCGGGACATAAGCAGACTCTGTGCAATGAGAAGGAAATAAGCGATATATTCGGTTCAATAAGGCTGAGCATGATAATAATGTTCATACTTGCGGCAGCATTGATATTCGTGATATTCATCAATTCAGCGGCGGGGATACTATGATTTATCTGAAAATACACGAAACTCCGGAAGGAAGGATAATTGCGGCCTGTGATGGGGAATTAATCGGAAAAGTGCTTGATGACGGGGCGCGCTATCTGGACCTTGAAGCTTCAAAGAATTTTTATGTAGGCGAAAAGGCAGGTGAAG
>Ga0180434_10009755_pt1 | contig 10384 bp, 11 predicted proteins | sample SS_ome_7_FD_132453 | JGI IMG/M metagenome (GOLD analysis project Ga0180434, IMG submission 132453) | Hypersaline lake sediment archaeal communities from the Salton Sea, California, USA - SS_1_D_2 metaG | ecosystem: Environmental > Aquatic > Non-marine Saline and Alkaline > Hypersaline >... | reverse complement strand
GTTTTTTCGGTGGTTGGCGAAGTTGTTCATGCGGGATTGGTTGAAATTCCTATGGGTGCGACGCTGCGAACCCTCATCTTCGATACCTGCGGCGGTATTCCAAACAAAAGGAAATTCAAAGCCGTACAAATCGGTGGCCCTTCGGGAGGCTGTCTGCCCGCTGAATTTTTGGACACCCCCATCGACTTTGATTCTCTGACAGAAGCAGGGGCGATGATGGGCTCCGGCGGCATGGTGGTGATGGATGAAAATGCCTGCATGGTTGATGTATCTCGTTATTTTCTTGATTTCACCCAAAAAGAATCCTGTGGGAAATGTACTTTTTGCAGGATCGGGACGTTCCAATTGCTCAGGATACTCGAGCGCATTACCAAAGGAGAAGGCCGAGACGGGGACCTGGAGCAACTCATGCTTCTCAGTGAAGACATAAAAAAAGGCTCACTTTGCGGTTTGGGAAAGACAGCGCCCAACCCGGTATTGACTTCTCTTCGCTATTTCAGAGATGAATACGAAGCCCATGTCATAGAAAAACGCTGCCCGGCCGGAATGTGCCGTGCGCTGACGGCATTCTACATAGATCTGGAGAAATGTGCACGGGGCTGTGATGCCTGCGTCGGAAGCTGCCCCGTGGAGGCCATCTTTATAACCCGAGATCGAAAAAAGGGGGTCGATCAGAGCCTTTGTGTGAAATGCGGTGAGTGCATGGTGGCTTGTCCTCCGGAGTATGATGCAGTAAGAAAAGTATCACCACCGACGCTTGCACCGCTTGTGGAGCGACCTAACGAAGGTTGAGGCATGCCCACTGCATATTGAAAATACAGTCCTTGCCGGCGTCAGGGACTCAATCAGAAGACAGCTCTCGTAAATTTCGGACGCAGTCGATGGTTAAACTTGTTGTGGACAACAGAGAAATTCAAGCTGAGGATGGGCAGAATCTCCTTCAGGCATGTCTTCAAAACGGGATCTATATTCCCAACCTCTGCCACATCGATGGAATGCTTGAGCCGCCTGCTTCATGCCGGATGTGCCTGGTAGAAATCGAGGGAGAAAGAAACGTGATTCCCTCATGCACGGTCGTCGTCAAAGATGGGATGGTCGTCAAAACCGACACCGAAGCTGTCAGGAGATTACAACGTTCCGGGTTGCAGCTTCTCCTTTCGGTGCACGAGGTGGACTGCGGACATTGCCCTGCAAATAAGAAATGCGAATTACAGCGCATTGCCAAATTCTTGAAGGTCGGACTGAAACCAAAGCACCTGGAAAAAAGAGTCAAAGAAACCACGGTGGACGAAGGGCATCCGTTCTTAAATTACTATCCCAACCGGTGTGTTCTGTGCGGGAGGTGTATTGTGGTTTGCAGAGATTTACATGGAGAGGCTTCTTTGACCTTTGCAAAAAGAGGATTGGAAACGATCATCACGTCCTATGGGGAAGAAGCGTTATCAAGCCCGCGCTGTGAAACATGCCATGCTTGCGTTGATATTTGTCCCGTGAGCGCCATCACCCTCAAACCCGACATCTCTCCGCAGGCTCACACAAACACCTTTTCCCGATAGGGGGAATCCAAAGTATCATCAAATCATCTCGCTCGCCCTCTTTCGAAATCTTCCGCCCAGGGGACGTTGAGGGTCAGGGGTAAAACCTCGATGGGGACGATGCTTCCCAAGCACCCAGAGAATCGGACAAAATGCTACGCATTGGAAATTTGAAACTCGACAATTGGCTTGTCATGGCACCGATGGCCGGCATTACAAACCTGCCTTTTCGGCGTATTGCAAAAAAAATGGGGGCTGCCCTTGTTTTCACTGAAATGATCAGCGCCATGGGGCTGATGCGCAGACAGAAAAAGACCTATCAATATTTGCAAAGCGATCCTTTTGAAAAACCCCTTGCCGTCCAAATATTCGGCGCCAATCCTGAGGTCATGGCAAGGGCCGCCGAGATAGGAGTTCAATCGGGGGCAAGCATCGTGGATATCAACATGGGGTGTCCTGTAAAAAAGGTGGTGAAGACGGGCGCCGGTGGAGCCCTCCTCCGTGTGCCCCATCAGATCGGGGAGATCATTTCTGCTGTTCGCCGGAGCTGTACCGTACCTCTGACCGTCAAAATCCGCTCAGGGTGGTCCCCTGCGGAATCCAATCCAATAGAGATCGCCGGCTTGATCGCAGACTGCGGTGCCGACGCAATTACGCTCCATCCGCGTTTTGTTACTCAGGGTTTTTCGGGAACTGCAGATTGGACCGTTATCTCAGAACTAAAGAAGCGGCTGAAAATTCCCATCATTGGAAATGGAGATGTTGTGAGCCCCCAACTTGCCCTGCGGATGAAAAACCAGACAGGATGCGACGGCGTAATGATCGGTCGGGGCGCCATCGGAAACCCTTGGATTTTCAAACAGATTCTGGATATGGAAAACGGTCGGGCAGCACGGCCGCCTCGACTCCATGAACGAAAAGCCCTCATACAGGAGCACTATCGTCTCTTGTCGGCTTCTGTGGGCGAAATCCGGGCAGCAAAAATGTTCCGCGGATTTCTGCTCTGGTACACGAAGGGGCTTCCCCACAGCGGTCGTTTTCGCGGCCGAGTTAATTCAATAAAAGATTCATACAGTTTATTTACAGCTCTGGATTATTATTTTATATTTTTAAAACGTGAATATCAATGAAGGTTAAATTTGCAAAAACTGCAGGGTTTTGTATGGGGGTTCGTCGTGCCATGGAACTGGTACTCACAGAGGCCAACCGGGGAGGGGGTCCCCTCTTTACCTTCGGTCCGCTCATCCACAACAACCAAGTGATGGAACTGCTTGCATCCAAAGGAGTGCGCGAGATCGATGAAATAGCCGGAAGCCATGAAGGGAGGATCGTCATCAGGGCCCATGGGATTCCGCCTCTGCAGCGACAAGCCATCCGAAAAACGGGACTCAAGATCGTTGACGCAACCTGTCCGAAAGTTGCGAGAGTACAGGCGATTATTCGATATTTAACCCACAAGGGCTACACTGCAATCATAGTCGGTGACGAGCACCATGCCGAAGTAAGGGGTCTGGTGGGGTACAGCCACAGCCCGACGCACGTGATAAACGACGCGGAAAGGGTTTCTTCCTTGCCGCCCTTTGAAAAAGTGTTTGTCGTTGCTCAGACCACACAGAACGAAAAAAATTATCGCCACGTCGTAACGGCCTTAAGGAATCGATATCCCGACATACGGGTTTTTAACACCATTTGCGACGCGACCCGCCTGCGTCAAATAGAGGTCAAATCCTTTGCGGGTCGCGTGGATGCCGTGGTCGTGGTGGGAGGGTATCACAGCGGAAATACACAACGACTTTGCGAGGTTTCAAAAGCCGCAGGAATCCCCACTTTACATGTGGAAACCGAGAAAGATCTCAACAAAGAAATGCTCCGAGGGATGAAAACAATCGGTCTTACGGCGGGGGCATCCACACCCAACTGGATGATAAAGAATGTGGGCAGGGAAATCGAGACCATTCGCGGCCGTCGCGAATCCTCATTCCTCCGTTTACTAAAGGATGCCCTCAGGTTTTTGGTATTGAGCAATGTTGCAGTCGCGGCCGGCGCTTTTTCATTCGCCTACGCGGTTTCGGTCCTCTCCAATAGCCGCCCACACCTTTTATATCCGCTTCTGACCTTCTTTTACATCTATGCAATGTACGTTTTCAATCGATTTCTCGACAAAGGGGCCAGCGCCTATAATGATCCCGAGCGCGCCGCCTTTCTCAAAAAGAACAAGTCGCTTCTGATCACCACAGGCTTAGGCGCGATCTCCCTCGCACTTGTGTTCTCCTTCCAAGTCGGGTTTCCAACCTTTTTGACCTTAACCGGATTCAGCCTCTTAGGCATCGTCTATAGCATACCCGTTGTCCCGCATAGGATTCGAGACAAGACGCCGTACTCAAAAATAAAGGACATTCCCGGGTCGAGAACCCTATCTGAAGCCCTTGGGTGGGCGGCAGTCATCGGCGTTTTGCCGCTGCTGACGGCTGAAAAAATTGTCTGGCCGACCGCGATAACCTGTATTTTTATTGTTTTTTTAATAAGTTATACAAGATCAGCCTTATTTGATATTCTTCAAGTTCAGGGAGACCTTGTGGTTGGATCGGAAACGCTGCCCATCACACTGGGTGAAAAAAAGACGTTGATCCTCCTAAAATTCACCATTTTGGCAAGCGCAATCTTATTGACGGCGGGTCCCGTATTCAGTTTACTCGACCCCTTTTCGATTGGGATGCTTATTCCGCTTCTCACATTATCCCTTTGCCTGTTTGCCTATGAAAAATCCTGGTTATATCCCGGAATCCGCTTCGAAGCCCTGGTCGAAGCAAACTTTTTCCTTGCCGGATTCCTCGCCCTCCTCTATCAGGTCATATGATGCCACGTGTCAGCGTCATCATCCCCACCTTCAACAGACACCGAAAAGTGGTCCGGGCCGTCTCATCCGTCCTCCAACAAACTTTTTTAGACCATGAAATCATCGTCGTTGACGATGGCTCCACCGATGACACCAACGCCGTCCTCACTCAGTTTGGTGCGCGCATTTTCCGCGAGAGACACCCAGCAAATCGTGGCGTGTCAGCGGCAAGAAATACCGGAATCAGGAAATCCAGCGCCCCATTGATCGCCTTTTTAGACTCAGATGATTACTGGCTACCGGATAAATTGGCCGAGCAGGTGGCGTTTTTTGATCATCATGCTGATTCCTTAGCGGTCCAGACCGAGGAGATCTGGGTCAGAAACAGCCGTCGTGTGAGCCCCAAAAAGCGGCACCAAAAACCTTCCGGGGACATCTTCGAACCCTCCCTAAAACTCTGCCTGGTAAGTCCCTCCGCCGTCATGCTGAAACGATCTCTTCTCGACGAGGTGGGTCTATTTGATGAGAGCTTTCCAGCCTGTGAAGATTACGACTTGTGGCTTAGAATTTCTTGCCGCCACCCTGTGTCCCTGATAGATAAGAAACTTGTTGTGAAAGAGGGAGGACACCCGGATCAATTGTCACAAAGCATCATGGGTATGGACCGGTTTCGGGTACGCGCGCTGGTAAAACTCATAAAAAGCGGCATGCTTAACAAAACTCAAAGAGACGCTGCAATGCAGGAACTTACGTTCAAGTGCACCATTTATGGTCATGGCTGTCTCAAGAGGGGGAAAACGGCCGAGGGAAACCGCTACTTAAGGCTTCCCCAGGATATAGAGACGAAACTTTCCTTCGATGACCTCACAGGCCGGCCTTGCGAGCGCCTGAATGCAGCTCGGTGCGAAATTGCTTGAGTTCAACGCCCGATGCTTGGGCAGAAAGTTGTTATTCCGGTGAAAACCCCGAGGACACGGGGTCCTCGACCGGAGTCCGCTTCGTGGTTAACCGGCTGAAACGACTGGATTCCCCGATCCGGTATTTAGCGGAATGACCGAAAATGCTGATTCCCGGCTTTTTGCGAGCCCATCACCGCATCTTCCGGGCAAACGGCGAAATTCGATATGCTATACCGGCTCCAAGATGATCTTATGATCGACCAAAGACAGCGTTTTTACCTTCGCGCGGATCGTTTTTTCCTCACCAAAAAGATTGATCATGCGTATTCGACCGTTCTCGTTTTCCAGAAAATCCACATTTTCAAGGACCAGCTGTTCACTCCCGTCCGTAGACAGGTACACGTTTGACTCACACATTTCCGAACATCTCCTTTATAATATCGACAACTTGACCGACGAGGTGCGGCAGCGGTTCAGCCGAAGCCCCCACAATCCGAACTCGCTCCTGAGTCAGGGGAATCAATATTTTTTCCGCCTGACTGGAGGCCACCGCTGAAGCCATTTCCGGCGTCATTTCCCCCATCATCGAGTTTGCCATTAAAATGGCCAGCGGACCAATGATCGCATCCACTTGCCCGCTGGTTCTGACGATTGCATTCTGTCCTGTAGCACCTTTGTTCGCACCGGCCCTCATCATCCTCGAGGTCGCGATCGAGTTGGTTCCAAGAGCCAAAATCGTCAAATCATCACCGATCGCTTCCCTCAGGCCTTTGATCACTGTTGCGCCTATCCCACCCCCCTGTCCATCAATTACCATTAATTTCACTGCGTCACCTGAAACGTCCGAAATAGTTCGCACCCAAAGCCTTCAATTAAAAAAACGGTACCCTTCAAAAACGACCCCATTAGGTCGATGAGGTTTTTAATTGCATCCCTGTTTAGATAACGATATTGTCATCATCCACTATAAACGAAGGAATGACAAGGAATTTTGGGGCACTCAAACCCAGCGCATATCGCCACGCGCCAATATGTTCGAAGGGGAAATTTAAAATCAAAGCGATCTGCGATCCTGATAATCCAAAGGAGCGCGAAAGATGCTTCAGTCTATTTTTTTTGCTTTAGCCGCCTATTTTCTGGGATCCATTCCATTTGGAAAGCTCGTCGCCACCGGTGTAGCCAATATCAATATCACGCAACGAGGAAGTGGGAATATCGGGGCTACCAATGTGGCGAGGGAACTTGGAGTCAAGTGGGGGGTATTCACCCTTCTCCTTGATATGCTAAAGGGATTTGTTCCGGTGGCTGTCTTTGCCCATTACGGATCGGAAACGGGTGGAAATGATTTGGCGGTTTTTGCTGTCGGGCTTTCCGCCCTTCTCGGCCACCAGTTTTCGATTTTTCTCAAGTTTCGGGGGGGCAAGGGCGTTGCCACGGCGGTGGGGGTTTATTTGGTAATATCGCTTCCCGCCTGTCTTTTTGGCATTCTCGTTTTCGTTCTAACCGTCTATAAATGGGATTTCATTTCACTCGGCTCCATCCTTTCGGCAGCGGCCATGCCGGGTTTGCTGGCACTTTTTGGAGAATCACCCATCACTGTCATCGGTTCGGCCGTCGTGGCCGTGCTCATTTGCCTGAAGCACGCAGGAAATATTGAAAGGCTTCTCAGAGGAAAAGAGAGAAAATGGAGACGGCGGCAGCATCAAACCAGTAAGTCGAGCAGTCTGTCCAGCTCATCATCGGAATAGAAATAAATCACTACGCGGCCCTCGCGACCCTTCTTCTTGATCTCCACCTTTGTCCCGAGAGACTGTTTTAGTTTGTCCACCAATGACCGCATATAATAGTCCAGCTGCGAATCACTGCGTTTCTCATGGCCGGCCGGCCTCTTTTTTTTTGCGAGCCGCTCGGCCTGGCGCACCGAAAGTCCCTTTTTGATAAAAGTATCTCTGAGAAATCGTTGTGCTTCGGGGTCTTCGATTCCTGCCAGCACCCTGGCATGTCCCATGCTCAGCCGGTCGTCAATCACATCCTTTTGTATACTGACGGGCAGCTTAAGAAGACGCAAAAAATTCGCAATCGAAGAGCGATCTTTTCCCAACTTCTCGGCCAAGGATTTCTGTGTTGCCTCGGTCTCCCCCAGGAGCCGCTTGTAAGCCAGCGCCTCTTCAATCGGATTTAGGTCCTTTCTGTGGATATTTTCAATCAGCGCCAACTCCAGCGCCTCATACGCGGCGACTTCCCTAACAACGACAGGAACCCGGTCGAGTCCCGCTTTTTGCGCGGCTCGCCATCGCCGTTCCCCGGCGATCAGCTGATAACCGGTCTCGGTTCTGCTCACCAGCAGCGGCGTAATAATTCCGTTTTCGCGAACCGACTTTACCATCTGTTCCAGATCAGATTCTGAAAAATCTTCTCTCGGTTGATACGGGTTGGCCTTGATTGCCTCAACGGGGCATTGTAGAAATTGGGATTCCCCGGATTCCAGTGAATTTGTGTCAGGGATCAGGGCGGACAAACCCTTTCCCAGGGCCTTTCGTCGCGTCATTCTATTTTATTCCCTTATCGATCAGTTCCTTGGCCAGTGCCAGATAGCTTTGGGCACCTTTACAATTGATGTCATAGAGCAGGATGGGTTTGCCGTGGCTTGGGGATTCACTCAATCTGACATTGCGAGGGATCACCGTGCTGAACACACTTCCCTTGAAGTGTCCGCGAATCTCATCCGCCACTTGCTGTGAGAGGTTATTACGTTTGTCATACATGGTCAGAAGGATGCCGGCGAGCCTCAGGGTCGGATTCAAACTCCTTTTGACCGCCTTAAGCGTATCCAGCAATTGGGACAATCCTTCCAACGCATAATATTCGCATTGCAGGGGAACCAACACCAGATCTGCCGCGGCCAGCGCGTTTACCGTCAAATACCCCAATGACGGCGGACAATCCAGGAAAATATAATCGTACGCTTCCCGCAGCCTTGAAAGGCCTTTCCGCAATCTGAACTCTTTATGCTCCATGGATGTCAACTCCACTTCCGCACCGACCAGATCGGCCGTGGCTCCGATCAGTTTCAGTCGGGAAAGCGCCGTTTTGCTAATGGCATCCTCATCGGAGGCCCCGCCAACAATCAGATCATAAAGACCGCTATTCAAAGTGCTTCGATCGATTCCAACCCCTGTAGTGGCATTGCCTTGGGGATCACAATCGACCAGCAGGCAAGATCTTTTTGCCGCTGCGAGCGACGCAGAAAGGTTGACCGCCGTGGTTGTTTTCCCCACGCCGCCTTTTTGATTGGCGATTGAAATGACACGTCCCATGCATTTCGTCATGATTTTAATGAAAGAGTTTCAGCGCTGTTCCGGCAAAAAAGCGCCCCACCTTAAAAAGCCGACCGGCCGGGTTTCCGCCGAAAAGGCCCAGAGATTGAGAATTCAACGCAATTTTTGAATCGAATACCTGATACCATAGTCAATAGGGTTTGAAAAGCCTAAACGATGTTTCACGTGAAACATCCGCCGGACGCTGCCATCGTTTTTGCCCGTTACTGAAAATCGTCTACCCGGACTGCGGAAAATTCCCTCCGATACCACCCGTTGCATCCATGGCCGTTTTTTCCCCCATGGGGGGATATCTCAACCGGATATGTAGCGGAAAGCCCCATAAATACTAAATTTTTGTGCTCAATCTCTTTTCTTTTTTACGGTTGCAAGGCACTGCAATGCGGGGGCTGAAACTGCGGATCCAGAGGGTAATTCAAGGGGCATTTTGTATTGAACCGGCCAATCCGGACAACTGCATATTCAAGAGATTAATCCCTATTTTCTTCATAGAAAGAACGAAGAAAATCTTCCTCCTTTGGGGACAAGTTGAACTGCATCGACGCCTGCTCGATAAGCCGATAGATCGCCGCGTTCTCATCCTCCATTCGCTTTTCGGAGATCCACTTCACCGCCTGCCTGAGTTTCTCACCCTTTGGCTGAATGGTCGCCATTTTTCGTCTCCTCAATGATTGATGAAACCCTAAAAACCCATGTAATGCCGCGTTGCGTCATGCTGGACGAAATCAGCTTGCCAAGTTAATCGAAAGTCGTCACTCAAGTCGCAGTCCAAACGCTTCAGGCCATGGGCTTTTTACCAAAACCCTCATCGCCAATTCCTCTCACAGAAACGTCTCCGGACAAAATAACTCTCTCTCGGCCATGATCATCCAGAACGATCAGCGCACCGCTTCTTTCGATCCGGATCGCTTTTCCACAAATCCGTTTGGTTGGGGTTATCAATTGCACTCGCCTTCCGCTAAGCATGGATCTTTCGTTCCACTTCTCATAATACGATTTCAAGTTCCCAGCCAACACGTCGGAGTAATAGGACTCAAATGTTTTCAAAATATGCACCAACAGGTCCTGCCTTGAAACTCTTTTTCCGGTTTCACCCCGGATGCTGGTCGCCGGGTAACCAACCAATCCATCCTTGTCGGGATTCCAATTTACGTTTAAACCGAGGCCCGCAATAACATAGTCAAGGCATTTTCCCCTGGCGGAAACCTCCGTCAGCATGCCTCCCAGCTTCTTGCCGCCCGCGTAAAGATCGTTCGGCCACTTGATCATCGGATACAGTCCGGACGTTTTGTAGACTCCGGCGATTGCTGCCAATGCCAAAACCATGGTAACCTGAAAGACTTCCTCAAGATACCCTGCGGGTCTGAGTAACACGGAAAAAAGCAGGTTTTCATGGGGCGGTGAAAGCCATGTTCTCCCCAGCCTTCCCTTTCCCGCCGCTTGCTCCTCGGCCAGGACAAGGGTGCCATTCGGAGCTCCACAACCGGCCAGTTCCTTGGCGAGGGTGTTTGTGGAGGCGACTTTCTCTCGAACGATGACATTTGAGGCAAAAAGAGATCGACCCAATCTCCGGGTCAGAAGATCTGCTCGGAAGGAATCCTCTTTGTATTGCGTCGCCTCCATGACCATTCTTCAAAAAGACAGGGTGGGAATTCCGGATTTTTTATCAAGCTATATCAATTTAGATTTTTGAAACACTGCGATAGGGGCCGTTGGGATCTCTTTCAGATGACCGCAACACAAACTCTACATTGAGCGTAGAACGCCCCCAATCCC
>Ga0180434_10009751_pt1 | contig 10387 bp, 28 predicted proteins | sample SS_ome_7_FD_132453 | JGI IMG/M metagenome (GOLD analysis project Ga0180434, IMG submission 132453) | Hypersaline lake sediment archaeal communities from the Salton Sea, California, USA - SS_1_D_2 metaG | ecosystem: Environmental > Aquatic > Non-marine Saline and Alkaline > Hypersaline >... | reverse complement strand
TGGGGCGGGTCGCGGAATTAAAGTACACCCAAACAGGCAAGGCGGTAGCTTCTACCACAGCAGCAATGAGCATCGGCAAACGTGAGGATAACATGGACCCGCTGTGGTTCCGTATCAAGGGTTGGGGGTACACGGCTGAAGTTATGGCGCAACTCCAAAAAGGTGACGCTGTGAGGGTTGACGGGTATCTCACTGAGGAACGATGGGAGAAAAACGGCGAACCTCAGAGTGCGCTTACCATCGTGTGCGACAGCGTGACTAAAACAATTTTCAAGGAAGACGGCCACAAACAACAACGACCGAGCGACCCGCCGCCGTATCCTGATGGGGAAGACGATTTGCCGTTTTGACGGTAAGCATAGATCGCATTAAAAAAATTGGTCTTTACCCGTGGGGGAGGGCATGGATTACGACGATAGCCAGAAAATAATGAACGGGATGACTCGCAAACAGTTGGAGTTAACCCAAAAAAACGATGAATACCCGTCATTGGCCGAGAATAAGGCGCAAAAGGAACGCGCCTATCGTATGGCTAAAGCAAAGAAGATCGTTGAGTTAAGGGCCGATGGGATGCCTGTAACGATCATTCCTGACCTTGTTAAGGGTGACTCCCATGTATCACAGTTGAGATTAGAGTACATCGTTGCGGAGGGTGTTCTGAAGGCTTGCTCCAACTCCATTCGGGGAATTTTGTCAGCGATAGACACTTACAGGTCGATGCTGTCTTTTTTGAAAAGCGAGAGGCCCAACCAATAGCCGGAACCGGAAGAACAATAACTTGGCCGGTCATAGCCGGTCGGATGGGAGGGGATGATGCTTGAAAAAATCATATGCAACTCTGATAAGGTAAACATCCTTCAATGTGAAGAAATCGCCAAGGATGCCGGTTTTGACAGTGTGCGGTTTGATTTGTGCGGGCCAACTGGTGAAATTCCCTGTAAATGGCTCGATGCTTATATGGGCATGTTTTGTACAGAAGACGACACAGAACATTTTTTAATGTCGCGTCAATTCCAATACAATCCCGATGTTTATTGCAAAAACATACGATTTGAAGAAAGCCCAAAATAACCCCCACGGCAAAGGCGGATAGATGACACCAGACCCGAAGCAAGTAAAAGCCAGGATGCCATTCTATATCATTTGGCAAAAGAAACGCCCATGCGTCCGATGCGGTAGGGAAGCGCAACACGCCCACCACGAAAGCGTAACGGGGCACAAGGGCACATCAACAAAGCCATCTGATGTTGAAACGCTTCCATTATGTGTCGAATGCCATTTGCTTCGTGACCACAAAGATATGACCAAGGAAAAGTTCTATCCATATCAACCACCAGAGGTTTTGATGCTGATGCAATTAAACGACTATATTTACGAGAAGGGTATCAAGTGAAACAATACAAAGCAAATCGTGGAGAGATTTACGATGCGGAAACAAACGAACAAATAGGTGTTTTCGTAACAGCGAACTGCACCAAAAAACTCCGTGACCATATTGTTAAACTGGCTGTATCTCAACTCAATAAAGAGGAACAGGGGAGGGAGATTTCTAAGAAATGAAACACATTATGTTACTAACATTGTGCGTACTATTTGTTAGCTGCGCCACCCTGCAACAACCCGTTGACGAGTCTCAGGCCGTGGCCGAAGCTCCGAAGATTCTTAATACCGAGTATGGACTCGTCCAAATCCAGAAAGACGGGACGTTTAAATATTTGCCCGTATGGGTCCACACTGGGAGTGGTATTTTACTGCTAAAGTTCAAGGATAATGCAGAAAAAACTGAAAATAGCGGTGCGGAAAAACCTGAACAACCATTAATAACCAACGGGCGGATGAAATGACACATCAAGACAAATGCCGATACGCAGAGCGCAGGGAGCTTGAGGCGGAGATTGCGCGGCTTAAAAAACGAATTGAATTACAGTCCTCATATTGTGACAGGAAACACTCTTTCTGCCCTGATTGCCGCGACAAGCTACCGGATAATTTTTGCTGGCGGTGTGAGGCCCAAAAGTTGAGCCACCGATACTATGAACTTCTTTACGCCGTACAAAACAAATACCCCGGCGAAACCCGGCATCAGACCGCATTACGAATAATCATGGAGAGAGGGTGCGGGACGAGCCAAGAGGGGCAAGCCGGGGCCGCGCTGAGGGAGGGGTGAGCATGCAAAAGTGGATGTGTGAAATGTGTGATGACTACTGCATAGCGCATGGGCCAGATGAACCAACAAACTGTCCATATGAATATGCCCCAGGGGAGTTTTGTTGGATACCAATCAATGACGATGAGTTGCCGCTACCAGACCCGCCGGTAGGGGAGGGGTGATGCCGCTATCCCAACGCAAAAGAAAAGAGTGGTACGAAGCAAGGTGCCGACGCCTTGGGCGGTATCTGGACGAGATAAACCAAATCATGTGGCACTCACATTGTATTAAAAACGGCCCGCCGATACCGGGGAATAAAATCATGGAGATCCTTGAACGGTACGCGGGTGAGCCTGGACATTGGCGGGATGATTTTTCGCCGGCAGAGGACTGAGGGAGGATGCGATGAAGCGCAAGGTTTATAAGGTTTGGGTGCAGAGAACCGACTCTGAAACAGCAGACCTTTTCAGCTTTTTTGATGATGTCATGTACGTTGACGCAGAAATGTATAAAACCAAAGGGCGCAAAGAGCAATACCCCGCTGTTGATTGGCCCCCGCGCCGAGCAAAGATCACGGTTGAGATAGAGGACTGAGATATGCCTAAATACAGATACGCCTGGGGCAACAACCCAAAACGAGCAAAGATGAAAAACAGGATTTGCCGGATAATCGCGTCCGGAAGGATGGGGTCTGTTCTGGTCGAGTTTGAGGACGGACAACGCGAGATCACAAGCCGCCGGGCGTTGAGGAAGGGCTGACCCGTACATCATAGGAGGGGCAAATGGAGATCGAAGACGTTGTGAGAAAACTTGTCGGGCCAATAGAGCCTATCGGTGAAACCAACACCGACAATGAGCGGTTCGAGAATCTCAAGGTGATGACGGATGTGGTTGATAGCCTGCTTTCAGATATTGATCGTGTTGCTATGAACAACAAAGACCGTGTGGAATATAGCAGAAAACGTGCTGGTCAATACGCAAGCGACTTTTTTGACCGGATTGGAATAGAGGACTGACTTGACCGGATGCCCGCCCATAGCCTATAGCCATACCCATGTTAATCAATCATGGGGGCCTGTGAGCAGCACCCTCACGCCGGTAAAAACTATATCTGTATTTAATCTAAGGGGTTATGTCTATGGGCATGCCCCTTTTTCTATTACAAACCCGTAACAAAACGGGAGGTTGGAATGAAGTCACTAAAAATAATTGATATAATTCTTCATAAAAACAAATATGGCACACAGATGTTTATAGTCCTTAATAGAAAGCCGGATATTAAATACGAGCGCAGAGGCGATAGGTGGCTCATCGGGGAGGATTCGGGCGTGTTTAATTTTTATTATTACGAAGCCCCCCGCACATGGAGGGCGTTTGCAGGCCGAGAATTTGACATCCCTCTAAAGGGCGGAGGGGTTGAACATGCACATGGACAGTGGTGGGATAAAACCCCACCCGACTACCAGGGGCTTTTAGTTGAAACCGGATACGGGACGCCGGATGAATTGGCAAAAATGAACGTATTTCGCCATATCAGGATAGACCGTGAAATGATCGATGAATGGCTTTCCGGTAACGAACCAAGCAACAACTATCATAAATACGACAAGAAAGCCCCCGACTTCGGGAAACATAGGATTGTAAGCAGGTGGGAATAGGCAATAATGGAGCGGCCCCTTTTTCTGTTCTGAATGCGTAACAAAATGGGAGGGACGGATGATGGAAATCATAGAAACAAAATCGAAGGTGAGTCGTCCTTGGTCGTCAGATGTAAAAGAATATAAAAATGATGACGGTGATGTAGTTGAACGGTTTCTAGATGTAACCACACCAAACGGTATCATTAATGTGGTTTCGTATAACCACGGAAAGGATTTTACCGGAACGCGCCTCTCTACGGTGATGAACGGTTATATGTATGACCGCAGCTTCATCGGGAAATTTTACTCGGCGCAATACTGTGTAACATTGGCTGATAGGTTCTCGTCTGACCTATCCACATAGCCCTTATTGCGTTGTTAAACCGTAACGAATTACAAGGGGGTAGGATGGCCTATCTACATTGCCATAGTTGTGATTGGTCACAGGATGATTTTTGGACATGGCGGTACAACCCGATAACGAAATTTTGGGGTAACATTACTTGGCTGTGGAAACCAAGCATCGTGAGGTTGGACAACGAGATTGTTGATTATCTGGTGTGGTATACAAAAGTTCCGGTTTTCCGTTGGCGCAGGGGATGTGATTACCATTTTTTTTCCTGGAATTGGCTTGCTCTTGAGTTTGTAAAAAATTTACGCATAGGGATTGAAATGAAATGGTGGACTTGGGATTCGTGGAAGCGGGAAATGGATACTGCGGTTTGCCCGAAGTGTGGGGATAGAAATTTTGACATTGATTAGGGGGTGGCACAATGCGACAAACACCAAACGAATTTCATATTGATGAATTCAAATCTATGGAACGCCTATGGGGTAATCAGGCATGTGTTAATGGCAAGTGGGTTCCTGCCCGACCGCTTGGCCTCTACGGTATCAGGCACCGGATTGCCTTGGCATGGGACGTGCTGACGGGGAAGGCCGACGCCCTGTATTGGGAGGGGCAATAGCCCTTTCGCGTTGTTAAACCGTAACGAAGAGCCAACGACAGGGAGGTAGGGGGATGGAACCTGTAGTAGCTGAAAGGGCAATAAAGTGGACATGCGGCCATTGTGGTTACGAACAATATTCTGATGACACCTTAATGGTTCGGGTTGGGGGGCAGTACACTTGCCCATACGACCGTATTATTTGCGATGCGTGCGGAGAGGATAACGAGGTGATAAGCTTTGAATAGCGCCCCAGCGGGCAGAAAGGAAGTGAATAAAATGTATGATACATTATCGAGCCTATTTTCTGATAAATTGGGGGAACTTTTTATTACCGAAATCCTAAGCGGCCTTATTGCTGAAAGCGATCTTAACAAGGTTGTGTGTTGCCTTGATATGATTGCGAAAGAGAGCGGGAGAAATGTTGCACTATATAATAGCGGCGTCAGGGAATACACGGCATATCGCCAATGGCACAGGGAGGTAAGGAATGAGTATTACCGATGTAAACGACCGTGAGCTATACCCAACACGCCATGCCGGAGAAGGAGTGGATATGACCGACATGCTTCTACCGATTAAAACAAGGCTGCATGATGCAAGAGCTGAATCAATTAGGCTATCAACGGAGCTTGAGGACGCTCAATTCCGCATCGCGGAGCTCGAGGCTGAGAACGCCCGACTCAAAGACGAGAAACTTGACTATGCTAAAGAGTTAGGCGCTTGTAAGCAAGATTTACACAGCCTGAAGGCAGAGCTAAAGCGGTACAAGAAGGTTATAAAAGATGAGGTACTTCATGGTAATTACCAGAGGACCAGGGCGGACTCTATTGCCGCCTCATATTTAAATGAGAGAGATATAAGCGATGGTTTGCGTCTTCAGCTTGCCGACCGAGACAAGCGCGAGGGTGAACTTGTGACCGACCTTGCTGACCTTTACGAGAAATACAATGAGTTGCGTGAGGATTATAAAAAGTGCGATCCGTTTGCTATATCCTGTCTTCAAGGACAACTTTCCGAGTTGCGGGAGGCGGTGGCTGAGTTTTTAGACGCTATGGACGCAGAGGGCGGTATGCCGAGGCTTTATACAGACCGAGAGGTTTCGGCGCTGAAAGCCATCCGCGCCCTGCTTCCCCAAAACGCCCCTACTTCTGAATAAGTGAGGAAATTATGAGAACATGGAACCATAGAGTGTGCCGCCAAAAATCGGAACCGAGTTATGGGGAATATCTGTATTCAATACGCGAGGATTTTGGTGATTACGGTTATACTCAAAACCCCATAGCGCCGACAGGGGAAAGCCTTGAGGATTTAAGGTGGGTGCTTGAGAGGATGCTTGAAACCGTCAATGCGGCAATTTTGAAACCCGATTTGATTTTGGAGGACGAGCCTGAAAACCACACCGGCATCGCCCAGGCTTTTGAGGCCGTGGAGCGGATGCGTGAGCTTGGGTACTGCTATAAAATCACCGCTGCTGAATCGGGCCAAACCCGCGTATCGTTCTGGAAAGACGAGTATGACGCTCATGGTGCCGCTGATGAAAATTTACCTATGGCAATCTGCCTTGCTGCTAAGGCTGCGATGGAGGGGGAATAGGAATGTTTAAGACGATTTGTGATTTGCTTTTAATTTTTAATGGTATTTTTATTTTTGTTTCCAGCGTAACTACGAATCCGCTTTCCGAAACGGTTTTGGGAACACTTGGATTATACCTGGCTGCGCAGACAATTTATTTTTCATGCAGGAGTGGAATAAAACAGGGGCCATCGGCCAAGGAGGGGTGAATGGAAACACCTAAGAATATGGAAGGATATAGGACAGAAAGAATCATGGCAAAAATAAAGTACGATGTATTTGGTGGCGAAATGGAAACAACTCTATACAACAAAATATATAGTGCCGTTTACAATGGGCTTAAAGAAGTTTCCGTGGAGAACGTATCAAAAATACTGCTGGACGAAGGCGTGCTTCCTTGGAATAGAATTGGCTGATTCTCACTCCTTGAAAAGCTGCTGCCGGTTGACGAGGGGCCACAGGAGCAGCCCCATAACGATTAACGAGCCAAACCGCACAGCGTCTTAAGGATTTCAAGCTGTTCGATGCTGTCAAAGTCCGGCATACCGATAACGATAAGCGCGTCTCGGATATCCTTGGCAAGATACTGATCGTCCATGTTGCCAAGCTCTTTTTCAATCAGGCCCATAATGGCATCGTCCGGTCCATGGCATACGGTATCGCAAAAAAGGGCCACGGCAACTTGATACTTGGGGTTGTTTCGGATAACGGCCCGGAGCAGGATTTTCAACATTGCCTTTGCTTTTTCAAGCGGTGCGTTTTCTTTTTTAAAAAACATTTTTAGTTTCTCCTTGGAGGGTTGGTTATGGATGAAAATATTGATCGCGAAAATTTTTTTGAAGAACGATTTGAAACAACACCGTCATGGCACCCTTGGCGTTATGACAGCCGATTTTTGCAGATTGAATTAACATGGCTAAGATGGGGCATAGGTTTTGATATCGGCATTGATTATTATACTGGCTTTGGTTTATGGATTGGACCACTTTTTATATGCGTCACCTTAGACCAAGATGATTAAAACGAATCATAAATACAGTCAATAACGTCCCAATCCTTAATCGAGTCGTGTATATAGGCCGGGTAGGTTCCCCACCAGTAATCTATGAGATCGCCCGACAGGTTCTTGCGACAACCGGCAGCGGATAGGAAGTGGAACACATTTTCCGAGCATACTTCCCGAACATGGTGGAACTTCCTTGCTGCCCACAGCGCCCGTGCGAATAACAGAAGACGCCACTCAGGGTAGGACATGCCCTGAAGGACTCGCACGGCATCCCATCCCATTGCGAATCGTTCCGGTGTCATATCAATGTGCCTGCCAATTATAAGACGGCATCCACGATATGCGTTCCATATGTTCTGCATACAGTAGCGCGGCTGAACAGCCTCAAACGTAGTGCCCTTGTCGTCGATGATGATCCCGGCATGAGAGGCCCTGGCTTTCCCATCAACCTCAAATTTAGTCGTGATCGAAACAATAGCGTTAGACGCAAAATTACCCTGCCCTTCCGGCGGGGCTACCGCGAATATATCTCCGGCTTTAAGCATTTTTGTCATCATCCTTGAAAACCATCCACCCTGCATACCCTCCGATGGCTGCAACGATTATCGGTAACTCATGCCACAAAATCTCAACCGCATAAATCACCGCGTCCCAATCAACATCAGGCATGATCTGAGGGGCAATCAGTAATGCCAATATACCCGCTTGGGTAGTCGGCTGTTTCGCCCTACGTTTGATTTCCTGTTTAATTGCCATTTTCATTCTCCATTCCCGAACCGCGAATTGTATGGATAAATACACACGATTGTATGGTTCAAACGCACCAAACAACTTCCTGTGGAAGCGTCGGGTGCATGTCGGCATGAATCCATGATTTGTAAATGCCGATACGCTTGAATCCAGCCCGGATCAATGCCGTCAAAATCGTGAACCTATCCTTGGCATTTTCGACTTTGATGTCCACCGCATACCCGTCCATATGGGCGCTGTGACGCGCACCACCGACTGCTTTATTGTGGGAAGGGCAACGGTAGCCAGAAACGATTATAAACGGAATTTGAGCCAATGAGCGGGCCGTATCGAGCGAATATAAAAAGTGGCGATCCATCAGCGCCTTGCCGCAGCACCTACACCCGAACTCATCAATCGTGAAGTGCTTGATTCCCCAATCGTCCAATTTCATCCACCTGTAAAAAAAAGATTCGTTCATTTGCGAAATGGCATTTTCAACACTTGTTGAAACCTACCGGAACAATGATTTAAATCACCCGTTCCAGAAAAATATCTTGCCAAGGATCGCCAAAAAACCGCCCATAAAACCAGAACCGGCAGAAATTCCCGTGTCGATGTGCCGCCTCTTTTTGAGCCGCCCAATCTGCGTTGCGTGATCAACCAATATTTTGTCATGGTCTATCCGGCAAACCTCATTGCAATTTAGGATGTGCGAGAGCATATCGTATTCTAACGAGCGATACGTTTTTTCGTCAGCGTTAACGAAAGTGTCTTTGGGGATTGGCAGTTCGACCATTATAACTCCACCTGTTAAAAAAGTTGATTCGTGCTTTCCTCTAAACATCACCCTACTGAGACTAATTCGCTCCGCCGAACGAAACGCTGCCAGAACCGCCTACCGATATCACAGAAACACCACCGCCTGAAGACACCTCCATTAAAGAGAGGTCCGGGTTTGAGTCGAAGTAGGTGTCTCGGTTCGCTCCACTATTATCGTACTGCATCCATGTCCAAAACAAATCAGACCCGCCATTGTGGAATGTCTGGAAAAACGCCGCCGACCTTGTTGCTGGCCGTTCATATGAATACGGGGACTGCGAATAGTCTTTAACGGTAGACCATGATGATTCAGAGTCATCCCACAACACGGCTTTCTCTCTATGGTCGCTACCGGAAGATGTGCCGTCCCTGAAAATTACAAAAACATCGCCGTTGCTCAATAAGGCCGCGCCTGGATCTGCGTACCACCCGTCTTCCACAATCGACCAACCATCCCAATTTTGCCCCAAGTCAGTTGATTTGTTAATAGCAAGGCCATCTGATCCGGTGCGTTTTTGTGCAAACATCCATATTTCATCACCGCTGATTGGTAGTATTACCGGGTTGTAAACGCTGCTTCCGGTTGATACCGTCCTCCGCGTCCACGATGCTCCGTGGTCCGTAGAGTAAGACATATATATCTGTTGGTATCCAGAGCCGTCTGCGGAGAGGTTTGTGTAGCTCACCACCATCGTATTATCGTCGGTTGCCTCAATCGCGCCATAATACCACTCTAACGAACTGAGGCCAGATGACAACTCAACAGGCGTGCCCCAATTATCCCCACCGTCGCTTGAAACGATGACATAGATAGATGACGATTGGCTGTAAGTAACATATAGATATTCGTCTTCGTCAATCCCGGCCCACACCACATCATATGCAGCTAACCCGGATGCAGATAATCCCGTGTCTATGGCCGTAGCGGAAGATGGCGGCGATGCATCATACTCAAAGCGGGCCATGTAGATAGATGACCCTGACTTGAAAAAGTAATAAATCGTCCCGTCAGAATCCACGACAAGAGAGCCAGAGCCGGAAGCAGTGTAGTCTTCAAGGCTTGTCCAAGACGAACCGCCGTTTGTAGACCTGTAAATAACGGAGTTGCCGCCCGTGCCTTCTGCTGCGAGCGTAAAAATTGACGTACTATACGCCACGATGCGTTTACCGGAACATAAGTGGGGGTCTGTAGACGAGACATTGCTATTTATAGCAACGGGTGTTTCAGCCCAATCAGCCAACGCAAGTACGGGGGTTAATAAGAAAATAAAAAAAACCACTAAGTTTTTTATCACGGCGCACCCCCGAATGAAACACTTCCACTTCCACCGACTGAGATTGTGGTAGGTGGATCTTCGGGGGTTTCGCTTGGGAGTTCGTCCCATATCTCAAGATCGTCCACATAATATGCGCCGGCATCCTCAAAGCCGTTCCCACCGCAGATATATAAATGCGTGGGCGTTGCAATGCCGGGGGGCCAAGAATCATAGTCGAAGTCTTCGTCACCGGCCACAACCAC
>Ga0180434_10009750_pt1 | contig 10387 bp, 18 predicted proteins | sample SS_ome_7_FD_132453 | JGI IMG/M metagenome (GOLD analysis project Ga0180434, IMG submission 132453) | Hypersaline lake sediment archaeal communities from the Salton Sea, California, USA - SS_1_D_2 metaG | ecosystem: Environmental > Aquatic > Non-marine Saline and Alkaline > Hypersaline >... | reverse complement strand
GTGAACTGTTTGCCATCCAAAAACGCATTTCGTGCTTTGACTCTGTCGGCCACCTTGCGGTTCAGGTATTTCGTGCCTCTCCTGGCATTGCACGATGCGCATGATGGGACGAGGTTGGTGATGCTGTGGTCTCCACCTGCGTCAAGCTCGATAAGGTGGTCGGCTTGTGTGGCTTTGGCTTGGCCGCACCAGTGGCATAGCGGTGAGCCAGCGAGGATCGACTTACGATTCCTCTGGTATTCCGGGTCTTTGTATCCCGCCATCAGTTTGCTCCTGTCGGTAGAGCGGATGTGTGTCTCGGTGTTTCCATGCGTTCTCAATCCACGTCTTGATGGCGTGGCAGTTCCTGCACAACAGTACGCACTTCTCAGTTTCAGCTGTGATGGCAGCGATCACTCTCATGCTGCTGACCATGTCGACCTTGGTAGTTGGGTCAATGTGATCCCAGTCGAAGGCCACATAGTTGCGTTCAGTGACGACTAGGCCACAGTCTCGGCATTGGCCTCGAGCGATCTTGAGGGCTTTGTTGTGAGCCCTTGCGGCTTGGTTCCTGACTCTCCATCGTGGTTCTGTCATGGCTCACCTACTACTTACGCTGGTGACTATTACATAATCTCAGTACTTGTTTGATCAGTACTTACTAAGGGAACGGGTTTTCCGGCGCCGGATAATCCACTTCCGGTGTGGGGATAAGTGGGCTAGTTGTCCACATAGTTATCCACAGGGCTTAGATGTCGTCGTAGCAGTCGATTACGTCGCTCATGGCACGGTCGAAAACGATGGTGTGCGTTGTGATGGTGCCGTCATGGTGGCGTTCTCGGACTCTGCGGATGTAGCCAACAGCCTCGAGCTCTTTCATGCCGGTCTTGACAGCGTCGATGCCATTAGGTGATACGGACGCCAGATGGGCTGTGGTGGTGCGCCAGGCGTCAGGTTTGGACAGCAGGTAGATCAGGAGGCCACGGGCCTTGAAGCTGAGCCGCTGGTCATTGATGACATCGTTGCTGATGATGGTGAAGTTGTCTCGAGGCCGAGCACTGCGAACGATCACTTGGACCGAGTCCCGATAATTCCCTCTGGCAACTCATCAAGTCCAAGTGTTCTCAGCAATGGTGCAAGCGGAATCAAAGTCCTTTGTCTCTGTTTCCCAGCACCAACACGAATCACTGGGACTCCACAAACTGTTCCATGTTTGGAGATTTCTTTGTGAATTGTTGTTCTACAAACTCCACATAGTTTTGCTACTTCATCAATGTTGAGTGTCATTTTCATTGTCGGGTTCTTTCTGTGTTATCGGGTGTATGCCAGGGCTTTGTTGCGGATGTAGGCCAGGTCTTTTTCGGCTTTGTCCACGAGGCGCATGACTTCGTGCAGGTGGCGTTCAGCTCGTCGTAGGTCGACTTCTCGGCAGGTGACGAGGTGCTCGAGCTCGCTGACTTTGCGGAGCAGCGTGGCGTTGTCCTCGGCGAGTCGAAGGTTGGCTGATTGGAGGCGTTCTAGCAGGGTGTCGTCGGGCATGGTTTCCTATCGGTAGCCGGCTTCGGCCAGTGTGCTTCGGGTCTTGATGCAGGGCTTGAAGATGGCGATGGCGCAGGCGTAGGTGCAGGATTCTTCGTCGATTGTGGTAGCCAGGTACAGGTAGTCAAGGGTTTCGCCGACGAGGTAGCCGACGCTCACAATGGTCTTGTGGTCGTGCTTGCAGTTGACCTCATGCCATTCGTCCTCGATGCCAAAGCTGTCGTACCATTCGACCAGATCGATTCGGGGTGTTTTCACAGCTCGCCTTGCTCCATGCGTCGGATTGTCTCTGATTGGGCTCTGGTTCGCTTCCTGAGGGTCTCGAGAGCCATCTTGCGTGTCTCGGCCTCATCGAGTGCGGCGTCGAGCTTTCGGCCCACTCCGGCCAGTTGGCCTCGGAGGCGTTCGCATTCAATCTCGAGGTCGGCGATGCGGGCGTCACGCTTGTGGATCTCATGGGTGGCGAGGTCCATCATTCGGGTGGCTTCTTTGATCTTGGTGACCATCTCGTCGATCATGCGTGATTGCTCTCTCAGCTCTTGTTGGGCTTGGTAGGGGTCGATGATCATAGCTTCAGCCTTTCTTTGATTTCTGTGATGTCACGGGGTCGCCAGACGTGCACTTCTGCCCCGGCGAGTTCAAGCATCCCGAGCCAGATGTCCTGGTCAGGGGAGGTGCGGCCGACTGCTGATTTCAGCTCGACGAAGATGAGGTCGGGAGGGCGTACCAGCACCAAATCAGGGAAACCGTTGTCTCCTTGGACGGGTGTTGCCCACCGACCTGACGGTAATTGTACTGCTCGGGTGTGGTGGACACGCCAACCGTAGAAGTGGGCAAGTTCGATGACGGCCTGTTGGAGGGCTTTTTCGTTGATCTTGAAGATTTTGCCGACGTCGGCCTTAGCGGTTTTCTTTGTACTCATTGAAGGTCTCCTTGAGGCTGGCTGGGCTGTAGAGCTCTTTGATGGGGACGACGTAGCTGTCGGTGTCGTAGTAACGCTCGTATTCCCACAGCTCGAGGGCGTAGGCGGCCCAAATCCAGCCGACGATTTTGACGTGGTGGAGCATTTGGCCGGGGTGGCATAGGACGAAGGGTGTGTCGTCGTGGTACTTCTTGCCTTTGTAGTCGTCCTCGAACCTGGGCAGGTCTCGGTTCCAGAATCTGAGGCCACCACGATTGGCGGCCATGCGTACCTCGATCCAGTCCTCGACGTCATACGAGTCTCGGTTGTGGTCCGAGGGCATCGGCATCCCTGACCAGATTGCGCCGAGGTAGTTGCACACAGCAATTTCGGCTTGGGCACCTAGTTTTTTGTGGGCGATCTGGACTTCCCTGGATCGGTTGCCGTCGGTGTAGGCACCTCGAGCTTCGACGTTGCGTTGAAGCATCATGCCGGCCATCGAGGCGAGGGCCATGTCTTTGTCGGACAGCTCGATGATCACTAGAAGATTTCTTCGCCGGAGCCTTTGGCGGCGTCGAGATCCTGTTGGGCTTTCTTGAGGGTGTCGATGAGTCGGCTGGCGTCGGCTTTGGTGTTCGGTGTTGGGCCGGTGTACTTCAGTGCGCTCAGGAGGCCGAGTTGGGCTTTGGTTGGGCCGTCGGTGCCGACCGCTGCTTTCGATCCAACAGGGGCCCTTCTAGGGGCCTCTGAGGGCTCCTTGGGGCGGTTCGCCACCTCGTTGGCTGTGGCAAGGGAGCCGGTGACTCCGATGCCCATGTAGCCGAGGGCCCTGCCGAGGGCCGAGGTGTAGCCGACCATCAGCTCCGAGTTCTTGGTGTATGGGGTGAGTCCAGGGATTGGCTCCCAGGCTGAGGCGATGCTGGGGTGGGCGTCGTCGGGTGTGCGCCAGACGTGGACGGTGCAGATCAAAAATGTCCGGTCTCCGACCTCGACGAATTCCCTGTTGGTTTCTTGGATGCGCAGCTCGGGGTATTGCTCGAGAGCCATCTTGAGTCGAGTGGCGACGTCGACGTAATTACTCAGGTCCATCGGTTTCTCCTGTGGTTTGTCGGGTGAGCCTCCATAGCCTGCGCCTTTCCATTTCGGTGGTGCCGCCATAGATGCCGGGAAGGGTGATGAAGTTGCCCACAATGAAGCCGACGGCGTAGTCGAGGCAGTCGGTTCGGACTGGGCATTGGGCGCAGATCGCTTTCGCTTCGGCGATCTGCTGGTGCATTGTCGGGCCAGGGGACGGGAAGAAGATGTCGGTGTCCATGTCTCGACATAGGGCTTTGAGCTTCCATGGTTGTTTCACGTTCTCCACGGATGCCAGCCGTTGCCGTTTTTGTAGGTGCTGTAGACGTGGATGGCAAGAGCGGATGAAAGATTGACGGCCGGGTCGTAGAAACTCTGGGGTTGACCGTCCATAACGCCGGACTCGTTCAGCCATTTTGTCCAGAATCCATTGATCTGGGTGAGACCGTACGACCCTCCATTCGGGTCGTTCGGGTTGTGGGCCTCGGGCTGGCATCGTGATTCCCTCCACATGATTTCGCCAAGGCGGTGCAGGAGCTCACGGTCGGCCGGCCAGCCGACTTCGACGGCAAGCGGTATCCATTCTTGGCATGGGGTCCATGGGTAGACGATTGGTTCGGGTGCAGCTGTCGACGTGGTCGTCGATGTGGTGCTGGTGCTCGAGGTCGTCGTGACTTCGACGTATTGGATTGGCGTCGAATGGGGCACTGTTGGGGTTGGCTGTACCTGGTCGGCCTCAAGGGCCGAGTCGGCGAGCCAACCTAGGCAGATGGCGGTGGCACAGATCGTGCCGGCCAGCATGGCTTTCATTGGGTTCTCCTGTCTGTCGGGATCAGGTGGGCCTGTGTCTACCGACTTACCAGGAGGGTGTCAAGCCTTTGGCTTTTTACCGATGATGGGATCGACAGCTGTACCGGTTCGGGCGGCGATGCCGTTGCCGATTGCGTAGCCAAGGATTGAGCCGATCATGCCGGTGCCGGCCTCGGTGGGAATGGCGTTGACGGCGAGAAGCACGGTGAGGCAGATCAAGCCGACGAGGGCGATCAGGGCCTTGGGTGGGTTAGTGATGTTCATTTGAGTCCTTGGAGAGCTGCGACGATCCTGTTGAGAACGTCGGTGAAGGCGGCGTTGACAGCGTCGGGATCATCGGCCATGGCCGGCGAGATTTCGTAGTGAACCCATTTGGCTCCTGGTGAGCCGATAGTGGGGGCGGTGTAGACCTTCCAGCCGTCACGGTCGCATTTCCATGCTGCACCGAATTTGCCTGGCTTGACTCGGTTGCCGTAATCGTGGACGGCTTCGACACCTAGATCATCAGCGAAGTCGACGAGGAAGTTGATGGCTCGGATGATCTTTTCGTCGGAGCCACCAAGGTCGCAGGCACGGCCTGTGGCATGGACCGACAGGCTGGAGCCTCCACGCACAGTCCGGTTGGAGTATATGCCAAGTGACCGCATCTGAAACAGGTACACCATCAGGGCTTGGAACTGTTTGGTGCCTGCTCGAGCTCCACGGGCTACGCCATCTTTGGTGCCGGTGTATGGGCGGCTCATGGTCGACCCCACTCAGGCTCATGGCTCGGTTCACCTAATCCGACGCTGTAGGTCTCAGCAATAACGGTTTCGACGAATGCTCGAAAATCGGACGGGCCGCATTCGATGACGTTGGTGTAAATCTCAGTTTGTTGCTTGTCGGGTTCCTGCGAGCCAGATGCCAGGTTTGTGCCGACTTTCGGGAGGCCGAGGCCGGTGATGACGGTTTGGTGCCATTGGTCGAACGTTTCTTCGGTTTGCCAGCTGTACCACATCAGAGGCCCCACTTTGCTTGGAGGTAATCGAGAAGGATCAATCGGTTGGCGTCGGTGGCGTCTGCGCCTTGAACGACGATCATTTCTGCAATTGCTCCGTTGATGTTGCCTGCGGCGACGTTTGATGCTCGACCGATGGCAAGTCCGTTGGTTGGGTTAGATGCCGAAGGTGTGCTTGTTGATGTGTTGTTTTTGCTTGCTGTTCCGCCGTTGACGAAGATTTCGGAGCGATCAGCGGCGGTGCCGTTATCGGGATCGGCGAGCACCTGCATGATGGAAAATGTGTCGGCAACCACGACGTTGTTGCCAGTGGTGTTGTCAACGGGTGCTGGCGATGATCCCCTGCTCACAAAATGAAATAATGCTTTGTTGGGTGTGCCGTCGTCCATGGCAAGGATGTAGCCGATTGAGCTGGTGCTCGTGGACGTGTTGAAATACCAAGCGAAGCCTCCGGCCGATACGTTTTCCTTGGCGACCATCATGAGAAGTGTGGTGGTGCCGTCGTGAAGGAATTTCCAATTCGAGGCGGGGGTGTTGCCCATGTTGGCGTTCACGAATTCGAGGACGTTGAGGCCGTTGAGAGTGCTCGAGTTGGTGACGGGCTGGTAGGCGCCGGTTCCTTGGGTGAGGTGGTAGCCGTTGCCGGATAGATCGTCCCATTGGGAGACTGATCCTCCGACGTGTGTAATCGACGCCGAGTTGGAGGCATCCCACCAGGCGGTCGGGTTGACCTCAAGCGGTGTGAATACGTTGGAGGCTGTGGCAGCAAATTTGGCGAGAATCATGTCGATAGGTTCCCGAAGGCCACCCACTCGTCGGTTCCGATTTTGAGGATTCCAGCGACGGCGTACTGGCCGTACATTTTGAGCTTTGAGTCTTGGGATCGAATCGTGACGCCAGCACCGGCCGTGATGGTCACCTGGCCTGCGCCACCCTGGTACAGCAGAAGCTGTGTTCCTGTGGGGAATGCGACGGAGCTGTTCGGTGGCACAGTCAATGTGATTGCGGCCGCATTGGTGAGGCTGATGACCTTGGCGACATCCGTCAGTACGAGGGTGTAGCTCGTGCCGGTCTGGGCATTGAATTGCCCGAAGGCGAGGTCGTTGACGCCTTCATTGGTGCTGTTTACATCGGACGCCGATAGGACGTCACCATCGACAAATGCTTCGGACAGGGGGTAGGTAGCCATAGTTTCTCCTAAAGGGTACTAGTTCCAAGGACGCCGAATTCAGCCGACCCAAGGATGAAGGCGGTGCTCAGGGGTTGTGCGGTGGTTAGTCGGGTGATCCAGCGGTCGGGTGTGATGTCGTGGGCGTGGCCTTGGACGGTGAGGCGGCTGTTGATGCTTGAGCCGTTCGCCATGCGTTTCTCCACCACGATGGGATCGCCGATCTCGAGGGTCAGGCCGGCCTCAATACGGTCCGGGTCTTGGGACAGGTCAAGGGTCAGGGATTCGATGCGTAGCCGGACTTGTTTGCGGTAGTTGAGGATTTGGCCGGCTCGGATGAGAGCTGTGGCGTTGGTTTCCATTATCAGGCCGGACCGGCTGAATGACCGGAGGAAGTATTCGTCAATGGAGGCCGAGTCGGAGGCGGTTTGTGGTTGGCCTCCGTATCTGGTGAGGGTGACTTCGTTTGCTAGTTCGGTGTCGTCGAGGGCGACGGTGATGTCTTGGTATTGGACATTTGTGCCGGTGTCGTCGAAGTAGACAGGTGTGCCGGCTGCTCTGATGGCTTGGCCGGCTCGGTCGTAATAGGTGACTTTGCCCACGTGGTCGATGAATAGGGCCCCAAGGTCGGATTTTTCTACGGTTTGCAGGGCTTGTAGGACGGTGCGTTCCTCGCCATGATCGTTTTGCAGCTCTGTGTCGCCGGTGTCGATTGCTCGAGCTGTGGCCGGCCAGTCGATCTCATTGAGGATCTGGTTGATGCGTTCGCCGGGTAGGTCTTTGTTTCCTGCTCCTGTGACGGTGGTGATGTTGGCGAGGGCTAATAGTCGGAAGGCGTCGACGCATTGGACGGTGACGAGGGCGTATTCGGCACTTTGGTCGGCCCAGTCGTAATCCCATGACCAGATGTAGCCGGAGTACACCGGATAGGTGGTGCCTTGGTAGGTGGTGTAGATCTGCAGCTGCCGCATGGGCTTGACTTCGGGGTAGTACGGGGAGCTGGGGTTGGTGGGGTCCCAGTCGCCGGTGAAGTCTTGGAATTGGATTATGGCGTCCGATGGTAGGTATTCCTCGAACATTCGGTCACGGCCATGCCGTACCGAGATGCGTTGGACGAGGTTGGAGATGTCGACAACTTGGATTGCAGCTGTGCCGAGCACGTTTGTGCCAAGGATGCCGTTGAGTGGATCGCCGAGCACGAGAGGGTCGCCAAACGAGGCCCCGGTACCGAGGCGTATTTTGACGACCGGTGTGCAGGGAAGGCTCATCGGTTGGAGTACACCAGCCCTGCGCCATTGCGCTGCGAATTCACCAGGCCCTTACGGACGGTTTCGACAAGGTCGTTCTCACTGATAACGGACCCAGCAACGTTCACCGTGACACCAGCCGAATAAGCACCGATAGATGGGATGCGTGGGGGCCTAATAGCTATAGGTGTTCTAATCGGCGTTCGCCCAATTGTTTCCGATGGTGTCTGGCCGGCCGGTACGGGGATACCGCTCACGGTGCCGGTGATCGGAACATTGACGCCGGCCCGAAGCTGATTGAGAATGCCGAGGGCTTCGTCAAATGCTCCACGCTCGAGCAAGCCGATAATTCGGGTTTGGACCTCGTCTGGAATTTTTCCGATTTCGTCGATGTATTTGGCGATTTCTCGGGTGAGATCGTTTTGTGCCTGTTGGGCCCGTCGAGCTGATGCAGCTGATCCGTCGACGAGGGCGTCGTAGGCGGCTTCTTTGGTGCGGTCAAATTTGTCCAGCAGGCTGTTCCAAGCGTCATCGGCTGTGAGTATTCCGAGGAAGCGTTCCCATTCGACGCTCAGATCGGTGGTGGCTTCCTCGAGTTCTTTCATGCCGTTGGCGGCGATGATCATTTGCCGGTAGCCGTCTTTCCAGGCGAGCGTGCCGTCATAGGTGCTTGCGGTGACTCGCTTGAGTGCTTGGTCAAGGTCGCCGTCAAGCATGTCGATCAAGGCTGGTAGGGGACCGCTGTGGCTGACTCCGTCGACTTCAATGGTTTGGAACATGAGGCCGAAGGCGTCTGCAGCCAGTTTGATTGCTGGGACCAGCTTGTCGTTAGCAAAAGTGGCGAATTTGACGGCAATTGGGAGAAGCTTTTGCCCGATCTCAATAGTGACGTTTTCAAGCTCGGCTTGGAGAATGCGTTGCTGGTTTGCCAGGCTTCCTGATGTTCGCTCAAAGTCTCCTTGAGCGTCGGATGACTGCTCAAAGATCAGGGCTTGTGCAGCGAGGATTTTTTGCTGTGGGGTGAGGGCGTTTTTGGTTGTGGAGATAATGCCAAGCTCGAGGGCTTTTTGGCGCATTGATGCGTCGTCGAGCAGGATGCCGTAGCGGCGCAGGGGTTCTGATTCGCCTCGGAGAGCTGCGCCAAGGGCTTGGACGGCTTCTTCGGGGCTGGTGTTGTTGAACGAGGCCAAGTCCGAGGCGAGAGCCGTGAAGTCGTTGGAGAAGATTGAGAGATCCTCTCCGGCTAGGCCGGCTGCTTTTCCGAATGTGCCGAAGGTGCCGGCTGCGTCGAGGACGGATTGTCTTGATTGGCCGAGGGCTTGTGCGGCGTCGTCGGCGAAATCGAATACGGAGTCGGCTGCGTCACCGAAGATCTCGCCGATTTTGGCTGCGGATTCCTCAAAGTCGGAGGCGGCCGAGATTGCTTTGGCTCCGAAGGCGACGAACGCTGCACCACCGGCTATGGCGAAGGCTCCGGCGTTTGCCTTGACGGCGTCAAAGGCGGCTCCGGTGCCGGCCTTGAATTTGCCCATGGCTCCTTCGGCGTTGGCGACCTCGTTGCGGAAGTTTTGGAATGCGCCTTGTGCCGACTTCAAGCCCTGGTCGGCGAATTCGGTGATGATAGGGATGTTGATTGCCATTAGCCGATGCTCCGGTAGCGGTTTTTCAGGTCTCGGTTCATGATGACCTCGACTCGTTTGATGATCGTTTTCAGCTCGTTCTCAATGTCAGGTATTTGATCCTCGGCGTTGGACCACATGAATCGTGACGGTTGGCCGAGGCGTGCGTTGAGTGCTCGAGAGAAGTTGGGGCGTCGGTATTTGGCTTCTCGACGTGAGCTGCCGCCTCCGGCTTTGCCGGCCATGTCGGTGATGGCGGTGGGGGCGTCTTTAGTGGTAACTCGGACAACGCTGGTCACCGTACGGCCGGGTCGGCCTATGTAGCGGCGAGGCTTGCGAGTGTCGAGCTTGATTGCCACTTTCTTGCGGTTTTGCCATCCGGTGCGCCCTGAGTGCGCCATGCCCGATAGCGGAGCTCCTGCGGGCACTGAGGCATTGATGGCGTCGACTAGCGGCTTGACTGTCTTGCGGATGTCTTTGCGGATTTCTTTGGACAGCTCTTTGTCAAGCTTGTTCAGATCTCGGAGCGTTTCCTTGAGGCCGACGACTTGGGCTTTCATGGTGCTCCTTTCTGATCTTGTTCATGCAGCAGGTCCACCATGGCTTCGACAATAGAACTTGGGCTGTCCAGCAGTTCTTGAGGGCTGATTCCGGTTCGTATGGCGAGTGTCGCTATGAGTCGGGTGTGGTGTCCTTTTTGCGTGCTTTTGGGACGAAGTTGACATCCCCCAGGGTTTCGATGAATTGGGGCCACACTTTGACGGTCACGCCTGACTTGCGGAGGGCCTCATAGGCCAGGTAGGCGATCTGCTTGAACTTGACGTCCCTGATCATGGTCTCCATGGCCTGGCCTGGGTGGTGGTCCTCCCAGGCGCAGGCGACGGAGTAGGTGACGGGGACGGTGTGTTCAGATCCGTCCGAGAGTGTGATGTTGAGGTCTGTTCCAATCATGCTGTCGGGCTCCTAGTTGGATCAGGCTGTGGCTCGGGCCCAGGTGCCTCCGGTGAATGTCACCGTGACCATGGACAGGTCGCCGACGGTGCCGGTGATCGG
>Ga0180434_10009749_pt1 | contig 10387 bp, 5 predicted proteins | sample SS_ome_7_FD_132453 | JGI IMG/M metagenome (GOLD analysis project Ga0180434, IMG submission 132453) | Hypersaline lake sediment archaeal communities from the Salton Sea, California, USA - SS_1_D_2 metaG | ecosystem: Environmental > Aquatic > Non-marine Saline and Alkaline > Hypersaline > Sediment... | reverse complement strand
GCCAGGGGTAAACGGTTGGTTTCTTAGGAGCACCTCAACCCGGCCGGGGGCGGGTAGGGATACGGAAGAAACAAGTAGTCGAGTAGGGCCTGCCGCCCCGGGGGCGGCAGCGTGGAAGCCGCCTTCGGCGGCTGTAAAATTATGTGCAGGCAAGATGCCTGCCCCCCGACTGGGGACACCGTACGGTTGTTCAATTGGGGGGCAGGCTTCCAGCCTGCACGGGGCAGTCGCAGGCGGTTAGTTTCTGTAGAACAGCATGAGGGGCCCGCGCCTGGGCTTAAAGAGCACCGGGTTCCAGCAGGGATACCGAAGGTCCGCGTGCTGGACGCCGTTGGCGGCCTCCACAGGAAGGGACCATCCGCAGTGTTTTTTCCGGGAGACCCAGATTCCGACGTCCCGGTCGCCCTCGCCCGACCCGCCGAACCAGGCGGCCACCAGGCCGTCGGGCGTCTGTTCGATGGTGGAGGCGTGACAGCTTCGAAACTGGGCCTTCTCGAATATGTGCTCCTGCTCCAGAAGCCCGCTCTGGCCGGCCGTGCCTGCTGTCGAAAGTACCATTGCCAGTACCGCCGCCGCAAGAAAAACCCTTTTGCCCATCCTGTCACTCCTTATGATAAACAATAAGACTCGCGTGTGCCGCTTTTTATCATACCCGCCGGGGTGTTGCAAGCAGCTTGCACAAAAAAGGGTCCTGGACCCTTTTTTAGCGCCCGGATATAATGCGCCCCATGACTGAACGTGAAAGATTCAAAAGGGTAATGCGACAATTCGACGCTTCGGCGGCGATTCCCCGTTGGGAATTCGGCTACTGGGGCGAAACGATCGACCGCTGGTACGACGAGGGTATGCCCAAAAACCACTATCCGGCGGTGCCGAAGAAGGTGACAACTCCGAGCTCGTCGCTGTACATACCCGCCTGGAAATCCATCCGCTCGGGCCGCCTGCCGGCGGGAATAGCGGTCTTAGGCGGGGGGTTGTACTGGCCGAGTCAGGGCTTTGCGCTTGACAGCGATGTGAAGGCCGCTCTGGACATGGACAGCGGCCAGAGGCTGATCGATGTTAACCTGCTGTTCTGCCCGATGTTCAAGTCCAGGATCATCGAGGAGGATGACCACTACCTGACCTACATCGATATCGACGGTATCAAGCGGAAGTTTTCGAAATCGACCGGGGTGATCCCCACGGCGTTGGAAAACGTCATTACGGACAGGGTCGCCTGGGAGAAGCTCAAGGCCGAGAGGCTGCGCCTTGATAATATCCCCGACCGCTTCCCGGCGAACTGGAAGCAGCTGGTCGAGCAGTATAAAAAGGACGACTGTGTAATCACGCTCGGCGGATACCCTCAGGGCTATTTCGGCACCCTGGCCCACCTAATGGGCTACGAGAAGCTTTTTTACGCATACTCGGACGACCCGTGGCTGATTCACGACATCCAGAGCACATTCACCAATATCTGGATATCCGTCTACGAGGAGGTACTCTCGCAGGTTGAGGTGGACCTGTTCGTCTTCTGGGAGGACATCTCGGCCGGGGCGGGCTCGATGATCTCACCCGGGACCATACGCGAATTCATGCTGCCTTATTACAAGCGCATGACCTCCTTTCTGAAGCGACACGGAGTGGACGTGATCTTCGTTGACACCGACGGCGACTGCCTGGACATCATACCGCTTTTTCTGGAGGGCGGGGTCACCGGCCTTTACCCGATCGAGGTAAGTTGCGGCATGGATCTTGTCAAAACCAGAAAGACCCACCCGAAGCTGCAGCTTATGGGCGGGATCCCCAAGTCACGTATCGCCGAGGGCCCGCAAACAATCGATGCGATTCTGGAACCCGTTGCCGAGGTCCTAAAAACAGGCGGCTACATTCCCTTCGGCGACCACCTCATCCCCCCTGAAGTCGGCTGGGAGAATTTTGCCTACTATCGCGGGAAGCTTAATGCCCTCATGCCTTAACCCTCGATGCCGGAATTCTACAAAAACAGGATCATCAAGCTGTTGAAGCGGCCTGACTACGGCCCGCTAAAGCCGGTCAAACTCGCCCGCGCTCTGGGCGTCAGCGACCAGGACTATGAGCAGTTCAAGACGGCGCTTGACCAGCTGCTGCAGGCAGGGCACGTTCTGGCCGGAAGCGGCAGGGCGGTGACACTGCCGCCTTTGCCAAACAAGCTGACCGGCACGTTCAGGGCCAACCCCCGCGGATTCGGCTTTGTAAGCCCCCTCGAACATAATGCGCACGGAGATCTTTTTATACCGCCCGAGGCGGCAGGCGACGCGATGAACGGTGACATCGTAACGGCCAAGGTAACCCGCAAGGGCATGCGGGGCGGGCAGATGCGGTACAGCGGACGGATTATCGAGATACTCGAGCGGGCAAGCAACAGATTCGTTGGAACGCTGGCCAGGCAGAACAATATGTGGATCGTCCAGCCGGACGGCTCGGACTGCCTCGAGCCGATCACGGTTGACGATGTTGCGGTCAAAGGCGCCCGCGAAAAGGACAAGGTCGTCGTGGAGCTAATATCCTACCCAACCGAAAGGCACCTCGCTCACGGGGTTATAGTGGAGGTCCTGGGCCGCACCGGCCGCTACGAGACCGAGACCCTGGCGGTAATCCGCCGGCACCACCTGCCCGAGGTCTTCGATGACGAATGCGCCGAACAGTGCAGTCAAATCGCCGCAGATTTCGGGCCGCGGCTGCAGGACGAAAAAACGGAAAAATACCCGGGTCGACGGTCCCTGGCCGGCGAAACGATAGTTACGATAGACCCGCCCGAATCGCAGGACTTCGATGACGCGATAAGTCTGGTAAAGACCAAGGACGGCGGCTGGCTGCTGGGAGTTCACATCGCCGACGTGAGCTGCTTCGTGCCGGAAAGTTCTCCGCTCGACGAAGAAGCCAAAAACCGGGGAAACAGCGTCTACCTTCCCGGTAAAACCATCCCAATGCTGCCGGAGGTATTAAGCAACGGTCTGTGCAGCCTGCAGCCGAACCGCAACAGGTTCTGCAAAAGCGCTTTTCTTAACTACGACCGCGAAGGCACGAGGCTTAAGGCGCACTTCGAGAACACGGTCATCCGCTCGACCAGGCGGCTGACATACCAGAAGGCCGACAAGATCCTCAAGGGCAGCACCCGCGGTATCGAACCCGGGGTGGTCGAGCTGGTCAGGAACATGGAGAAGCTCAGCCGCGCGATAGAGAAAAGACGCCGCGCCGCCGGCATGATACACCTTGACCTTCCCGAGACCGAGCTGATTATGGACAAGGCCGGGCGGGTGGTCGACGCCAGGCCGGCCGACGACAGCTATCCGCACACGATAATCGAAATGTTCATGGTCGAGGCAAACGAGGCCGTTGCTTCATTTCTGGACAGGCGCAGCGCACCCTTCGTGCGCAGGATCCACGGAGAGCCGGACGCCTTGACGCTGGAAAACCTCGCCAAGCTGGTGCGGGCGTTCGGCTACAACCTCAAGAAACCGTACGACCGCGCTGCGATCCAGCGGCTGCTGGCCGCGGTGAGGGGGACCGACTGCTCGGCCGCGATAAACATGGCTGTGCTGCGCAGTTTTGAGAAGGCCGAATACTCGCCGTCGAATGTGGGCCACTACGCTTTGGCTTCCCGCCACTACTGCCACTTCACCAGTCCGATCCGCCGCTATGCCGATTTGATGGTCCACCGGGTCCTCGAGAACTGCGTCGCCGGCCGAAAGACGCCCGAAGCGGGGGAGGGCCCGGACCTGGTCGAGACCGGAAAGCACATATCCTTCACCGAGCAGAGGGCTGAAGACGCCGAGAGGGAGCTCAAGACGATCCTGATACTGCGGATGCTCAGCGGCCGGATCGGAGACGAGCTGGATTGCGTCGTAAGCGGGCTGGTGCCGTTCGGCGTATTCGCCCAGTGCAAGAAGTTCGGTATAGAGGGGCTGATCCAGCTGGAGGACCTCGGGCCGGACAAGTGGCAGCTTAACCGCCAGGCGCAGTGTATCTGCGGGGTCAACACCGGCGCGGTGGTGCGGCTCGGGCAGGCGATAAGGGTCTGCATCGCCTCGGTCAACGTCGCCGCCAGGCACCTGAACCTCGTACCCGTAAAGCCGCTTGCGGGCAAAGACCGCCGCGGCGGGCGGCGAAGCCGCCGGTAGGCGGCCGCCGGTTCATTTCGAGCATCCAAACCGCGGCCGTGCGGCAGGTATACCAAAGAAACAGAGAAGAAAGTAGACGAGTAGTCGAGTAGGGCCTGCCGCCCCGGGGCGGCAGGCGCGGAAGCCGCCTCCAGCGGCTGGTGAATTATGTGCAGGCAAGATGCCTGCCCCCCGACTGGGGACACCGTGCGGTTGTTTAGTTGGGGGGCAGGCTTCCAGCCTGCACGAGCCAGGGGTAAACGGTTAGTTTCTTAGGAGCCCGCGATTCTGCGGCGCTAGCCAAAGTAGGGCAGGCCTCCGGCCTGCCAATGGCAACCGGGACGGTTGCCCCACTTTAAAGCAAGCTCACCCGGCAAATCATGCCCGGTCACCCCAGCGACAGCCAAATCCCAGGCCCCGTCGGACATGTCCGACATGTCCGACTGGTCCGACTATCGTACGGTTCGCGTCGGTTCGGCCATGTCAGGCGCCAGCCCCTGCCGATTCCTGATTTTGGGATTCTCCATGAGCTTAAGTAAAAGGGTCCAGGACCCTTTTTTTCTACTCCAGCGGCTTTACGTGCGCCACCGCGGACTTGACCCGCTCGTACAGTCCTTCGGGGGCGCCGGGGCCGGAGCAGTCGGCGAACAGCTTTTTGCCGTTTACGAGAAGGCCCTCGATGTTCCAGTTTTTGCAGCGGGCCTGGGCCGGGGTTTGGATGTCTTCGGCGCCTTCGAGGATCACGTTGTCGAAGGTGGCCCTTACGTCAAACTCGGGCCATCGTCTCCATCCGGCGGCCGGACTCGGGCCTTCGTGGCTGAAATGCGGGTCCGTCGTGTCGAGGATGCAGTCTTGCGGCCCGTACCTGAGCGAAACGTTTTGAACAGCCGGCACGGGGCCGTATGGTCCGTCGAGGTCGTAGGAAACGTAATCGACCAGCGCCCGGCACCCTTTGCCGGCGCCTATCATGATATAGCTGAAGCGGGGACTTCGGTACCTGGGCCGCCTTACACCCAGAAGACGGCCGTCGCGGTATATGTGCGCTATTCCGTCGGGGCGAACGGCGATCCGGAACGTGTGCATCGCATCCGCATTATCCAGGTTTCGCGCGACAGCGGCGTACTCGTCGAAATGCATGAGCCCCGAAGGAATGACGTTACCCTCGTACCAGAGCAGGCTGTCTTCCGTTATAGCCATCGAGTAGCGGCCTCCTGCACCGTCGTAAAGCTCCAGCACCAGGGCGTGATCAGCGGGTTTGCGGGCGAGAATCCGGACAGCCGTTTCGACGGTGAAGCCCTGTTCGGGATCAGCCGCGCCGAAACCATCGAATTGGTCCGTACGTGTATAGAACGCGGCGTCTTCGCCGGGGTGTATTTTTAAAACGCCGTCGGAGGCTGTAACGCGGCCTGCTTCGCACAGTGTCCTTATCGAAGGACTCCAACGCCAACGGTAATCGTCCGGAACTTCGTTCGGCTCGTAGACTTCATCGAGTTCAGCCTTCAGGGGAATTGTTTCGAAGGCCGGTTCCGGCAGCGGCACCGCCGCCGGAGACGGCGGAAGTTCCTTCAGCCAGGCCGCGTTGAAGGAATAGTGGTTGCGGCTGCTGACAATATGTATGGTCCCGTCCCGGCTCTGGCACGCTGACAGGTATCCCAGCGGCTCACCGGTGGCGCTGTCGATGGTAAAGGCAACGCCGTCCATGGTCGCGATTTTATGGGGGCCGGAGCCTTCGCAGAGGATCCTGCGGTAGGGCCAGGTCTTTCCGTCGTCGAGTGACAGGGCTCCGAAAAGACCGTTGGCAACGTGCGACCGGCCGGTGGCGTTGGCTATCTTCATGTCCCTTGCGAACGAACCGCAGAAAATCGAACCGTCGCGAAGACGCAGCAGGGCCAGCCTCCTTCCGGTGTGTATGCTGTTGAAGGGCCCGGCCTCATACGTCCAGGTCTTTCCCATGTCGTCGGAAACGCTCTTGGGCATCATTCCTCTTATGGCGCCGTGGCGGCCCAGCGCCATAAGACGCCCGTCGCAAAGCTGCGTTACGCCGGCATGAGTTCCCCGGATGTCGCCGCCCGGATCCTGCCAGGTCAGGCCGTTGTCGCGGCTTAGAGCCAGGATCGAGCCTCCGCGTCCGTCAAAAGGCAAAACAATCGATCCGTCACAGGCCCGAAAAACGCTCTCTACCACAAGCTGGTGGGATCCGCCGTGCACGGGGAAGATGATGCGGCCCTTCGACCAGCTGGCACCATTGTCCCTGGACTTGCGGAGGACTACCGCAAGGTTCCTGTGGCGGGCTCCCAGGCCGTTGAAGTGGTATAGCGTCCCCTCACCGTCGTTCCAGAAGGCCTGCGAGTGGTCGTTCCGGTCAGGCGCGTCCCAGAATACGGCTGGCTCGTCCCATTCGTCCCGCCCGTAAACAAGGCGGCTTGCGGCCACCGAAAGCTCCCTTCCTCTCTCGTCCATGCAGGTAAACCAAGCCGCCAGAAGGTCGCCGTTCGGACAGTCGGTCAGTGCCATGAAGTGGCTGTGCTTGTGGTAGAGGGGTCCCGTCGAAGCCTCGGGTACGGCGGCTACCTCGCGAGGACCTTCGAACCAGGGCACGGCCGGGTCGGGCCCCTCTTCGATATCGGCCGGCGCTGTCTGCCCGACGTTGCGCCGGGCCGAAGGCGACACAGCCGGCCGAAGGGGTTCGCCGCGGGGCTGCTGGCCGATTACCACGCGGAATCCTATGAGCCAGTGTCTGTCCTCGGGGAGGGTTCCCAGTCGATTGGCGCTTCGAAGATAATAAGCCTCGGTGGAGTGGCTTCCTCCGCGGGTGACCTTGAAGTCGCCGGTGGCGGAACCGACCGGATCTATCTGTTGATTCGGCGCGTACGGACCGTACCAGTCGCTGCACCACTCCTCGACGTTGCCGTGCATATCGAAAAGCCCCCATTGATTGGCGGGCGTGCGGCAGACGCCAAGGTCAACGGGCTCGAATCGCGCGAAACGCATGCAGCCCTTTACAAAACCGTCAGGCAGCGCGTCACCGGTGTGAAAGGGCGTGTCGGTAGCCGCCCTGCAGGCGTATTCCCACTCTGCCTCGGTCGGAAGGCGGTAGGGCAGGCCCTCCTTGTCGGCCAGATACCTGCAAAAAGAGACGGCGTCGTACCAGCTTACATGAACAACAGCCTCGCCGTCGTCTTTCGAGAAACCCTTGAGGCCGCGAAAGCTGCGGTGACCCGGATCGAATATCTCGTACTGCGCGTTGGTGACCTCGGTTATGGCCACGTAGAAGGGCTTGGTTATCGAAACGGCGTGTGCGGGGTGCTCGTCGAAATCGCCGTTCGGGAAATGCGACTCCTTTTCCAAAAGCTCCCTCGGAAGCGGCCGGCCCTCGAATCCCATGCGAAACGTTCCTGGCCCGATTCGTACGAACTTCATGCCGACGGAGTTGGTATAGGCGGTCCCGTCAGGCATTTCCGCCGAGCAGGGCACCAGGCCGAAGGCGGCGCAAACGACAAGTAAACAATACAGGGATCGCGACACTGTTTCACTCCTATTACAACTACAGGAAAGCAAATAATAGACAGCAAACGGCAAAAAGCAAATAGCAAATTTGAATTGTAAATTTCAAAAATAGACCGCACAAAAGCCGCGAAGGATTTAAAGGTTAAACCCGGACTGGGCAAACCATGCGGGGCCGAATGAATAATGTCACAGTCCTGTCAGTATCGCGTAATCAAGGAAGTTGACCACCCCGTCGCGGTTGAGGTCCCCTTTAGGCTGAAGAAGCTCCTGCATTTGTGCCGCAAAACGCCGGCCGAGGGCTATCTGGCCGGCAGAGTCGTAATGCCAGGAGTCAACCAGTTGAAGGTCACTTGTTACGACGAGTCCGGTTTGGGCGATTGTTTCGCTGACGTTCAGCTGAGCAGTGCGGACGATTTCGCCGTAGGTCCAGACCTCCGCCTCGGATATCTGACCGATAACGAACGGCATTTGCGGCAAACCGAAATGTGATCTCATATCCTGGATGAAAAACACCAGGTTCTGCTCGTAGTCGTTGGCCATGTCGAGAGCGCCGCTATCGGCCTCGCCCTGCATCCAGCACATACCGGCTATCTGAGGCTGGTACTGACCGTCGAGCGAAGCAAGGGCGTCGTCCACAATCTGCAGAAAGGTCGAGTACGCCGTTCCGGTTTGCCCGCCGGCGCTGGGCGGCCGCCAGTCGACCGCAAGGGAGGTTCCACCGTCGGCGTGCTTTATCAAGGCGATGCTGTCGCCGGGCATGGCATCCGCGGTTTCACGGCCGAACGTCACCTCCAGCCCGAAACGATCCATGTCTTTTCCCAAACCAGGCCGCAGGTATCCCCAAGCACCGTTGTGATAGATCAAAACGTCCTCCTGCGGCAGCTGCAATTCGGGCGGCAGGTCGCTGTTGTAGCCGTGGCCTCTCATGTTTGACTGCCCGGCGAGAAGAAATACCTGCAGCGGTTCGGCCGCCGACGTAGCCGTATAAGGTAAAACCACCGCCGCGGTACAGGCGAAGAAAACACACTTTTTGAGTAATCCCGACACGCTGTTCTTCAGCTCAAAACGTACAGCCTACAATGCTTGCAGTGTATAGTATATGAAGTCGTATCAATAAAGTCAAGTCGCAGCAAGCCGGTGTTGCCTTGACTTCTGGTTTAAATTCGGCTATAATGTTATGTTGTGCGCAATGTTTCAGGCAAAGCCTTGCCGTAACCACGGAGGGCCATTCGAAGCGGCGATGCGGTTTTGTTGTAACCTGCGGCGGGCAAGTCGCCACTATTCTGATAGGGGGGCCGGCAAGGGCAGTAGACAGGAGAGTCCGGCCAAAGTGAGACTGCGATTACGTTACATGATTTGCTTTGCGTGTGGGCTTCTGCTTGCCTCGCAGACTGCGTGCAGGTCCCCAGGCGACCATCGGCGCCGGATCGACAAGACCGCTGAGACAATAATAAACGAACAATTGAGCAATCTGGACAGTGACGCCGTCCCGTTCAATATCGAACGGCCCAGCGATATCCTGCGGCGGCGGCTTCTGGCAAAGCAGAATTTGCCCAACGCCGGGGGCCCATCGCTGGGAAGTGACAGACTGGAGCCCGTGGAACACTGGCCGGAAGAGGGCTACCCCGCAGCACATGCTTCGCTGGATCCCATAAAGCTGCTGGAACAGGCCGACGGAAAGCTGATTATGTCGCTTACTGAAGCCTTGCAGGTAGGCGCCCAAAACAGCTTCGAATACCAGAGCCTCAAGGAAGACGTCTTCAGAGCGGCTCTTGATCTCGATCTGGAGCGAAACGAGTTCCGCAACATCTTTCTCGGCAGCCTGGAAGGCCTGGCCAGCTCCGACACCACCGGAGACCGCGCCGTCAGCGGTGTTGAGACCGGAACCTCGGCGGGCCTCCGCAGAACGCTCGAGAACGGTACGGAGATTTCAACCGCGATCGCGGTCGACCTGGCAAGGCTCCTGACTGAACCAGCGGCTTCATCGCTGGGAATTACCGCGGACGCCACAATCAATATTCCGCTTTTGAGAGGTTCCGGCCGACATATAGTCACTGAACCTCTCAAGCAGGCCGAACGAAACGTTATTTACGCGATATACACTCTTGAGAGGTTCAAGAAGACCTTCGCGGTCGATGTGGCCGACGGTTACTTCGGCGTCCTCAGGCAGCTGGACCAGGTGGCCAACAACGAGGAGAACTATAGAGGCCTCATGGAATCCGCCAGACGGGCCCGGCGGAGGGCCGACGCGGGCCGCTTAACTGAAATCCAGGTCGATCAGGCCGTCCAGGACGAACTTAGGGCCCGAAACCGCTGGATAACGGCCATGGAGGCCTACAAGCGCAGCATGGACTCGTTCAAGTCACTTCTCGGCCTGCCGCCGGATGCGATGATCGAACTTGACGCGGCCGATCTCAAGCGGCTGGCCGATCGCGCCGACGAGATGCTTGCCGAAGGACCCGGGCCGGCCCCGGCTGCCGACGGGCCCGTGCCGCCGGGTCATGAAGGGGCAGGTCGGTTTGAACTGGCCGAGGCCGACGCGATAAGACTGGCCCTGGATAACCGGGTCGACTTCATGGTGGCGCAGGAACGGGTGGTAGACGCCCAGAGGAAAGTCGTCGTCGCTGCCGACGCGTTGGGGCCGGAGTTCACCCTTTTCGGATCCGCAGCCCACGGCAGTGGCAGGTCTGTTTCATCGGCTACCGCTGAAGACGCCAGGTTGCGCCTTGACAAAGGATACCACGCTGCGATCCTGACGCTGG
>Ga0180434_10009747_pt1 | contig 10387 bp, 7 predicted proteins | sample SS_ome_7_FD_132453 | JGI IMG/M metagenome (GOLD analysis project Ga0180434, IMG submission 132453) | Hypersaline lake sediment archaeal communities from the Salton Sea, California, USA - SS_1_D_2 metaG | ecosystem: Environmental > Aquatic > Non-marine Saline and Alkaline > Hypersaline > Sediment... | reverse complement strand
CTCGTCTAGGCCAGAAGCTCTGAGGAGCTTTCATGGCTGACAGGTACCTCTACGGTTCGATTTCTAGTCCTTCTGCCGGGGAGTTGACACGGGTCCGTCTCGCTGAGTCGGATCGTGCGCTCCTCGGCGGTTTGGTACGAGGTTCTGCTTCCGTCGATCTCGGTTCAGGAGGCGCGGTCGAGCTAACGGGGGTCGCTACTTCCAAGTTCCTCGTCGACAACTCCGGTTCGAACCTTGAGCTTGGGGTTGCGGGCGGCGGTGCTCAGAAGGTCGAAATCTTCTCAGAGGGGACAGGCGCTGATTCGATCAAGCTCGGTACTTCAGCCGGTATCGATGTTGGTTCGGGCCTGACCACTTCTTTCAGTTACAACAATACCGAGGGCGCGGGTGAGCTTCTGGTGAAGCGCAACAACGTGACCCTCTTGACCTTCAACCAGAGCGGTGGCGTCACTTTCGACCTTCCGCTCAGCCAAGACTTCGACGTGACCGTCTCGAACGGCGGTGCCATGAACTTCAACTCGGGTTCCGGCACCATCTTGTTGGCGTCTGCGAGTGGTACAGTGGATATCGATGCCGGGGCCAATTTCGATGTCGACGTCGATGGCTGGATCGGTTTGGATACTTCAGGCACCGGTACCATACTACTTCGCACCGTAGACGGTCTAGTTAAGCTACACGCGGGAACCGATGCCTCTTCTGTTGCAAATGTGGAACTGGATGCGGGGGGTTCCATTCTACTAGACTATCGGGCTAATGATACTGGTACCGAGGAATTCACGGTTAGTAGGAACGGTACGGGTGTTCTCACTTGCAGCTCTACGGGGTCGGTAGCTGCGTACCCTGTCTCGGGCCAAGATCTTATTCTTAATCCTTCTGGGGGTGGTGATTGCGATATTCAAATCGGAGTGGGTGGAGGAGCTTTTAAGATCTCTGGTAGCGATGCTTTTGCGCTCGTTACGCTGGGGGGTTCTACGACGTGGAACTACGGGGGCAGTTCCGGTTCGTTTTCCTTGCAGCGGGCGAGCGGTAATATCTTCGCGATCACCACAGCAGGGCAGGTGGACATCACACCTGTCAGTGGTCAAGACCTGAACCAGACCACGGCAGGTGCGGGTAGCATCACTCTCACTTCCGGAGATGATTTTTCTGTTGATGCAAACGACGACCTCACGCTGACCTATGATAGCGGGGACTCTACTGGAGATTTTTCTGTTGTTCGGAACTCCAATACGATTCTGAGCGGGGACCACGCAGGGACTCTCAAGATTCAGAGACGCATCGTCTTCCCCAGAGACGGTACGGAACTGGCGACGTACTTGAACTCGACGAGCAACTATACGGTCATCCTTGATCCGTCATTCACCTACTCGTTGACCCATACTAGCGTCCTTCAGGTTCGAGGGAACACGAGGGTCATGGGTTCGACCCGCTTCGGTTCGACAGCTACGGTAACGATCAGCCTGGACACCAACAACGCCAACAACTACTTGGAGGTCACTGATCAGGTGATCTTCGAGAACGTTCGGTTTGCTTCGTCTGCGTGGGACAGCACCACTTCTTCTCCTCCCTACGCCATCAAGTTCTCGTCAGGGGCGCAAGGGAGCATGGTGTCGAACTGCACGTTTGCTGCCAATCTTCGGGTGAATCCTGCTGCTACGGATTGCTGTCTGCTCTTCTTGGACGACGTCGAAGACCTCACCATAGCGAACAACAAGGGCATCCAGTGCTCGGCCAACTGGTTCGTTCGAGGGGACCACACGGTGGGCCGGTGCTCGAACATCGACATCCTCAACAACCAAGTCGACAGCTACCCGACGAACAACAGCTCGGCGGGTGCAGGTATTTTCATCCCGCAGGACTCCTACCGTTGGTTGATCACGGGTAACTACCTGAGAGCCGATACCGGAGGGGACGTGGACGATGGCTGTTGCGTCTACATCGAGTCCGACTCAGGGCTCGACTGTGGGCGTCACCTCATAGAGGGGAACCATCTCGAAAGGGTCTCGAACTCAGGGGTGAACACCGCTCCGCTCGTCTACGTGGGTCAGCCCGACGTGACCATCAATGGAAACTACCTACATGGCCGTAGGATCGGTTTCGAGACCACGGGGACGCCTACAGAGGGCTTGGTCGAAGTCTACGCACCTCGTTGTGGGATTGTGGGGAACGAGTTCGCTCTGTACAACACTTCTCGCGTTGGCGTACTCGTGTACTACATCGACGCGAACAGCGATGAACTCAAGGGTACCGTTGTCAACAGCAACCGCTTCACCGGTATCCACGGAACCGCGACTTCTGACGGACACGGCATCTACCTCCTTGAGAGTGGTGCCGACCCGGCGACCTACGCTATCGGGGGGAGCGCCAACGGCAATTTCTTCGATGGTGACGACAAGAGGTACTGCCACGGCCTAACGGCTGAGACGGGAACAAATGGTAAGCCCGAACTGTGGTCGGTAGTCGGGAACTCCATGTACCAAGACTCGGGATCGAATGACGGTATGTCCGAGACCGCCACGTCTTCCCAGTGGGGTACTTCTTCGGTGGTAGCCAACCACGCCACTCAGTCATGATAGGGGTAGATCGGGAAGGTGTTCTTGTATATTAGGGAGTAGAACACTTTACCCAAGGAGAACGCCATGTCTGACAAGAAGAAGCCCGACCTCACCCCTGTCGAAGACAAGCCCAACGACGAGAATCCCACCACTGAGGAGCCGGTCTCTCCTCGTAGGGCCGTCGTGAAGCTCAACCGCGCCCATCGTGCGGAGGTTCGGTTGGCGTACATGACCATCACTGAGGCCGAGACTCGGTTCCGCTCGGCCCAGGATGCCATGCGTACGGCGCAGACCAACGTCATGAGCGCGAGGGACGACTCGGTGAAGGTCCAGCAGCAGATCCTGCGGGAGCTGAACCTGTCGCCTGACAACCAAGTCGACGTGGAGCGCCTCGTGGTCGTACCTCCGCAGGGAGAGAGCTACGTGAAGGAAAATGGCTAATTTCGTTCCGACCCGTCGTGGGGAAGTCTTCAAGCCCCGCATCGTCTCTTCAGACCCCTCTTACGGTCGCAGGGAGCTAGCGGCGAGCGTTCTACCCAAGAACGCCACGCTGGCCCCCTCTGCGGGCCGTCGGGAGGCCGCAGGCTTCTTCGGTGGCAACATGCCGATGGGGGTATCTCCGTACCCGTCCGGGGGTGGTGGGAGCGCCATGTACCACATGCAGCGCCCCTACATGCCTGGAGTCGAATCTCCTGACCGAGTCCAGTACCCGAAGACTCGTCAGGAGGCCAACAGAGCCTGGCGACTGTTTCACGAAACGGACCCCATCTTCGGGACTGCCGTGGACATGTATGCCGAGATGCTGGTCAGCGATTTTGACATTTCTGTCGGGGACGAGAAGAGCCGAGAGATCCGGGACACGCTGGAGTACATGTGCCAGGTCTCGCATCTCATGGATCGGTTACGATATATAATCAAAGAGTACTTGGTCATGGGGGAGGCGATCCCTCACTGCTTCTTTGATGACAGCCTCGGTATCTGGACCTACATCGCCATGCACAACCCGGACTACATCGACGTTGTCGATGCTCCGGTGGTCAACATGGACCCGATCATCAACTTCGTGCCTGACGAGGAGCTTCGGCGCATGCTCGCGGACGGATCTCCCGAGGCCAGGGAGTTCCGGTCGAGGTTGCCGGCGGAGTTCGTGTCCAAGATCATGGCACGGCAGAAGATCCGTCTGTCTCCGTTGAACACCACGTTCATCGCCAGGAAGCTTCATCCCTACCAGGTACGGGGGACTTCTTTGGCGAGCAGGATGTGGCGGATCTTCATGGTCGAGGACGCGGTGTACAACTCGACCATCGCCACGTATCGGCGTCATGCGGCGCCGGTCAAGGTGCTCAAGCTCGGTGATCCCGCCACGGGGTGGATTCCCGCTCCAGGGGCGGAGTCGAAGCTCTTGGAGATGCTCAATAGGGCCGAGGTCGATCCTCAGTGTTTCGTCCCCGAGACGCTTGTTACCCTCGGGGACGGTTCTCAGCGCCCCATCGGAGACTTGGACATCGGGGACGAGTTGCTCGACAAGGACGGCGCTCCTTGTAGCGTGCTTGCTCTGGAGCGTGAAGGTACTGATCAGCTTGTTGAGATCGATGTGGTGGGGTCTCCTTCTATTCGGTGTACCCCGAATCACAAGTGGCCTGTGTGGGGAGGGCCACGGACGTGTTCATGCGGTTGTGGAGAAGTCATCACGGGAGGGAACTTCTCCCCCGGTCATGGTACGCATCCCGGAGGTTACCGCTACCAGGAAATGCCTGCGGATGCCCCCAAGAAGACGCAGACGGGGAAGGTCCGTTTTTTGGAGGGCTTTGACCCCTACCAGAAGCTTCTATCGACCCAGTTGCGCCCTGGGGACTACTTGATGATCCCTCGCCGGTTTGAGGAGAATCGTCCCGAGAACGTGACGCGCGAAAAGGCGCGTCTGCTCGGGTACTACGTCGCGGAGGGGAATACTGTTGGGGTCTACGAGCGGGAGGACGGCAGTGTCCGGAAAGGCTTTGAGCTTTCCTTCGGTGCGGACGAAAAGGACACCTTGGTACGGGATGCTTGCTCCATTGTGGAGGCTCTGTGCGATTACCGTCCGGAGGTCTTCTATGGAGACCGTTCCAACTGCCAGGTGCGTGCTCGCAGGAACGCGAGCATTGATCTTGCTGAATGGCTCGAACTCCACGGAGGTTCTGGGGCTCGGACGAAGAGGCTTTCCGGGGAGGTCATGTCGTGGCCGCTTGATCTCAAGTACGAGTTCCTGAAGGGGTACATCGGAGGAGATGGGAGCAGCATTTGGAAGAAGCCGGGCAGTTCCGGTCGCTATGTTGAGGTTTCGTCTAGCTCTCGCAACCTGATTAATCAGGTGAAGCTGATACTCGCTCAGTGGGGGACGTACGGCAATTTCAGTGAACGAGAGCAGTCAGAAGAGACTTTCGGTCCTGGTAATGCGCAATATCGCTTGCACGTATACGGTCAGGCTGCTGCGGACCTTTCTCGTGATATCTGGGGTTTCGAGTTGCAGGACGTGGAGGGCCGTACTCCACGTCAGTGGTGGACCGACAACGACTACCTGTATGTGAAGGTTCGTGGCGTGAAGGTCGTGGAATGCGAGGAGCCGCAGACCGTGGTCAACATGACGGTCAGCGGAGATCACTCTTACCTCACTGATTGTATTGGAACCCGGAATAGCTGGCTGATCTACCACTACGGCATCAACTTCGAGGCCTGGGGTACGAACGACCGCGCGGTCACCATCAACAAGGAGCACGACGTAATCGAGAAGGTCAAGCTCCTCGCGCTGGGCCTCTCGAAGTCCTTCATGACGGGGGAGGTCACCTATGCCTGCTCTGTCGACGGAACTTCTGTGCGTCTTAGTGACGGTTCATATAGCGAGATCCAGGATATACAGCGCGGGGACGTCGTCGTGGATCGGTTTGGACATCCCCGTGGAGTTACGGATGTCCTGAAGTACCCGTCTCCCGACGAGATGGTGAAGCTCACGCTCTACGGTGATCGAGAGCTGACTCTTACGGATAACCACAAGCTCCCTGTTTTCACTCGACCGCATGAGTGTCTCTGTGGGTGCGGAGAGGATCTTGGGGACGCTAAGGCGACCAGTGGAGGTCGCCGGAAGTGGCGTTCTTTCTCACCTCAGCACCACAAACTCTCGATGCGCGGTGGTCGCGACCGAGAGTGGGTCGACTACATGCACGGAGATAGGGTCATCGCTTCTTTCCCCGCTGAGCACGAGCCTTTCCAGCGCTTGCGCGCGGATGAGGTTCGGGTGGGGGACTGGTTGATGATTCCGCGTGGGTTCGAGGAGTGCGGGGTAGAGGCAACTCCGGGGAATCTAGCCAGGGCGAGATTGCTGGGGTACTACACGGCGGAAGGCTCTACGGATTTCACCGCGTCTGACTCAGGTAACAAGGTAACGCGGTTCTCGTTCGGGCGTGTCGACTGCGCCAAGGAGAGCTTCTACGTTGCCGATGTCGCAGAAATCTTGGAGTCGCTCGGGCATCTTTGTACGATCCAGAGAAACCTGAAGCATCCTGAATCGGAAGCCCCATCCTACACGGTCTACGTCCCGACAGCCGCTACCGGGATGAGCAACTATTTGGAGAGCCGAGCTGGGAAAGGTAGCGACTCTAAGAACTTCTCGTCGGAAGTGATGGGTTGGGGTCTGGAGCTGAAGCGGGAACTCTTGAAGGGGATGTATCGCGGGGACGGTTATCTCTTCAAGCAAGGTAACCGCCTCGATGTTGTGTACACGACGACCTCGACGCAGCTGATGCGGCAGCTCGAAGTGATCCTCACCCAGTTGGGCTACTCTTGCTACGTGCACACTTCTCCGGAGCGTGAGGACGAGAAGGGCTACGTTCACAAGGAGTGCCATTACATCACCTGTGCGGGAAAGCAGGCTCGCTCTCTTGCGGAACTCATCTGGTCGGACGTTCCCGATGTGTGGGCCGGTATCGACCGGGAGGGGTTCGACCGCGACGACTGCCAGGGTGAGCGTCACGAAGTCTTCGTGGACGATGAGTTCGTTTACCTTCCGGTGAAGTCGGTAGAGGTTGTTAGGGTCGATCAAGAGGCTCACCCCTACGTGTACAGTCTCACGGTGGAGGAGACCAGCAGCTACACGCTCGACAACATCGCTTCGTTCAACTCCGCCAAGTCCGGTCTCCAGGTTTTCCTACGTAGGTTGCTGTCTCTGCGGCAGTTCCTGGAGAACATGTGGCTCTACCCCAAGTACTTCCGGCCGATCTCCGAGATCAACGAGTGGACCACCTCTTCTCCGAGTGAGGTCAACCACAAGTACCGAATCAAGCGCACAGCTCAGGAGATCCAGGAGCAAAACCTGGTTCTGATGCCGACGGTCAAGTGGAAGAACAAGCTCGACCCCAGCGTGGACCAAGATCTGCTCAACGCGTACAAGATGCTTGAGCAAGGCTTCGGGATCAAGCTGTCCAAGTCCACGGTGACGTCGGCTGTCGGCGTAGACTGGCAGGACGAGCTGGACAAGAGCCTGCGCGAGTTCAAGAGCGCCGAGGAGATGAAGAAGCAGACCCTGGGCAAGGCTGACCTCCAGAAGTACGAGCAGCAGGGTGGTCCGCAGGGTGCGCAACCTCCGGGGACTCCTGGTGCAGGTGCGAAGCCTCCAGCAGCCGCAGGTAAGCCTCCAGGGGGCGCAGCCCCTGCCGGAGGTGCTGGGGGTGGTCTTCTGGCTCCTGGTGGCATGAACGACGCTTCACAGCCTCCTGGTAGCGCTGAGGGCGGCGGAGTTCTCCAGGAGACCATCGAGTCGCCTTCCGGTGGCGGATTGCCGACCGGTGTCGGTTAGGTCTCGTACCAGAGTCGAGGCGGAGGAGATCTTCAACGGGTGGCCCGAGGAAGACCCCATTCTGGCTTACGACGACTTCTTCATCGGGGGTTCTACCGGGGATGAGCTGCCGGGGTACAACACCGAGTGTTTCTCTGATCAGCTGACCGGTATCGTTACGGTCCAGGATCTGAAGAACCCTCCCTCGACGGAAGCTCTGGTAGAGGCGGTTGACGACTTCGATCAGTTCGTGGTCGATCAGGTGAACCTCCTTCACGAGGACCGTTACGGGGAGCTGTTCTTCGCCGTTAAACGGGACGCGTTTCGGCTGTTTGGTTTCTCCGCTATCAGGTCCGGGGCGGCCGGTGATGTCCCTCTCCAAGAGGTGGACTTGGTCTTGGACGAGAACGACTACTACATACTGGAATACTTGAAGACCACTACCTCTGACTACTTCAAGGTTGCCCAGGTGGCTCTTCTCGTGGCGTACGACAACATGGGGGTAGACACGGTTCGCTTCTGTCAGAAAGACGGTTGCCCCCTGTGTGTGGCCCACGAGGGGCTCTTCTATCGCGTGAACAGCCTGATGGACCGTTTGTGCTCGGGTGGCAACGTTCCCCATCCTTACTGCGAGTCCACATGGGCTCCTGTGATCGACCGGTCGAGCTACTACGGTCCCTTGCTTGGACATCTGAATGTGGAGCGGTTGGAGCACGGCGGTGTGGAGCTGCTGAACGTTCCTGCCGAGTACGTGGAGGAGATCAAGTTGATCGCGGAGAAGCTCGACTTCGAGCGTATCCGCTTTGTGAACATGGTTGACTACTCACTGAACGACTCTTCGTACCAAGGGGACCTGGACGGGGTGGTTGTTCTCGTGGAGGAGGATACCTTGGTGGTTCACAACGGGTACGTTGGGATCAACGGTCCTGTGGAGTTTCTCCGGGAGTTCTCAAGGCCGGTGGTCAACCTCTCGAAGATCTCTCTTGATGACGTCAGGGACCCCACGGTGTACTATGTAGGCGGACGTTCCGCAGTACGTCACGAGGGTAAATTCTGGGACGCTAGCACGGGAGAGCGTCTCGCGTAGGAGGTAGAGATGGGTTTCAAGAAGACCGGAGACGCCACACCGACGGGGAAGCCCTTTACCCCTAAGGTACCCAAGGACGACAAGAAGGGTTCGGCCCCGCAGCCTCCGAAGAAGTGAGGTTCTTCGCTGTAAACCAAGGGGACTCTCCTGTAGCGGTGGTGTTTCATGATCACCGCGAGGGGGTACTCTACTGCCGTTCTCGTTCTGCTTCCTTCCTTGCAGCCTTTGATGCCGTTTGTGCCAGATCGGGGGTTGACCTGGTTCGAGAGGGGGACCAAGGTAGGGTACTTCGAGCGATCCACGCGGGGGTAGAGGATTACGCTTGGGCCGAAAACGCGCTTGATCAGCTCAGTACAGGGTTCTGGTCTGTAGCGGAAAATGGTAGAGTGGCCGATGTAGCCTCCGGTATTGATTCGATAATCCGGAAATATCTCACCTGATCATATAGTCGAAATCTTTTTTAAAATCCCGACACCGTAGTTGCGTATAATCTTTGGATGAACGACGCTTTCGTTGTTTTGAAAAGATCATGAGCTTCAAGAAAACAGCTGCGGCGCAAGTTCTGGGCGTTCAGCCTCTGGGCGGGGCGTGGAATAAGGTTGCTTCGGGCAAGTTCTCCTCCGTCTACATGGACGACGGGTACGGTCTCAACTTCGAGGCCATCCTGGACACGGTTGCGGACACTTTCAAGATTTCTCGCGACCCGCGTGACTACTTGCTCATACCGTGCAGGGCTTGTAGCGCGGATCGTCCGAACGAGAACATGGATGCGTTCCGGAGAGAGGAACTTCTTCGGTTCGATCCCCCTATCGGCCGCCGCGTCTACTCCACCTTCCAGCTGAAACCCCACTTCGTCAACCACAACGCCAGCAACTACGCACTGTCGCGCGGAGTCCTCATCGACTCGCACTTCAACGATCAGAACGCTGCCACGGACGCGGTCAAGACGGCAGTCTTCGAGGCCACCGGCAAGGATGTGGTCAACGATGAGTTTGTCGAAGTTCTGATCGCTGCCGACATGACCAAGGACCCGCATCTCGCGGAGGCCTACAAGGGTGGCGCTGTTGATCGTTTCAGCATGGGTTGCGACGTCGAGAACACCGAGTGCTCGGTGTGCGGTAAGGTAGCCTCGACGACTCTCCAGTTCTGCGATCACGTCCGGGGTAAGCATTCCCGGATCGCGTATCCCGTCGATGGCGGCGGTGAACGTCGCGCCTTCGAGTGGTGCGGGGGTACTATCTTCGCGGAGCTGAGCGCGGTTGACGATCCCGCTGATAAATCTGCTGAGATCCAGGAGGGTATCCTTCGGGTGGCTGCCACGGACCCGCAGGCTCATTCCTTGACAGAAGATCAGGTGCGTGAGATCACCACCTACGTTGCGAAGAACGCCAGTAAGATCCCGGAGTCCCTGGCTGGGCTGATTAACTCAGCTTTGGCGGGACGTTAGGAGAGGTCTGATGACAATGCCGTTTACCGAACGATTCAAGCTCTTCAAGACCGTGGCGGATCTTCACGCCAAGGGCACGATCAACCTCTCGGCATCAGACCAGGAGCGCATCGAATCCGAGACCATGGATCTCGTTCGTAAGTCGGTATTGAACCGGACGGCCATGTCCGCCCCTCCGGGGTTCGAGAAGGTTCTCATGGAGCTGGAGAAGGCTCCCGATGCCGACGCGGCGTACAACGTGATCGTCGACTTCCTGAAGACCGAGGGAATCATCAAGGAAGAGATCAAGAGGGCTGAGGAGGCCGAGATTCTGGAAGACGAGCTGGCGGACGTCAAGGAGAAGGCTACCGATGGTCCCTCGTCTCCGATCACGGAGAAGGTCAAGGAGATGGGTGGCGGCGATCCCATCGAGGTCAAGCTCGACGACAAGCCGGTGCCCTCGATGGGTGGAAAGCCCGACGAGGAGAAGCCTCCCAAGAAGGACGAGTCCG
>Ga0180434_10009746_pt1 | contig 10388 bp, 16 predicted proteins | sample SS_ome_7_FD_132453 | JGI IMG/M metagenome (GOLD analysis project Ga0180434, IMG submission 132453) | Hypersaline lake sediment archaeal communities from the Salton Sea, California, USA - SS_1_D_2 metaG | ecosystem: Environmental > Aquatic > Non-marine Saline and Alkaline > Hypersaline >... | reverse complement strand
CCTTCAGAGACTGCTCCGCGGAAGCGCGCTTCTCACCAGCTCGCTCTTTGTGATCTGCGCAGACGACGAACTCGCCGTCGAAGTCGACGGCGGGCTTGTCACAGAAATCACAGAAGCTGCGGCCCGGACGGGCTTTCGAGTCCTTGTTCATCCTGTGTGTCCTCCGGGATCAGTAGCACCGTAAATGTAACCGACCCATTGGGCAATGTAAACTGAATTCCCGCCCACACCGCCTCGACGGTCTGGTTCTCCCAGCCGATCTTCAACATGAGCGGATCGTCTTCGATGGGCGGCAGTTCATACTTCGGACCGCCCGCAGTATTGTCCGTGAGCAGCACGAGGCACATACCATCTCGGAAGATACCCGAGAACGGCTGCGTGACCACGCCGAACGGCCCACTGATCCGCACCATCGCAGGGGTCCAAGCGGGCGGCGCCTCCTGCTCCTGCAGCTTCTCCTGCATATCGTCCTGCGGCGCCTCCTCGACAGGCGCCGCCCGCTTGGTCCGACGCTTCGCCGTCTTCTTCGCCTTCTTCGCCTTCTTGGTCGTGCCCATCAGTCCCCTCGCTTCTGCGCCAGCTATGACCTGCTGGACTATCGGGTTCATCGTCACCGGCGGTGTCGGACGCGCCGCCGCTGCCTGCTTCACGCGCTGCCCTCGCTGGCGCTTTACCATCTCGCCACGCGTCACGCGCTCTATGACAGCATGCCCTTCGGTCGTATCGACGACGTTCTGTTCGATGTCGAGCGAGTACGCGTCGAAGCTGTCCTTGATCGACGGACACGCACCCCCCGCGTCCTGATACCGTCCAGCCGTCGGCAATACCGTGCCCTTCATCTCGGGGTCGGTGCCGTAGCCCTTGTGCACCATCTCACCCGTGCGCTCGTCCAGCTCGTACTCGTGCTCCTTGCCCGGCGGTATTTTCGCGGGCATAGGCATCGGATTCGGATGTGGCATGAGTTTTCCTTCCGTCAGCTACCCGTATCGTAGGTTGCACCAAACTACCGGTCAAGCTGATAGCAAAGAAAAACGGGCCGGCGTGCAGCAGGTCGCCCTACTGCACGCCGGTGATTGGTGATCCCTTTGCGTTGATTCCCCCAGTTTACTCCTCAGTGGCCTCGACAGCCTCCGACTGTTCTGCGGACTCCGCCTTCTCCTCGGCCGCCCGCTTAGCGGCCTCCGCGGCTCTCTTCTTCCGCAACTTAGCCAGCTGCTGTTCAGACCTCTTCCGCTGCGACGTCGTGAAGAGGTCTACCGTACACCCGAGACCCTGCGCGACGAGCGCGGTCTCGGGATGGCGCATCAAACGAATCCGCTGGATCCGTGCGTCCCAGCCGCGCCCGCTCACCTGTGCGAACAGGTAACGGGTCGACTTGGGCACGGACAGCTCTACCGGGTACACGATGTGCCCGCTCGGCAGCTGACGTCCCTCAGCCACCAGCGCGTACAGCCTCATGAGAGTCAGCTGCCGGCTGGCGAGATGTGCGGCGTCTCCGTCCGAGCTTGCGACACACTGCCTCAACCGCATGACAGACGAGTTGAGGTCCGGCTTCACCGGGCCGAACAACGGAGTGTTCGGTCCGACGACCTGACCGCGGCTCACGATCGGCGTCAGGGTCAAATCCGCCGTATCGTACCCGGTCATCTCATGGATGAACTGGCGAACCGTGTCGACGGGGGCAGAGCGCTCCGTGCTCCCGCCGTCGTGTTCTAGCACTACGTGGTCACCCTTTACGTCCGTGACCTTGGCACTTGCATCCGCCGTCACAGAATCCTGCACAAGGCCGGGTATCGCCCATGCAGCATCCCGTGTGCGCCGCGCGACGATCTCGTCGACCATCGACAGCGCTGCACCGTATTCAGGATCGTCCACGTTGCGCCACCGGGGTTCGATCCGCCCGTCATCGGGCATCACCCAGAACCTCGGCGGTACCAACTTGTTCTCTTCGAGGAGCGCGCCGGCTGCATTGTACTCATCGAACAGGTCGAAAGTTCGCGTCAGCTGGTCCGCCAGCTTGACATTCCCTATCCGATGTTTGCGAAGCGGCGACCCGAGGCCATGCGGGCCGTGCGACACACCGACGTCCTTGAAGAGCCCTTCGGGATGGGCCTTCCCCTCTGGCAGATCCTCGCGGAGATACGACTCACCGTCGACGCATGACGTCCATACGCCGCCGATGCCGTCTGCCTTGAACGGATGCGTGTTGCCACCGATGACGGCGCGACCAGCCAGCGCGAATGCGCCATGGCTGGCAGCCTGCCGCCAGTTGCCGTCCTGCATGTGCAGAGTGACAACGGCCGCCAGATTAGCGGCCGCGATGAACTCACTGCGGTCGTTCAGGTTCCCCGCGTTGAGGAATGCGACTGTGGAATACATCCGCATTCCTCCGCGAATCTTGTTATCGACTCCTTTCAGGTCGATCTCACGATTCGCCCTGTCGAAACGACGTACGAGCTTGCCGTATTTCAAACCCTGTTACCCTTCGTACGAAAGGCAAAGGGATCACCAACCTATAATGACGCGTGGGGGTACCGCGTTTAAGCGTCGTCTTCCTGCCGCACGAGCGGAACGATCTTGCCCGTCTCGTCGAACTGCGGACTGTCGTCGCCGAGCTTGAAGGTCTCGCCGTCGATCTCGACAGCGCAGATCGGCATGGGCGCCGTGATGTTGACGCGCTGTCCCATGAAGCCGTACGCGTAGATCGCCTCCTTCGCGCCCAGCACAGCCTTCTGCACAGCCAGCTGGAATGATGCGCGATCCTCACAGCGAATGAGCTGCGGCGGCCCATCACCGACGATGACGAGGTAGAACGTCTGGTTCACTGTCGGCTCCGGCTCCTTCTTCTTCTCTTCGGACTTCTTCTCGTCGGCCATGGTCGTTCTCCTATGACAGCGCCTGCAGATGTTGTCGGCCCAGCAGCACTACCTGCGGCTCGGGCGGCTTCCACGACAGCACAATGCTGGTCGGACCAGTCGTCGGTTGCGGGAGACGGCGGAGGAACTCAGCCCTGTCGAGTTCCTCCGCCTCGCCCTCACGGAAGATGGGATACGGCAGTACTTCGATGTGTGACCGCGGCATCAGGAATCCGAGCGAGGAGCTGACGGTCCAGACGTCAATGAAGCCCGGTGCCGGCTGCACGCCCGTAACGCGCATGAACGGATCGAGAATCGGCGCACCAATCCTGCGGATCTTGGTGAACACGCCGCGCTCTCTGTCGACCAGCTCAACGAAGTCCATGTAGTTGCAGAACTCGTTGTAGGCGGTGTCGTTCATGAGGAACAGCTTCGCGTTGTATGGCTCTGGCTCATTGATGATCTGGAAGTCGAAGTCGACGTAGTGCACGTCCACCTCGACGCCCGTGTCAGCACAAAACCTCCTGATGATGTCGAAGGGCACCCGTGCATGAACGTACACAGGGGCCAGCGTGAACGGCACCCACTTCTCGTCGCGCAGCTCATGGAGCGACGCTACGAGTTGGAACTCGCGGGTTGCCTTGCCCACTGCGACCTTGGCGTCTGGATCAGCTGGCTGCCTCACGCTTCAGTCTCTTCACTTCCTTCATCGCCGCGGCGTATTCGAATGGTGCGCCGTTGATGACAATCATGGGGGCCTTGTCCCCGATGAGCGCGGCCATCGCTCTGGCCTCTACCGTTCCGTCGGTACGCCAGCCGGGGTGAGGGTTGAGGATGTCCTCATATGCCTTCACCGTGTATGGCACCTTCATCAGGTCGAGCTTGTCTTTCGCGTCCTGACAGATGCCGCATCCCTGCTTCGTATACACGACGATGGTCATGGCGCCTCCTAGTTGGGATACAGCTTGAGCGCAAGATCGCGAGCGAACTGTACGAGCCCGCTCGGTGTCGACAGTTCGGCCTCCACCTTCAGGCGTCCACAGACACCGTGGATGTCGGTCTTCTCCTCATCGGAGGTGCCGAACATCGCGCTGACCGGATCGAAGTAGCGCATGCCGATCATGTGCGTCCCGTAGCTGCGCTGATCGTAGATCCACATCAGCTTCTCCGGCAGCGGCCCGCGCTCGGCGCAGTGCTCGACCATCGCGAACTTGAGGTTGCGATAGATCTTGTAGCCACACACGACATCGTTGTTGTCGATGAAGATCTCGTTGAGCTGATCGAGCAGCGCGAGGCCGCCCTCGCCTTCGATGATCTTGCCGTCGATGCCGCGCATGAGTGCCCAGCGATCGACCGCGCCGGTCAGCGGCTGCTGCGCCGCCTTCCCGTTGGCCAGATCGGCGATCTTCTCCTGCACGTAGGCGGTGATCTTCTTCTGGTCCTTCCAGTTCGACGGCGCCTGCGGCATGGGCAGGAGAGCCTGCCAGTTGTCGACTGGTTTGATCGTGCATCCGATGTAGATGAACATCAGTCTTTCAGTCTTTCCAGAAGCTGGTCGTACACCATCACGTCGTTGCCGACGACGATGTTGCGACTGCCCCCGACCAACTTCGAGTCTTCGAGGGTCACGCGGACGTGGGGCCGATCTTTGAGCCACGGATACATTTCCATGGGGTCGATCCCTTCAGGCACTTCGTCCGTATTCACGCAGATCAGCATGGCGATGCCACGCTCCTGCTGGTACTGATGAAACACGTTCATCGCGAAGACCATGCGCTGCCCGTCGTCCATCGGCGGCATCGACGTCAGGAACGTCTCCTTCAGACTGTCGAGCCCGAGCAGGCCGATCGCCTTATTCGGGAATCCCTTCGCCACGGGCGCCAGCACAGACAGCACCGAGCTATAAATCTCGGCGCAGTTGCGCCACTGCCCCAACGACAGCGTGAGCTTCGCGACTGCTTCATCCTGTTCCTGCGGCACATTGCTCAACAACGCTGCGGTACCTCCCGCGCGCTGATACTCGCGAAGACAGTAGCGCAGCACCGGCCGCAGCGCTTCCGCCGACCCGACGAGATACAACGTGCTCTCGTGCGTGAAGCCGACATCGCCGGCCGCCTTAGTCATCGAGTGGAACGGCAGCTCGATATCCTTGCGGCGCAATCGCTTCGCGAACTCTTTCAACCGCCGCTCTCGGGCGGTTCGCCTCAGTAGTGCGTCATTGCGCTGCGAGATGAGCCACGGCATCTGGTTCTTCTCGAAGTCGTTGATCATGTCGATGACGTCGAACGCTTCGCGCGACTTGCGCTCCTGTGCGCCAACGAGGATCTCCAGCATGAGCATCGTCATGCCCTCATACTCCGACGCCTTCGAAGCTGCCCACTGAATCAGACGATAGCCTACGAGCATCATGTAGCCCAGATGCTGCAGGTTGCTGTCTCCATCCATCATCTTCTTCAGCGACTCGCTTGCGAAATCGAACGCGTCGCTCACTGCCTGCTGCTCTTCCTGAGCACGCTTCGACATCAGTTCGGCGAAGTCCGAGTCCGTCTGTTCGCCGTCAGAAGTCGAGTTCATATCTTGATCCACAGTCTTGCTCCCATAGCTGTCTGTAGTCGGATGAGCACGTCGCCGTGATGCACACGGCCCCGGCGTCAGTTGCGTCATGCGCCGCGGCCTTGTCCTCTTCGACGACCTTCTTGCCCTTCTTGGTCTTCTTCTTCGTGATGACCTTGAATCCCGGCCAGTCATCGATCTCCGGCCAATATGCGATCACCGCACGCGCGATGTCCAACTTCGATACGTCACTGCTCTTCCCGCACAGGCACTTCTTGATCGTACTCGGCAGGAAGAAGCGCCTCATCACGCCCGGTTCGCACAACATGTGGATAGCAGTCACCAGATACGCCGTGGCGAACGCCATCCCTTTGATTGCCAACGCGCTCTTCGCGCCGCTGTGCGGTAGCTCCGCGAAGTACGCTACCGGGTTGTAAGCGTAGTGCAGCTGGCGCACGAAGTCCACCTGCTTGACGATCCGCTCGACGTTGTACTCGGTGACCGTCTTCTTTCGGTTGCGCTTCGCCTTCGGTGGCAGCACGGCGTCCGACACGCCGAGCGTGACGGGCACCGGCTTGCTACCGGGTTCTTCGGGCAACTGGGCCACCATGTAGCCGAGGTGCTGGAAGCCCGCGTCGAAGCAGATGATGTTCCTGACGATCATAGTCCGGCTCTCCGCCTCAGCTCCTCGAAGACGAGGTGCGTTATCTTGCAGTCGAAACCTGCATCGTGCGCGGCGTCCATGTCGAGTTGGTGCGTCTTCACTAGATCCAGAATGTCAACGGCTACTTCGAGCCGCCACTTCACACGGCTGCGGCTATTGCGCACGCGTGTCTGGAACTTGGCCAGCGACTCAAATGCCGTAGGGCGCACGCCCATCTGCGCTGCCTTGAAGAGTACGCCCGTATCGACGCACTCTTCGAGCGCGAACGAACAGTCGAACCCGTGGCGCTTGAAGTCGTGGTGCATGAAGTGTGCATCGAACGATGCGAAGTTGTGGCCCACAAACATGCAGCCGCTGGCTCTGTACAGGTCGACCAGTGTCAGTACCTTGGGGATGATCTCTTCGGGCTCCCGACCGTGCTCCTGCAGCATCTCATCCGTGATGCCAGTCACTTTCAGCGCCTCACCGTGCATGGTGCCGGGCGGGCGCTTGATCAGGAAGGCGTCATTCGCTACGACCTGTCGCTGCTGAACAGCGGCGTAGCCGATCTGCGCGATGACGTCGGGCTTCGATCCGTTCTTCGGGTTGTAGTTAAACCCGCTGGTCTCCAGATCGAGCACGAGATATGAGTCCGGCAGGCGCCCGGTCGGGCAGCGCTTGCTGACTTCCTTGATCAGAGTCGGGAGATGTTCCATGGTGACGCTATCCTTGATCGCCTCGTGCGAGGAATTCATTGGCAGCGCGCTCTATCTCCTCCACATCCGGTATCGGTGCGAGCTTGGACTTCGGCCGCACCTGATCGAACCACGTCGGCAGCTCAGCGAAGATGGCGTCCATCAGCAAGCACGCGATCAGCGGCATGCAGAACTCGTGCTCCTCCCACATCCGCTCGTATTCCTTCGCGTGCTCCTCCGCTTTCTCGGGGAACTGCTGCATGAGGTTGAACATCCGTGCCACCTCTTTGGCGGCTTCTCCCATCACGTCGGCGTGCGGGTAACCATACACCTCCACACCAATGAGTCGCTTCTCCAACATCTCGATGAGCTTCTGGTCCGACAGCTCACCCATTGAGTGGAAGACACGACGCATCAGCCGCGGCATCGCCCAGATCATGTCGCGATCGGGGTTGAATGCCCGCATGTGCTCGGGCCGCTTCGGGTTGGTCACCTGCATCGCCATGGCTCACTCCTCACACACTGCGCTCGCGCCGTGCGTAGGCGCGCGCTCGCTTCGTACGGCAGGCGAGACACACGGTCTCACCGGGCTCGCCGGGATCGAAGATGGCCGCGGTATTGTGACACCGCCTGCACTCCTTCTTGATCCACGTATAGCGGTGCGTCCCACGCCCACAATCGGAGTAGCCGATCGGGCAGGACTTGCACTGCTGTCTGTACTGTCGGATGCACGGTGACGCTCGCTGCTCACGCAGCTTCTTGTTGTACTTCTGCTGCGTCGACGTGCACTTGAACTCGTCGATCTGCAGGCCGCGCTCACCCTGAAGCAACCGCGCGTTGAACCACATCCGCACGAGTTCGCTGTGCGTGGGTCGCAGCTCCTTCAGCGTCCAGCCGAGCGTACGCGACAGCACTGGCACGACGAACTTGCTCGGGAACGACTGCCGTATCTCAACGCCGACAGCTGTGCCGGCCAGCACCAAGAGCTTCGCGTCGTAGAAGAGGCGATGCTTCTTGATCTGCCCGTAGCGCATCTCGGCGATCTCGACCGGTGCCCACTCAGGCTTCGCCAGACCATCGAACGTGCCGACGACTTCGCCCTTCTTGAGCTGCTCGTAGGCACCGGACAGCTTAACGGCTATCCGGTCAGCCAGCCGCGCATTCAACTCAGCACCGGCGAACTCCAGTAGCGTGCCGCGAAGTGCTGCATCGGCGAAGCGGGTTGCGCCGCGCATAGAGCGCACGAGCTGCGTGAACTCATCTGGTAGGAGTTGATGCCCATACAGACCATTAGACACCAGCGCATCGTAGATCTTCCCACGGCGCTTCATGATTGCTGTATAGGCGTAGTTCCGCGACGGCGCATCCGCTTGCATTAGTGCCCCTCGACACTTCCGATCATAGCAGCATGCGCGTTGGTGGGCAAGTCGAAACTACAGCTCATACTCCATCCGGTCGATGGTCGTTGCCTCGCGATTGCACAGCTCGGCCTTCTGACGACCGGGGAAGGCTTCGACTACAATGAGATTGTCGGTATTACCTTCGCCCAGCTCGGCGACGACTTGCGCCGCCGCTTCCTGCGCATTGCTGGCCTTCGTGAAATCTACCCACGGCTGCATGTTGTCAGACCAGAAGCCTACGACTGTGTAGGTCTTCATGATGGGGATGCTCCGAGGTGCTCCAGATTGAGCGCCTTCACGTACTCTTCCCACAGCGCGTCGACATTCGCCATCGACGACACGAGCCATAGGCGGCCTTCGTTCTCCGGTACTTCCGGCGTCTTCCCACGTACGGCCTGCGCCGCCGCTGCCGCATCGTTGAGCGCATCTTCGAGCGCTGCGGCTATCTGCTTCGTGTCCATCAGAATATCCATTTCAGGAGCACTACTGCCACCGCGATGAATGTGAAGATCATCACGCAGCCGCAGCACGTGTCGCCGTCGTCGAATAGCTTGTCGCCGCACCGCTCACAGGTGAGATCGCTGTTCCGCCGTACGGTCATGCGACAATGCTCACACCACATGAGCCTGCGATTGTCACTCATCCTCATTGTCTCCTGTGCAAAAGAAAAGGGAGGCCGTGGCGGAAACACGGCCTCCCTGCGGAAGCGGTGGCGGGCGCCACCATTGCGCGGTGAGATTAGGGACTGGCGGCCGCCGCCTTGATCGCGTAGATCGCCAGTGCGTTGTCGGCCCCTGTCAGGAACGAGGCCACGATGTCAGTTGCGGCTACGGTGTCGTCGGCCCATCCATGCTTCTCGGACTGAGCCTGTAGCGACTGCAACAGCGTCTGTGTCAGCAGCTCTGCCAGCGGCAGGTACACGAGATTGTCGCCAGTGAGCTTGTCCTTCAGCACCTTGTCGACTTCGGGGTAGAGCGCCATGAACCCTTCGGTCGGGAAGCCCTGCAGCACGTTGCGGACTTCCGTGATCACGATGCCCAGCTGCTTCGCGTGCTTCGTGGCTTCCGGGCTCGCGGCGAAGAATGCGTAGATCGTCGCGGTGCCCGTCACCTCAGCCTGACTGCGCACGAGCGCCGGGTTCTCCTCGTAGCTCTCGAAGCACGCCATCGGCGTAAGCATCATCAGCGTAGCTAGCGTCGCGGCGAGCCACTTCCACCACGGGTACGGTGCCATAGTCGTCTCCTCCAGTCCATGGTAGTCTACAGACTACCACACACAATATCAAGTGTTTTGCTGATCAACACGTAACTCCAACACAGAGTTCGTGTTGCTCAGAAATCAAGGTCTCCGGACATCAGATCTCGCACCGACGGTACCTTATGTCGTGGGCTCGGAGTCGTCTTGCCCACGCTGTTGTGGGAGATCTTGTCCGAATCCTGAAACGAATCGTCGCTTGTACTTGGGGTCTCCGATGTGCCATGCTCGGATCTCTTCATCAGAGGGCGAGCTTTGTGCTCGGCCACTTCCGCTGCTGTCGGCTGGAGGCGCTTGCCGGCGATCCATACCGCCGCAGTTGGTTTGAAGCCCGCTTCCTCCTGCCGCTCCCTCATGTCGATCCACAGGCTCAGCGCTATCCTGCGAACATCGGCATTGGTCTCCGCATTCACAAGCGCCCACAGCTCCATGTGATCCGACTTGCCGTCGGCGGCCGTATGCACTGGTACTTCCGTCGGCATTCTGATACTCCTGTCTGCACGCATCGACAAACTGCTTGATGCCGGGGTACGTTTCGTACCACGCGTCGATGATCTGCTTCGCGTTCTCGGGCGTGATCTTGACCTCACGCAGCTGCGCCAGCGCATCACGCAGGCCCGGCCCAACCAACTCGCGCGCGGGGTCGCGACGCGCGTAGCGCTCGTCGGCCCACCGCTGCATGTCGACGTTCTGAATGTTCGCCTGCGGTGCTGCACGAATCTGCTCGTCGGTCATCGGTTCGAGCTGCTGCACCTTAGCGTGCGCGCACACAAGCCGACGCAGCCAGTTGACCGCAGTGATCCAGCCGTCGATCTTGCCGCGGTGGTACTCGTCCTCCGGATCGTGGAGGCCCAGTACGTTGCGCGTACCAACCAAGCTGTCGAGCAGCTTCTTCGCCAGTACGGTGGTCTTGTCGTCCAACTCGTTCATGCTCTCTCCGTCGAGTGCTGTATCGTCAGTCTGTCACCGCACGTGATGTAGCCGGGAT
>Ga0180434_10009745_pt1 | contig 10391 bp, 11 predicted proteins | sample SS_ome_7_FD_132453 | JGI IMG/M metagenome (GOLD analysis project Ga0180434, IMG submission 132453) | Hypersaline lake sediment archaeal communities from the Salton Sea, California, USA - SS_1_D_2 metaG | ecosystem: Environmental > Aquatic > Non-marine Saline and Alkaline > Hypersaline >... | reverse complement strand
GTGATGCCCACCAGCACCGCCCGCCCCAGCGCTTCCCGCACTTCCTCCAGATCGGGGTCGTCCAGGTGGGCGATACCGTCGGCCGCATAGGTCAGGGTCGCCGCCATGTTGGTTCCCGTGTCCCCGTCCGGGACCGGGAAGACGTTGATGGCGTTCAGGTGGTCACGGCGGGCGTTGACCGCGTTCGCGGCGGCGATGAAGGTGCGCTGCAGCCTCTTGCCGTCCAGATATCGGATACCCATGCTGGCAGAGTCTATCCCCCCGACCTGCCCTGTCAAGAAAGGCCGCCGACCGGCCCACCTCATCACCCTCTCGATCCGGCGGGATCCTCCGTCTCATGGCCGGGCAGATGATGCAGGGCCAGCAGCGCGGGGCGGAAGCCCGGCTGTTCCTCGAGCGCACTGTGCAGGCTCTCCGCGGCCTCGGTGAAACGTCCGAGCCGTATCAGCGCCCGGCCGAGGTTGTAGTGCGGATGGCAGTGGGACTGGCACCTCGGGGCTTCCAGGGCCCGTTCGAACCAGCTCAGCGACTCCTCGACGCGGCCCAGTTCGAGCAGGTAGGCCCCGATGTCGTTGTAGGGATTGCTGAAGTCGGGATCGATCCCGACGGCCTTCCGACAGTGCTCGATCGCCTCTTCGAGTCGTCCCTGGCAGGAGCATGCCCAACCAAGGAAGGTGTAGGCCTCCGCGGTGGAGAGGAGTTCGAGCGAGCGGCGGTAGTGGTAGACCGCACGCTCGAGGTCCCCCGCCTGCTGGTGGCGGAACGCCACCCGGAAGGCCCGGACGGCTTCCATGCGCATCGGTTCGCTGGCCATCTCGCTATCCATTGTGGCGAGCGGGTGTGACAGGAGCGATGCGGGATACTATCCTGTCGCGGTGATGAGCGAAGGAACCCCGTCAGTCCGTCTCCGGCAGCCCCGACCGCCCACGACCGCTCAGCGGCTCACCGCCCTGGCCGGTCGGGTACTCATCCGGATGCTGGGCCGGACCCTCCGGTACCGGGTCGAGGGGGAGGAACATCTCGAGCAGGCCCGGGGCCTGGACGGGGAGGGCCGGGTGGTCTTCGCCTTCTGGCACGGCCGCCAGTTCCCCCTGGTGTATCACTGGCGTGAGAGGGACGTTGCCATCCTCACCAGCCTCAGCCGGGACGGGACCCTGCAGAGTCTCGTGCTGGGAGGGCTCGGCTATCATATCGTAAGGGGGTCTTCCAGCCGTGGGGCGGTCCGGGGTCTGGTGGGGATGATCCGGGCGGTACGCAGGGGACGTGACGCCGCCTTCGCGGTGGACGGACCCCGCGGCCCTGCAGGGGAGGTGAAGCCCGGCGCACTCTATCTCGCGGCGCGCACCGGTCTGCCGGTGGTCCCAATCACCTCCTCGGCACATCGGGCCCGGGTCTTCACGGACGCATGGGACCGCTATCTGCTCCCCATGCCGTTCACCCGCACCGCCGTGGTCTACGGTCCTCCGCTGCGCATATCCGCCGGGAGTCCCGAAGAGCGGATGAGGGAACTGGCCGGGGAGACGGCACAGCGCCTGGAGGAGATCACCCGACGCGCTGACCTGCTGGCCGGCCGGGACCGATGATGCCTCACTTCAGCCGATCGTAGGCCACACCCTGATGCTGTTCCTCCCGACGTGCCAGGAGGAAGAGCACGTCGGATAGCCGGTTCACCCACGGCTGCAGGTGAGGGCTGAGGGTCCCCTCTTCCTCGGACGCCGCCAGGGCCGCGGTGCTCCGTTCCAGGCGCCGGACGATGCTTCGGGCCAGGTCCAGCGCGGCGGCCGCCGGGCATCCTCCCGGCACCACGAACACCGGGGGCAGCTCCATCTGCTCCTCCAGGCCCTCCACCAGCGCGTCCAGTTCCTCCAGGTGTCCCTCTTCGAGCCGTTCCTCCAGTCGCTCCGTGCCCTCGGCCGAAGTGGCCAGTTCCGAACCCACCACGAAGCAGCGGCGCTGGAGGTCCCTCAGGACCTCCTTCACTCGAGACTCCGTGGCCATGGAGCGGGCCAGCCCCATGGCGGACACCGCTTCGTCCAGGTCCCCGTATGCCACGGGCCGCGGGTGGTGTTTGGGTACCTCTTCCCCGGAGAACAGCCGGGTGGTGCCTTCATCGCCCTGCCCTGTTGTGATGCTCATCCTGACTCCTCGTCCCTTCTCTCTTCAGCAGGACGGAGGGGGACCTCCTCCTGCCAGCGCTCCCCGTCGGGTCCGAACTCCTTCTTCCAGACCGGCAGGCGCTCCTTGAGACCATCGATGATGTGACGGCATGCCCCGAAGGCCTCGGATCGGTGCGCGGCGGAGGCCGCGGCGACCACGCTCACCTCTCCGACCTCCATGCTGCCCAGTGCGTGCCCTGCCGCGACGCGGACCTCGGGCCAGCGACGGGCGGTCTCTGTCAGGACCTCCTCCATGACCTCCTCGGCCATGGACCGGTAGGCCTCGTACTCGAGGCGGACCACCCGGTTCCCCTGGTGGTGGTCCCGGACCTGACCCGTCATCAGGACGGTGGCACCACAGGAGGGATCCTGTACCTGGAGCCACCACAAGGCGGGATCCAGAGGACCCTCGATGACCTCGCTGCGGATCACGGGCATGGTTCAGCCTCCGCTGACCGGCGGGAGCAGGGCGATCTCATCCTCCGGGCCGACCGTCTCTGTGGGTCCGACCAGCCTCCGGTTCACCGCCACGGCCGAGCGCTCCACCAGGGCGGCGTGGTCGGGGAGCTGTTCGGCGACCGCCCGCTTCAGCTCACCCGCGGTGCTCCCTGCCGGCAGTTCCAGCTCGACGCGGGCCCCCGCAGCCTCCCTCAGGGCAGCATAGCAGTGTACGGTGAGGAGCGGCATGTTCACGTCCCCACGAACCGGGCGTAGAGACTGCGCGCGCGTGCCCGGTCCTCGGTCCCCTGCATGAGCGCCCGGCCGTCGGCGAACACGGTCATCCTGACCCCCTCGGCGTCGAACTGGAGCAGATAGGGGTTCTGCTTCACCTCACCCACCTGGGAGGAGAGCCTGCGTGCCAGGGCTTCCAGGTCCAGCCCTCCCTCACCGGTGACCATGCGCCCTCCCGGCGGGCTGACGTGCACGCTCCCGCCCCCGCAGGGACGCACGGCCATCCCCGAAGCCCCGGCTTCCAGGTGATCGTAGCGACCCTGGCCGCAGGCCGGACAGTCCGGATCCGGACCGCCGCTCTCCAGACGCACGAGGCGGCCGCTCCGCGTGTCGAGATGGACCAGCCCCGGCGCCGGCTCCTCTCCAAGGAGGAACTGCAGCGCGGCACCGGCTTCCAGAGAGGCGATCACGCGGGCCGTCGGAGCCCACACCCCCATGGTCTCACACGTGACCACGCTGCCTGCGGGAGGCGGGTCGGGGAAGAGACAGCGCAGGCAGGGGGTCTGTCCGGGATGGATGGCCATCATGGTCCCCTCACTGCCCAGCACCCCTCCGTAGGTCCAGGGCCGGCCCGTGCTGACCGCCGCATCGTTCAGCAGGTACCGGGTCTCGTAGTTGTCGGTCCCGTCCACCACGACATCGGCTCCCTCCAGCAGGTCGAGGGCCGTGCCGGCGTCCAGGTCGGCGATGTGCACGGTGAGGCGGGCGTGGGGATCGATGGCCGAAAGGTGCCGTCGTGCTGCTTCCGCCTTGGGCAGGCGGTCCGCTACGTCCTGTTCGGTGTACAGGCTCTGGCGCTGCAGGTTGTGCAGTTCCAGGACATCCCGGTCTATGAGGATAATGTGACCGACTCCCGCCCGCACGAGCAGGTCCGCCGCGGCCGAACCCAGGGCACCCAGCCCGACGATCGCGGCACAGCCCGAGCCCAGACGGGCCTGACCTTCCGCCCCCACTCCGGGCAGGACGGTCTGTCGGGAATAGCGGTCCATGATCGGGGCGTCAGGGTTCGCGGACGATACCCTCTACCAGCAGACCCAGACCGAGGAGCAGGTTGACTCCCAGGAGAGCCATGTAGAGGGCGTGGTCCCGCGCGAAGAGGGCCCGCTGGGGGGTCGCATCCTGCTCGGCCGGCACGTTGAAATCCGGCACCCCGGAACGCAGCCGTTCCATACGCGGCCCGAGCCCCAGGCTGTAGACGGCCAGCAGGACGCCCATCACGACCGCGCCGACGAGCCGGACCCAGCGCCTGGTTCCCCGCCGGTTCCGGAACCCCTCCACGGTGAAGAGTATGAGCAGGGCCCAGCAGATGCCCTCGAAGACATTGAGGGCCCCCAGCAGCTCACCGTTCACCAGTCCCGCCAGGTTCCGGTCCCCGATCTGTTCGAAGACGATGCCCGCGCCCGCCAGCAGGAAGAAGGCCACCGCCCCGACCCACAGGGCCAGCACGGCCAGTCGTGCCCGTTCCAGCGAGTGGACCGGACCCCCGGTCACTGTGCCCTTCGCTCCAGGACGACCTGCCGGATCCTGCTGCCCAGGTCGTCGCTGTAGCCCTCCTGCTCGAACAGGATGGTCCGGTCGGTGTCCAGGAGGACGAAGCGCGGGAGTCCCTGCACGCCGAAGGATGCGGAGATCGACCCGTCACGGTCCAGGATGGAGGGATAGCTCATGCCGAACCGCTCGGCTCCTGACCGGGCCGTTGCGGCGTCCTCCTGCAGGTTTACACCGATCACGTTGAACGGGGGATATCCCTCTCCGAACTCCTCCTTGAGGGCTTCCAGCTGAGGCGTGGATCGCTCGCACCACACGCACCAGGTGGCCCAGAAGTCCAGCAGTACCAGTTCCCCCTTCAGGTCGTGGAGATGGAACTCGCTACCGTCGCTCATCGGAGCCACGATATCAGGAGCCAGTTCTCCCCGGACGATCTCGGAGTACAGCCCACCGGGTCCTGCGAGGTAGAAGCCCAGCACGAGGGCGATGATCCCGGTGAACACCCATCGCCGACTCATGCCGGACGCTCTGTCGTCGTTCGCGCTCGCTCTGTTATCCATAACGGTACCCAAGGTATGAGGGGCCAGGTTCGTCGTCAGGTGGATTTGACGAGCGGTCCCTCAGTCGAGTTCCTCGCGCTCGGGGTCCACGCTCCGCCGGTAGTAGTGGCGGAAGCGTTCCACGAGAAGGGCCTGCTCGTCCTCCAGATCCTCCTCCTCTTCCTCCTTCTTCAGCAGGTCGTGGAGTCCCTGCACCGTCAGCTCACCGAACCGGACCATGTCCTCCGCTTCCACCGGATCCATGTTCCCCGACTCCAGGATGGAGACCAGGCGGTCCAGAGGAAGCTTCTTGAAAGCCTCCACGAAATCGGGCTGGAAGTGGGTGCCCGAATCACTGTCCAGGATATCCAGCACCCGTTTGAACTCCATCCGGTCCCGATAGTGCCGCCTGCTGGTGATGGCGTCGAAGACATCCGCCACCGCCATGATCCGCCCCGCCTCGGGGATCTCCTCACCGGCCAGCTGCAGGGGGTAGCCGGTACCGTCCACCTTTTCATGGTGGGTGGCGGCCATCATCGGGATCTCCTGCTTCTCCCGGTCGAAGTGGATCTTGTTGAGGATGTTGAGGGTGTGCTGCGCGTGGGACTTGATGATCTCGTACTCCTCGTCGGTGAGCCTGCCGTCCTTGAAGAGCACCGACTCAGGGACGCCGATCTTGCCGATGTCATGGAGCAGCGCCGCGACGTTCAGGATCTCCAGCTGCTTCTCTGTGTAGCCCACCTCCTCCCCGATGGCCACCGTGTAGGCGGTCACCCGCTTGCTGTGCCCGGCGGTGATAGGGTCGCGGGCGTCCATGGCGGTGGAGAGGGTCTCCACGAAGGAGACGAAGGACTTCTTCTGCTCCTCGTAGAGCTGCGCGTTCTCCACGGCAACCGCCGCCTGTCCGGCCAGCGCGCAGAGCAGGTCCACGTCCTCCTCGGTGAAAGGACCTTCCTTCTTCCTGTTCAGCACCTGCATGACCCCGACCCGCTCGCCGTGCTTGTTGTTCATGGGCACGGCCAGCACCGAGCGGGTGCGGTAGCCCGTACGGCGGTCCCACTCCTGGTTGAACCGCTCGTCCTCGTAGGCGTCCTCGATGTTCAGGACCTCGCCCGTGGTCGCCACGTGCCCCGCCAGGCCTTCCTCCATGGGGAAGCGGATCTCGGTGAAGCGTACGCCCTGGGCCACCTTGGACCAGAGCTGTTCGGTGTCCCAATCGATGAGGAAGATGCTGGACCGGTCGGCCTCCATCACGTGGGTGGTCTTGCCGGCGATGAGGTCCAGTAGGTGGTCCAGGTCGAGGGTGCCCCCCAGGGCGCGCATCACCTCGTAGACCGAGCGGTAACGGGCCACCTCCCGCCGGAGCTGCCCCGTCGTCAGATCCTCCACGGGATCGTGACGCGCCGGTTTGGACGGGTCGGACATAGGGGATACCCCCGGGTGGAAGGCTGTTCGGTGCTTGAGAAGAAGCCAGCCTATGCTATGACCTCGTCCGAGGCTCCTTCAACCGAATTGTCCTGGGGGATCACGCGCTCGGTGGCCTCCCGCTCGGCGGACCGCAGCAGCTGCAGGGTCAGATCGGAGCGGAAGAAGAGGAAGCCGCCGACCACCAGTGAGGGGACGGCGTGGCCTACCCAGTAGACGATGGAGAAGGCCGCGGCGTTGTGATACGCCTCGGTCCCGGCCACCGTGGCCCCGGTGCCGAGCAGGCCGAAGGAGAGCAGGACCGCAGCCTGGTAGGGCCCGGCGCTCCCCGGTCCGGCGGGGATCAGCGTGCTGGCGTTGACCAGGATCACCAGCAGCATCGTCGAGGCCACCGGGCCCACCCTGCTCGCTCCCTCCAGCCAGCGCACCAGCCCCTCGGCGTCCAGGAAAGCGTAGCAGGAGTAGGCGATCAGCACCCACGAGATGGCGGAATGGAGGAAGAACTGTCCCAGGTGGACCGGGTCGGAGGCGGGCCGCATCCCCTCCACGAAGTTATGTATCGCCCGGCGGAACCTGCCCGCCGCCGGGTTGCCGTCAGCGTCCCTGGGAAGGGGCAGCTGCTTGCGGAGGAGGATCACCGCCAGGAGCGCGCCGATCAGGACCAGCGCCAGCGCTCCCCCGGTCCACGCCAGCCAGCGCAGGGTAGGACCCGCCAGCGAGGTGAAACCGATCAGGTAGACCACCATGGCCACCAGGGCGAGCAGGTCGGAGAGCTTCTCCAGGGCCACGCTGGCCGTGATCTTCGTCTTGCTCAGGCCGGTGCGCTGTCCCAGCACCACGATGCGGAGCACCTCTCCCGCGCGGGCCGGCAGCGCGTAGTTCCCGAAGTAGGACACATAGGTGGTGAACACCGCGTCCCGGATGGCCACCTTGCCTTTCTCCTCCAGCAGGAAGTACCAACGGTAGCCCCGGAACCACACACCGACGGTGAAGGTGGCCATCCCCCACAGCAGCAGTGGGAACTCCAGGTCCTTGAGCACCTCCCACAGCCGCGCCAGCTCCACGTGCCGCAGGGCGAGGTCCAGGAAGATGATGGTCACCGCGATCTGGGCGAACTCGCCCAGGTAGGGAGCGTAGCGGCCCCTCCGCAGTACCACCCAGACGGTATAGAAGAGACCCCCGGCGAGGAGCAGACTGTGGACCGAGAGGGGGCTGCCCCATCGCCATACCCCGTAGGCGGCGGGCAGAAGGCCGGCCAGCAGGTGCAGACTCCTGCGCCAGAGGACAGGGACAGGTGTCACGGGGCGATCACCGGGAAGGTCTCCATGAGGTAGAAGCGTTCATCATCTCCGAGTCGCCGAAGCGTCTCCCAGTGCGTGAGGGTCCGACGCAGGGCGCGGTCCGCTCCCTCCGGCAGCCCGAGGTCGGGCCTGCGGGGGGAGACCAGCTCGAGGAAACGGCCCGCGCTGAACCGTCCGATACCCGACCCTCCGGCGGTGTAGCGTACGACAACTCCCCTCCCAGGTTCCAGTCCCGCCTCTTCGGCGGCGATGCGGGCCCCATCCAGCAGGCCGCCCAGTTCATCCACCAGGCCGTTCTCAACCGCCTGGCTCCCGGTCCAGACCCGGCCCCGGCCGATAGCGTCCACTTCCTCGTGAGGCATCCCCCGACCCTGTGCCACCAGGCCCACGAACCGGTCGTATCCCTGCTGGAGGATCTCCTGGAGACGCTCGCGCTCCTCGGGGGTGAGTCCGCGATGCATGCCGTAAGCGCCCGCGAAGTCCCCCTCCTCCACGCGGACCACGTTGTAGCCGATCTTATCGTACAGGCCGGAGAGGTCGAACTTCCCACCGAAGATACCGATCGAACCCGTGATGGTCCCGGGCCGGGCCACGATCCGGTCGGCCGCGCAGCTGATATAGTAGCCCCCCGAGGCCGCGGCGTTCCCCATGCTCACCACCAGGGGCTTACCGTCCGGCTCGGATACGGTGCGCTCCACCTCCCGCCAGATCAGGTCGGAGGCCAGGGAAGAACCCCCGGGGCTGTCCACGCGCAGCACGATGGCTCGCACCAGAGGGTCCTTGCGGGCACGCCGCAGGGTACGGACCACCGTCTCGGCTCCCATGAGACTGCCCTGGAGGAAGTCGGTGCCGCTCTCCCCGGAGACGATGGCACCGGTCGCGTACACCACCGCGATACGCGGACGGAAGGGCTCGAACCAGCGATGGGTCCGGCGCTCCCACTGCCGCTCCCATTCCGCGCGGGAGACGATCTCCCGTCCCCGGGCGCCCTGCCCCTCACCCAGCACCTGGTCGGTGTAGGCCAGGCCATCCACCAGCCCTGAATCCACGGCCTCCCGGGCGGTGAAGGGACCGTGGTCGAACCAGCGTTCCACCCGCTCCCGGGTGACCTCCCGACCCTCCGCCAGGGCCTCCTTGTACTGACCGGCGTAGGAATCAAGCAGCCATCGGGTCATCTCCAGGTTCTCCTCCGAGGGAGAACGCCGTGTGTACTGTTCGGGGGCGGTCTTGTACTCGTCGATCTTCACGAACTCCGCCTCCACCCCCAGCTTCTCCAGGGCGCCTCCCAGGAACGCCAGTTCGAAGGCCAGGCCGGTCAGTTCCACCGAACCGGAGGGAGGGATGAAGACCGAGTCGGCCGAGGCGGCCAGGTAGAGGTCTCCCATCCCCAGCGACTCCGCCCACACGACGACCTCCTTGCCCGCATCCCGCACCGTCTGCAGGCCGTCCCGTATCTCCTGCAGGGTGGCCCATCCCGCTCCCCCTCCACCCAGTCGCAGGACGACACCGGCCGCCCTCGGGTCCCGTGCGATCCCGCGCAGCGTGGTGAGGAGGTCGAGCAGCGAGTCCTCCTCGATGGGGAAGATGCCGAACAGGGTCACCGGCTGCTCGGGTGGGATGCTCCGCAGGTCCAGGAGCACGTGGCGCGGGGCGGCAGGTCCCCACAGGCTCTCATACCCCGCTCCCCCCAGGCGCAGCCAGGTGAGGTGTCCCTGCTCGTCTCCTCCCTCCCGGTAGGACCGCTGCATCAGGCCCGCCGAACCGGGACCCAGTCCCACCTCGATGCCCGCGTACAGCAGGTCCTCTCCCAGCGCCGCGCGCAGACGGATCCCGGGAGCGGCCTTCGCCCCCAGGTGGAAGAGCGGACGAAACTCGTCCCCGTACTCCACTCCCGCGGTGGGCTCGCTGAAGAGGGAGGCGTCCGCTCCGATCCGCAGCGCGCCCCGGAAGAGTTCGAAGGTGAGTCCGCCGGTGAAGCGCGGTTCCCGTCCGCCGGGCTGGTTCAGGTCGGTCCCGTGAAGACCGGTCAGCAGCCACGGTGCGATGCGCCGCACCAGCCCGAGACTCCATACCTCCGGTCCCTGGTCCACCCACCGGTAGCTGTAGCCGACGGCCCAGCGCTGGCTGAAGCGCCAGCCCGAGGCGATGGTCCAGTCGGTCCCCCGGTCCGCCCCGACACCCCACCGCTCGGCCGCGATCCCCACCGATCCCAGTTTGAGGAAGGTACCCCAGTCCCGCCCCTCGATGCCGCGGCGTGTGTCCCATCCCCAGACCAGCTCGCCACCGGGGCTGAAGGCCAGACCGGCCGGGTTGGTGTAGATCCCCTCCACCCCCACCGGCCGGGCCACCGGTGAAGGGATCCATCGCACGCCCCCATCCGGTCCCTGGGCCCCTGCCGACCCGGGCAGGACCTGGAGCACGGCGAATGCCAGCAGGCTGCATGCAAGGCGTCTCATATCGTCTACCTTCTTCCCGGCTCACGGATGGTCCGTTCCCGGTCGGCCCGCCGCCGTCCGGAGACCCGCGGATCGCTCCCTGTAAAGATAGCGTCCTCGCTGGCGCGTGCGTAGGGGACCCTCTCCCCTGTACTCCGAACCGCTGTCTCCTGTGCCCCAGGGGCTGCCGAACGCCCCCATCCGGGGAGTGAGGACGACCCTGCTCATCAGCCGGTGCGAAAGGGGGTACAGGATATTCCGGATAAGCAGGCCTGAAATACTTGACAGGACCCCTAACCTTTGTCTCATTGTCCC
>Ga0180434_10009744_pt1 | contig 10391 bp, 5 predicted proteins | sample SS_ome_7_FD_132453 | JGI IMG/M metagenome (GOLD analysis project Ga0180434, IMG submission 132453) | Hypersaline lake sediment archaeal communities from the Salton Sea, California, USA - SS_1_D_2 metaG | ecosystem: Environmental > Aquatic > Non-marine Saline and Alkaline > Hypersaline > Sediment... | reverse complement strand
AGCTGGTACGAGTTTCACGAGCGTTACGGGCAGTTGCTGTATCGATACGCGCGTAAACGCGGCGCGTCGGACGCGGACGCGGAAGACATCGCGCAGGAAGTCGAGCTGTATCTTTTCAAGGCCCTGGACGGTTTCGAATACGACGCGCGGAAGGGGAGGTTTAGAGCTTACTTGCGTTCGTCCGTCATTCATGCCATGGGACGCAAGGCCGACCGGCAAGCGCGGCAACCGGCGGGACTCGATCCGCATACGTTCGATCACATGGCGAGCCGCAAGGACACGGCGCTCGACGACCAGTGGGAACGGGAATGGCGTCTGCATCGACTGAGGTGGGCGATGCGCGGCGTGGCGGAAGACATCGATCCGGTCACGCTCAAGGCGTTCGAAATGCACGTGTTGGGCGACCGCTCGGTCGCGGAGACGGCGTCCGAACTCGGATTGAGCAAGGACAGCGTTTACCAGGCCAAGAGTCGGACTCTCAAATCTCTCAAGAAGCGACTGGCCGAAAAGGATCCGGAAGGCGATCTGTAGCGTTCCGCTTGAAAATATCGGATTAGCGAGTCAGATTTCGGCGCCGCGCGTCTATGATGGAATGCGGGGTGAGGATACGTCGAATCGACGGCGCTTATGGAAACGATGTTGCTTATATGTCCGGATTGTGCGGCTACGACGGAGGCGGACGCCGGCGCCACGTCGGCGAAGTGTTCGCATTGCGGGCGGGCTTTGTCAGCCGCCGATCAGAAGGAGTTCGATAATCCGCTGCTTGACGACTTGCGGGAGGCGTTCGAGCTGGACGCCGACTCGTTCGCGGTCCCGGGGCCGTGCCGCCTGAAGGTGCACGAGGGCAGCAGTGCGGCGTATTCGCGCATGTTGTCCAGCGAAGGCTTGTCCGCGGGTATTCGCCTGGGAGACTTCGAGATCGTCGAGGAGCTGGGGCGGGGGGGCATGGGCGTCGTGTATCGCGCGCGGCAGTTGTCGCTCGATCGCGAGGTGGCCCTGAAAGTCTTGCCGGGGTACGCCCGTTTCGGCGAGCAGGCGGTACAACGCTTTCAGACCGAAGCCCGCGCCGCCGCGCGTTTGCACCATACGAATATCGTGCCCGTTTTTGCCCAGGGCGAGCACGACGGCCACTGTTATTATGCGATGGAACTGGTGGCGGGCGTCGGTTTGGATCAGGTGATTCGTCGAGACGCCGGCGGCGGGGGGGATCGCGTCGAGGTCGAGAACAAACGCGAGCAAGAGTTCCGGCGAGACGCCGACGACTACCGCAACCTGGCGGCGCTGGCGGCCCAGGCGGCGGACGCGCTGGAATGCGCGCATCGTCAGGGCGTGATTCATCGCGACGTCAAACCGCATAATCTGATCCTCGGAAAGCGAAATCAACTGCACCTGATGGATTTCGGTCTGGCCAGGATCGACCAGGAACCGCACCTGACGCTCAACGGCGAAATCATGGGGACGCCGGCCTATCTGTCGCCGGAGCAACTGCGCGGCGACCCCCAGGGAATCGATCATCGAACCGACATCTACTCGTTGGGCGTCACGCTTTACGAGATGATTACGCGATGCAAGCCGTTCGACGGCGAGACGCGCGAACAAATAATCACGGGCATTTGCGCGAATCAGCCCGCGAGCCCGCGAAAAATCGATCGCGGCATTCCGGCGGATCTGGAAACGATCTGCCTGCACGCCATGGAACGCGAGCCCGCCGCGCGCTATGCGACGGCGGCGGCGCTGGCCGAGGATTTACGACGCTTCGCCGAGGGACGCCCGATCCTGACGCGGCGCGTCACGACCGTGCGAAAGGTCGTCCGCTGGGCGCGTCGACGACCGACGATCGTGACTACCTGCCTCGTCAGCGCGGCGGCGCTGGTGCTCGCCGTCGGACTGACGATGAACGTTACCTCCTCGCGGCACAAGCAGGCGGCGCGTTTGCTCGACGACGCCTATGAACAACTGGCTTTTTACGACTATCGCGCGCCCAACGCGGTGCGCGACGACATCGAACGAGCGATCGAGCTTGGCGCGGACGGTGAGAATCTGAATCTCGTTCAGGCGCTGGCCGATCTGGGCGCCTCCAATGAAACGGACGCGATTCGGCGGTTGACGGAAGTTTTGGAGGCCGATCCGACGAACACGCGGGCATTGCGTTTGCTCGCGTGGGCGCATTACCGAATCCGACAGAATGACGAGGCGCGCGCGGCCTTTGACGAGGCGGAACAGCGCGGAGAGCCGAACTCGGCCGACGAATGGTTCTTCCGCGGCTTGGCGATTCATTACGATGACGCCGCCGCGGCGATCGAATCCTACCGTCAGGCGATAGCGTGGCGGGCGCGCCGGCGGAGTTTTTACCCGCAGGCGGTCCTGCATCTCGCGCGCGCTCATAACCAGCAGCTTTACGCGAATCGGAGTCTGGACGGATTCGCGGACGCCGACGCCGCCCTTCGGCAACTCATCGAGCACGAGCAGTACGGAGCTTATCCGTACTACCTGTTGTCGATAACGCATCGGCTGGCGGCGGAGATTTATTCGGGCAGCCAGGGCACGCGCGACGACGCGCTGGTCGGCGATCATTACGCCGAGGCGCTCGATTGGGCGCGTAGCGGCCAGGAAATCGATCCCTCGAACGAAAGGCCGATAACCGCCGAGGCGGAATGTCTGGAGAGCATGGGACGCTACGCCGAAGCCGCGGAAATCCGTGATCTCGCGATCGAAACCGCGACGAACGAACGCGCCCGCTGCGAGGGGCGCCACTATCGCTGGCGTCTGCATTACTGGCTCGGCGATCTGGAGGCGGCGCGCGAGGACGCGCGCCGGCACGCGGAGTGCATGCCCGACAGCCGCTTCTACGCGCATGTCTATCCGGCGTTGATCCTGGCCGAGGCGGGGCTAATGGAGGAAGCGCTCGGGCATGCGTACGCCCTGGATCGTGAAGCTCCCGAAAGCGCGTCCGCCGTGCTCTGGTCGGCCGCGTGTCTGCGGTTGCTGGGGCGAGGGAACGAAGCGCAGTCGCTGCTGGAGGGGCGCCGCGACACGGTGAATTTTGACTCCGAGCTTGAGCCGCCCCAAACGTCGGCGTGGTTAAGGCGGTTGTACGCTTTTTCGCTGGGCGAAGGATCGAGAGCGGATCTCGACGCTCTGGCGTCAGAATTTGACGCGCCTTGGAAACTGTGGGGCGAGGCGGCGTTTCACGCGGGAACGCTGCGGCTTGCGCGAGGCGACCGGGAGGCGGCTCGCGAGGAATTTCGCGGGGCTTATCGGTCCTTCGGAGGCGAGTTGGGATATTCCTATCATGGAAAGCTCCTATTTATTAAAATGCAGGTTGTTCCATCGTGGCCCTCGTGGATCACGGCGCCCGCGAACGTTGATGCCGAGGCGGCGCCGGCCGCGCCCAGGTTTCCCGGCGAGGGAGGAGCGGAATGATGATCGATGATATTTACATACATGAGCGACGGCGTATCTGGTTTGTAATCGCGCCATTCGTGATGCTTGCCGTGACGCCCGCCCTGATCGCGGTTCCGCCGATCGAGCCCTTGCCCGCCCCGGATTACTCGTTCGATCTGTTGTCGTGCGCGGTAGACGGCGGCGAATTGGGGGCGGGAGATGTTTTAAACCTCGCCTTTCCGCTCCCGGAAGTCGAGCTGTGCGGCTTCATGTTGGGATTGTTGTATCCGGAGGACGATCTCGACGCGTTTTCGGGTCCCAATCACGACGTCGGAGACGCAAACGATTTCACGCTGCTGTTCTCGGTCGACCTCGCCAGCACCGGCTTGGCGCCGCCCGACGTCGAGCTGATTCGCCTGCACGTGCCTTATAACGCGTACGACCAGGCGGCGCGCGGACACGCGGCCGGCGATCAATTCATGAGCACGCTTTTGTTTACTCGTCATGGCGCGCCCGGCGGCACGATCGTCAACAACGTGCTCACCCGCAACAATTACGACGAAGGCGGCACGGACTTCTCGGCGAATCCCGCCACGACGGCTTACGACCAGCTATTTGACGATTTGTACGACGTGGTTGATGCGACCGGATTTTTGTCGCGAGTCGAGGGGCTGATAGTGGACGTGTATTTCTCCCTGACGACTTTCTCTCCGTCGCTGCTCGAGATGCCGTTTTACGACACGCCCAGCGGCGCGGATATTTACGTCAACGAGAATCCGCCGGCCTACGCACCGACGATGCGCTACGCCTCGTACGTCGATCTGAACTTGTCGGAAACAGACGACATCGACGCGTTGATCGTGTTCGACGTCAACGCCAACCTTCTTTATGACGGCGACGATCAGGTCTTGTTCTCGCTTGCGCCGAACTCGCCCTCTCTGACGACGATTCCGGACGCCAGCACGATCGCCGCCGCCGCCGACATCTTCACCGTCAGCCCGGGGCAGGCGCCCGCGCTGTTCGCCTCCGCGGCGGAATTGGGGCTCGGAGCCCCGGACGACAACGTCAACGCGCTGGCGTTGCATCTCACCGACGACCCCGTCGTCGCCGCCGCCCGGCACGGAATTCGGTCTCCCCTCGGCGACGTGAACCACGACGGCGCCGTCGACATGAACGACCTCGCCGTTCTCCTGGCGCATTACGGCGCGACCGTCGGCGCGGATTACACGCAAGGCGACCTGGACCGCGACGGCGATGTGGACCTCTCCGACCTGGCGGCGTTACTCAGCAACTACGGCTTCGCCTGCAATTGACGTTTCAGCGTTCTCCAGGGTCGGCGGCGTTTTCAACTCCGACCCGTGGAGCGCGTGCAAATCAACCAGCTGACCACGAACCTGGATAATAGATCTGCTAGACAACGGGGGCGTCTTGCACGTGGCGGGGGGGCTGGGCGCTGTTCTCCATTATTACCGCCGGAAGCTCGGCGATATTCCTTAATAAACTCTGGAAATCACATCGGCGAGCATGCTATATTGTACCCTGAGGATTATACGGGCAAACGATAGTGGAGGAGAAGTGATGCGTTTTCACGTTTCGTCGTGTCATATCGGCGCCGTTCTTACGGTCATGTTCGTGTCGGTCAGCGCGGTCCTGGCGAGCGAGCCGTTGTATTCATGCGCCGAATATCCAGTCGGCGAATGGCCTGAATCGGTCGCGATCGGCGATCTGAACGGGGATCTGGTCGCCGACATGGCGATCGCGAATTCCTTCAGTAACAACGTGTCGGTGTTACTGGGGACGGGTATGGGCGCTTTCGCCGCGGCGGTGAATTATCCAGCCGGCGACGGGGCTTCCTATGTCGCTATCGCCGATTTTAACGGCGATGAAGCGCCGGATCTCGTCATCGCCAACTTCTTCGGAGACAGCTTGTCGATCCTGCTCGGCGCCGGCGACGGGACTTTTACCGCCGCGGCGGACTGCGAGGTGATCAGCTATCCCATCGACGTCGCGATCGATTATCTCGACGGCGATCAAACGTTGGACATTGCGGTCGCTAACGCCGGTAGCAGCACGGTTTCGGTTTTGCTGGGCGTAGGCGACGGGACGTTTGGCGCGGCGGTTGATTACGCCGCCGGCTTTGGCGTCTATTCTCTCGCCGTCGGAGATCTCAATCACGACGAAATCGTGGATTTTGTGACGGCGGACCAGAGCGACAACACTGTTTCCGTGTTGATCGGCAAAGGCGACGGGACTTACCTTGAGGCGGCGGCATTTGACGTCGGAGTCGCGCCGTACGACGTTGAACTGGCGGACCTGGACGGCAACGGTGCGCTGGACGCAGTCGCCGCGTGCTACGGTACATATCCAGATTACCTGGACAGCGGGGTTTCCGTATTGTCGGGCGGCGGCGACGGCACGTTCGCCGCGCCGGCCAGCTACCCAGCGGGCATTGGTCCGGAATACGTCGCCGTCGGCGATATGGATATGGATGAGGCCCTGGATCTCGTCGTGGTGAATTGCGTCGGCGGCGAGATCTCCGTGTTGTCGGGGATCGGTGACGGTACATTTGGCGCCGCCGAGAACTATCCGGCCAGCCCGTTCAGTCGCTCGGTATCGATCGGCGACCTCGACGGCGATCGGCAACCCGATTTGGCCTACGTCGATTTTGGCTACGATCCCGAAGGCGCCGGATTCGTGTCTTTGTTGATCAACCGCAGTTGTACGCCGGGCGATCTGGACGGCGACGACGACGTGGATTTGGGAGATCTGGCGGCGCTGCTGGGGCGCTACGGGGCCTGTGACGGCGATCCGAAATACGATCACGACGCGGACTTCGACGGCGGCGGGTGCATCGACTTGTCCGATCTAGCGTTTTTGTTGGGGAATTACGGCGAGGGGACTTAGGCGAACGTAGATTATGGAGGGGGGCAAGGCAGCGCTTAAGAACGAAGGGCGAAAATCCATTCCAGCGCTGGCATTTGCATCCATGCATATGCTATAATAATCAATTCTGTTACGCTGTGTATTGCTATGAAGGGTAAAGAATGAACTTATATCGAATCGTATGCCATCTTAAGTTGAAAGCGTCGCTTGTATTCGTATGCGCGGCGGCGGCGCACGGCGGCGACTCGCTGTTTATCAATCCGCAGTACTCGGTCGGCGAGGGGCCGCGGTCCATCGTGTGCGGCGATCTGAACGGCGACGGCATTCCGGATCTGGTTACCGCGAATTTTGACGGCGACTCCATTTCGGTGTTGTTGGGCAATGACGGCGGCTATGCACCGGCGATGAACTACGCCGCCGGTGACGAACCGAGCTGCGCGGCGATCGGCGATTTGAACGGAGATGCGGCGCTGGATTTAGCGGTGGCCAGCAGGGGCGACGACGGCGTCCTCGTGTTCATCAACAGAGGCGACGGCACTTTCGCGACGGCGGAGCGCTACGGCGCCGGCAACGGGCCCGTCGCCGCGGCGATCGGCGATCTTAACGGCGACCATGTCCCCGATCTGGTTACCGCGAACGAGCTCAGCGGCAACGTGTCGGTGTTATTGGGATTAGGCGGCGGCACGTTCGATAATCCGACCAACTACGCCGCCGGTTATGGCCCGAGTTCGATCGCCATCGGCTGCTTTAACGGAGATAAGACGCTCGATCTGGTCGCGATAAACGCGGGGGACGAGAGCTTCTCAATACTATTGGGCGTTGGAGACGGTACGTTTGAGGTAAGAGTGAACTATTACAGCGTCGATAATCCGAGATACGTGACCGCCGGCGACCTGAACGACGACGGCGTCTCAGACTTGGTCGTGTCCCGGGCTAATCATGATGAGCTAGCCGTATTGTTAGGCGTCGGCGACGGCACGTATCCTGACGCGACGGAATACGATATCGCGGGTACATCGCGACATACGGTGATCGCGGATGTTAACGGCGACAAAACGCCGGACCTGATCGCCGCGATAATCGGTTTCGGCGGGATTTCCGTCTTGCAGGGCGTCGGCGACGGGACGTTTAACGAAGCCGTATCCTATTACTCTGGTGAGGGAGTGCGGTCAGCGGCGGCGTGTGATCTTGACGGTTCCGGCACGATCGACGTTGCGACGGCTAATAACGATGGTGACAACGTTACCGTGCTGTACAGCGCCGACGCGGGGACGTTTCAAGGACAGACTACTTACTCGGCGGACTTTGATCCGGCATGTGCGGTCCTCTGCGATTTCAACGACGACCAACTGTTGGACCTGGCGGTTGGGGCCAGCGGTCATTGCGTCATAGACATTAGGATGGGGGAACGTTCAGGAACATTCGGGCCACGTCAATATTGCTACCTCGAAAGAGGCTGCGACTGCATTGCGACGGGGGATTTGAATAACGATGGTGTGCCAGATCTGGCGGCGGTGATGGATAGCGTCAATGGAGTCGCGGTATTGCTGGGGATCGGGGACGGCACGTTCGCTGACGCCGTTTATTATCCGGCGGATTACGGGCTGAGGTCCATAGTAATCTGCGATTTTAACAATGATCAGACGGCCGATTTAGCGGCGGCGAGCTACTCTCGCGACACTGTGTCGATCTATTTAGGTACTGGCGGAGGGATTTTCGGCGAGTACGTGACTTATTCCGTGGGCGAAGAGTCCGGTTCCCTGGTCGCCGGGGATCTCGATCTCGACGGCAATCCTGATTTAATCGTGGCTAGCTATCACGACGGGGAGGTATCGATGTTTAAGGGGAACGGCGACGGGACGTTCGCCGACGCCGTTTATTACGAGATCGCCGACGGTTTAAGATCGGTCGCCCTCGCCGATTTGAACGGGGACCAAATCCTCGATCTGGTCGCGACGAATTCCGGAAGGTATCCAGATTACACTTGTTATGTTTCCGTGTTAATCGGCACCGGCGACTGCACGTTTTCTGAACCCGCGTTTTACATCGCCGATGAGAGACCTCGGCACGCGGCCATCGGCGATATTAACGGCGACGGCGCGCTTGATTTGGTCGTAGCTAATTCCCTCAGCGACAACGTGTCGATTTTGTTGGAACAAGGGGATGGAACTTATGCACTAGAGGCTCATTACCAGACGGGCGATCAACCCTACTGGGTCGCGATCGGCGATCTCGACGGCAATTTGACCCAGGACTTGGTCGTGGCGAATCGCGGACACAACAACGTGTCGGCGTTGTTGAATCAATGTTCTCCGCCGAGCGACCTGGACCGCGACGGAGACGTGGATCTGAGCGATTTGGCGGAATTATTAGGTCGTTACGGCGCTTGCATCGAAGATGCGGGTTACTCGGAGGACGCGGATTTCGACGGCAGCGGATGCATCGATCTTTCCGATTTGGCGTTTTTGCTGGGGACTTATGGCGCAGGGATGTAGGCGAGCCGTCGCCGCGCGGCCTGGGATGCGAACGAGCTTGAAGAACCGTCGCGGCGTCGGCGTCTGATTTTGACGGCGGGACATGACTAACTGCCAGGATCGTCTTACGAAGCACAAGTGCGAAGTCGGAGCTTCGCGCTGTAGTGGGAAAGAAGCTGACAAGGATCGAAAACATGGTTGACGGCGCCGGGCGCGAGAGCTTGGGGATTCAGATAAATCGACGCGCGTTTTGCAGGGCCGCGAGCCTTGGATTGGGCGGCTTGATCATCGGGAAAACGTTGGGCGGCGTCGAAGTGTTCGGACGCGATCGCGGGGCGTTGCCGCCGCCGATGATCACCGGCGTTTCAACAGAACTTTGTTTTAACAGCCGCGCTTCGGTACATTCAGGTTTGACCGGGACGGCGTCCGATCAGCAGCTTGCGAACGTGCTTTGGGCCGCGGGGCGGGCGCCGTTCGTCGGTTCGCATCGCGAGATTTACGTCGCTACTTCCGAATGCACGTATCTCTATCAGCCGGAGACGCATTCGCTGCAGTATCACTCCGGCACGACGACTTCCAACGCGTTCAGGATCACGTACGATCGCGAGTTGGACTTCGACGCCGGCGTCTCCTACATGACGGCTTTGGCTGCGTCGGTCTCGCTTTGGAACGGTACGGATAATCAACTGGCGAGCTGTCCGATCGGCTCGGGGTTGAGCTTCGGGATACGGAGCGTCAACGGGCATACCGACGAATTGCTGGCCGTATCCTCGGACGCCTCGTTGCCGAATCCGACTACCGACGGTGACAACGGCGTGGAGCAAACGCTGGCGAATCTACGTTTGTGCAAGAGCTTTCATGCGGACGCCGCGCTCACGCAGCAACAGATGTCTCAGATTCTCTGGGGCGCATACGGTTGCACGCCGCACATTGTGAACAGCGGTCGGGCGGGGTTGACCGTGCCGTCGTCGTGGGCGCGATATCAGATGACGAATCGGATCTACGTCATTCAGGAAAAGGTTTGGCGTTACGCGAATCGTCAGGGCGACGACCTTACCACGCAAGATCATCGGCTCGAACTCGTGCATGACGGCGACGTGCGGGACGCGTTGCGGCAGGCTTTGCCGGACATGCCGGCGGCGCCGTGCTACGTTCTGTTTTGTTTGACGCCGGATATGTTGACGGATTGGTATTCCAGGATTGAGACGGGCTTCGCGGCGGGGGCGATGTTGGTTCAGACGGTTGCGACCGGCTTGAGCGGAGATCTCATGGCGCCGCTGTCGTCCGCTCAGCAGACCGAGCTCCAGACCGTCGCGCATCTGCCGGCGGCGGATCACGCTCACGCGGCGGCGGCGTTGGGGCGTCGTTTGGCCGACCTCGACGACGACGGCGACGTCGATTTGAGCGATCTGGCTCAACTGCTCAGCAACTACGGCGAGACGTCCGGCATGAATTTCGCCGACGGCGATCTCAACGGCGACGGCGCCGTAGACCTGTCGGATCTGGCGGCGTTGCTGGGGCAATACGGAGCACATCCATAACAGAGGCGCGAAGGCGTTAGAGTCGTCATTAGTACGCCTTGAGGGGGGGGTGTTTCATCTTTCAATTACACAGAGGCATCGGTCCGCGCGGCCCGCGGCCTCTGGCGCT
>Ga0180434_10009741_pt1 | contig 10392 bp, 13 predicted proteins | sample SS_ome_7_FD_132453 | JGI IMG/M metagenome (GOLD analysis project Ga0180434, IMG submission 132453) | Hypersaline lake sediment archaeal communities from the Salton Sea, California, USA - SS_1_D_2 metaG | ecosystem: Environmental > Aquatic > Non-marine Saline and Alkaline > Hypersaline >... | reverse complement strand
GGATCAGTAGATGAACAAAATTTAACAAGCCAAAAACCTTCATCAAGGTTCAGCAATACCTTTGGTCTTGCACCACCAGAGGAGCCGCCTAAATGCAATAAGTCTTCAACAAAGCGAGCATCATCGTGTGTCTGAAATTCATGCACTTCATCGGCAATATTATCTAAATCAATATCAGAAATAATTGGGGTTGTTTCTGCCTCTGGTTCGTACGTCAGTGCGCCCATTCCTTGTTTGCCCACAAAGCAGAGTCGATCGAGTGGCGATAATGAGTTAGGATTCACATTATGTTTTGCTAGAGTTCTGTCGAGCAACAAGCGTCCCCAGCCATCAGGTAAGCTGTCATTAAAGAGCCCAAATAACCCGTCAAAGGCCAAATCATCTGACGATAGTACGCCCTCTTTAAGAGGTAGTTTAAAGGGGGATAGATTTAAGTGAAGTGATAAGAAGTGTGGGTCGTACTCAAAAAATATCCTACGAGATTTAAGGGCAAGTCTGCCAACTAAAATTTTTTTGTCTTCGGGGTTATAGTAGACATGGACCAATTTTACAGGTTCAAATCTCATTGTCTCCCCCGTTTCCTACTCTTGTCTTCTAATAGTTCATCCAAAGAGGTAGGTAGCTCTTTGGATTTTTTTTTAAAAAGGTGGTTAAATTCAGCAAATGCATCTAGGGTTAACGCGATTTTCAAAAGTGATTCAAGTGAAATTTGTCCTGTGCGTTCAAATTTTTTCAGCGTGCCGTAGCATACACCGGACCGTTCTGCTAGGGTTTGTTGGCTTAAATTTAGGGCGAGTCGTTGTTCTTTTGCGCGCCTGGCTACATCTCTTGCCATTTCATGCGGTGTTTTGAAGTTTATAGACATAATAATATCCCTAAAGTCTACTTATTCCCTTTAATAGATATTATAGAATCCATTAAAAAAGATCAAGAGGTAAATAATCTAGAGACTCTTGCTTAAAAAAATATAGGAGGAGTTCTTGATGTGGCCCGATCGTTCAAAATCTTGTGTGTATCCTAGATTTTTGTAAAAACCCACAGCATTCTGAAAGCTCATGGTTTGCACCGTGGCCATTGTACACCCTTGTTCTTTGCCAAAGTCATGCACTTTTTTCATAAGCTCTCTGGCCAAGCCCTGCCTTCTGTATCTCTTTTTCACCCATAGTTGATCTGTGTAGATAGCCCCATAGAGCACAAATCCGCTAGCACCTGCGATGATCTCTCCCTGCTCATTTCTATTGAAAAACCCAAAGGGAACGACTTTTCCATATTCGGGAGTCTCTTCATTGATTTTTTGAGTTAAAAAATCAATATCGGCAATATTTGGGATTTTACGGGTCATTCACTTTCTCTGCTGGATGAATATCGCTTGACGAAGATTGTACGAACAATCGATTATATAGGCAAATAATGGAATGTAAATATGTTTTGTGTGCCTATTGTGGGGCCCACCTTTCTTGAGGCATCTAGCCAAATAGATGCAAACAAGGAGCAAGCCCATTTATTTGAATTTCGAGCAGATCTCTTCGATGACTGTAATATTGATCATCTAAAAAAACTCGCCGAACAAAGTAATCTGCCCATCATTTTTACCCTGCGAAAGCAAGAACAAGGGGGCGGCTACAAGCGAGCTGAAAAAGAGCGCCTTTCTGAGATTTTGCAAGTTGCCCAAGAACTATCTCCTGCTTATCTAGACCTTGACCACGATACTCCCAAGGAGTTTATCGAGGAAATTTCCCACCAATTTCCCAAGATTAAATTGATTCTCTCCTACCATAATTTCACAGAGACACCCTCTGATCTTGAAGCGCTTTTAGAAAGACTCAAAGAGGTGCCGGCAGATCTATACAAAATTGCCTGCAGGGCAAACTCTACAGCCGATTCTCTTCGAATGTTACATTTTGCCAAAAAGCATGCTCCTCTTTTGGCCATTTGTATGGGAGAAAAGGGGCAGATTACGCGCATTTTGGGCCCCCTTGTCGGCGCACCCTGGACCTATGCGGCAGATCAGAAGCCTTTTTTTGGGCAACTTCCTATCCAGGAGCTTGCCTCTACCTATGCAATTGGTCGCCTGACATCGCAAGCTGCAATTTATGGGTTAATTGGCAATCCAGTCTCAAAGAGCATCAGCCATCACACTCATAACAAGACACTGCAAAACCTTACAATCGATGCAGTCTATATAAAAATGGCCCTCGAAAAAGAAGAGTTGTACTCATTTTTTAATCTATCTAATAAAATGGGCATCAAGGGATTAAGTGTTACAATGCCTTATAAGGAGGCTGTGCTTCCTTTTTTGGATCATCTGGATGAGCATGCAAAAAAAATTGGAGCCGTCAATACGATTGTCTGTGACAAGGGAAGGTTTATAGGCTACAACACAGATGGCAAAGGTGCCTTGGATGCAATCGAGGCCAAAGGCAAGGTCCATGGCAAAATGGTAGTTGTATTGGGAGCAGGTGGGGCTGCACGCGCCATCGTTTATGAAGCTTGTTTGCGAGGGGCTGAGGTTTGGGTGCTCAATCGCACCAAAGAAAAAGCCTTGAAACTTGCAGCCGAATTTGGAGTGCAAGGGGGAGGGCTTGATGCATTAGAAGAGCTTTCCTACGATATCTTAATCAATGCGACCGCGCACCTCATGCCCATTTCCCCTGCAGCTATTTGCCCCCATACTCTTGTGATGGATATTCACACGCGCCCTAAAATGACAGATTTGTTACAACATGCAGTTAACAAAGGGTGCACTTTGGTTTTTGGTTTCGAAATGTTTGTCAATCAAGCTCTAGAGCAATACGTTCTTTGGTTTTCGTCGACACTGGATCGATCTCAACTAGAAACAAACTTGTATGAGGCAGCTCTCGAATATGCAAAATAGATGGAACCCACTTACCCCAGAAGAGAGGCGCGTCCTGATTAACAAGGGTACAGAGGCTCCTTTTTCTGGCAAATATAACGACTGTTTTGACCAGGGAATTTACATCTGCAAACAGTGCAACGCCCCTCTTTATCGGTCAGAAGACAAGTTCAACTCCCATTGCGGATGGCCCAGTTTTGATGATGAAATCGCAGGTGCAGTGAAACGCATACGAGATGCAGACGGCCAGCGGATAGAAATCCTCTGTGCTCAGTGTGGAGGCCATTTGGGACATGTTTTCGAGGGGGAAGGGATTACACCAAAGAATACCAGACATTGTGTCAATTCAATCTCTATGCAATTTGTGCGCGCAAAAAGGGCCTACTTTGCAGGGGGCTGTTTTTGGGGAGTCGAGCACCTCATGCAACAACAAGCGGGAGTGATGGGTGCCGTTTCAGGCTATATGGGGGGACACGTAAAAGAACCTACTTACGAAGAAGTATGCAGAAAAATCACTGGCCATCTTGAGGTCGTTGCAGTGACCTATCTTGTGGACGAGACCAACTTTGAAACTTTGGCGAAATTCTTTTTCGAGATTCATGATCCCACACAAAAAGATGGGCAGGGGCCAGATAAGGGTGAGCAGTATGCCTCCGCGATTTTCTATCAAAATAATGAGGAAAAAGAGATCGCAGAAAGGTTGATTCAGCTCTTGAAGGTAAAAGGGTATGATGTGGTGACGCGCCTGTTGCCCGTGAGCACCTTTTGGAAGGCTGAGGGGTATCACCAGGATTATTACTACAAAAATGGCAAAGAGCCCTATTGTCATCGATATCAAAAAAAGTTTTAAATCGATTTTCCTTGAGAGAATTGCACGTTTTCTCTAAGATTTCCCCAATCTGGAGGAGTGTCCGAGCGGCCGAAGGAGCACGCTTGGAAAGCGTGTGTGCACGAAAGTGTACCGTGGGTTCGAATCCCACTTCCTCCGTTAATTTCTGTTTTTTTTTGTTGTAAATATTTTTTAATAGTTGTTTGTTACTCTTTATAAAGATATAATTAATAATTATATGTAAAATTAGGTATGATTATGTTTCCCATTAATAGTGCTCTATCTGCACCTGCGCCCAAAAGACAAAAAGTAGCAGAGTCAGTCACTTTATCCTCGCTCCATAGCGATCTTCATGAAAACATTAATCTTTTTTTGAATTCTGTAGATTTGGCAAGTTTCGCTGCCTCATTCTCTGGATTACGAGAGACGCGCTCTGCAATCAAGTGGTTGGATATATCACCTCGCAAGAGAGAGGAAGGTTGTTCAAAACACTTTTCTGCAAAGGAGATCGACCATTTGGTTCGAAGATACCCTGAACTGATTCACCTTAGTCTAGGATCTTATGGCACAAGAACAGAGGTTGAGGCCTCTGGTTTTCCCTTGTTAGAGAAATTGCCTTTGCGCTCTTTATCTTTAAGTGGTGTACGTCTTTTTCAAAATGATTGTAGTAAGCGTTCTGGAAGGAGCTATTTTACAAATCGTATTTCTTTGATTAGCCATGCTTTTACCCAAACAAAGATGAGTAAATTACAATATTTGGGCCTCGATAAGACAAATATTTCGGCTGCAGGCCTTTCAGGTTTACAAGGAATGCAGTTAAGGAGGCTTTCGTTATCTGGAGCTTGTATCAGTCAAGAGAGTGTTAGTGAGCTGGCACACTTACAAATATGCGAATTAGACTTAAGCAGTACAGATTTACGGTGGGTGAGCCTGGCTCCAATTAAGTCCTTAAGCCATTTGAATTTAAGTTATGCTCTGTTTGATGCCTTTGAGGTTTTTGGACATTTACAACTGGAAACTTTGGATCTCACGGATGTTAAAATTAATGGCGAAGATTTGAATCATTTGCAGTTGATGCCACTAAAGCAATTGACCATTTCTTCTGATTGCGGTTTAACAGAAGCTCAGCTTGTTGAGTTTGAGCAAACTATGCCCGAATGTGAATTGGTTGTGGATTAAATGTAAAAATCGTAGAATTTTTTGTTATGATAGAAACTTTTTTCAACCTACTAGATGCCGCGGATAGTTTTTTTTGGGGATATGTCGCCTTTGCCTTAATTGTTGTCTTGGGCACCATATTAACCTTTCAATCACGCTTTTTTCAGCTACTCAAATTACCTAGTTTTATCAAACTCTTTTTTAAGAGCTTTGGAAACAAAGAAGAAAAAGCACGGGGAGTCTCTCCCATACGCGCTTTTTTTGCCTCTACAGGTGGCATGATTGGCCTTGGAAATGTGGTCTCCGTTGTGATCGCGGTCCAACTGGGTGGTCCTGGGGCCTTGATTTGGGTATGGATTGCAGCCCTTCTGGGTGCTATCGTCAAGTACTCTGAGATCTATTTGGGCTTCAAGTACCGAGTTGAAAACAAAGAGGGCAGCTATGATGGCGGCCCCATGTATTTTTTGAAGAAGGCCTTCAAATGGCGCTTCATTCCGATCGCTGTTGCTGCACTACTTTGTGTCTATGGAGTAGATGTCTATCAATTTTCGGTCATTACAGATAGCGTAAGCTCCAATTGGCACATTCCCCACCTACTTGTTGTAGGCCTCTTGTTGGGGTTTGTCTTGTATGCCTCGCTTGGTGGCGTAAGGCGTATTGGTAAGATCTGCGTTTGGATCATGCCCTTTTTCCTAGTTACCTACGCACTGATGGCTTTTTGGGTGATTTTCCATGAGGCTCACCTTCTTTTACCCACGTTGGCTGTAGCCTTTAAGGCGGCTTTCACCGGACATGCTGCAGTTGGTGGCTTTGTGGGCAGCAGTTTGATTCTCACCATCCAGCATGGTTTGGCAAGATCGGCTTACTCTGCAGACATTGGGATTGGATACGATTCGATCATTCAGAGCGAATCCAATGTAGCAAGTCCTGCTACTCAGGCAAAATTGTCTATTGTGGGTGTCTTTGTTGATAACTTTATTTGCACACTCAGCGTCTTGCTCGTTCTTCTTACAGGTGTCTGGAAGTCACTGGAGCCGCTGGAGGGCTCACAGATGGTGCAAGTGGCTTTAAGCAAGTACTTTCCCTATATGCATTTTTTTATGCCTTTTTTCTTTGTAGTGGTAGGGTATACCACATTGATCGCCTTTTTCTGTGTAGGACTCAAGTGTGCCAAGTATCTTTTTGGGGCAAAGGGGCGTAAAATCTATCTGGTGTATGGGGTTGTTTCTATGACAGCCTTCTCCTACCTACCACAGATGCATGCGATGACAGTGATGTCCGTCTCTGGTGCTTTGTTGTTGATAATCAACCTCGTAGGCATATTTCGCTTGCGACATGAGATTCATTTTGACGAAGAGCCGCTTCCTATTTCAGAAGTCGCATAAAAAAACATGTATTTATTATTATAAATAAACTTATAATATAGTTATTAGGTTTTTAGTTTAAAAATGGAATAATTATGTTAGGTATTGGTATTTGGTTAATACCTCTTAGTGTTGCACTGGCTGCATTGGCATTTATTGTTTTAGTGGTCTTTTTGGTGATTGCTTTGGTGCGCCTTTCGCGCTCTTTGAAGCGTACAGAGTATTTGATTGAGGAGTCCAATGAGATTGCAAGAAATGTGAATCACAAGATCCACGCATTTGATCCACTATTTGATCAATTTTCGGAGCTGAGCCATCGTATAGAGCGCAAGGCCGAGGATTTTGATGAATGGGATGATGACGAGGAGGATAACGGGCACCAGGAGAAGCTACAGATGGCAGCTGTGGGGCTTGAATTACTAGAGCTTGGCTTGGTAGGCTGGTCTCTTGTGAAAAAAATGAGAAGGGGGAGATAGAGATGGGACATAGACATAAACATAATAACCACAATTTTGCAAAAGGGTTGATTTTAGGCTCTTTAGCGGGTGGATTAACAGCGCTCCTTTTTGCTCCTAAAAAGGGAAAGCACCTCCGCAAGGATCTTGCGCATAAGTATGAAGAGCTTTCAGACAAGACGCACGATGTAATTGATGAGGCAACGCATCGAGCTGAAAAGTTAGTTTCAAAGGCTAAAAAAGCTACCCGCAAGCGCCGTTAGTGGTGGCTGCGCAGGAGCCAGGCTTGCTTGGAGTGAAAACGAATCCGCTCAGCCATCAGATCTGATGTGCCCTGATCACACACCTCATCCACAAAGGCAATCAGAGTGTGGCACTGCTCCACCATCTCCTCGTGATCCTGAGTCAGCTCCTTGACCATCTGCTCCATCTTTAATGGCTTCGAAGACTCTTTTAACGAAGAGAGCTGTAAAAGATGAGCCATCGTGCCCGGAGCCGGGTGGCCCAGCATGCGAATACGCTCCGCTAAATCATCGTTTGCACCCGCCATGTTTTCATACTGATCCTGCAAAAGTAGGTGGTACATATGAAATTGCGGCCCCTGCATATTCCAGTGAAAATTGAGTGTCTTTACATATAAAACAAAGGTATTGGCTAAAAAAGAGGCCAATTTTTCGCTGATTTGTGTGCACGTCTGTTCATTAAGTTGCTTTGCCATCTATCGCTCCCCTAGAGTCAATCAGCGCCTGTACAAGATAGTCCACTTCTAAATTGACGTGAGCACCAATTTGTTTTTTTTCTATAGTTGTCTCTTTAAGGGTTTCAGGAATTAGATGCACGCAAAATTGCTTTGTATCCCGATCAACCTCTACAACCGTTAGACTCATTCCATCCAAAGCGACAAACCCCTTGGTAAAAAGGTAACGACACCACTTTTGAGGACAGGCAAAGGTGTAGATATTCCCTTCAATCTTTGTAATCTCCACCGTTGTGCAAATGTGTCCCGAAATGAGGTGGCCGCCCAACTCATCACCCATCTTGAGCGCTCTTTCTATATTCACCTGGTCGCCCACTTTTAGGTTTTTTAGTGAGGTGCAATTGAGAGTCTCATCAATGGCATCAAACCAAACCGTATCACCTTCGATCTTGGTTACCGTTTGGCAAATTCCATCAATGCTGCAACTGGCTCCAACTTTTAAACCTTTGACTAGAGAGGGCGAAAACCCAAGCGCATACGAAATAAAGTTCTCTTTGGCAATGATTGCCGTCACAAACGCTATTTCTTGAACAATCCCAGAAAACATTATTATACCTTATTGCGAATCCTTCGATATAAAATAACGATCAAAGCAAAAAGCGTCAAAGGGATAATAAATAACCAAAGGGCCGATTGAAAGAGAGGCAGGGTCAAAATATTAATAGAGGTCACAATCAAATAGGCTAAGTAAAAGAGGTAGTAGCATAAAAATAAAATGCCTTCAAATCTGGAGATGATGTGGCCACTTAAAAAAATAGGCAAGCAGGCAACGCTTGTTGCGATCATGACAGGAATATCAAATTGCATGGCATTTTTTGAAATTACAATGGGCTCGGGAGCAACCAGTGCCGCAAAGCCCCCCACTGCCAAAAGGTTAAAGATATTGCTTCCAATAATGTTGCCCACAGCTAGCTCTTTTTGCTTTTTGATGATGGCCATGATTGAGGTGACAAGCTCGGGCAAAGAGGTAGAAATAGAGACCAAAGTCAGGGAAATAAAGAGGGGACTGACTCCAAACAAAGAGGCAATGTTTAGAGAACTTTTAATTAACCATTCTGACCCCATGGCTAAAAAAAAGGCTCCTACGATAAAGAGTAGGAGTTGTATTTGCCATCTTTTTTTTGAAGCAGGAGTCTCCTTTTTTTGTTGCCCATTTTTTTCAAGCCAGTATGCAAAAACAATATAGAGAACCAATAGGGCACATAAGAGAATGCCGAGAACCCTGCCAATGGTTCCAAGCCAGCCAAAAAACCAGTATAAGAGAGTGAGGCCTATGAGGATTGGAACATCAACGATGATCAATTTTTTACTGATGCGGATAGAGGAGATTGTCGCGGCAATCCCTAGAATCAGTAAAATATTGACAATGTTGCTGCCTAAAATATTTCCCATTACCAAATCGCTTTGCCCTTGGAGGGCCGAAATGGTTGAAAAAGCAATTTCTGGAGCACTTGTGCCCAGAGAAACAACGGTTAGGCCAATGAGTAGGGGAGAGATTTTTAAAATCTTGGCCAGGCAGATTGCGCCATCGACTAGAAAGTGAGCCCCTGCGATTAGGAAAACTAAGCCAAGGGCAAATAGGAAAAAAGAAAAGAGCATACCTTCTTTTAGAAAAAAGTAGATTTATTTGCGAATGAAAGCTATCCTTCCGACTTTTTATATCTTGGGTCAAGTGGGGTGCTTTTTAGATGCAATGCCCTTATTGTAGTCATGAAGATCTGAAGGTCACCGACTCGCGAAATGCATTGGAGGCCAATGCCATTCGTAGGCGTCGGCAATGCTTAAATTGCAACCGCCGTTTTACAACGTTTGAGACGGTAGAATTGACGATTCAGGTAAGAAAAAGAGATGGTCATTACGAAGATTTTATCGAGCAGAAGTTGATTTGTGGACTCGAGGCGGCTTGTCGCCATACCAGCATCAGCAATGAAATGGTGCGCGGGCTTGCAACCCAGATTTCGCATGAATTGATGGAACAGCAAATACGAGAAATTTCTACCAAAGAAATTGGTGAAATAGTAATGAAATATTTGAAAACAATGGATACAATAGCATATATCCGCTTTGCATGTGTTTATCGCCGTTTTAAGGACATTGGGGAGTTGATGGAAGCCATTCATTCCGCTGGCTACCCTGAGGGCGAAAAAAACATGGGATCAATGAATAAAAAGAGTGAGGAAGAAGATGCCATTAAATAAATCTCAAATAGAGCAGTTTAAGCAACAGCTTTTAAACCTGCGAGCAAAGTTAACCCATACTTTGCAAGGTACAACGCAAGATGTGAAGCGTCCAGATGAGTCCACAGGGTACACCCAGCATCAAGCGGATCAAGGAACAGATGACTTTGATCGCACCATTAGTTTGGAGTTAACCTCAAAAGAGTTTGAAATTTTGCATCAGATCGATCGGGCTCTTGAAAAAATCGAGGAAAATACATACGGCATTTGCGATATTAGTCAGCAAGAAATTCCCTTGCCGCGACTGGAGGCTGTGCCCTATGCAACCATGACGGTGCAAGCACAAGAACAGGTAGAAAAGGGATTGCCCGTAGAGTAAAAGGAAGAAAAATATCTTAAAAAAGTACCGTTATCCAGCGCTTGCTCTTATTGTGGGGCTTGCTATTTTGTTCGTAGATTTTTTAAGCAAAAGCTACGTTTATCATGTGCTAGGTGATCGATTGGCTTGTATGCCCAATTGTCCCAATAGCATCCCAGTTTTCACCAATTTTCTGGGGGTGGATTTTGCGATTAGCCTCACTTTAAACAGGGGCGCTGCCTGGGGATTGTTTTCACAGTTTCAGGTTTTATTGCTCTTTGTGCGCATCATTGTGGTGGTGGGGTTGTTGATCTATATCATCTTTATCAACACCAATCGACGCGTTCTTTTTCCATTTGTTCTCATTGTCTCTGGGGCAATTGGAAATATTGCAGACTATTTCTTGTATGGATACGTAGTGGACTTTCTAAAGTTCAATC
>Ga0180434_10009740_pt1 | contig 10392 bp, 11 predicted proteins | sample SS_ome_7_FD_132453 | JGI IMG/M metagenome (GOLD analysis project Ga0180434, IMG submission 132453) | Hypersaline lake sediment archaeal communities from the Salton Sea, California, USA - SS_1_D_2 metaG | ecosystem: Environmental > Aquatic > Non-marine Saline and Alkaline > Hypersaline >... | reverse complement strand
CGGAAAGCGACGGACGGAATCACGGAGCGCCTGGATAAGGCGGCAAAGGACGCGAAAACGGAGGACGAAGCGCTGGAGGCTGGCGAGCGTATTGCAGAAGAGCTGACACGCGAGGTGGACCGGGCGTACAAGGACGAAAACGTTGCGAAGTTCACGCGACGGCTGCTCGGGCTCGTGTACCGAGAGTATGCAGCGCGTGTGCATCGTGGGGAGAAATGGACCTCGTGTCCGGTCACGCGATACGGGGCGTTGTCCGGGGCAGAAGGCGTTGGCCTAATCGTGACTCGACGTGGCGAGCGGAATTACGACAAGTGGAATGAGCACATAGCGGATATGGTCGATCGCGGATGGGTGTCGGCGCGCGTGTCGCGGAAATCAGCGAAACAGGAGGCTTTGGGTATACCTGGCCTCGGGCTGTTGCTTGCACCCCCGGGTAAGCTCGCGAAGACTGGAGCGACGAATTACTTTGCTGAGTTTACCGCTTGAGCGGTGGGGCGGGCCGAGGGTCCGGTTGGCAATAGCCGATCGGACCTTTTTTTTGTCTGCAATTCCTGGCTGCCTACCGGCGGGCCAGGTTTTTTTTGTGCGCGGGCCGAGGGCGAGGGCAAAAGGCGGTCGGCCCCCGCGTCGCGCGGCCCGCGTGTATGCAATGGCCTCACCCGACCTGGCTTCCGGCTCCCCCGATGCTTCCTTTTACCTCTACCGCTTGACTTCCGGCCCCGCCCCGCCTACACTTATACGCCCGTCCCAAGCTGGTCCCCGTCTACCCCCCACTTCCACCCTCACCCCCTACTACCCGCGAGGCACGGAGGCCCCGATGACGACCGTCCTGATCGAGTTCGACGGCGTGCTGCATGAGTGCGAGCCGGCCCAGGTCCCCGACCCCGCGCGCACCCTTACCCGCCGGTTCGACCCGGTGCCCCACGGGCCGCCGATCGCCACAGGCCGCGCGCTGGTGGAGCGGCTCCGCGCCGAGGGGCACGCCGTCGCGGTCTTCAGCGACCGGGCGTCGTGGATGGACGGCCTCCGGGGAATCCAACGGTGGCTCAAGGCGAACGGGTTCCCACCCCGCCTTCCGATCCGAAGCGAGCCGCTGATCTTCGACGTGTTGATAAGTAGCCGCGTGGTGGCCGCTGCGGCCGACGCGGACGCGATGATAAGCGAAGTGGACCGCAAGCTCAAGGAAGGAGCGAACGATGTTGGACAGCCCGAACCCGCAAGCGAGTAGGCCCGACCCGCACCGGGAGGAGACGCCGAAGCCTGAGTACGTGATGCTGCAAACCCTCTGCGGGTGCTCGCAACAACTACGGGTGCCGCGGAACTGCGAGCCGCCGGAGGAGTTCGCGGTCGCGTTGGGAGAGATGATCGACTCGCAGGGGGAGATGCGGCGGCCGGTGCGGACGTTCCAGAAGACGCGAGCAACCTCGCGTGACACCGGCGCACTGATCTATCGCGAGAGAGCCGATGGGCCGTTCGCAAACGTCAAACCGGGCACGCAAGTAGTGGATGCCCGTCCCGGGGGCGGAAACGACCTGGAGACCACGACGCTCGACGAGTTGCTACGGGAACTCCGCCGGCGGACGGATCGGGGGGCGTTGGTGGTGGAGCGGGACTCCTCGAACGGGCCGGACGCGGATCAGTCGTCGCGGTCGCTGATGATGTGGGGCAATGCGGTATGGGGGATGGGGGCCGTGGCCTGGCTGGAGAAAGAGATACGGGAGCAACACCGCAGGCAGCTTGCGGACCCCGATCCTCCAGGAGACGAGGGGTTCGGGATAATCGTATGACGGCGTTCGAGCGGCTCCAGGCCGAGAGGAACGCGGGGGGGACGCAACTCTGCCGGGTGTGCGGCGAGATGCTCCCCCTGACACAGTTCCGGATGGAGAAGCGTGGGGGGTGGCGGCGGACCTGCGACCTGTGCGTGGCGCCGGATCGGCAGCGAGCGCGGCGGTGGGAGGAGGAGGAGGAGGGGATGCGGCGGAGCTTCGAGAAGCGACACAAGCGGCGGGTCTGGGGGGAGATCGGGGAGGGGCGGTAGACGGAAAAGCGTCTGGCAGGGAGGGTTGCGGAGAGGGGTGTTTTGCAAGTGCTTGGAAAACATGAGGTTGCAATGCACGCTCTTGGGAAGGGGGTAATACTGGATTCTATATCCAGCGGTGAGGCCCCGTAAATGACGCCGGTGCAGCTTGATGCGGCGGCGCTGCCTTTGGGGGACCAGGCGGTAGACCTGGTGTTCTGCTCGCCTCCCTATGAGAGCGCGCGTCTTTATGATGAACTGGGGTTTAAGTTGGAGGGAGAGGCCTGGGTCGCGTGGGCCCTGCCTCGATTCCTGGAGTGCCTGCGGGTCTGCCGGGGGCTTGTGGCGTGGGTTGTGGAGGGGCGGACGAGACAGTTTCGGTGGTCGGCGGCCCCGGTGTTGCTGGCGGCGGACTTGCACCGGAGGGGCGTCCACCTGCGGAAGCCGCCGGCGTTCTGCCGGGTGGGGATACCTGGATCGGGGGGGCCGGATTGGTGGCGGAATGACTATGAGCTTGTGATCTGTGCGACGAACGGGGGGAAACTACGGTGGAGCGACAACACGGCCACCGGGCATCCGCCGAAATGGGCCCCGGGCGGCGAGATGTCGCACCGACTGCGTAATGGGGACCGGCGAAACAGGCGGGGGAAAGCGGCGACTTGTGGGGTGAAGCACGGGGACGCGGCGACGAAGAGGCAGTATGTGCCCCCGAAGAGAGCGAACCCGGGGAACCTCGTGAAGTGCGTCGTGGGAGGAGGCCGGATGGGCCACCCGTTGGCGCATGAGAATGAGGCTCCGTTCCCGGAGACCCTCGTAGAACCCTTCGTCAAGTGCTTCTGTCCGCCGGGAGGGCTGGTGCTGGACCCGTTCGGGGGCAGCGGAACGACAGCGGCCGTGGCCGAGAGACTGGGGCGTCGGTGGGTGATGGGGGACATCCGGTTCAGCCAGTGCGAAATGATACGGCGGCGAGTGGCTTGAGTTGCCCGCGGCTCGATAAAGGTGTATATGTATGAAGCGGGAGTCTGCCTGTTAGGAGGGGTATAGGTATCCTCCCCGGGGGCGTGCATTGTAACCTTATGTTTTGCAAGGGCTTCGGAGAGGGGCCTCAGCGGAGGGGAGCACGGAAGCAGTGGAAGGGGCACCAGATGTCGTTCCGATCGGGGGTTCCGTTCGATTATGCTCGCTTCGGAGTCTCGCCCGTAGCCTGGGGCTGAGTGAGCAGGAGACGTGGCCGCTCCTGGAGAAGCTCCGGGTGCCCGTGGTCGTCGTGCGCGAGACGACGTACTTCAACCTGCCCGCCCTGGAGTTCGTCCTCTACGTGCTGACGCAGTTCGGAGGGCCGGGGTGGTCGGGCCGGGCGATCGACCCGGAGACCGTGGGGGCAGGGGACACGGAAGCGACACGCCTGGACATGGAGATCGTGGCCCGCGTGTTCGGCCACCTGGAACGCGAAGCGATCCTCGAACGATGCCGCGCGACCGGCCAGCAACTCCGCAAGGCGCTTCAGCGCGCGGCGAAACAGGCCCGCTCGGTGAGGCGACCGAAGAAAACGCGCGCGTCGCGGAATACAATAAGGCAGGGGACATGACGGGAGAGGGACCGCTCGATTCGACCCCGGAAGTCATCGACCCGAGAGAGGGTGAAGCCGAAGCACCGGCGCCGCCCGGCCAGAACGTGCTCACCTTCTTTACGCTCGCCGGCCTCGACCCGGGGCTCGTGGCTTCGGAGTACACGGTCGAACGGGAAATCCGATACCTGGCGAGCATCGCGGGAGACGAGGGTGTCGATCCCCTGGCCCGCATGGGCGCGATGAAGATGCTCCGCGACCACATGCGGGAAGCGTTGTTGATGAGCGGGACGTTGCAGCGGGTGTCGGCGGACCAGACTCTCCAGTTGGGGGAGGGACACGTCGCCACCGCCCGGATCGAAGGGGCCCGGCTACAGCCCCTCCAGGCGGGGACGGCACGGATGTTGGAGGCCGCACGCCACATCGAAGGCGTGTTAGAGGCCCACATGGAGGAAGGCCACGATGACGGATGGGGAAGCGATCCAACAGATGGTAACGGCGAAGATGACGGCGAGAGACCAGGTGAGGGCACTGCTGGGGGAGGAGACCGCTCGGGGAACCTCTCCCCCAAACACAGCCGACGGGACCTCGGGGGAGGCGGGGTCTGCCCCTCCGCCCAGCGAGAAGCCCGAGAAGCCCGCCAACGAGCCGCCGAAGCCCGAGAAGCCGAGGCCCAAGAAGCCGAAGCCCCAGGGAACGGTGAAGTACACGGCGAGCGAGGGGCAGGTGATGGCCCAGCTTCGGGCCCAGGCGAAGGCGACCCGGACGCTGGTGCGGCCGTTTCGCCGGAACCTGATGCTGACGGACTTGCCGACGTGGGCGGAGACGCCGCGGAAGGTGCGGGCCCACATCCTCCGGCACGTCCAGGAGACACTCCGGGATGATGCGCGGATGATCTACTGGGTGCGGCTCCTGAACGCGATCCGGCCCAGCATGGCCCCGAAACGGCGATTCGGGTACTTCGTCACGGCGGTTTGCTACGAAGCCCTTGGTTGCGAAGCGCGTCACTGACCAGGGAGGGGAGAGAGGATCGGAGCCTACCGGCCTCCACAGGAGGGAAATGAGCTCTACCCCCTGCCGCCAGACTACCACGAGCTGACGGAAGAGGGACAGCGACAGGCCCGCGTGAACGCGATTCGGCTACAGGAGACCCCTGACGATCTCGTCCACGCCTGGGCCTTCCTCCGCGCGTATTACCTGGAGCCTCGTCAAGCTCGGTGGTACAAGCGGTGGAAACCCTCTCCCCCGATTCACTACCTCCTGGTCCGCGACGTGGGGGAGAACTCCGTCAACGTGGACCTCGCGCCGAGGGCCTTTGCCAAGAGCACCCTCGCCAAGGAGGTCGGCGGCCTGCTCCTGCCGTTGGGCCGGGAGGATTACTACACGGCCCTGACCCAGGCCACCGGCAAGAAGGTCCGCAAGAACATGCGGACGCTGATCCGGCAGTTCGAGAACAACGCCCGGCTCAACGACGACTTCGGGAAGGAATGGGGCCAGGCGATCAAGCCGAAGCGGGGGCAGCGGCCGTGGGGCACCGATCTTTTCGAGCTGCCCAACGGAAGCATCGTCGAGGGACTCTCGGCGCAGGGCGCGCTGCGGGGCGACCGGCCTGACCTGTGCATCCTCGACGACCCCGAGTACGACGAGGAGGAGGGGACGGACCAGGCCAAGCTGGCCGAGGACTTCGAGACGTTGCTGTTTGCGACCATCCTGCCGATGCTGGAGGAGGGCTGCGGACTGTGGTGGATCGGCACGGCGATCCCACGCTCCTACGTGTACTACGTCGTGACGGGCAGCGACCCGCGCTTCAAGCTGTTCAACCGGCGGCACCTGGGTATCTTCACCCCGAACGGGGAACCGATCTGGCCGGAGAAGTGGGACGACCAGACGATCGCCGACATCCGCACCCGGCTCGGGGAGTCGAAGTTCCAACAGGAGTACATGAACAACCCCACCGCGGGCGCCGCGAAGCTGCTGGTGGTCCACCCGAAGCTCGGCACGTACCGCGTCGAGGGGGCGCCCGAGCGGGAAGAGTCCCCCCTGGCCTCCCCCGCGACCCTCTCCTGGTACGAGAAGGTGGTCTCGGACGGCGAAGGCGTCTACGTCGAGCAACGCCAGCCGTTCGGCGAGTGGGCATCGCGGCTGTACCGGCTGATGTGCGTCGATTTCATCCGCAAACCGAGCCGCACGAGCGACTACGCGGCCATTGCCGTTCTCGGCTTCGATACACGCGATATCCTCTGGGTTCTCGATGCGTTCATGGACCGCGTTCACCTCGGGCCCCTGATCCGCAAGACCTGGGAGATGGCCCGGCGGTGGCAAATCGGGACGATCGGGGCCGAAGCAGTCAGCTTCCAGGAGGAGATGGCCGACCAGATGGCCTCGGAGATCAGCCAGATGGCGGCGGGCTCGGCGATCGTGCCGCGGGTGGTCCCCATCCGTTATGCGAAGCGGTCGCTCAAGAACAGCGACGCGCCCTCCCAGATCAGCAAGGCCGAGCGAATCGCCGGGCTGCAATGGCGGTTCGATCAATACCGGATTCGGTTGCCCGAGCACCGTCGGCTGGAGCCGGCGTTCGCGATGCTCTGGAACCAGATCGAGAACTTCACGATGGACCTGTCGCTCCTGCGCTACGACGACATGCTGGATACGGTGGCCATGCACCAGTACATGGTCCGCCGGGCCGGCGTCCGGCAGGCGCGGGGGCCCGCGATTCTGACGCCGGAGCAGTTGCTCCGGCAGGGGCGAGTGTTTGACGAGTCCACGGGCTTGCCGAACCTGCTCGCCATGCCCGGTCATGACGCGAAGATACCGGAATTGCATCGGGAGCTGCGGAAGCTCCGATCGCCCGTGACTCGACCAGGACCACCGGAGGTGACAAGATGGCCCCAGGGCCCCATACGTTTCTCTGCGTAGGCATCGCCGTCGTCGTAGTCCTCCAGGTCGCGCTGTTTGCCCTGAGCGCCCTGCTCGACCGATCCTCGCGCCGGACGATCCAACACCTGGAGCGGCTGCTCGGCCAGGCGGTCCAGACGATCGCCACGCTCCGACTCACCGAGGGCGCCGAGGCGGACCCGGACGGGGGGCTCCGCCGGAAGACGGCGGCCCTCCAGCGGCTCGCGAGCAAGTGGCCGACGGGTGTCACTCCTGAAAAGCGGCGGGAGCCGACCGCCCGTCCGGGGCCCGAGGAGGTAGCGCCGAAGCGAGAAGGGGTTCGGTTGACGGCCGAGATGTAACGCCAGGGATGGCAGGGGGAGAGAAATGTTTCAGTTGCCGAAGGGGGAGGCCGCCCAGGTCCGTACCATCGACCACCTGCGGGCGACGGCGGAGGGGTACGCCAACATCCGCAAGTGTGAGTGGTTAATCGCCCACCACTGGCTCCAGGGCATTCGCGATGTACTCTGGGACTACCGGACGGGCCAGGTGCAAGCGGACCTCTACAATCGCCAGACCGAGTCGGGCCGGCTCGACTTCCGGTACGAGGTCGTCCTTCCCCTCATGCAGGCCGAGCTGGGCCGCCTGATGCGCATGGACATCCGGCCCTGGGCCGAGCGACGCGGTTTCGGCCTGGACACGGTGCGCAAAGCCTCGGCCGCGCGCGTGATCCTCGACTACTTGACCTCCCCCACCGATTGGGACCGGCTCAAGTCCGAGCTGTTCTACAGCCTCGTCGCGTTCGGAACGGTGGGTGTCGGGCTGTGGACCCACGCGGCAGAAGGCCAGATGGTCGGCCCCTCCCCCGATGAGCGGAGCGAGGACCTCAAGGCGCAGGCTTCCCGCCTCGTGCTGGAGCCGATCCTACCGGCCGAGCTGTTGCCCATTCCCTACAACCCGGACACCCCCGCCCAGGTCGAGGGCATCATGCGACGGCGGTGGGTGCCGCTTGACTGGCTCCGCAAGAAAATGGACCTGGGCCGCGTCGATAAGGAGAAGCTCCGCGTCCGACCCGCCCCCTACGGCGTGCGGCCGGGTTCCCATCGGCCGTTGGGGGTGGAGGCCTTCGGGGTCGATGCAGAGTTCGATTCCCGCAACCAGGGCCGCCCGAGTGACCCCCAGAAGGTGGACGCCGACTACGTGCTCCTGGAAGAGGTCCTGCTGCTCCAGGAGGAGCGCGACCGGTTGGGCCGGTACATCGTCAAGGTCGGCGACAGCATCCTTCATCAGGACCCCCGTAAGCCGGACGAGGTCTTCGACCGAACGACTTACTGCCCGCTGGCCGTCGCCCGCTATTACCCGACGGGGGGCTTTTACGGGCGGTCGTGGCTTTCGCCTGTCCTCCCCCTGGTCTCCGAGATGGAGGAGATGGCCCAGAACCTCTTTCAGAACGTCAAGGACGTTGACCTCTACGGGATGACCCTCTTCCCGCTGACCTGGGGAGTCAACAAAGAGGCCCTGCTGAGCCGCAAGCAGCGACGGAAAGTCGAGTTCTATTCACCGGACATCGCGATGCCCGAGGCGGACCTCAAGAGCGTCAGCCCCTTCAACGCGGGCGAGGCCCCCGGCCGGACGCTCGCGTATGCCTCGAAGATGCTGGAGGGCCTGGCGAACCAGTCCGAGATGCTCCGCGGCGAGGCCCCGGGCCGGGTGGATAGTGAGGCGGGGCTGAACTTCCTTTACGAGCAGAACACGATTCCGCTGAGTGTGCCCGCGGGATCGGTCGCCGATTGCATGTCCCAAGTCTACAAAGCGGTCCTCGGCCACGCCCCCCGGCTGCTGAACGATCGGTCGGACATTCCGCTCATCGGGCTCGACGACAGTCTCATCGGATTGTCGATCGACCAGCGGAGCGGACGGGTCCAGCTCGCCCCCGAGAACTTCCCGGGCCCGTGGGAGGTCCAGGTGGGGGTACGGGACCGGTTGCCGGTGAGCCCCACGGTGCGCGAGCAGAAGCTCATCATGTCACACAAGATGGGGCTGATTACGCCCCTCCAGTTCCGGATCATCTGTTGGAAAGAGAACATCGACTTCCCGGTGGGCAACTGGGCCCAGCAGGAGAGCTACCGCAAGGCGGTCCTCCAGTGCCTGCTGTTGTTCCACGACGGTCAGACGCCGGGGCCCGTGATCGGCTCGGCCGAGGCGGACCTCGTAGACGTTCACCTGGAGGTGATCCAGGCGTTCATGGCGAAGTCCGAGTTTCAGTTCGCGTCACCGGAGGTCCGGCAAGCCTTCGAGCAACTCAAGGCGCAGTACCTGGGCATCAAGGGCTCCCGGTATCCGCAGCAGCTCCCGTATCCCGAGGATGCGGCCGAGCTGGAGGAAGCGTTGAAGGGTGGAAGCCCACGGGCATCCACTCCGATTGGATAGAGTGTACGGTTTTGCGTGAGAGGAAGATCGCATGGACGGCGATACGCCAACACCGGACCCGAATGGGAAGACACCCCCGGCCCCGGAGGGGGGGACCGTCCGCCGCACGGAGGACGGCAAGTATGTCCTGAAGTACAAGGGGGAAGAGCGCACCGTGTCGGAAGGCGAGCTGTTTCAGCTTGCCCAGAAGGCCGAGGGGGCCGAACGACGGATGCAGGAGGCCCACGCCCAGGAACAGGCCCTGGGCCAGTTGCTTCGCAAGACGAAGGACGGCGACCTGGACGCCTACCAGGAGCTGCTCCAGCGGGCCGGCTATGCGGACGCGGAAGTTCAGCAGGAGCTGACGGCCTACCGCGAGATGCTGGCCGCGGCCCAGGCGGAGGGCGACGTGGGCGACGCTGACCCCGAAGAGGGCGAGCCGCCCCCCAAGTCGCGCGCGAGCGGCCGTCGCTCGAAATCGTCGAAAGGCGACTCCGGGGAAGAGAAGCCGCGGAAGCTCTCGGTTGACGAACTGCCCGATGAGGTCGTCGCCGCTCTCTCCCGCCTCAACGAGCGCTGGCAGCGGGATACGCGGGAAGAAGTGTTCGCGGCCGTCAAGTCAGACCTTGAATCTGACGCGACCGTGGGTAAAATAGTAAAGAAGGGCGACCGCAAGGCTGCCCGTATCGTCGAACTCGCGAAGAAGTCCGTCATCAGCCGGATTCGCGACGGCGAGAAGTATGGCCCGCAACTCCGAGCGGCCGTGGTCAAGGAGGCCCGGGAGCTGATCGAGGAGCTGGGGGCAGGACCGGAGCCGACAACCCCACCGGGAATCGGGCCGGGTCCCGGACTCTCGCACGCTGAAGCCCAAGCCGAGCGGCGAGCTGAGAGGAAGTCCATCTTTGATCCGGACTACCTCCAGAACGTGAGGAATCGGATGGCGCACGATGCCCTAAAGGATGCGACGGGGCCGGGGTAGAAGTAACCTCCCACCGTCTAACACCGACAGGCAGGACGCCACGCAGCCTGGCCGAGCCCGGCCGCGCAAGCGGTTGGTCGATCGGTCCATCCCGCGCGCTGGTGGGGGATGGAAGGGTTCTACCAAGGAGGGTAGAGAGAGATGGCGACTGTCACCGACAGTATTGCAAACATCATCCTGGAGGACATCGCACCGGGCGTCCGCGACGGGTTGATCGAGGAAGACGCGATCTTCGCCGATATCATCGAGGACGCCAAGTCAGCCTACCAGGATAATATCGGGCGGGACTGGAAAGTCCTGCAAACCTTCGTTACGTCGCTGGCCGGTAGCCTGAAGGCGTTCTCCAGCGCCGAGGGCCCGGACATCGCTTACAGTGGCGTGGCCACGACCTGGGCCTCGGGTCCGCGCACGTTCCAGCCCATCAACGAGATCGTCGCCCCCGGCTACACGCAGCGTGAGATCACGCTGAAGGAGTGGTGGGGCAACATGGCGATCCCGCTGGTGCTGATCCGCGCCTCGCGCCTGACCACGGCCGTCACCGACGCG
>Ga0180434_10009737_pt1 | contig 10394 bp, 8 predicted proteins | sample SS_ome_7_FD_132453 | JGI IMG/M metagenome (GOLD analysis project Ga0180434, IMG submission 132453) | Hypersaline lake sediment archaeal communities from the Salton Sea, California, USA - SS_1_D_2 metaG | ecosystem: Environmental > Aquatic > Non-marine Saline and Alkaline > Hypersaline > Sediment... | reverse complement strand
TTAAAATGAAAAAATGGTTTATACTATTAATATTAGTGGCGGTAACAATGGTTGGATGCACAAGTAGTGATAATGTAATACCTCCTCCTGCTGTAGAGGGTTACAATCCTGGATTACAAAACCCGCAGTTTGCAGGTTTTACGGTAGAAATGGAATGCACAACTATTAGTGATATTAATTATACTAACTTAATATGTCCACAAAATATGACTAAAACAGCTGTTGAATATAACAGCACTAATAGCACATGGAGTAGTATATGTTGTAGTTTTGATATGGATAAATGCCATTGGGAAGCTGTAGGAGATGTTGATAACTTATGTGTTAATGTAACAAGTAGTAAACCATATTATGTTTTAAATCAAGATGGTAATACACGTGCAAGATGTTGTAACAGCCAAGGCAAAGATTGTTATATGGATTATAATATAGATCCAACTAATGCTTCAACAATATGTAATAAGCAATATACGTTGTTTGAGATGAGTATGAATTATTCCGCGCCTGTATGGTGGGGTTTATGTTGTCAAGGTGGTTATGAATGAAAAAAATAATAACATTAATAATATTGTTCTTATTAAGTATGGGAGTAGTTAATGCAGAATTTAATTTACCAACAGTATGGATATATAATCAAGTTAATGGATCGTCTATTGATCAAAATAGTAATGGTATTCCTGATTTAGCAGATGGAGTCGTAGGTGGTGGTGGTGGAAACATAACAGGAGCGTATGGTCCATACCTTTTTGTGGACGGGACACAGATTAATTTGGATGAAAGTGTATTGAATGCAACTATAGATTCTAAAGTAATTGCAGGTGGTGGTGATAATGCTAGTTGGAACGAAGCGTTAGCGGATACATTATACGCTCCTATTGGAACTACTGGAGGTAATAGTAGTTTTAATCAAACTTTAACTGATAGTTTGTATTTAAGTTTATCTGGCGGTGATTTATCTGGAGCAATAACTTCAACTGATTGGAGTAATGTAACAATTACAGAATCGCAGATTAGTGATTTGAGTCACACTGTCGACACTAATGAAACTACTCGTATGAATAACATTGCAGACTTTAGTTGTGGTGGAACTGACAAAGTTAGTAGTTTTAATAGCGACGGAACTCCAGTATGCACTTCTGACCAGGAGGGTAGTGGTGCAGGAACTTATGATTGGAATTATACAGTTGATGGTAGTGGAACTAATAGTATTACAGACGGTGAAAAGTTTGATTTTGTTGCAGGAAACAACATTAGTATAACAGATGATGGTAATGGTATTACTATTAATGCTGTAGATACTAAAATAACACAAGCAGAATTATTAGCATGGGGGTATTATACTATTGTTGAAACCGCTAATAATATTGGTAACTGGAGCGACGACAAAGGTGATTATTATACTTCTACAACAGTTGATACTAACATAAACAATAATGTTAGTGTGTTAGTAGCAAACGATACTGCACAAGCTGATTTAATCAATAGTAATTATGCTAACTCTTTGCACTTATCACAAGATAATTGGTTTAATGATACATTAGGATATATATATTGGGAGTCTGGTAATAGGATAAGGTTTAATGAATCAAAATTGGAAACAGTTTATTATAATGCAACTGATATAGGAATAGTCCGTGGGACGTCGACAAGTGATATTACCGCTATACAAGCATATAATGGTAACAGTTATAATGTCACTGAAGAAGCAGGAGCGAATGGAATGGATTTCCGTATTAATTTTACTGGTGTAGCAGATTTTAACCAATTCATTTATAGGTATAGAAATGATCCAGGCGAAACACACGATATGATAGTGTCGTTATGGGATTATAATGATAACGACTGGGAAAATTATGATTTAGTAAGTGTTGTAGGAACATATAATGTTTTTGATATACCTGTTTTGGACAACAGTGAACATATAGAAAATGGTATCGTCCAAATGAGATTTTATGTTGCAGATAACGGTAATACAGGTCACACCCATTATTTTGATTATGTAACAATAGTCGACGGTTTTGCAACACCTAGTGGTTCTGAAGTTGATCCATTGTCTATACACAAAAATGGAGAGGTTCCATTAACTGATGACTGGCCTGTTGGAGGTTTTTCAATAACAGGAATTAATGATTTGAATGCAACTAATGTTTATATTGGAACAGATATAGTTTATGGTTCATCAACAGTTGATACTATTATTAGTAATCAAAACAATTATAGTGAGAGTGATATAATAAACTATGTTAACGCTAATGGCAACTGGAGTAATGATAAAGGTGATTATTATACTTCAACAACAGTCGATACTATTATTAGTAATCAAAACAACTTATCTATAGAAGATATTAGTTCAAACATAGGAAACTGGAGTAATGATAAAGGTGATTATTATACTTCAACAACAGTTAATACTATTATTAGTAATCAAAACAATTATACTGAGAGTGATATAATAAACTATGTTAACGCTAACGGTAATTGGTCTGATGACAAGAGCAGTTATACAACTACAGGTAATGACCCAAATTATGTTGCAGTTACAGGAGATAGTATGACTGGAGAACTTAATATGACTGAAAACGATATATCAAGTGTTAATTGTATTAATGGATTTAATGGGGGAAGAATATGTTTCATATAAAATGGTTATTATACATTATTACTACACTTTTATTGGCAACAACTGTAATAGCTTTACCTGACGATTTTATTAGTTATTGGCCATTAACTGTTGACGGTAATGACTATACAGGGTTAAATAATCTTACAAAAAACGGTACTGTAACTAATGTTAACGACAGCGGTTTATGTCCACGAGATAGTTGTCATTATTTTAGTGGTACAGCATTTAATAATTTTGTTAAATCAGAACCTTTAGGAATTCTAGAAGGACCTTATGATAAAACATTATGTGCATGGGTTAAAGATGCTAAAGGAGGAGCTTTTTCTTACGCTGTAGCTTTTGGAGGATTAGGTAATATTGATCCTTGGTGGACCATAGCATTCGACAATACAAACAGTCCTATAATGTTAGGTGGTAACAATAACGCACCACAATTACAACAGGTTAGTTTGAACAGTAGTAATTATGTATGTTTTGCATGGGATAATACTACACAAACACGTATAGGTTATATTAATGGGACTAATACTGTTAATGACAGCACTGTTGTTAATACAATGAATTTAACATTTCATATTGGAGCAAATCCTTTAGGAGGAGAAGGTATGCAAGGATGGATTAGTGATGTAACGTATTGGAATAGAACTTTAACACCACAAGAAGTTGAAGATGTGTGGAATAACAATGGTGTTCCTGTAGATATACCAAACGTAGACGGTAACTTATCCATTATATGGACTAATCCTACAACTAATGATAATCACACTACTAACTTATTCAAAGAGTATTCTTTTAATGTAAGTTGTAACGGTGGAGATTGTAATGGTGTCCAAGTATGGTTGGATCCATTAAGTGTTAAACAAAATAATATTATAAATAATATTACTACAAAAACTATAGATACTAAGTGGATACAAACTAAGGCTGAAGGTAGTGAGAAGTGTTTTAAATTATGGACTGCTAATGCTAAGGATAAGAAGACTGAACTGGGGTGGGTATTGCGTGATGATTTAGCCGAGTGTAAAGGTTTAAGCCTTTCTGACAAAGTTTTAACTGATGATAGTAGTAATACTATACTAGATGATAAAAACAAGCAGATAACGCTTAAATGGGAGAGTAATAAGTGTGATGGACAAGACTGTTATCATATTAGTCTAACTGATGCAGAAATGGTTAATGTTGATAGTAGTGTTAAGATTGGAGAACATAGTGCTATAGCAGAATATACTGAAGTAGAAGTTGTTAGTATTATACGTAATAATTATAACATTACTACTTTGTTAGAATGTGATATAGCAGGAGAATATCAACCACTTCCTAGTGTGTTTGTTACAGGTAACAAGTTTGGTGCTAATTTGTCTAGTTTGGGAGAAAATGTTTCTTGCAGGTACGTTGTTAATTCTAGTAAGAGCTTGGTTGATTTTGGTGGTAATCGTTTGGGTGTTTATACTGGACAAAATACTGTAATGCATAGGGGTGTTGAGCTTATTGATTTTACTGAGAATGTTTGTTCTAATCCTTTGGGTAGTGCTGATTGCGTTTTTAATGTTACTGGTAATAGTGCTGTTGTGGATTTTAACGCTTTTTATGACGACGAGTTGGGTAGCGTGTTTATTGACCCAGAAGTCACATTAACTAATTTAAGCGTTGGAGTGTTTAACCAGACTGATTATGTGGGAAATATACAATTAATAAATAATAATTCTGAATCTTTTTATTATCCATTTGAAGAGGGTTCTGGTAATACTGTTAATGAGCTTGGTGGAGATTCTGCACAAGGAACTATTACTACTTTTACATGGGATAATACAAATTTAAGTAATAAAGGTGTTAAAGGAAATGGAATAACAGGAGTTATAACCATTGCGGAAAACTTTACTAAAGGAATAAATCAAAATGAGTTAGTTTATGCTATGTGGGTAAACTGGACTGATGATTCTGATGATGGTTATTTATGGAGAACACCAAATGGTAAAACATATATGAGAATAGATGGTACTGGTTCTGTCGTTTGTGATATTGCTATGAATGGAACAGCAAGCGGTTTTGGTCCTGGTTCTAAAAAGGTTAATAAAGACCAATTAACTCATATAGCTTGTGGATTTGATGGAACAAGTCTAAGAATATATATAAACGGCACAAGCGTTTCAAGTTATAATAGAGCAGGAAGAATACCTACAGTTGATGATGATTCTATTAATATAGGAGCATATCAATTGGGAAGTAATGCAATTAATGGTACTATATATGACTTTTTTGTAGATAATGGAGAAAACGCCATTGACCACATGTTAAAACATTATTCAGAAGGAGTAACAAGATATACATCAGGTTCTTTTTCGTCTGTTGTTACAAACCTTACTACTGATGGTAGTGGTGTTGTTGAGGATACTTTGAATGTGACTGTTAGTGGAACAGGAAACTACAGCGTACAAACAAGAAAATTGAATTTCACAACAACAGGCTTAAGTCTATGGTATGGGTTTGAGTCATTCACACAAAACCTAGACTATGTAATAGATTACAGTGGACATTTAGTACCAAAACAAATATTTGGATACTACAACATGACAATAGTAGACGACGGAAACAATCAAAAAGGAATAAAATTTAACCTTACACAATCACTGGAAACAAATACAAAACAAGAGATATTCTTAGATGCTCCACCAAGTGAATTAAATTTAACAAACTTCGCAGCAAACAACACTTGGGTATTCTACCTAACATATTACCAAACAGGGAAATCACAAAATCTTATAAAAACAAGTGCAAATAACGACGGAGTTTGGATAGACTCAGATGGAGATATAGAAATGACAGATGACTGTAGAACTTACTCAGGAGCAGGAACAAAGACAACATTACAAGATGGAGAACCATACATGCTATTCTTTGGGTTCTATGGAAACAAAAGTTGTTTTATAGGAAACGTAACAACAATATCACAAACAGGAAAAGGAGCATCAACATGGAATGACCAAAAAGTATGTATATTCGACAGATGCGGAGAAACAGAGTCATCACAAGAACCATTTAACGCATCAGTAATACACGAATTATTATTATTTAATCATCCACTAAATGACAGTGAAAGAATGGAAGTATATACCAAATTAACTGGTACATCACAATGGTCAGAATACAGTCCTGAATGCTTTAATGTTTCTAACGGTGATAACTCTGGTGTGTGCAGTGTTGGACTTAATAATGAGTCATATGTTCAAGTTAAGTCTAACTTATATGGTAATAGCACTACAACACCTACAGTTAGTAGTGTAGACTATAAGTGGTATAACATATCATTAATTATTCCTGATACAGGTAAAGGTATTATAACAAACGTCACAGGGGCTACTCCGTTCTATCATAATGGCAGTCATGTTAATATTACATGTGGGGACATGAGTCAAGGAGAAGTATGTAGTGTGACGTTCTATGTTAATGCTACGGGTGCATTAGATACTTATGAGTTCTTCGGTATTGCTAATAGCACTAATGCAGGTGTAAACACTTCACAGACTATTAACATTACAATCGTAGCAGCTGCTACAGGAGATACCTGTACATGTGCTGGATTAGATAATGATTGGAATGTGTCTATGAGTGACTATTGTTTTATAGATAATGATTGTGAATTAGGAACAGGAACACTAACCTTTTATAACACAGGGTTCTTTAATGTAAGTGCTAATATTAATACTACACAATTAGGAGAACTTTCAAACGAACAAACAATTTATATTTATTCTGATGGTATTTTAAATATCAGAGGATAGGAGGAAAAAACAAAATGGTATGTAAAAAATATTATAAAAGACCAAAGATGAAAAACTATGGAATGCGTGGAGACATGGACTACACAGAGAGAGAACAAGTAAGAAAGTCTAAAAAAATTATGAAAAAGATTATAGACAAAAAGTCTCCAACATATTAATTTAACCATTAAAAAATCTGTCTTTAAAAGGGTAGTCTATTTAGTAAGAATCATATGATGTAAGTAGGTGATATTATGACGTTTTTTGGATTAATAGTAGTTCCGATATTATTTGTAATAGCTATAGGATTATTTTTAATATTTTATCTTGTAGCAAATAGTTTGGTAGGTGAATAAAAATGTTTATGAATATGATTGTAGGAATGTACCAACAATATTTATTTCCAGTAGATGAAAATGAAACCCCACCATTAGCATATAAAACTAGAAAACTATATTTAGATGTTGTTAAACGTTATCTATTAGAAGAACCTGACTTATCTAATATTAATAGTTATGTAAAATATCTTATTAATACAGGACTTAAAAGAAGGTGCTATGCAAACAAGTATGCTATCTTTAATTTTATCAATTGGCATTTTAATAAAGCAGAAGCTACTAGAATGATTAATGAAATTAAACAGTACACCAAATCAATAACTGTACAAACTAATAAGAAGTACAGTAATGTTAAACCATTGAACGACGAAGAGAAGAGTGATGTTATGAATGCTCTTGAAGTTGAGAGGCATAGGATTATATTCCTAATAGAATACATTACTGGATTTAGAACTCATGATGTATTAAGTATTGAAGATGGAGGAATATTAAAACTCAAAGATGAAGGTGTAGATTGTTTGAAGATTACTACAACTGATAAAGGTGGAAAGAAACAAAAGGTGGGGTGGGTATATGGACCACCTGTAGATATAATATGGGAATGGGTTAAGTTTAAAGATGATTATGAGACAGGCTTTTTATTTGTTCGTAATAGACAGCCTGGAGAGAAGTATTGCAGACGTCCTGAATACAACACTATTGAAATGTTGATAGAGTGGAACTACAGAATGTTCTGGACAGATGTTAAACAGGCACTAACTAATTGTAATATAGATAGGGATAGGTTTGCACCTCATAGGTTAAGGCACGACTTTGCTATAAGGGTTTGGAAGAAGTATAAAGATATGAATGTATTAGTAAACCAAATGGGACACTCTAATGTTAATACAAGTTTTAGATACTTAGCAAGTGAAGGACTTGATAAAAAAGACATTGCTAAAGAAATGCAAACAGGTTGATTCTTTTTTAGATAAAATTTTTTGGGAGTCTCATACCATGGTTCGTTCATAACAAATAGTAATTTGTTGGGTCGACCGTACTTTTTTGATGACACGTTTCTCGAAATTCTTTCATAATTATCTGAACTTCATAGGAATCTGACGATTTTAGTGGGAAGTTCCCACTATTATAGTGAGAGGTTCATACTATTCTGCGTCGTTTTTCGCCATTTTCTCAATTTCATTTCTATGATATATCATATTTTTATGATTGATTCCTCTTTTCCTTTTCTATGATATATCATATTATTAGTATGAAGTGCTGTAGTATACATATCGTCTTGAAACATTTAAGTATTTAACCAAAAACACGTGTCGGAAATAAATATATATATAAAGGAGTACTTACATTTATACTATTATCACGTAAAGTGAGGAGGTATATATAAAATGAATTCAATAAAAAACATAAAAAAAGAACCAATGGTAGTAATGAACTTTACTTGCCCTATAGGTTTGAGAGAAAGACTAAGAGAACACAGCATCGAAACAAAGATAGGAATGGCTACAATAATACGTAAAGGTATAGAAGAACAAATAACAAAAAACATTCCTGAGAAGATATGTGAGGCTGAAGAATGGGAAGAACTGAAAAAATTAGACACCGACGAAGAATGGGAAGAATTTGGTAAAATAGAAACAGAAGCTATGATAGACAGAGCTGATATAATGACTGCTCATATTAAATGAAAGAGGTGAAAAAAATGGGATTAGGTTATATAGTAACTGTAATATGTATTATAGGATCTATATTTTTTACTACAATGTATTTAATGTTTGGGAGGTGAGAAAATGATAAATAATCCACAATTGGTTTTAAATTTGTTGATGGGTTTGGGTTTTATAACCCAAACTTTTATTGTAATATTATTTGCACTCGATGAGGTGAGGAAGTATGCAAATTAAAGTTAATCCAAAAATAATGAAAACACAAGTTTGTGCAAATTGTAAAAAGCAATTTAAAACTACAGAAAAAAATAAAGTGACTAAAAAACAAAAATGGGTGTGTAGTAGAAAATGTTTTTTTGAATACTATAATTTATAGCAATTTATAGCAATTTATTCCAATAAATTTATATATGTGTTATGAATTACATATTAATATGACATGTACAACAGTTGTTTTATCTAGGGAAGTTAGAGATAAAATAGAAAAACATAAATTATATAAACGTGATACAGTTAATGATATAATTGAAAGAATTATTAATTTTTATCAAAAAAATCACGTTTAATATAACCCTAAATAAAATATAACAAACATTGGGAGGTGTTTGAAGATGAGATGTGATGAGAAGAAAATAGTTTTTGAAGACCAAAATAAAATAAAAGTTATTCGTGGACTAATTCTGTATGAAGACGAACATACATATAAAATACTAACTTCTTTTGATAAAAAAGAATTTATTATAGGTAAAAGATATATAATTAAAATTAGTGATATTAACAGAGGTGATTGTTAATGATTCCTAAACAATTACAAAATGATAATTTTAGATTTTGTTTATTAGGTAATTATAAATTATGGGGAAGATATGAAAATAATAGGGTTGTTGAAAGAAAAATATTTGACACTTCTAATTATGATAAATTAATGAAAGAAAAGATTTGGAAACCTTTAGGCAAAGCTCCGTTTGAAGCTAAATGGCAAAAAAATGGATATAAATATAATGATCCAAAACTTATTGATTGGTTAAAACGAGGAAACAATTATGGAGTTATTGCTGGATATGGAAATCTACGTATAATAGACATTGATGATTTAAAACTTGTTAGCAAATCTGATAAGGGTTTTAATTCATTTACTGTAAAAACAGGAAGTGGCGGAAGGCATATATACTATTTGTCTGATTACGATAAAAACCATATTTTTAAAAATGAAGCAGGTGAAATGCGTTCTAAAAACTATATGGTTGTAGGGCCTGGTTGCACACATCCTAGTGGAAATAAATATGAAGTGATTAGAGATATATGTATAGAAGAAGTTGATAAAAAAGACTTGTATGAAACTATAACACCTTTGTTAAAAGAAGATTCATCTACTACAACAAAAACAAACAATAAACAGGATAAAAGTCGTAGTGCTAAAGAATTCGGCATTATTTGTAAATTAATACGTGAAGGTAAAAGCAAAGAAGACTTGTTTTCTGAAATGATGTTGTATAGTAAGTGGGCTGAATCTCCAGTACAATATAGAGAATTAACTTACAAAAAGGCTTGTGATGCATGTAAAAAAGAAAAACCTAAAAAAAAGAATAAAAAACAAAGTGAAGATGATATTAATAGAACAAGTTTTTTGTTTGATAAAAATAATAATTGTTTAATAGAACAAGTATATGATGTAGATGTTAATAAATCTACTTTTTGTATTTATGAATTAAAAACAAAAAACATATCTTATGCAGATAAATATGTTTATATGGGTAATAAATACAAACCTAATAAAGGCGAAGAAATAGCAAAACAAAAAATTCTTTTACCTAGTAAACCTTTAGAATATGGTACAGAAGAAGAATTAGACAAAGAAATTTTAGATTTTATATACAAATGGTTAGATATTCCAGATTTAGATAGAATGTTTTGTTTATGGAATATTAAACGTTCTTGGGTATATGATAAATTTTTTAGTTTAAGTTATAGTAGAGCATTAGCAGATACTGGTACAGGTAAAAGTCGT
>Ga0180434_10009736_pt1 | contig 10394 bp, 10 predicted proteins | sample SS_ome_7_FD_132453 | JGI IMG/M metagenome (GOLD analysis project Ga0180434, IMG submission 132453) | Hypersaline lake sediment archaeal communities from the Salton Sea, California, USA - SS_1_D_2 metaG | ecosystem: Environmental > Aquatic > Non-marine Saline and Alkaline > Hypersaline >... | reverse complement strand
TTCAGTCATGATCCTGAGCGTCGCAATTTCTGGTGGCTGTTTACCGGTGTTTTACTAACGGGTTTTGGCTCTGTCTGGTATCACCTGGGCCCTGATAACGACAGTCTGGTCTGGGACAGGTTGCCAATGACCATGGCTTTCATGGGTATTTTAGCTGTCATGATTACCGAACGCGTTAACCGTTCCCTTGGTTTGGCCCTGCTAAAGCCACTGTTGGTGGTTGGTGTGGGCAGTGTTTTGTGGTGGATTTGGACAGAGTATGACGGGCATGGCGATCTTCGCTTGTATCTGGTTGTGCAGTTTTATCCCATTATCACGATGCTCCTGATGCTGCTCTTGTTGCCTGGTTACTATACACATGGAGCATATTATTGGGGAGTGCTGTTGCTGTATTTAACAGCGAAAGTTGTCGAAATTCTGGACAATCAGGTATTCGAGTTTACTCATGGCGTAATCAGTGGTCACAGTTTGAAGCACTTGTTTGCAGCTTTGGCGGCAGCATTGCTGCTCAGGATGCTCTACGTGCGAAAAAAAACGTAAAATTGTTACGCGGCCTGGATAATTCAACCAATACTGATTATTAAGTAATCAAATCCAAACAGGGATTGAATTTGACATAAATCATGGCTTTTATAGCGTCATTTATTGTAAAAATACCAACTTGTCGACGAACGCTGTTATGAATCATGGGTATCTTTAATTGGACTGAGGAAGTTGCCCAGGGCATCGCAGAGGTCGAGAGGCAGCACCAGAATCTTTTATCCCGCATAAGCCGACTCAGGGGTATGTCAAATAACGCTGTCAGTTCAGAAGAATTCATTTCTTCACTCAACGAATTCAGGCGCTTTGTCGAAGAACATTTCGAGTACGAAGAAGCACTACTGGGGATTACCGGTTATATAAAGTCAGATCAACATAAGCAGCAACATGAGTCGATCCTGAAGAAACTCAATGCTATCACTGTATCGGCAATGGATTATGAGCAGTCAGTTTTAGAGGAGTCGCTTGAAAACCTGTTTAAGTGGTTTGAAGAACATCTGAAGCAGGAAGAGAGGGGATACTTTCGTTACCTTAAGGATGCGTCTCCAGAGACAGGCATTTAAGCTCCTCAGAAAGACGAAGCCCCGGCGATTGGACGGCCAGGGCTAGGTCTGTTTGCGTTGCTCCATCACATAAACCAACGCTGAACCTGCAGCATCAGCAGGTACTGTAAATACTATAGATCAAGTCTTGCGAGTTGTTGTTGACCTGGGTCATCTGCCTGGGAAAATACAACTACAGAAAGAAAAGACCCTCGTAAGAACGAGGGTCAAGTAGAGTAAATTTCAGGAAATTCGGGAGTTCTGAAACTTAACTGTATTCTAGTAGTTGGCAAGATCAGGTGCTATTGGGATGATTACTGTAGAACTAGGTAAATGCCCTAGGTCAAAAGTCTTTCTTCACTTATTGGGCGCTGAGCTCAAATACAAAGCAGGTTCCAGTGGACTGTTGTGAGTGTGGGTTATCTGAAATCCTTATTTCAGCATGATGCAGTGATGCAATTTCTTTGACAAAACTCAGACCCAGCCCCGAACCTTTTCTGCCATCAGGGCGCGCCAGTGAATAAAAGCGTTCAAATATTCTGTCCTTTGCATAACCCGGTATGCCTTTACCCTGGTCACAAATAGTGATGATTAAGCGGTTGTTGTATTTGGCTGTACTGATGGTGATTTCACTTGCATCCGGAGAAAACTCAACAGCGTTTTTTACGATGTTGGTGATGGCTTTTGAAAGCAGAAAGTAATTGCCGCTAGCCTGGTAATGATCAGCTTCATTCGATGTCATCGAGGCCGGGGCGGTATTCCAGCGAAGCCAGTTCCAGCAGGCGATCGACCAGTTGCTGCATACGCCGGGTTTCGTTTTCAATATTGCTCAAAAAACGTGTACGATCCTTTTCAGGCATATCTTCATTCAGCAGCTCTGATGCTCCCCGGATGGCGGCAATCGGGCTTTTCAGTTCGTGTGTCAGCGTTTGCACATAGTCAGAAACGTAGGACTTGCCATCCAGTGCGATACGCATGGATTCCAGAGCCTCGCCAACCTCTGCGATTTCATTGTTACCCAGTTCAGGCAGGGTGGTGCGCTCACCTTTGGTTACCGCTTCGCCATAGTGTTGAATTTGGGAAAGTGGACGGCTAAGCCAGTTATGTATGATCAGTCCGATCAGCAGAGTGATTATGACGATAATAAAGCCAACGCCACTGATATTGTTCAGCAGGTGTTCCATGAAACGCTCTGCATTGCGGGTCGGTTTGCCGACGCTGACAACACCAATGACTTCATTATCAAACAGTATCGGTGCCGCAATATACATAATGGAGCCATCCATATAGAGTGGATCATTCTCCGTGCTGCGTGCACCATATTCTCCTCTTAAGGTGCGATAGGCATCACGCCATTGACTGTAATCTGCGCCAAGATCACGATCATTGTCCGAGTCAAATATGACCGTGCCTTTTATGTCTGTCACATACACGCGAATATCGACCTGCTGTTTGTGTATCTCATAAATTTGCGCATCAATGTCGCGCTGTGCCAGTTCCAGAAAACTGTTCTGCATGAAATGCGTGTCAATATGAATCCGGCCGTCGGTACTGTTGATAGCCTGTGCTGAAATCATGCTGGCCAGCAGAAAAGTTTTCTGGATTGCCATGACGCTGGCCTTTGCTCCGGGGCATAATGTGCTATCGGCCATTCCCGGAGAGCAGGGCACCGTGGTTATCAGTGGCCACCGTGACACGCACTTCAGGTTTTTGCAGGATCTGAAAAAGGGCCAGTCAATTCAGATTGAAACTCCGGGCAAGCAGTTTCTTTATCAAGTCACCGGCAGTCAGATAGTTGATGCCACGCAAACGGCGATTGATGTCGGGACAACGGTGGAGCATTTGTTACTGGTGACCTGTTATCCATTTAACAGTCCTGTTGCAGGTGGTAACTTGCGTTACATAGTTACCGCAAAACCCATATTGTTATAAATCACCATAACGGACTATTCTTGGTGTGGGGCTCATTAATATTCCGAGCTTCATTCCTGCTTGCGTCAGAGTGTCGAATGATGATTAGATCAGGGCTTGATGAATTCTTCTTTCCAGTATTTGCGAGGTGAAAATGTCTGTTTATAAATGTGAAATTTGCGGTATGAGTATTGGCACAATGACTTGCGGCGAGTGCGGCAAGGAGCTGGTGCATGACACCATTACGACCGATGAAGGTGAAACCGTCCATGTCTCCAAATGTCCTGATGGCCATGGCATGGTCAAATCGCCCATGTGCTGTGCCAAGGATATGACCTGCTCGGTTTAAGCCTGTAGTCATCCCTGCCAGCGCGGGGATGGGTATTCAGGAGAAATTTATGAAAGATACTTTACAGCCCGGCATAAAATACGAACACAAGTACACCGTACCTGAATCCAAAACTGTTCCTTCGTTATACCCTGAAGCCGATGAATTCATCATTATGCCGGAAGTTTTTGCTACCGGTTTTATGGTGGGCTTTCTGGAATGGAGCTGCATCAAGGCTGTTAACCCTCATCTTGACTGGCCTGCAGAGCAGTCGGTGGGCACGCATATCAATGTCAGTCATGAAGCTGCCACGCCGCCCGGTCTTGAGGTAACAGCCATGGTGGAGCTGGTGGAAGTGGACGGCCGCAGGCTGGTCTTCAACGTCGAGGCCCATGACAATGCCGGTCGTATTGCAAAGGGTACGCATGAGCGTTTTGTTATTATCAAGGAAAAATTCGATCAAATGGTGGCTACCAAGCAGCAGGAGCACACCCGAAACTGATGGCAGTAGAAGTCTTTCAGGCTGACTACCATAATAGCCAGCACGGGTTGTTTATTGTCTTTTTACTTGATCACTATGCCAGCGACCCGATGGGTGGTGGCGAGCCATTGTCCGATACCGTAAAACAAAAGCTGGTCGCTTCCCTGTCAAACATTCCCCATGCCTTTTCCGTGCTCGCTACTGTCGATGGAAAACCAGCGGGTTTGGTCAATTGCTTTGAGGGTTTTTCGACATTCAAATGTAAGCCACTGATCAATATCCATGATGTTACTGTGATCACCGAATTTCGCGGATTGGGCATCAGTCAGAAAATGCTGGATAAAGTCGAGCAAATTGCCGGTTCACGTGATTGCTGCAAAATCACACTGGAAGTATTGAGTAATAATCAGCCGGCCATGTCAGCCTACCGTAAATTCGGTTTTTCTGAATACGAGCTGGACCCTGACGCAGGCAGCGCCCTGTTCTGGCAGAAAATACTCTATTGATTCAAAAGGTGTCCTCATTCTTTGGCATTTTTCAGCCTGGCCCGGGATGACAATGTATAAGTATTAAAAATTAAGCGGGTATTTTCAGTATTGTGTTATAGAATTAAATAATGCATTTCCTGCCAGAGTGGAAGTGTGATTCTTCTTTGCGGACTCATAACTATGTTTAAGAAAATATTTTTTGCCTTGCTCGGTGTCGTGTTGCTGGTGGGCTCGATTGTTTATGTCAAGCTCGGGCAGTTTGCCGTGCTCGGTGAAGCAGCTGAAAACATGGTGATGCCGCCTACCACGGTTACTTCTGAAACCATCAGCGAGGCACAATGGGAACAGGTTATTACTGCAACAGCCACGGTCTCTGCTGCACAGGGTGTTACAGTCAGTGCCGAAGCCGGTGGTCGTGTCACAGAAATTCTGTTTGAGTCCGATGCCACCGTCGAAGCAGGCCAGCCATTGTTGCAGCTGGACACCTCCACCGAAGAGTCGCAACTGGCTTCTGTGCAGGCCTCGGCGGCACTGGCGCGAACGGAACTGGCGAGGCTGCGCAAGCTGGTAAAAAAGAAGTTGTCTTCCCAGGATGCTGTTGACCGTGCTTCTGCCGAGGTCAAGGAAACAGTTGCCGAGGTTGGCGTGATACAAACCATGATTCAAAAGAAAACAGTGCGAGCGCCATTCAGTGGCCGGCTTGGTTTGCGGCAGGTCGATCCTGGTCAGATTCTTTCAGTGGGTGATCCTGTCGTTGCATTACAGATGCTTGATCCTGTGTATGTTGATTTTTCCATCCCCCAGCAAAAGCTTTCCCTTCTTCAACGGGGTATGAAAGTGCGCATTGCCTCGGATGCTTCTCCTGAAGAAAGTTTCGAGGGCGAAATTACTGCCATCAACCTGGAAGTCGATCCGATAACGCGTAATGTGCAGGTCAGGTCACAGGTCAATAATCCGCAAGAAAAACTGCGTACCGGCATGTTCGTCAATGTCGAGGTCGTTTTGCCTGAAACCAGAAAGGTACTGGCAGTTCCTGCGACTGCCGTGTTGTTTGCGCCATTTGGTAATTCAGTTTTTGTGATCGATGAAAAACCAAACGAAGCAACGGGTGAAACAGAAAAAGTATTACGCCAACAGTTCGTTACACTGGGGCAGGCCCGTGGTGATTACGTTGATGTCACCGATGGTTTGCAGCAGGGTGAAACTATTGTTACCAGTGGTGTATTCAAACTTCACACCGGCATGAAGGTCGTTATCGATAACACGCTGGCACCCGATAACAGTCTCACGCCCAGTCCCGGAAACTCCTGATGCAGATGTCTGAAAACCGCTTTACGGATCTGTTTATCCGTCGCCCGGTACTGGCGATCGTCGTCAATCTGTTGATCGTGATCGCAGGTCTGAGTGCCTGGAATTCACTGAGTGTGCGTCAGTATCCGCTCAGTGAAAATGCCACGGTACAGATCATGACGGTGTATGTCGGAGCCAGTGCAGAGCTGGTGCGCGGCTTTATTACCACACCACTGGAACGGGCCATCGCCGCTGCCGAGGGCATTGATTATGTCGAATCAAAAAGCCTGCAGGGTGTATCCATTATCAATGCACGTCTCAAGCTGAATTATGACTCGACCAAGGCATTGGCCGATATTTCATCCAAGGTGGACCAGGTGCGTAATGACCTGCCTCTTGAAGCACAATTACCCAGTATCAGCGTGCAATCGGCGGATTCCGAGGTTGCCGCAGCCTATCTGAGTTTCTGGTCTGAAATACTGTCGCCGGAACAGATAACCGATTACCTGACGCGTGTCGTGCAGCCGCGTCTGTCTGCAGTCAGTGGCGTGCAGCGCATTGAGATCTATGGCGCTCGTACCTTTGCGATGCGCGTGTGGCTCAAGCCGGCTCGTATGGCGGCATTGCATGTGTCGCCCTCGCAGGTAAGGCAGGCGCTGGCAGCCAATAACTACCTTGCGGCCATCGGTAATACCAAGGGAGCGCAGGTTCAGACTTACCTGGCGGCCAATACCGATCTGCACACTGAAGATGATTTCAGGCGCCTGGTGGTTTATCAGAAAGATGGCGTTATTGTGCGCCTGGAAGATGTTGCCGACGTAGAACTGGGTGCTGAAGATTATGACACGCTGGTTCGTTATACCGGCGATACCGCGGTGTTTGCCGGTGTGTTCCCGCAGCCCAATGCCAATATCATTGAAGTGATTGATGGCGTGCGCGTGGAACTGGAAAAACTGAAAAAGGAAATGCCGGCGGGGCTGGATGCAAGTATCGGTTATGACGCTTCAGAATATGTCAGTGATGCTATCCATGAAGTCACCGTAACGTTAAGTGAGACCCTGCTGATCGTTGTCATCGTGATTTTTCTGTTTCTCGGCTCGTGGCGTTCGGTACTGGTGCCGGTGCTGGCTATTCCGGTTTCGCTGATTGGCGGTATCTTTCTGATGCAGATGTTTGGCTTTACGCTGAACCTGTTAACCCTGCTGGCTATCGTGTTGTCGGTGGGCCTGGTGGTGGATGATGCCATTGTCGTTGTTGAAAACGTCGAACGTCATTTGCGTGAAGGACGCACGCCACGTGAAGCGGCCATGCTGGGAGCACGCGAACTGGTGACACCCATCATTGCCATGACGCTGACGCTGGTAGCGGTTTATATACCGATAGGCATGCAGGGCGGCCTGACCGGTGCCCTGTTCAGGGAGTTTGCCTTTACGCTGGCTGGTGCGGTTGCCATATCCGGTATTGTTGCCTTGACGCTATCGCCGACCATGTCGGCAAAACTGTTACGCAGTGCCGCCGATGAAGAACGTGGTCTGACAGGCTTTTTGAATCATCGTTTTGATGCGCTGCAGAAAATCTATGGACGTGCCCTGGGTTCAACGCTCAAGGCAAGGCCTGCCGTATACCTGGTATGGATCATCATCAGTCTTAGCACTATCCCCATGTTTACCTTCTCGCCCACGGAACTGGCGCCAACCGAAGACCAGAGTGTGCTGTTCGGAATCATCAACACGGCATCCAATGCCACGGTTGACCAGAACGCCAAGTATGCCGAGGCCGCAGAACAGGTGATGCTGGATTTGCCAGAAGCCGCTTTAACTTTTCAGCTGCTGTTTCCTCCTTCAATCGGTGCAACCGTGGGGGCCGATGGTTTCAGCGGTGTTGTCGTCAAGCCCTGGGCCGAACGTGATCGCACGGTGACGGCCATGGTACCGGAAGTGCAGGCTAAAATTTCTGAAATACCCGGTATCCAGGTATTTATTACAACGCCGCCAGCCTTGCCTGGGGGCAGTAATTTTCCGGTTGAATTTGTCATTACTTCAACTGCCGAGGCTGACAAGTTGCTGGCGTTTGCACGTGAGATTCAACAGAAGGCCATTGCCAGTGGGCTGTTTGCTTTTCCTCCGGACATTGATCTGAAAATAGACCAGCCACAGGCAACACTGGTATTTGATCGTGACAAGGTGGCTGATCTCGGCCTGAACCTGTCACAGGTGGGGGCTGATATTGCAGCGGCGACCAGTGGTAATTTTGTAAACCGTTTCAACATGGATGGCCGCAGTTACAAGGTTATTCCTGTCGTTCAACGTATCGATCGTCTTACTACTGAACAGTTAGGCAAGATCCATATTGCCGGGCCTGATGGCAAGATGGTGCCATTATCTTCCATTGCACGTATAGAGCACTCAGTCGTTGCACGTTCGTTGAATCGTTTCCAGCAACTGAATGCGGTTAAACTTTCCGGTGTGAGTGTGCGCACCCTGGATGAGGCGTTGAAGTTTCTGGAAAAAACCGCCGAAGAGGTTTTACCTCCGGGCTATGGTTATGATTATACCGGTGAATCCCGTCAGTTACGCACCGAGGGTAACAAGTTCCTGCCAGCTTTTTCCATGGCCATCCTGATGATCTTCCTGGTGCTTGCCGTGCAGTTTAATGCGTTTCGTGATCCCTTTGTCATCCTGCTGGGGTCTGTTCCGTTGGCCATGTTTGGTGCACTGGTGTTTACCGTGCTGAAAATGCCTGACCCCAATATCCCTTACTGGACGAGCGGCTGGACAACCACGATGAACATCTATGCACAGGTTGGCCTGGTGACTCTGGTAGGGCTGATTGCCAAGAATGGTATTCTGATCGTGGAGTTTGCCAACAAGTTGCAGCTGCAGGGTGCCAGTAAACTGGATGCCGTGCTCGATGCTTCAATGATTCGTCTGCGTCCGGTACTGATGACGACAGTTGCCACCATCGCCGGGCATTTCCCCCTGGTACTGGTTACCGGTGCAGGTGCTGCTGCCCGAAATTCCATTGGTCTGGTGCTGGTGGGAGGTATGGCAATCGGTACGCTGTTTACATTGTTTGTGGTGCCTTCACTGTATATGCTGATTGCCAAGGATCGCTCAGGTGAAGTCAAACAGGAATTTGACTGATTATCATGGCCGTTGTCTGGCAGCAGAAGAAGCAGGGGGTTTTATACCAGGTAAGGTCGGCAGGAAAAACCTTGCGCCTCTACACTGATGGTGTTTTGCATAGTCAACATAATCCCAACCAGCCGGTAACCGGACATGCCTGGGACTGGCTGATGTTGCCGGCTTTTTTTTACCCGCAAGACTCCATCAAGCGCGTGCTGGTATTGGGTGTTGGCGGTGGTACGGTCATCCATCAACTCAATCATTTCATACAGCCCGAACAAATCGTCGGCGTGGAAATGAGTAAAATGCATTTGTCGATAGCCAAACGTTTCTTTGGTCTGAAAAATAAAAATATCAAACTGCTTAATACCGATGCTATTGCCTGGCTCAATGATTATCAGGGTGAAGCCTTCGATATGATTATTGATGATGTGTTTAGTGAAGCAGATGGTGAGCCGCTTGCCGTTTCATCAGCGGATAACAGCTGGTTTCAGTTAATGCTGAGGCATCTCAATAGCGAAGGCGTTATTGTTAAAAATTTTATAGACAGAAAATCACTCAGGGAATCCATGCTCTTTAAAAAAAGATCAGTGAATAAAGGATTCAGGTCGCTTTACAGTTTTGATAACCCGTTTAATGAAAATGTGGTTATAGCCTGTTCAAGGGCACCATTAAATCCCGGTTATTTCAGAAAAAGACTCATCGAAACCCCGGGGCTAAATCCACAGCTGAAAACCAGTCGCTTGCGTTACCGGCTGAGAACTGTGTGAAATTTGCCAAGGTCGTTATTGCGCGAATTATGTTGCTGATCTATATACAAAGTATGTATCAGTAAAAAATATTCCAATTTTTAAAGGTTTACGCAAGGAAAATGTCGAAAGGGAAATCTCTTGTGCCGCTCAAGCCCGGGCTGCCTGAAGCAATGCGTCGCTTCAGGTTGTCTGCTGCTGAGTTGTATCATGCCAGCGACCTTGAGCGCTTTGGTTTCGAATCCACTGCTGATCTAGAACCGCTGTCAACAACCATTGGGCAGAGCAGGGCAATGGATGCGATCAATTTTGCTGTCGAAATGAAGCATGGCAGTTTTAACCTTTATGTCATGGGATCAAGTGGGCTTGGTCGCCATGAACTGGTGGGAGATGCGTTGCAAGAGCATGCCGGCAATACCAGTCGTCCTGTTGACTGGTGTTATGTGTTCAACTACCAGAATCCACATGAACCTCAAATGCTCCAGGTTGCCCCCGGTATTGGCCGCAGTCTGCGCTCTGATATGCAGCAACTGGTGGAAGACTTACTGACCGTTATTCCGGCGGCATTTGAAGGTGAGGATTACAAGCAGCGTTACCAGGAAATCATTGAGCAGATCAAAAGCCTTGAAACCAGGGAAGCAGAAGTACTCGAAGAAATGGCTGAACGGGATCATATCGTGCTGATGCATGGCCCTTCGGGTTTTACCCTGACGCCTGAAAAAGATGGCAAAAAACTGACCTCTGAAGAGTTTGACGGCTTGCCTGAAGAAGAGCAGGAAAAGTTTCACCAGGCCCTCACAGCGCTTAAAAAACGGGTAAAGGAAGCCATGGAAAAGGCGCCGGAATGGCAGCATGAACTGCAAAACCGTATCCGCCAACTCGATCGTGAAACCATGTCGCTGACGGTAAGTCAGTATCTGAAGCGCCTCGAGGAAAAATA
>Ga0180434_10009735_pt1 | contig 10395 bp, 6 predicted proteins | sample SS_ome_7_FD_132453 | JGI IMG/M metagenome (GOLD analysis project Ga0180434, IMG submission 132453) | Hypersaline lake sediment archaeal communities from the Salton Sea, California, USA - SS_1_D_2 metaG | ecosystem: Environmental > Aquatic > Non-marine Saline and Alkaline > Hypersaline > Sediment... | reverse complement strand
GGCAAAAAGTCAAGAGAGTTGGTGCAGAGAAAGCGGTTGTTGGCCCTGGAGGAGAAGATCAGAGGCAACGCCCCTTGCCCCCATCCCCCTCTCCCAATCCTTCACAAAAAAACTAGAAAGGGAGAGGGGGAGTAGGAGGCAGAGGGAAGAGGGGATGGGGGGCCAAAGAAAAATTGGGAAATTAGTAAGCTCCGCTTCCACGTAGGACAGCGCCAAAGGTGTTAAACAGGATGCGCATGTCTAGCCAAACCGTATAGTTGCGAATGTAATGCATATCCAATCTGATCCGGTCCTCGTAGGACAGTTCACTCCTCCCACCAACCTGCCACAGGCCGGTAATCCCTGGTTTCACGGTAAGCAGATTGTGTTTCCACTTGCCGAATTTGGCCCACTCCGGCGGTGAGATCATGCGCGGTCCCACCAGGCTCATCTGCCCCTTCAACACGTTAATCAGTTGGGGCAGTTCGTCAATGCTGGCTTTGCGCAGGAATTTGCCCAGACGGGTAACGCGGGGGTCGTTTTTCAATTTGCCGTTGCGCTCCAGTTCTTCAGCCAGTTCTGGGTGCTGCTCTATATACTCCTCGGCATCTGCCCTCATGGTTCTAAATTTGAAGGCGTCAAAGATCTGGCCGCCCGCACCTAAAACCCGTCGCCGGTACAGGGCCGGCCCTGGCGAATCCAATTCGATCAACAGGGCGATCAGAAGCAGGAAGGGCAGCAAAAGGATCAGGCCAACGGCAGCCCCAACGTAGTCGAAAGCGCTCTTCAGAAATGCGTCTATGCCTGTGATGCGCAGCTTGTTGAGGCTGACCAGAGGTACAGACCCTACCTCTTGGACGATAGCACCGGTAGTCAGGATTTCAAAGAGGCCAGGCGAGAGTCTTACCTCCACACCGCTACCGTTGCTGTTAAAAGTACGGTATATGTCCAGAAGGGTCTCCCGAGATAGAGAAGTGGGCGACACGATCAGTTCGCCTATCTCCTGCTCTTCCACCAGGGTCTTCAAGGACTTGCTGTCGCCGAGGACCGGCAGGCCGTTTACCACAGTGCCCCGGGCGAGGGTATCGTCAACGAAACCCACGACATGCACGCCGGTGGTGGGGACAGAGCGGAACTGCTCGGCCATGGCCTGCCCTTCCTGATTGGCACCGACGATCAGGCTGCGCTTGAGGAATAGACCACGCTGGCGCAGGCGGTAGATGAGTCGTCGCAAGGCGAAACGATAGGAGACAATGGTAGATACCGATAGGCTGAAATAAATCAGGAGCCAGCCGCGAGAGATAGGCTGTTCTACCCCGCGGTACATGAAACTCAGGACGATCACAGCCATAACGCCAATAGCGCAGGCATTTACGACGCGGGCATATTCTCGGGTTCCGCCAAACAAGTAGCGAGGGGTGTAGAGACCATAGGCAGTGAAGATCAGGAGCCAGGTGGGCACAAGCAAGGCTAGCAAAGTCCAATAGAATTGGGGCGAGAAGGGCGCATAGTAAGGCAGCCAACTACTTTTGAAACGTAGGTGATAGGCCAAGATAAAGCCCACACTCATAAAAAGGGCATCCAGCACGGGCAAAGCCAAAACAACCTGCTCAAGGCCGATCGTCTGCCTGCGAGCCCTTGTCTCCGGTACCACACCTCTAGAAACCGGTTGAAGCTTCCTTCCTAAGGTTAGATCTGCCATCTCTCCCCTACCTCTGCATAGATGTGTTCTAGATTGTGGGCAATGGTTCGCCAGTCGTGTCTTTCTTCTACATAGTTCCGGCCATTCATCGCTATCTCTCGTCTGAGAGCAACGTCGTCCAGCAAGCGCAATACCCGCTCGGCGAAAGTGGCCGAGTCATCAGCCACGAGAAGGTGGGTGCCATCTTGAACCGTCAAAGCAGAACAGGCTTGACGGCTGGCAACAACTGGAGTACCCGTGGCCATAGCTTCCAGAACCTTATTCTGGATGCCAACGCTGTATGGCATAGGGCTGACGGATACCGTCGCCCGCGCTAGGTATGGACGCAGGTCAGGCACGAAGCCAGTAACACGCACTCGATCGTCTTTGGCCAGGGTGCACATTGCTTGAGGTGGATTATTGCCCACTATCTCAAGCTTCACCCAGGGCCGTCTGGCCCAGATGAGGGGCATCACTTCCTGGGCCAGATGGGAAACTGCGGCTACGTTAGCGTGGTAGCTCATCTTGCCGGAGAACACGAGAGTCTCCGGCGCCCTGTTTCCATTTGCGAAGGCGAAATACTTCAAATCAACTCCATTGGGCAAGACAGCGATTTTCTCCTCTCGGTCCTGCATGTGAGAGTGTCCGCCTAACTTCAATAGCGCTTCCTTGTCCTGCGGAGAGGTGACCAGGACTTTGTCGTATTGACTGATGAGTCGGCCCTCGTACCGTCTCGTCCGGCCCAGGTCCAACCATGCAATGAGACGGCTGGCTAGGCTGGGAGCCGCGTGAAGAACTTTCTCGAAAAGCAGACTAATGCAGTCCACGGAATCATAGACCTTGGGCACCCCCGCTACTGCGGTACCAAAGTGGGCCCCACGCAGGTGCTCCACGTGAACTATATCAAATTGCTCTTCTTCCAGCACCTGCCGGATCAGACTTTGCATAGCTGGAGAGTGGCAATAGGCCGCTTGCAACGGAGTCATAGTGGGCAGGGCCTTGAAGCAATTCAGGAGGGACTGCTGCCTGGTCAGCTTGACTGTCTCGACACGGTGGCAGCATCTTCGCAGTTCGTCCGCGTCCCTCCCCTCTTGCTCTGTTGACTGCAAGCTCAGGACAGTGACCAGATGCCCCAGACGGGAAAGGTACTTGATCAGATTATATGGCCGCACCCTGATAAGAGAGGGGACGTAAGGTGTGAGATATAGGATTCTCATAGGATTTGTTATCCAGCCATAGAAACGCGATGCCTCAGATCAGGCGCTGACATCCTAATTATAGGGGAAAAAGGTTAGAATAAGGTCAGAAATCGGTTGGAAATTAGTAAGAAAAATCGCCCCCCTGCCATCGGCCCGCGCACGAGTCTGGCCGTTGTTTTCTCTGCCGTATTCGTAGATGTCGCTGGACCCAATCTCTTATTCCCTGCCCTATCCGTCCCAATCGGTCGTAAACTATGCTCCGTCCCAAGATGGGGAGGCTATGTATGGGTTCATTGTAACGCAAGTGTGCCAGCGCTTCTTCAGGAGTGAAACGACTGTAGCTGGCGGTGATCTTGTCCCATACCTCCTCGCTATGGGTCCACCGAAGCGGGGCCAACATGGTCCCCCGGTGATATGACCGTCGGTTGGCCTGGGCCCAGATGGTCTCATATTCTCGAAGCACCTTGGCCCGCAAGTCCCCTTGTTCGAAAGCCTTAGCAGCCACACGTCCGCAGGTCTGGCCGTTGATCAAAGCAGACTCGCTCCCCATGCACGCCCAGGGAGTGGCCTGCCCTGCCGCGTCGCCGACCAGCATCAGGCCATCGTATACGAAACGGCGCACCGGGCCAAGGGGGATAGACCCACGCTCTACAGGACCAGGCTTCCCCCGCGCCAGGACGTCAGCATAAGGTGCCAACTCTTGTAGGGCGTTTTGGTACCGCTGGCGCACGAGCCTCAGTGGATACCGAGACGAACCAGTGACTGAGGCAAAGCCGAAGCTGATACGACCAGCTCCCAGAGGATAGCACCAGCCCCCACCATTACCGAACCTTTCACTGCCCCCCAAGAACAGACAGACATCTTCTGCGAGTTCATGGTTTGCGACTCGACATCCTGTGAAAAACTGTCCATAGCGATGGCTGTACGTCCGGGGGCGTGCTAGATGCAAGCAACGTGCCGTAAAGTGAGCGCTTCCCGAGGCGTCAATAAGCAACGGGGCGCGTATTCGCTGACGGCTGTCTACGCTGATAATCCATCCTTCACGGTCCTTGGCCAGGCCAGTGGCATAGCCCCTTCGCCAGGTAAATCCCAAAGATTGCTGGGCACGAGTTAACAAAATATAGCAAGCCCAACGATAGTCCAGGCTGACCAGTGGGAAGTCACTGTAACAGTGAAGGCACTGGCTGCCCAGTGAACTGTGCACGGAGAAGCCCCCATAGCGGCTTACGACGCTGTCTTCCAGTCCAAACCTCTGGACAACGTCACTAAAGGTAATAGGCGTAGGATTATTGTGGCCAACGTCTTTATCAATCAGTACCACCCGAGCCTCACTGTCTGCGCCAATGGCTACAGCAGCCGAGAGGCCAGCTAACCCACCGCCGATAATAGCAATATCATAGCAATCAGGACGCTGAATCATCCGCTACTCCACTTTTTCCAACTCATCGAATAGAAGCCTCCTGCTCCGAAGCGCCCATAAGCTGACGCACCTGGGCCGAGTCCATGGGGGCCAAGCTGCAGCCCAGCGTCGTGGGGAATACAGGCGGTACAGCAGGATCAAAGCAAGTACAAAGACCTCTTTAGCTAGAAGGAAATCGGGGCATCTGTGAGGACGGGCCGCCCACCGGTCCCGCCCATCGAGAGGTCAGCGAAGGGGCTGACCAATGCCTCGATGATGTCCGGCCGGGGCAGGGTGTTTGGGACAGTGATACTGCTCGGACACCGTGCAGTCAGACTTCCAAGAGCATTTTCGCCACCAGTCTCTGGCAACCGAAGCGAACCATCATGATCCGTTACCCCAGAGGCATCCCTATATTAGCATGAAAGGGTTAGAATCCAGTTAGAGACTGGTTAGAAAAAGGTAAATTCCAAGACAGTGCCAATCGTTGCTGCTCTCCGGCTCTGGAAGCTACGCCTGGCCCACAGATAGAGTTTGAGGATAGTGTTGTAGGGGTATTTGAGCACAGTAATCCGTGGAGTCGTGGATACAGTACAATGGATGATGTGAAAAGCAACTCTAGAGGTCTTGGCGGTGGGGCGTGTTGAGAAGAGTGTGACTGCTACCTACCTTACCGACCAGATGATCTTCTCAGCCAACCGAACCTGACAGCAAAAATGGCTGTGGCTAAGATCAGCACAGGAGCGAGGCCGACAAGTAGCTTAATAAGATCATCACTCTCGGTGTAGAGGCCATCTGGCAGCGCTGTCCCGACAGGCGCAAGAGTGGGATAAGGCGTGGCAGTAGGGGTAGCCGTGGCCAAAGGGGTGGCCGTTGGCGTGGGAGTCGAAGTGGGCGGAGGAACTGGCGTCTGCGCAGGTGAGGCGGACTGGCTGCGGCTATACCAAACTTCGTAGTTGCCCCCTTCCCACAAAGCCCCGCGCACGAACCAGGCTACATGGAGCTTGTTTCCCTCGCTGATGACAATTCTTGGATATTCGGGGAAACCCGCTCCCCGGTAAATCGCGGTGGGGGTTGACCATGACGTACCATCCCATTCCAAGTGATAGACCCCCAGTCTATCCTCTTCCGACGAAAGCCGACCCACCACCACCAGGTGAACATGCCCTCCGCTGTCGGTGGCCATATCGTACATATCGAAGGAACTGGCCCAGGGCCTGGCAAATATGACCGGGATTATCATAGGGGGAGACCAGGAGGCACCATTGTCAGATGACCATGCGTAGAAAATCTCAGGGCGTGAGGTAGCTCGCCAGACTACCACTACTCTACCCTGACCATCAATGCCCACTGCAAGTTGGGCATTCGTCCCTTCTGGATAGGAAAAAGAGGTAGGGCTCGACCACGACTCACCTCCATCTGAGGAACAAGTGTAAGTGCTGAAGACGGGCTCTCCTTGGCCGCTGAGCTTGTCCCATCCCTCATCCCAAACGACATGGATGTTGTCCTTGCTATCAATTTCCATCTGTGCTCGGCTGGAGCCCGTCGGCGAGCGCGAGAGGTTAACAGGATACGACCAAGTCTTGCCACCATCGCTGGAGCGTCTGTAGTAGATATCCGCGTACCCAGGACTACCATCAGAGAGGGGCTCCCCTCTGTCGTCAAAGATGGCGTGTATGACCCCTTTTGAATCCACGGCGATGTCTGCCATGTAACTGTTACCATTTATGCTCACGAGTCGTGACTCCGACCAGGATGTGGCTAACCATCCGCTAGCAGGCGAGGTTTGTGTATAGTAAATACTTAAGGTCTTGTACACAGAGCCCCCAAACAATAGGTGAAGGTTGCCAAAAGTATCGGTCGCGATGGCGTTGCGGACGATGTCGGGGGAGGGCGAGACGATGTCATTGGGCGTTGACCAGGTCTGGCCATCCCACATGCTATAGAACACTTGCTCCCCGTCCTCACCTTCCTCAACGTCAGTGGTCTCACACCATATTACATGTACGTTGCCTTGGCTATCTACTGCCAAATCAGGGAACCAGGATGGACTGGATGTTTGCGAGATGTTGACCGGCTCCGTCCACACTCCTGTTTGAGCGAAAGCACCTGTGGCTTCCCACACTGCCAGCATCAGGACGCCCAGCAAAATCAGTGAATTTGTACAAACATGTTTTAGTGACATCTCTCTCATCACTCCTTGTCTCTCAACTTCGCTCGAGGGTTGGCCGTCATTCACCGCTTCTTTCTATGAGACCTCTTCTCCATTCACACGATATATCGTCACTTGTGGATTGGAAAAAGCCGCACTGAAAAGAGGTGAGCCCCCAGGGTTATACTGCCCTAGTGCCCGCTCGGCTGGACCATAGATCACATAGTCCACCCCAAAGGTCTGCAGCGTCTCCAGACGTTCGGCGTCGTCTACATCGGCATCGAAGAAACGTTCTACCCGTTCCCGCTTATCGTAGAAGTCCAATGTCTGTGCCCAGTGGGCCAGGAAGGCGCGTCTCTCGCTCAGGGCTGGCACATATCGACCGGTGTCATACGAACTGAGGACGATTGCGTCAGGAGGGGAATGATCCGCCAGCCACTCCATTGCTGCCACCTCGTCACGGTACAAATAATAAGGATAGTTGTAGCGGTTCAGGTCAACGAACCTCCACATCAACAAGTACAGATTAGTGAGTAGGATCAGCACGATAAAGACCGGGATAACCAATGGGGCCAACCGGCCCGTACCCCATCGTTGCTCCAGAGTTGGCTTGATGTAGCGAAAGAGACCTATTGTGGCCAGCAATCCGATGGGCACTTGCCAACTGTTTAGCATGTGAATCTGAAAGTCGGTTGGGATGTAGGTGATGGCCCAGCCAGCCACGAACCACACACCGATGAACAGCTCAGCATCGGCCAGGGAAGGCTCGGTCGGATCAGCGAGGTGGCGAAGAGCATCTCGGACCGATAGGACAGTGGCGGCAATGGCCAGGATAAACGGCAAGCCCAGTAGGATAAGCATATGGGGGAAGCTGGGAGTGAACACCCCTGCGTTGGCAAACTGGGCCAGCACCTCCTTCCAAGTAGGATCGAGTCGGGTGAGTAGCACAGCGTACAACGCGGGGGGCCAGGACAGCAACCCGGTGATGAACAGTGCCTTCACCCACCAGGTCGGCAGTTGCCGATCGCGTACCCAGCGGGCAACAATGTAGACGGCTGGCACTCCCCACACAATCAGCAAGTCATAGCCATGTTGCCATCCTAGAAAGTGGGCAACCAACCCTGCCCACACAGCGTAGCGCAACTGTCCCTGCCGCTCGCCCATAACCAACAACCACAATACAGCCAGGATCAAACCCGCTGCCTCAGCAAAGTGAGGATAAGCTAACACGCATAGAAAAGAGTTACCCTCCGCAATATAAACATCCAAGGGAAAAAGGAGTTCCCCCCGCATCAGAGTGTATTTCAGTACGACCAGAATCCAACCAAACCCAGAGCCCAAGGCAATCACCAGGAAGGCCACGCGCCGCCGCTGGATGCCGGGGAATATCAGCGCAGCGAAAGCATACACCATCCCCAGGAAAAATGCTCCAGCTATCCAGCGGAAAATCTGATATACTACGACATAGCTTAATCCGGTGTAGAGCCCAAAGCGTCCCATCATCCACCATAATAAATTGAAGAAAATGGGTGGGTTGGGCTCCGGCGTAAGTTTGTTCGAAATAAGAAAAGCTGTCTGGAAGCCTTTGTACCACGCCAGGTACTGAGAATGGTCAGACACATTCAGGATAAAGCCCATAAAATGCTTCTCAGGCGGCACCGTAAGAGCAGCGAAAGTATAGGGAAGCGAGGTCAATATAAGCATGATCATAATGACCAACCCGGCAAAACGCCATTCTCCTGGTCTGATCCCTGGTAACGACAAAGACAACCTCCCCGAGTTCATTTTCTGTTTCAACGTGCTACTCGTCTTGGATCTCGAGCTCGGTTTGACTGAGTGTAACTCGCTGGCCTTCATCCCACGTAACGTACCGTACACTCCTTCCTCCGGGAAGAGGCAGTGATCGGAGGTGTGAATCTACCGAAAGCTGCGGCAGCATCGAATCATCAAAGAGAACGAGGGTATGCACATGCTCTGGAAGGGCAATGAAATCCACATCGTCTCCAAGATAGTGTGAAAGTGATGGAAGTTGAAAATCTCGCAAGTAGAAATCAGGCAGGCGGTGATTCCGTGAGCCGGCCAGCACCACGGTCTCCTCTGGCCTAAACATTTCGCGGATAGCTTTCAGCCGCTGAGTTACATCCATATCGTATTCTCTAATAGATGCCCAGGTCGGCATACTCAAAATTGAGCGAGAACTGCCAAACAGATTCGGCGGACCGAGCAAAAAGAATACACTATTGCATCCGACCACCAGGATAGTCATTATAATCCAGACACGCCGAGCGTCATCGGCCCAATTCCGACTGATCACAGCGATCGCAACCCCTGTCACGATGATGAATGCCGGCATAATCGTAAAAGTATGGCCGGGTTGTCTGATGTGGATCAAGACAAAGTATGCTAGCCCTGGGGCGATCCATAACACAAGCGTCTGGACCCTTTGATCCTTTACTAGCAAGTGTTTCCAATCGCGCCAGTACCAAAGTATCGCCCATATCACAGGAATGACCCCAATTCCCAGGCAATACAGGGTGAATGCTCCCAGTCGCGCCACATAGATTGCCATTACGCCCAGATTGCCTGACTCCTCCATATGGCTGCCGCGCCATCCCTGGATGATTTCCCAGTACGCAGCCGGACCGCCGGACATTATCACCATCGGAACCACCCACAGCGCAACTCCAAAGGCCATCACGATCAGGGAGATAGCAATTTCCCGTATCGGGAATTTACGCACAGAGAACACCCACAAGGGGAACATAAACACCGGCGTATTCGGTCGAATGCCCCCTGCAAGTCCCAAAAGGAAAGCCGACGTGAAAAGGGCTTTTTTGCTCCCTTTGTAGGCCCTAGAGCATGACAAGGCCAAAGCCAGCACCCAGAAGAACTCGGGCATGTACGAAAGCGCAACTTCTCCATGAAACCAAATAAGGGGACTGCTCAACATTAGCGCCGCGACAATCAACCCTATCCTTTTACCGAACCAGCCCTGTACAAGAACAAAGATGAAAGCCGCCGACAAACCACTGGCTAAAATGCTGATCCAAACTAAACTCGCGTTCGGGTCGTGTAGGAGCCAATTCGCCAGGCGACCCAACATGATGTAGATGATAAAAGTTCCTGGGGGATGCGGTTGATGCAGTCGTACATCGAAATGATCCAAGGCCAAAGCAAAATTGACTGAATCCCAATGGTATAACACACTACTACGAAAAGGAATCCGACTCACAATCCCCACGGCGAACAGAATCGCAGCGATCCCCAATGTTTCGATATCAAACCAAGGGCGAGAGGATTTGTCGTTCAGAATCGTCATGTAGCTCCCCTGATATCCTTCACTAAAGGGGACACACTCTTGGACTGTCTACCGGTCATCGCACGAAACCAGAATGATGCAATCACCACGACAACAATCACTAGCGGAATCAGGCTCCAATGTCCATGTAGCCCCAGGCCCATTCCCAGATTTCGAGCGATGTCTCCTGATACGAATTTGGGGAGCGAGTAGTTGAATAGCGGATTAAGGGTCCAGTCCGGAAAGCTTTGCCCGCTGATGGTCTCAATCCATACACATACGACGGACCATAGGGTCAATATTCCTGCAATTAACCACCCTGCCCAATGCATGGTCAATGCGCCCCAGGCAACGCCCAGTCCAATGGCCATAAAAGGCAGCATGGGCAACAAATATCGAGGGCCTACGGCAAAGCCGCCTTCCCACATAATAGATGAACCATTAAACAGCAAAAAGCTGATGACCGCCCATGTGCATAAAGACCATTCAGGCATGTAGACACGTTTGCGCAGCCAGATGCCAAACCCTACCACAGCCAGCAGCAGCACTGGCGCGAGAAAGAACAGCCCACGGAAGGAACCAAAGGTGATCCCCCAAAGAGCATCTGGCCTGGGATACGTTAGACTTAGAAATCCCGTGTGATGCTTCTCAGTATAAAGCGCAGAGTAAAAATATCCCTTCGGCAGG